>Ga0075434_100001482_pt1 | contig 19785 bp, 14 predicted proteins | sample RhiMethybrSRZTD3_FD_75298 | JGI IMG/M metagenome (GOLD analysis project Ga0075434, IMG submission 75298) | Populus rhizosphere microbial communities from Tennessee, USA - Rhizosphere MetaG P. TD hybrid SRZTD3 | ecosystem: Host-associated > Plants > Roots > Rhizosphere > Soil | place: USA... | reverse complement strand
AACGCCCGTACGTCCTCGAGCCGCGCGGCTCGAATATCCTCGGCAGCACCGATCGTCATCCAGTGATACGGATGATCGGACGGGTAGAGCGCGGCAACTGTCGCCATGCCCGCCAGGCCGTAGGGCCGGTTCTCGTAGTTCTGCCTTCGCTCGTTGAGCACGACTTCGCGCTGGTTCTCGAACTTCGATTCGGTCAGCGCGGGGAGCAGATAACCCATGCGATCCGATTCCATCCACAGCGCGAGCTCGAGCGCGTTGCGCGGCACGACCTCCCAGTAGTTCGTGCGATCCGCATTCGTCGATCCATTCAGCTGCGCGCCCGCTTCCTGGAGCGGCTGGAAGTACCCGCGATCGTAGTGTTCCGATCCTTCGAACATCAGATGTTCGAACAGATGGGCGAAGCCGGTCCGGCCCGGCTTTTCGTTCTTCGACCCCACGTGGTACCAGACATTCACCGCGACGATCGGGCAGTCGTGGTCTTCGTGGATCAGCACGTCCAGCCCGTTGTCGAGCGTATGCCGCGTGTAGGGGATGTTCATCAGGCGCGGATCGGCGTCAGGGGAATCGGGGCCTTTCTGTAGCTCGCGATCGACAACTGCGCGGCGAGCTGGCGCGCGGCCGCGCGGAAAGCTTCCGCCGCCGGTGATTCCTTTTCCGCGATCGTGATTGGCACGCCGGTGTCGCCGCCGACGCGAATCGGCTCGTAAATCGGCACGCGTCCGAGGAACGGCACTCCAAGCTCCGTCGCGAGCGCCTCGCCGCCCCCCTTCCCGAAGATGTCGGTCTCGTGATGGCACTCCGGGCAGACGAAGTGGCTCATGTTCTCGACCAGGCCCAGGGCAGGCACGTTCAGCTTCTGATACATGCGGACCGCGCGCCGAGTGTCCGCGATCGACACCCGCTGAGGCGTCGTCACCACGACGCTGCCGGCAACGGGAACTGCCTGGCTCAGACTGAGCGCCACGTCTCCCGTGCCGGGCGGCAGATCGACGATCAGATAGTCGACCTGCTCCCACCGCACCTCGCGGAAGAACTGCTGGATGACGCTGTGCAGCATCGGACCGCGCCAGATCACCGGCGAGTCGTCGTTCGTCAGAAACGCCATCGAGACGAGCTGAATCCCATACTGCTGCGCGGGGATGATCTTGCCGTGCTCGTCGCCGGTCAGCTGCGTCTGGATCCCGAGCATCAGCGGCACGTTCGGGCCGTAGATGTCGCCGTCGATCATCGCGACGCGCGATCCCATCTGACTGAGCGCGATCGCGAGGTTCACGGCAACCGTCGTCTTTCCCACACCGCCCTTGCCGGCACCGACCGCGATGATGTTCTTGACGCCCGGCACTGGCGCCTTGCCTGCCTCGAGATTCGATGTCGAGCGCACCTGCGCCGTCATCTCGATGGCGACGTCCGTGACGCCGGGCAGCGAGGCGACCGTCTGCCGCGCCAGCTCGCGCATCTGGTCCTTGACCGGACACGCGGGCGTCGTCAGCTCGATGGTGAACGCCACGTGTCCCCCCTCAATGCGGAGGTTCTTGACGAATTTCAGCGTGACGATGTCACGGTTCAGATCGGGGTCCTTGACGGCGCGCAGCGCGTCGAGAACAGCGGCTTCGGAAATCTCGGGCATGGCTATCTGTCGATTGTACCCGGGATGGGGGATCCGGGATGCGGGATCCGATTCGGAGATTGACGGATTCGGGATTGACCGATTGCGGATCCGCCGATTGGGGATTCGCGATTAGTGATGGGTGATTGGTCTTTAGTGATGTGTGATTCGCCTTTCGGCGATTTCCCCCGCTATCGGCAGCTTGAATCTCTCCCCCTGGTAGGCCTTGAACATGAGGATCAGCCAGAGCGCCGCCGAGCCGTAGAAGACGAAGATCGAGAGGATCCAGCCGAAGAACGGGATCGACAGGCACACGACGAAGGCGACGCACGCGGCGCCGAAGACGACGATCGACTGCATCGCGTGAAAGCGGACGAACCTGTTCTGCGGTTCCGTCGCGTAGAACAGCAGCCCGGTCACCCAGCCGACGCCGTACGACAGCGCCGCGGCAATGTTCTCGTCGAAACCGCTCGCAGTCTTCTCTGCCATGAAATCCGTCGGTGAATTGCTAATCGGAACAATCGACCATCAATCAACAATCAGCAATCGACAATCAGCAATTCTCGTGTTCAGCGTAAGCTGAACACGGTCCTCGTGTCGTTGTGCATCAGCACCCAGAAGGCGTAGATGCCGAGCGCGGTTCCGAACGGCAGCAGGAAGAGATTCAACCCTCCGAGCCACAGGACCGCCATCCGGCCGCGCGTTCGCTCCCGGCGGAGTTCGCGGCCGGCCCACGCGTTGGCGCCCCCGCCCGCAAGCAGCGCGACCCCGAACACCACGAAACCCGCGGCGGTCACGCCGGCGGCCACGCGGTCGCCGCCCGGGCTGACGCCGATTGCCAGCGCGCCGATCGCGAGCAGCAGCGTCGAGACGCCGAGCAGCAGCCCGATCCCGCCCCACACGAGTTGCAGGATCCCCAGCAGGTGGAGATGCGCTTTCACCGAATTGTAATGCGGACTTCGACCGAGGTCTGCGGCGCGCCCGTCGGAGCGACGCTGAAGCGGAATCGAGTCCCTTCGCGAACACCGGCCGGCACGCGCAGCTGCATTGCATGGAGGACGGCGATCTCGCCCGCGCCGCCGCAGGCCGCGCACCACTCGTCCCAGACCTCGCCGCGGCCGCCGCATCGGCGGCACGTCCGGCGCAGGGGAATGTCGAGCGGCACCAGCGCGCCCCAGAACGCTTCCTGCGGCGTCAGAATGACTTCGGCCGACAGCCCCGCGCCCCGCGCGCCGGCGAAAAACGAGTCCCGCATGCGATCGAGCAGGCTCGAAACGGAGGGAAAATCGATCGCGACTTCGTCGGCCAGCCAGTCAGCGCGTCCCCCGGCCATCAGGCGCGCATCGTAGGAACGCCGCCGCTCGGGATCACGCAGAACTTCGTACGCGCGCGCTACCTCGAGGAACGCCGTTCCTCGATCGTCCCCGGAAATGTCGGGGTGGTACCGGCGGGCGAGCTGCCGGTACGCGCGCTTGATTTCGTCAGCGCGGGCCCCCGGCGAAACGCCCAGAACGTCGTAGTAGTCGCGCATGGCGCCTGTGTCAGCTTCCCCACAACCCTGCAGATTCAGTGCCGAGTCAACGGACCGTACGGAGTCACCGAGTAATTGAAACACGGAAATGCCCTTCGGAAAAGGACTTCTCCGTCGGCTACAATGCGGCCATGCGTGAATGTCCGCTGTGCGGGGAAACGATGCGCCTCAGTATCCGGGACGTGCAGGACGCCGACGGAAAAACCCGGGTAGTGCGCGAGTGGATCTGCCCCGAATGCGATTATTTCGAAGAGGCGGAAGCGTCGGAAGGATAGCGCGGGGTTAGCGGGCGCCGAGCGTCAACAGCACCTCGTTACGAACGTCTTCCTCAAAGTCGGCGAAGTTCAAAGCGGTTTCGCACTCGTCGCACAGCACCTCGATGACGGCGGGGCGTCCTTCCTCGTTCGCTTCCACCCGCGAGTCTCGCAGCTGGACGATGTGCATCTGCAGGGTCTTGACCAGAAAATTCTGATCGTTCCCGCAGCTGGGGCAGGTCAGGGCCATCTAGACTGCACTCCTCTCGGCCGTTCGCGACGGCCGTTCTGAAACCTTCGAATTGTACGAGAACGGCTTTCTGTAACGCAATCAAGATCTTCGCCAAAAAAATAGGTGTACGATGCAGCCATGGCCGCATCGAACTCGTCGCGCGAGATCCGCAGCGAACAGCGCGGACCGCACTGGGTCGCCTGGATCCCGGACTCCAGCGGGAAGCCTTCCGGATCGGTCGTGCTCGTCGGAGAAACGCGTGAGGAAGCGGAAGAGCGGGCGCGGCGGTGGGCGGAATCTCAGGCAGCCCGGTGAGGCTGCCTGACTATTCCTCGGAATCCTGTTCGTCGTCGAATTCGGCGGGATCGCCAAGGCGGAGAATCTGGCCGCTGGCGTGGCCTGCGAGGATGCAATGCGGGCCCTTCGCTTCGAGCGAGACCACCGCGACATCCCACGGACGGGCGCGGTAGGCGGCCGCCACGCATCCACACGGCAGCCCTTCGAGCGCCTCGAGCTCGAACACGGTTGTCGTGGGTCTTACGTAGTTCAGCGCACCCCCAGGACTCGGCATACCGCACCTCCCGTCGATTGGCGTGAAATGCAATCTTGACGCCAGTTAATTCCTTAGACCGAGTGTTTGCCCCACCGGTTCCATCGTTAGTGAAAACGTTGAAAAACATGGAGTTGTACAGGCGTCAAAATCCTGTCCCATGCGTGCCGCACTGACACCCGTCGGCGACAAGAGCGCCGCCGGCTGGCCCCGCGATGGAGCAGTCTCGGAACTCACTCAACTCATGAGGGTTAGGGCAGCAACCCTGCCGTGGTAACTCCAGGACGTGCCATAACGCCACGGCGTCCACACACAGCACGTCAATTACAGAAGTGTCGCCGCAAGCCGAAGGAAGTCACTATGGTTCCGGGTAGATGACGTGCCCCTCGAGTGCCGCCTGTGGGAACAAGCGACTCGCGGCTTCCAGGTAAACGGCAAGCTGTCGCTCGTGAGAGGCCCGGCGCTTGCCGGTCTTGAACTCCAGAACTGCGATCGAGCCGTCCTTCCGCTCGATGACGCAATCGATGGTGCCGCGGAGCAGCAGCGAGCGGCCATTCGCCTCGTACCGCATCGAAAAGGGGACTTCGTGGAGCCGGCGTCCGCTCATGAGAAGCCGATTGACGTCGTCGCGGGACCGGAGTGCGTGCCACGCCCTGACTGCCGCAGCGACCGTATTGTCGAGATCGTGAATCGCGGCGCGTTCTTCGGGCCGGAGCAGATCCCGCCCGCGCGCGGCGAGCGTGCGTGCGTCGAGTCCCTCCAGGGCGTCCCCGAGCTGGAAGAATCGATGGACGAGTAAACCCGCCGTGGCCTCTTGCGCTTCGCCGGCCCACGCCGCTTCAGATGCGCCGCTCGCCTCCAGCCACTCCGTGACGGACCGCCGGATCGTCGCATCGCGGTCCTGGATGGGTCCGAACAAATCGACGGTGTCTGACCTTCCCGATGCGGAGGTCGCGGGTGCGAAATCGGGCGTCGAGGGAGGGCGGCAGACGCGCCACTCGAACGATCGGCCGGACCTTCCTTCCCACGCGATCGCGTCCAGCTCGTGAAAAGCGCCGGCCGCGCGCGCGAACAGCTGCTTCAGCGAATCGGGCAGCACTTCTGCCAGGCTTCCGCGACCCGGCTGCAGCACGCCGTCCTTCAGGATCGACGACAGGTACAGACGGTCCCGCGCGCGCGTCAGCGCGACGTAGAGGAGGCGCCGCGTCTCGTGCCGCTCACGTTCTCGCTCTGCTTCGTCGGAATCGGAAACGAAAGGTCCGACCGAGACGGACGGCTCACCTCGCTCGCCGTCCGCGATGACGCGGATCGGGCGTGGAGGCCCGGTCGCGCCCTTCGCAAGGTTCACCACGAAGACGACTGGAAACTCCAGCCCCTTCGATGCGTGCACTGTCATCAGGTTCACCGCGTCGAGCGCCTCGATGACGGCGTTCGATTCGTCGCCCGCGGTCAGCGAATCGATGTGGTCTGCGATTCTCGACAGCGTCGCATACCCGCGATTCTGGATCCGCCGGACCAGCCCGCGCAGCTTCTTCAGGTTTTCCCACGCCTGTTGACGACGCCCGCCGCGGAGCTCAAACGCGTACGCGGTCGCGGGCAGCAGCTGCTCGATCAAGTCGGCGGGCGGGATTCGATCGACCTGTCGCAGCCACTCGTGGACGCGCGACCTCAGGAACTGAAGGACCTGGCGGTCCTCATCGTCGATCGCCTGAATCGTCCGTGGAGGATCTGGGTCGAGAACTGCCGCGGCGAGCTTCGGTCCCAGCGTCGCCAGCGCCCCATCTGAGATCCGGACGAATCGTGAGCGGAGAAAGGCCGCGGCCCTCAGATCGGATCTGGGGTCCGCGAGATATCGCATCAGCGCAGACGCGTCCTTGATCTCGTCGGCGTCGAAGAATCCAAGCCCTTTGTAGACATACGTGCGGATACCGCGGGCCTCGACCGCACGTTCGAACTCGCGATGCGTGGTCCGCGATCGAAACAGGATCGCGATATCTCCAGGGGTCGCCGGTCGCGCGACCCCGGTCTTTCGGTCGCGAACGGTCTCTTCGCGCAGGATGCGGTCGATCTCCCCGGCAACCGCCGCCGCACACGCATCCGCGTCGTCGGCCGCTGCGATCCCGAGCACGGGGCCTCTTGCGGCGTCCGACGACGGGTCAATCGGGAACCGATCGGCGGCGGCGTAGGTGAACTCATCAGGCCTTTCTCCCAGCGTCGACATTTCGGAGAAGGCTTCGTTCACGAACGCGAGCAGCTCCGGACGGGCGCGGAAGCTGCGGCTGATCGACCGTCGCGGAGTGCCAGTCGGCCGCAGAGCTTCGATGTACCGCGCCGCATCGTTGAGCACGGCGACCTCCGCGTCTCGGAAACGGTAAATCGATTGCTTGCGGTCGCCGACGATGAAGATGGATGGGTGCGTCGCAAGGCCGAGCCCCTCGCCCCACGATTGAATCAACAGCGACACGAGCTCCCACTGCGCGCGGCTCGTGTCCTGAAACTCGTCGACGAGGACGTGATGATAGCGGGACTCGAGACGGAACCGGCTCTGCGAGAACTCGTCCATCCTCCGCAGCAGCTCGAGCGCGTGGCTGAGCACATCCGAAAAATCGAGCACCGACCGCTCCTCGAGCGCTTTGCGGTACTGATCCAGCGCAACCGCAAACATGCGGCGGATACCGCGAGCGAGGACGACGTTGAGGTCGCGCGCAAACCGTTCGATGAGCTGCTGGACGTTCGGAGCGATCTGGTAAACGGCCGCGCGGTGGCGCTTCGAAGCGGCGTCTGACGGATAGTCGCGATCGCCCTTGTATGGCGGAATTCCGCCGGTGCTTCGCGGCTTGCCATCTGCCGTCAGAAAGTGCGCCTCCACGCGATTGAGCACGCCGCGGATTCTCGCCTCGTCTGCCTCGTGGAGGTCCGCGAGGCGCTCCAGATCGCGCGCGAGCAGCTGGAACCTCGGATGGGCGATCGGGCCGTCGGCAAGAAACGGCGCGAGGCCGCCGGGCGCCATCCCAAGCGTGTCCTGCAGCGCCGCGACGGCCCGCCGGCAGACGAGGTCCGCTGTCAGATCGGACGGCCCGCGGGAAAGGAACCGATTGAGCGCATCCCAGGCGACGAGCCGCCGCGCGAGCAGCAGCGCGAGCCCTTCGCGCGTACGCGCGACGCCAAGCTGCGCGAGCACGAGGGCGACATCCAGATCGGTCTTCGCGAGACCGGAAAGGATCCGCAGCGAGACGTCGAGCGACTCTTCGACGAGCCGCGGGACCTCCGTCTCGTCAGCCATCTCGAATCCGGGGTCCAGATCCGCCTCGAGCGGAAACTCTCTCAGCAGCGACAGACAGAACGCGTCGATGGTGCTGATCGCAATGTCGCCGAGGCGATCGCGGACGTCGTTCCATCGCGCGCGATCGAACTCGGATCGCGCGGCGGCATCCTTCAACTCCCGGATGATGCGCTCGCGCATTTCGGCCGCGGCCTTGCGCGTGAAGGTGATGGCGAGGATGTTCGACGGATCGACGCCGGCCTTCAGCAGGTTGATGTAGCGCCAGACGAGCACCGACGTTTTGCCGGTGCCCGCAGAGGCCTCGAGAACGACGTTGTTGTGTGGATCGACGGCGAACTCGCGCGCGCGCGTGTCGGGATCGTCGGCTGGCCGATCCATGACGGCTGGCGCCGCCGGCGCCGCCCGGACATCATCGTCGCCGAAGAGCGATGGCTGACTACTCATCGCCGACGTAATCCTTGCGGCACACCGGCGCGTATCCGCATCTGGTGCAGAGAAACGGCTCGTCCGGCCGCGGCGGAAACTCGCCGCGCTCGATACCGTCTATTGCCGCCAGAAGCCGCGCCTGGCCCGCGTCCACAGCGTCGCGCAGGGAGGCGGGGTCTGAGGACCCCGCCCTCCCAAGCGAGACGAACGCGTTTTTCTCCTTGAAGGCGACGTATCCCGCGCGCCCCAGCGTCCAGGCTCGATCGTGACGGCCCGATAACGACTGTTCCGCGCACACTCCGTACACCGGCAACTGCAGTGCGCGGCCGGGTTTCGGCGCCCTGCCAAGCTTGTAGTCGACGATGCGAAGCGTGCCGTCCGACATTAAATCGATGCGGTCCGCCTTGGCGCGAAGCTTGACCTTTCGCGGGGCGCCTGGCGCCGCGAAAAGGAACTCCCCTTCGAGCTCGTGTTCGAGGAGCCGCTCGAGGACGTCGCCCCCTTGCTCGATCTCGAACGCGAACGCGCGCTCGGCAAGCCCCGGCGCTGCGGCGGATCCGAGCAGATGCGTGGTCTCGAGCGCCCGATCGGAGTCCGACAGCGTCGCGAGCTGCGCTTCGGCAATCCGCTCGAACAGCGCCACGGCCTCAGCGACGTTCCCGGTCGTGATCGCGCCACGAGCGCCAGCCTGCCATTCGTCGAAGAACATCTCGAAGACCGCGTGCAGGAACTGACCGCGCTCCTGCGGCGTCAATCCGGATTCGGCCGCGCGCTCTTCCGGCAGGCGAAGGACGTACGACGCGAAGTACTTGAAGGGACATTCGAGATACCGTTCGAGGCTGCTGACGGAATAGACGCCCGCGTCACGAGCGCCGGCTGCGCCATGAAAGATCTCGGCAGCCAGATCCGAACGGGAAGCGCGCAGTGCGATCCAGTCGCGCGCGGGACTGGAAACCGCCCCGGCCGCAAGCGGCTCCTCGCAGAGAGCCTCGTGCAGAAAGATGCGAGCGCGCGCGGCCGCCGCAACGTGTTCCACCGGCAGCGCCGAGCTCTCAACTTCTTCGAGAAACGCTGACGCCGGCACGATGGCATCGTCTTCAAGCGTAAACGTGGAACAGGACACGCGGCGTCGCGCGAGACGGAGCAGGTCTCGAAACCGGGCGCGGGCCGACTCGAGCCGATCCGCATCGGCGGGCCAGCCGAGCTGTGCGAGCAGCGACGACGGGTAGAAGATGTTCGGCCGTCCGCGATCGGGCCAATCCGAATCGACGAGGCCGACGAGCCGAACGTCGTCGGCGGTGGCGTAGGCGGCAGAAGACGCATCGAGCAGCCAGAAGCCCTCCCCGCCCGTGCGAGGCGCGAACGTCTGTGCCCCGATCCACCGCCGTACGGCATTCAGGAGATCCGCAAGCGGCACGTGACGATCGTCGTGCTCCCGATGCGCATCGCGCAGGGACTCGAGCGCGGCCAGGACGGCGGCCCTGGCGCGCAGGTGACGGCTGCGCCACGGATCGGTTTCGCCCGGCAGCCGTTCATGGGCAGCGATGAACGCCAGCAGCGACGCGACCTGTCCGGATGCGTGTTGTCCCTCGGCGACGTCATGGAGTTCGACCGCGGCCGCAGCCGCGGCGCGCAGGGCAGGCTGACCGCGCTCGGAAGCGAGCGCTGCCAGTCGTTCCCAGCCGCCAACGTATTTCGCGTTTCGCAGGATGGTGTCTGCCGAAGCGGCGTCCTCCGGCGTCACCTCGCGCCCGTCGACGTCGAATGCGAAGTGCGGTGAGCGCATGAGCGCCACCAGCGCGTCACGTGTTCCCTCGGAAAGGATGAACGAGAACACCAGATCGAGCGCCGCGGCAAAGGGCTCGGCAGCAAGCGGCAGCGCGTCGAGGGTTTGATACGGAACTTCTGCGTCCGCGAACACCTGACGTGCCAGATAGAGATATGGCAGCGGACGCTGGAAGACCACCGCTGTTCCCTCCAGGCGCACCCCGCTGCGTCTCTTCACATCACGTGCGATCTCCGCCAGCTCCTCCTCGCGATCTCGGCACACGAACCATCGCACTGGATCGGCCCCCTCTGCAGGCGCGGGAGCTGCGAGCACCGGAGGTGCGGGTGCTGTTCCGAATCGCTCCTCCTCAATCCCCGGCAACACGTCGTGCAGCCGCTGGTGATAGCCCGCGGCGAGCGCGGTCTCGGTTGCGACGATGTCGAGCCTCTGGACACCCGGCATCCGCGCGAGCATGTCGTAATCCGCAGGCCACAGCCCTCGCGAATCGCCGGCCTGATCCGGAACCGTGACAACCACGTGCGTGTAGGCGGGCTGATAGCTGCCGTCCAGCGTCAGCAATCTGGAGCGGAGACCGTGTTCATCCAGGCGGCTCGTGGCTTTGACGCGCGCTTCGAAGATTTCGAACGCGGCCGCAAGAAACCTCGTGAGCCGCAGCAGACGCTCCGCGCCGCGATCCGTGTCGGCGCTCGGCTCGAGGCTCTCGATCATGTTTCGCACGAACGCGGCGACCGTTCGGCCGCGCCGTCTCAGCTCGTCATAGAAGGCGAGCACTTCGACGATAAGGCCGGGGCGCAGGCGGAACGGCGCCGGAGCTCCCTGCGCCTCTGCGTCCTGAGAAGCCCGCCGGAAGATGACTTCCCGCTCGAACTCTGTCAGCTGGGGAGAGGCCTCGGGCAGGCTCGCGTGAAGCCGCTGATAGAGCTCCGTTCGTGTGACGAGGTCGGGGAGGATGACGGCTGAGGCCGCGTCCCTCAGCGAGAGATCCTCGATCGTCCGTCGCAGCGCTTCCGCCGCGCCGCGGGTCGGCACGATGACCGCGCACGAGCGGGCCGCCGCCGTGCCCGCGCAGCGCGCGACGAACGCGTGCATGGACTGCAAATCAGGCACCCGCACGAGACGGGTGATGCGCGGGGTGATCACCGGGTTGATGGAGCGGACGTCAGCCTGTCGAGTTCGTCGCCCGCGCGATCGAGCAGGAGGAGCGCGCCGGCTGCCGCCGACGATGCCTCCCACGCGAGCGACATGTTTCCTGATAATACCGCGGTACGGCGGGTCGAGGCGGCGCGTTGGGCCATCTGGAAGGCAGCCGTGAACAAAGCATGCGCCGGCGCGAGCTCCGGCGGCACGTCGACGCTCGCGAGCCGGCGCCGCGCCATCACCAGGCGCTGCTCGAGGCGTGGCAACAGACGCGGAGCGGGTCCGGCGAGATCACGAATGCGCTCGAGTGACGGCGTCGCCGCCCGCAGGTCGCTCACGGCAGGTTCCGCCTGGACGCGATAATGCTTGAATTGCTCGACTCGTCCCGCCCAGGTGTCGCGGGCGAGACGCAGGCGCCGCGCCTCGTCGAGCCGCATGTCGACAAGCGCGAGCAGCGCGGAGATCTCCTGTGGCCGTCTGCGGCCCAGCCGGTCGTCTGCCTTCAGCACGTCGTTCACGAGCCCCTGGACACCAGCTACGTCGGCACGCGAGGCACGCGCTGCCGCCGCGGTGACCGTACCCGTCGTCAATTCCGCGTACGACTTCTCGATCTTCAATTCCGCCGACAGGTCCGCGGACGCGCGATCGTGAAGCGCCGCGGCCCATCCGCCCGCGCGCGATGGGTCCTTCAGCGCCAGGTCGATCGCGCGCAGCAACGAGATGCGTTCGCCCGGCTCCGGCGTCGCCTTCGCGGCGACGAGCGCCTGCTCCATCGTCTCGCGCACCGAGGGGGCGGGCAGCAGTTCAACCGGCGGCGGAGGCGCGGTATTCGCAACGAGCGTCAGATCGAACGCGGACTCGCCCGCCTCGACGCGAAGCTCGGAAATGACGTCGTCGAGGATGCCCGTCAGATGCGCGACATCGGCGGCGCGGTACCCGAAGTTCTCCGATGGCCAGCGCACGAGACTGGCTCGCGCCTCACGGGCCATTGCGAGCCGGCGCGAGGGATCCTTGATGAGCGCGATGTCGTTCAATGCCTCGGTGAGGCGCGCGGTCAGCATCGCGTAATCGGTTTCGCCGCGTGTTTCTCCATAGCGCTGCGCCCGCACGGCGTTCGAGTACTCGTCGGTTCGCTGCCAGTCAACCGTCGACTCGGGGATGCTCACGAGCTGGAGCACGGGCGACTGGGCAACGTCGCCGATAGGCACGGCAATTACGACCCGGTCCGCGACGCGAGCGAACTCCCCATAACTCACGAGCGTCGACCCATCGATCAGAAACAGTCGATAAAGGACCGATTCCGCTGCCGTTGCCGCCGCGGCCGACGCCAGCAGGAGAGCAAAAACGGCAACAGCCGCGCAGCGCAGACGCCGCATGTGGAAAACGTGTGGAAGAAACGTGGATCTCTTGTGCAAGTCCCGACAGTGAAATTTTTTTTCGTATCTATCGTCGCTCAGATCCGGGCCCGTGCACATTGTTGATGCGCCTTCGATAGTCCTTTCGCTTGATTGCCGCCTCCGGAAAGTTAGACTACGGACGCTTCTTCCAACATTCTTCATCACATCGGCGCCTATCGTGAACGTTCATCGCTTCGAAGAGATCATCAACGGCCGGGAGTACCGGATCGAGGTATCCAGCGTCGGGAGCGGAAAGTGGCGGGCGCAACTCGCGCGGCTGCCCGGCGGATCCGCGGCGACGATGCCGTTTTATGGCACCACACCGAAGGAAGCGGCGGGACAGCTAAGCCAGTGGCTGGCGCTCGCCCATGGGCGATCGCGTCCGCAGCTATAGTGACAGCCGCACGAGGTTCCGGGTTGGCTTTCCCGGCTCGCCGACGGGCGGCCTTCGTGGCTTCTGAGTCAACTCCGTTCAGTCAGTACGGATACTTTTCCACGCCGACATCACCATCATGACGCCTGCCGCCAGCCACGCGAAGTAGCCTGGACCGAGGAATCCGTAGAAGGGTCGAATCGGCCCGCCGGTGCGGTCCGTGAGAAAGACGAACGCCACGAAGAGCATGTCGGCAACGGCGACCACCGACAGCACGAGGGCCGAGCGGTGGTGCTCGAATCGTTGAAGCACCGCGGCCGCCACATAGCCGATGTTCGAGGGCCACGCGATGATCGCGATGGGATTCAAGGACAGCGCGAATGCCTGCCAGCCCCACATGTTCGGATCGGAGTTCGTGCCTATGACGGCGGGGAGCACGAGCGACAGCGCATACACGCCGAGCGAAAGCCAGTAGAGACGCTCGGCGGGCACGGGTTACGGATTCGACGGCCGGGTCAGGAGGCCTCGAGTACGCATCCACGTCATCAACAACTGCGGCCATTGCGACAGCGATGGATCGTTGAGCGCCATGCCCACACCGTGGGGACCCGCCTCGAAGAGGTGCATCTCCACCGGCACTTTCGCCTTCCGCAGCGCGAGATAGAACCGGACGCTGTTCTCGACGGGTACGGCATTGTCGTTCGTCGTGTGGAAGATGAAGGTTGGCGGCGTCTGCGCCGTCACGCGAAGGTCGTTCGACAGATCGTCGACCAGCTTCGGATCCGGATTCTGGCCGAGCAGATTCCGCAGCGAACCCGCGTGCGTGATGGCGGCATCGAACGAGATCACCGGATAGCCGAGGATCAGAAAGTCAGGCCGGCTGCTCATCCGTTCGATCTGATCGCTCGAATCCGCCTTGCCGGTGTCGAAGTGCGTACCCGCCGTCGACGTCAGGTGGCCTCCCGCCGAGAATCCCATCATGCCAATGCGGTCCGGCAGCACGTTGAATTCAGCCGCGCGTGCCCGGACCGTCCGGATGGCGCGCTGTGCGTCGCCGAGCTCGATCGGATGTTGATAGCGCGGCCCCAGACGATACTTGAGGACGAACGCGGTCACGCCCATGGCGTTGAACCAGTACGCGAACTGGCGTCCCTCGTGCTCCATCGCGAGCGCCTGATAGCCACCGCCCGGCGCAATCACGACCGCGGTGCCGTTGCCCGCGCGCGGCGCACGATACGCTGTCAACGTCGGAGTATCGGTGTCAGCCTTTCCGAGCGCGCCGGGTGCACCACCCTCCCAGAGGATGATCTCCTGTGGAGAGGGAGGCGGCGGAGCCGGCGCGGCGCCGCGCTGCGCCGCGAGCGGCACGGAGATGATGACGAGGAGTGCGCTGAGAGATATGCGGGGCATCGCGGCAGTATACTCGCGCGCGCCGACCCGCTCGCGAAAGGTGGCTGGCACTTTCGCGGGAAAGTGCCTGGCACCGATGGCGTGGAAGTTGCCAAAGGCGTGCCTAACCGCCGCCTCTCCCCCGCTGCGGCGCGGGCGGCTGCTTCAATGGCGGTTCGGTCGGCGCGGGCTGCTGCGAAACGGTTCCGCCGATCTTGAACGCCCACAACGCGTCGCTGCGCTGCGACAACTGGAACGAGCTGCCACCGGCCAGCAGCGCGAGGTATTGCTCGCCGTTCACCTCATAGGTCGCGATCGGCGCGTCCGCGCCGCTGCCGGTCTGGAATTTCCAGAGCAGCTCGCCGTTCGCGATGTCGTACGCCGCCAGGTTTCCATCCGACTCGCCGTGAAACAACAAACCGGCGGCGGTGCTCAGCAAGCCGCTGCCGGTGCCCCACGGATATTTCGTTCGCTTCTGCCAGACAATCTTATTCGTCGCCGGATTCATCGCCGTGAGCGTGCCAGACCGCGGCGTGCCTTCGGGCCGATAGAAGCCGCGTCCTTCGTCGAGCGGCTTGAACCGCTGGGTTGCTTCGTCCCAGCCCTGGCGCCGAAGCGTGAACGCGGAATTGATGATCGTTCCCGGCACGTAAATCAGATTCGTCTGCGGACTGAACGTCATCGGCGCCCACGAGCTCCCACCGAGCGTGCCCGGCGTCATCACGATCGGCTCGATCCAGTAGCCGCCGAACATGCAGCTGCTCTTCATGCCTTCGGCAACGCTGCCCGCCTCGGGGCACGTCGGCACGTACGCATCGCCGCGCGGGTATGGCTGCGTCGCGGCCGTCTTCTGACGCGGCTCCTGCGGAACTGGCCGCTCGTCGATCCCGATGAGCGGCTTTCCCGTCGCGCGATCGAGGATGTAGAGATACCCCGTCTTGCCGCCGTGGATGAGCACCTTGCGGGTCCGCCCCTGGTAGCGGATGTCCGCCAGCACCGGCGAAATCGCGTTGTCGTAGTCCCAGATGTCGTGGTGCACTTCCTGGAAGTGCCACTTGTAGGCGCCCGTCTTCAGATCGAGCGCGACAATCGAAACGGTGAAGAGGTTGTCCCCGCCTCGTTCGGTCCCGTCGTTGTCCGGGCTCGCGTTGCCAATCGGCACGTACGCCATCCCGAGCTCCGGATCGATCGCGGGATGCGTCCACACAGGGCCGCCGCCGTACTTCCACGAATCCCCTTCCCACGTCTCGTGCCCGCGCTCCCCTGGCCCTGGCAGCGTCCAGAACTTCCAGACCTCTTTCCCGGTCTTCGCGTCGTAGGCGCCGAACTGCCCTCGCACGCCCCCCTCGCCGCCGGCGACGCCGATGTAGACGAGCCCGTCGTAATAGATGGCCGGCGCGCTCGTCGCGCCGCGATCCGGATCGGCAATCCTCGTTTTCCAGACCAGCGCCCCTGTTTTTTGATCGAGCGCGATCAATTGGTTGTCGCGCTGCCCGGAGAACACGCGCCCTTCCGCGACCGCCACGCCGCGATAGTTCCCGCCAAACGTCGTCTCGTGCTTCCACTTCACCGCACCCGTCGCCGCGTCGAGCGCGAAGATGTTCCCGGCGCCCGACGAGACGTACATCACCCCGTCGACCACGACCGGCGTGGCCTGCATCGTCGGAGGGAACTTGCCGTCCTCGAGGTGCACGGTCCACGCGCCGCCAAGCCTCGTGATGTTTTTCTTGTTGATGCCGGTCAGCGACGAATAGCGGTGATTGGCGAGATTGCCGCCGACCGTCGGAAAGTCTTTGCCGCTCGGCGACTGCCAGGATGATTCCGCAACGCCAACGGCCGTCAGCGCGACCGCAGCGCCAATAGTCATAATCCACTTCATGCCGGGCGGGATGCTACCACGAGCGGCGATTGTGATATATCACTGCGGCGCAAACATCAGCACGTCCCCTTTCCCTGGAAACTCAGCTTCCCCGTTACGCAGGAGGATCTGATGGGTCGTCGCGTGCAACTGGCAGCGCTCCTCGTGCTAATCCTTCCGACGTATGCCGCAGCCCAGTCGGTGAGCGGCACGATCCTCGGCACCGTGACCGACTCGTCCGGTTCGGTGATTCCGAGCGCAAAGATCACCATCGTCAACGAAGGCACGGGCCTGACGCGCACCGTTCAGACGGATGCGAACGGCGAGTACACCATGCCGTCGCTGCCGACCGGACGCTACACCGTCATCACCGAGTTGACGGGGTTCAAAACCACGACGCTCTCCAACATCGACATCGGCGTGGATCAGCGCGTGCGGATGGACGTCAAGCTCGAAGTGGGCGCCATGACGGAATCGGTGAGCGTCGAGGCGGTCAGCCCCCTGCTCCAGACGTCCTCGTCGGAGCTGGGAACGACCGTGACGTCCGCGCAGATTGAGGCGCTGCCGCTCAACGGCCGCAACTTCGTCAATTTGACGCGCACGCTGCCGGGCGTGCTCCGTGGCATCCCGGGCGCGAACATCGACGGCGCGGGCAGCCTGGCGTGGCGCGCGTCCGCGTCCTTCTCGGCCAACGGCCAGCGCACCCGCGACAACAACTTCATGCTCGACGGCGTGGACAACAACGAGACCTGGCTGCAGACGGTCGTCATCTTCCCGAGCGTCGATGCGCTCGACGAATTCAAACTGCAGACGAGTACCTACTCGGCGGAGTTCGGCCGTTCGCTCGGGGGCGTCGTCAATCTCCAGATCAAGTCCGGCACGAATGCGCTGCGCGGCAGCGCGTTCGAATTCCACCGCGACGATGCGTTCGACGCCAACAACTTCTTCAACAATCGCGCGCACCGCGGCAAGCCGGATTTCAAGCAGAACCAGTTCGGCGGAACGCTGGGCGGCGCGATCTTCAAGGACAAGACCTTCTTCTTCGGAGACTATCAGGGGCACCGCGAGGACCAGGGGCAGACGTTCCTGTCGACGGTCCCGACGCTCGCGATGCGGTCGGGCGACTTCTCCGAGCTCACGCGCGTGATCTACGACTCCCAGACGGGCCAGCCGTTCGTCGGCAACGTCATTCCAGGGAATCGGCTCGACACAGTCGCCAAGAACATCCTCTCGCAGCTCTACCCCGAACCCAATACGTCGGGCACGCGCGCCGCCAACGGGCAGATCATCAACAACTACCTGATCAACCCGGTGAAGCACCGACAGGACAACCAGTTCGACGTGAAGGTGGATCACAACCTCACGAAGACCAATCGCTTCTTCACGCGCTACAGCTTCGAGAAGACGCACCGGCTCCAGCCCGCCACCCTGCCACACGGTGATGCGGGCGCCACGTTCGGCGCCGGCGACGGCAACATCAAAGCCCAGAGCGTGGCGTTCAACGACACGCAGACGCTGAACACCAATTGGTTGAACGAATTCCGGTTCGGCTGGTCGTCGATCAAGTTCTTCATGACGTCCATCGACTATGGAACGAACCCTGCGGCCGCGGTCGGCATCCCGGGCATCAATTTCAGCCCGGTGACGTCGGCGATGACGCAGCTCACGTTTCAGAACATCCGGAACCTGGGCGCCAACAGCAACCAGCCGTTGATTACCAACCAGAACGATTTCCAACTGTTCGACAACGTGACACGGACGGCCGGCAAGCACACCCTCAAGACCGGCGGCAGCCTCACGCTGCGATCGCGCGAAATCCTGAACGCCGACAACATCGTCGGGCAGTTCCAGTTCAACAACAATCAGACGTCGAACTGCGCGGGTCAACCCGCCGGATGTTCCGTGAACAGCGCGACGGGATTCGACGTCGCGAGTTTCCTGCTCGGCCTCACGTCGCAGAAAATCCGCAACCTCTCCGGGATTACCGAATCCGGCGAAGTCCTCACATACACGGAAAAACGGCCCGAGTTCGCGGTCTACGTGCAGGACGACTGGCGAACGACCACCAAGTTGACGGTCAATCTCGGCTTGCGGTGGGACGTCTATCCACCCTGGACGGAAGTCGACGATCGGCAATCGAATTTCGACACGTCCAACGGCGCGTTCGTGATCGCCGGCGAGAACGCGCAGATAGCGGGCGTCCATGTCGGCCGGTACCTGCAGACGTACTCGAAGGGCGACGTGGGACCGCGATTCGGGTTCGCCTATGACATCGACGGGAGCGGAAAGACGCTCGTTCGCGGCGGTTTCGGCCTGTTCTGGAACTTCTCGCCAGGCGGCACATCGTCGTCGAAGGCGCAGAACCAGCCATTTCTGCAGTCCACCGCGCTCACGCCCAGCCCGAGCAGCTACGGCACCAACCTGCCGCTGGCCACCGGTCTGGAGCAGCCGACGGGGGTGAATCCCAGCGCGAGCCCCGCGGGCAACACGCGATCCGCGTTCGACGTGAACTTCCGCGATGCCTATGCGCGGCAGTGGAACATCAACGTCCAGCGCGGGCTCGGCACCAACTACATGGTGGAGGCGGCCTACGTGGGATCCCAGGGCAGGCACATGGTTCTGAAGGTCGACGTCAATCAGGCGCCGCCGGTTGTCGGCGTGACCGATGCGAACGTCAATCGACCGTTCATCAAGGTCGACCCGCTCCTCCGAGGGGTGAGCCAGGCGCAAAGCATCGGGAAGGTCGACTACAACGGTCTACTGCTCAAGTTTCAGCGACGCTTCGCGAACAACTTCTCGTTCTTGAACTCGTATACGTTCGGGAAGTCGATGGACTACGCCTCGGACAACGAGTCGGGCATCACGAACGCCTACGACCTGCAGTACAACTGGGGACCGTCCGATTACGATGTCCGGCACACCTTGTCGTCGAGTTGGATATACGAACTTCCGCTGGCAAGGGGCAAACTGTACGGCGGCTGGCAGCTGAGCGGCATCCTGTATCTGCGCGGCGGCCTGCCGCTGACCATCGCGCAGACCCAAGGCGTACAATCCACCGGGACTGGCAATCGGCCGAATCGCATCTGCGACGGAAACCTGTCGCACCCGACCATTGACAAGTGGTACGACACCGCGTGCTTCGCGCGCACGCCGGACATCACGGGCACCTACGGTGACGAACGTCGCGGCGTCATCCGCGGACCCGGATCGTTCAACATCGACGCGTCGCTCGTGAAGAACACCAAGATCGGACGGTTCTCCACCGAGTTCCGCGTCGAGGCTTTCAACGTCCTCAATCACCCGCAATTCGCCAATCCGAATACGACGTTCGACAACGCGGCCGGCGGCACGATCTCGGCGATGCTGTCGAGCCCCTCGTGCTCGCTCTGCGGGACGACCGAGCGGCAGGTTCAGCTTGGACTGAAAGTGAGATTCTAATCGAGTAACTCCCGTAGCCGTCGCACGCGCGCGGCGGTTACGGGACTCTCCTGCCCCCCTTCGCGCGCCGCGCGTCCCACGTGCACTTCCCGCACGCAGCGCGTGCGCGCAATTTCCGCCAGCATCGCCTCGTCGACGCCGCTGCCGGCGATGATGGTCAAACGCGAGCCGGCGCGCTCTGAGTACTCCCTCAGACGCTCCGACCGGCTGTGCCCGGGCACTGGACTGAAGCCATCCGTCAGCACGCGATCCACCTGGGGAACCTCCGCGAGCGCATCGATCGCGCGCAGCGGAACGTTCAGCGAGTCGAACGCGCGATGGAACGTCGCGGGCATGCCGGGCGCGGCCCCCAGCACCTCTCGCAGATCGTCCAGCAGAAGCTGTCCTTCGCGCGCGAAACCGACGACGAGCCCGTCGACCCCGAGGTCCGCGAACATCGCCGCTGCGCGGCACAGCCGCACCAGTTCCGACGCGTCGGTCCCATAGCCGGCGTTCTCGCGAATCATCACGCGAAGCGGCAGC
>Ga0075434_100001478_pt1 | contig 19807 bp, 2 predicted proteins | sample RhiMethybrSRZTD3_FD_75298 | JGI IMG/M metagenome (GOLD analysis project Ga0075434, IMG submission 75298) | Populus rhizosphere microbial communities from Tennessee, USA - Rhizosphere MetaG P. TD hybrid SRZTD3 | ecosystem: Host-associated > Plants > Roots > Rhizosphere > Soil | place: USA... | reverse complement strand
TCGTCCGGCGGGCTGTCGCTCGCACTGGAGCACGATGCGCGGCGCTTCGATCCGGTGGACGTCCGGCGCTCGATGGGCCACCTCGCGCGGCTCCTGCTCGGGCTCGCCGAGGATGGGGAGCGTCCGCTGGCGGACCTCCCGATGCTCGCCGAGGGCGAGCGCCACCAGATCCTTTCCGAGTGGAACGACCCCGGGGCGCTCCCGCCCGGAGCCGCTTCGGTGGTGGCGAGCTTCGAGCGCGTGGCGGAGCGGATGCCGGACCGTCCGGCGCTCTCCCAGGACGGCCGGCGTTTCACCTATGGCGAGCTCGACCGCTGGGCCAACCGGCTGGCCTGCGCCCTCTGCCGCCGGGGCGTGGGGATGGAGACGCGGGTGGCTGTGCTGGCCGATCGCTCGCCCGAGCTGATCGTGGCCCTGCTCGGCATCCTCAAGGCCGGCGGCGTCTACGTGCCGCTCGATCCGGAGTATCCGAGGGACCGCCTCGCCTTCATGCTGGAGGACTCGGGCGCCGCGGTACTGCTCACACGGGAGGGGCTGGCCGGCCCCCGGCTCCCCGGCTCCGCAGTCCCCTTCCTGTTCGACGCGGCCGGAGCGCTGGACGGCGAGAGCGACGAACGGCTCCCGGCCGGCCTCCGCCCCGATCAGCTCGCCTACGTCATCTACACCTCGGGATCGACCGGCCGGCCCAAGGGGGTGATGGTCTCGCACGGGGCGTTCGCCCGGCTCGCGGAGGCCCTGCGGCCGGTCCTCCGCGTGGAGGCCGGCGAGCGCGTCCTCCAGTTCTGCTCGCCGAGCTTCGACGCGAGCCTGCAGGAGATCGTCTCCAGCCTGACCGTCGGCGGGGAGCTGGTGCTGCGCACCGACGCCATGCTCCGGTCGGCCCGCGCCTTGCTCGCGGCCTGCGGGCGGGAGTCGATCTCCGTGCTCTCCCTGCCCGCGGCCTACTGGCACGAGATCGCCGCGAAGCTGGAGGCGGAGGGTCTCGCGCTCCCTTCCGGCCTGCGCCTGGTGTTCACCGGCGGCGAGCGGGCGCTGCCCGAGCGCGTGGCGGCCTGGCATCGCCATGCGCCGGAGGGCCCCCGGCTGATCAACGGCTATGGCGTGACCGAGTCCACCGTCCTCTCCACGGCGGGTCTCGCGGCCCCGGCCGCCCCCGGGCGGGAGGTTTCGGTCGGCCGCGTCCTCGCCCACACCGAGGCCTACATCCTCGACCGCCAGGGGAGGCCGGTCCCGGTGGGCGTGGCCGGGGAGCTCCACCTGGGCGGCGATCTTCTCGCCCGGGGCTATCTGAACCGGCCCGAGCAGACGGCGGAGCGCTTCGTTCCGCACCCGTTCCCGCCCGTCCCCGGAGCCCGCCTCTACCGCACCGGGGACCGGGCCCGGGCCTTCCTGAATGGCGAGATCGAGCTCCTGGGCCGGGTCGACCGACAGGTCAAGTTGCGCGGCTACCGCATCGAGGTCGAGGAGATCGAGGCCCGGCTCCTCCGGCACCCGGAGGTGGAGGCGGCCCGGGTCGTCGTCCGCGAGGATCCCCGCCGCCGGCCGCAGCTCGTCGCTTACGTCGTGCCGCGCGAGTCTCCGGGACCGGAGCCGGCGCGGCTGCGGGCGTTCCTGCGCGAGACGCTGCCCGACGCTCTGGTGCCGGGCGTCTTCGTTCCGCTGGCCGCGCTGCCACTCACCCCGAACGGCAAGGTGGACTTGAGGGCCCTGCCCGAGCCCGCGTGGGACGGCTCCGGCGACGCCGGCACCGTGGCCCCATGCGGCACCGCCGAAGAGACCCTGGCCGCGATCTGGGCCCAGGTCCTCGGGGTCGAGCGGGTCGGCGCCCGGGACGACTTCTTCGAGCTGGGCGGCGATTCGATCCTGAGCCTCCAGATCGTGGCCCGGGCCCGGGAGGCCGGGCTGCGGCTGACGCCGCGCCAGCTCTTCGAGCACCCGACGGTGGCTGGGCTGGCCGCGGTGGCCGACGCCGCGGACCCGGACGGAGCCGAGCCGGGCCCCGTCACCGGGCCGGTCCCCCTGACGCCGATCCAGCTCTGGCTCTTCGAGCGGAATCTGCGGTGCGTCGATCACTGGAACCAGTCCCTGTTCCTCGAGCTCCGGCGCCCGGTGGCGCCGCCGGTGCTCGCCCGGGCGGCCCTGGCGCTCCTCGTCCATCACGACGCGCTGCGGCTGCGCTTCCTGTGCGAGCCTTGCGGCTGGCGGCAGGAGATCGGGGAGATTCCGGAGCGGGCGCCCTGCGTGCGGATCGACCTCTCCGCCCTGCCGGAGGCGCGGCGGCGGGAGGCTCTGGAGCCCCTGGCCACCGGCGTGCAGGCCAGCCTGCGTCTGGCCACGGGCCCGATCGTGCGCTTCGCCCTGTTCCACCTCGGAGGCGGCGAGCCGGACCGTCTGCTGATCGCCGTCCACCACCTGGCCGTGGACGGCGTCTCCTGGCGAGTGCTGCTCGAGGATCTGAGGCGGGCCTGCGAGCAGCTCGAGGCCGGCGGGGGAGTGCGCCTGCCGGCCAGAACCGCCTCGCTCCGGCGATGGGCCGAGAGGCTCGCAGCGCACGCCCGCTCCGCGGCTCTGCGCGAGGAGCTCCCGTTCTGGCGGTCGATCGGGAGCCGTCCCCCGCTCCCCCTGCCCGTGGATCACCCCGGAGTGGAGGACGGCGGCGCGGCCGGCTCGGCGGTCACGGTCTCCTTCGCGCTCGCCCCGGAGGAGACGCGGGAGCTGCTGCAGGAGGTGCCGAAGGCCTACCGGACGCGGATCGACGAGGTGCTCCTGGCCGCCCTGGCCCGAGCGCTCGAAGGCTGGACGGGAGACCCCGCAGTCCTGATCGACGTCGAGGGGCACGGCCGCGAGGAGCTGGCGGCGGCGGAACTGGACGTGTCGCGCACAGTCGGCTGGTTCACCTCCTTCTTCCCCCTGGCGCTCGATCTCTCCGGCCTGCGGGGGCCGGGAGAGCTGCTGAGATCGGTCAAGGAGCAGGTGCGGCGGGTTCCCGCGCGGGGGATCGGCTACGGTCTGCTGCGTTTCCTGAGCGGAGACCCCGAAGCGACGGCCGCGTTAGGCGCGCTACCGCGCGCCCAGGTGAGCTTCAACTATCTCGGGCAAACCGGTCCGGCGCTGGCGGCGGACGCGCCCTTCGTCCCGGCCGCGGAGCCGGCCGGGCAGCCCATGGACCCCGCGGAGCGCCGCCCCTACCTCCTGGAGGTCACGGGGATCGTCTCTGAAGGGAGCCTGCGCCTCTCCGTGCGGGGCAGCGGGCAGGTCCATCGCCGCCAGACCCTTGAGGCTCTCGCGGAGAGCTTCCGCCAGGGCCTCCACACCCTGATCGGGCACTGCCTGTCGTCCGGAGCGGGCGGCTACACCCCGTCCGACTTCCCGCTGCTGCGGATCGATCCGCGCGAGCTCGACCTCCTGCTGGCCTCCGTTCCCGACGTGGAGGACGCCTACCCGCTGTCTCCGATGCAGGAGGGGATGCTCTTCCACAGTCTCCTGGCGCCGGGCTCGGGCGTGTACGTCACCCAGGCGCGGTACGACTTGGAGAGCCTCGACCTCGCGTCGTTCCGGAGCGCCTGCGAGGCCGTCCTCGATCGGCACCCGGTCCTGCGCACCGGCTTCCACGCGGCGACCGGGAGCCGTCCGGCCGTCCAGGTGGTGCGGCGCGCCGTGCCTTCGCCTCTCCGGGTGGAGGAGGTGCGCGGGCTCCCCGTGCGGGAGCGGGAGGCGTGGCTCGAGGCGCTCGCCCGGAGCGAGCGCAAGGCGGGCTTCGAGCTGTCGCGGCCCCCGCTGGTGTGCCTGGTCCTCGCGCGGGTGTCCGAGACCGGGTATCACCTCGTCTGGACGCACCACCATCTGGTCCTGGACGGCTGGTCGATGCCGCTGCTCCTTGGCGAGTTGCTCCATCTCTACGGGGCCGCCGTGCGCAGAGAGCCGGCGCGGCTGCCGGGGGCCCGCCCCTACCGCGACTACATCGCCTTTCTGGAGGGGCGGGACCGCGGCCGGGAGGAGGAGCTCTGGCGGCGAGCCCTGGCCGGCTTTCCGGCGCCCACGCCCCTGCCGATGGAGCGGCGTCCGGCGCCCTCCGCGGCCACGCCGGAGCACCGCCGGGTCGAGATCCGCGAGCCCGCGGTGTCCTGGGCGGGGCTCGAGGCGTTCGTGCGCCGTCACCAGCTCACCGCCGGCACTCTGGTTCAGGGTGCCTGGGCGCTCCTCCTGGGCTGCGCGAGCGGCAGCGACGACGTGGTCTTCGGGGCCGTGTCGGCGGGCCGTCCGGCCGAGCTTTCCGGGGTGGAGACCCGGATCGGTCTGTTCATCAACACCTTGCCGGTGCGGGTGAAGACGCGGTCCGGGACGGCGGTCCTTCCCTGGCTCAAATCTCTCCAGGCCGGCCAGCTCGCCCTGCGGGAGGCCGAGCATACGCCGCTCGTCCAGGTCCAGCGCTGGAGCGAGGTCCCCCCGGGGACTCCTCTGTTCGAGACCCTGCTGATCTTCGAGAACTATCCGGTCGCCGGGCGGTCCGGGGAGGACCTGGGCGGGCTGGAGATCCGCCGGGTCGGCTCGGTCGAGCAGACGAGCTATCCGCTGAACCTCTGGGCGTCGGTTTCCGGCGACCTCTGGCTGTCCATCGAGCACGACGTGGAGCGGCTCGACGCCGTGACGGCGCAGAGGCTGCTGCTCTCCCTCGAGCGGCTGCTGCGCGGGCTCGCGGAAGACCCGGCCCGTCCCCTGGAGGACGTCCCGATGCTGGGCGAGCCGGAGCGGCATCAGCTCCTGTTCGAATGGAACGACACGGCCGGAGAACGGGGCGGCGAGCCCGGGGTGCTCGCCCGGATCGAGGCGTGGGTGGCGCGGGCTCCGGAGGCTGTGGCGGTGTCGTTCGAAGCGGAGGCGCTCACCTATGCCGGGCTCGACCAGCGAGCGCAGCGGCTCGCTCGGCGGCTGGCGCGGCTAGGGGTCGGGCCGGAGATGCTGGTGGCTGTCTGCGCCAGGCGCTCGCCCGCGCTCCTCGTCGCCCTCCTCGCCGTGCTTAAGGCGGGCGGGGCCTGGGTGCCCCTCGATCCCACCCATCCGCGGGAGCGCCTGGGGTGGATCCTCGAGGATTCCGGAGCGCGGTGGCTGCTCACCGAGCGGGCGCTCCTCGAACAGCTCCCCGCCCCGCGAGCCCGGGTCGTCCCCCTGGACGAAGACCCGGGCGAAGGGCCGGCGGTTCCGCTCTCCCGGGCGGGGCCGGAGAACCTGGCTTATGTGATCTACACCTCGGGCTCGACCGGCCGGCCCAAAGGGGTGGAGGTCCGCCACCGGGGTTTGGACAACTACTTGGCGGCGATGGCCGCGGGGCCCGGCCTCGGAGCCGGCGACGTGATGATGGCGGTGACGACCCTCTCGTTCGACATCGCGGTCACCGAGCTGCTCCTCCCCCTGACCGTGGGGGCGCGCATCGAGCTGGTGAGCGGCGCCACGGCGGGGGACGCGTCCCTCCTGGCTGCGGCCCTCGATTCGGCGGGAGCTACCTGCCTGCAGGCCACCCCGGCCACCTGGATCCTGCTGGCGGACGGAGGTTGGAGGGGACGGCCGGGCCTGAAGGCCCTGTGCGGCGGCGAGGCGCTGCCGCGCGGTCTCGCGGACCGGCTGCTGCCGCGGGTGGGCGAGCTGTGGAACGTCTACGGCCCTACCGAGACCACGGTCTGGTCGGCAGCGCTGCGGATCGGGCCGGGCGAAGGGACGGTGCCGGCAGGCTCGCCACTCGAGAACACGGCCTTGCACATCCTGGGTCCGCACGGGGAGCTCGCGCCCGTGGGCGCTCCGGGCGAGCTGGCGATCGGCGGCGACGGCTTGGCCCGCGGCTACCACGGCCGGCCGGAATGGACGGCCGAGCGCTTCTCCCCCGATCCGTTCGGTGCCCCCGGCGCCCGCCTCTACCATAGCGGCGACCTGGCGCGCCGGCTGCCGGACGGGACCCTGGAGCTCCTGGGTCGGATCGACCACCAGGTCAAGATCCGCGGCTTCCGGATCGAGCCGGGGGAGATCGAGGCGGTTCTGGCGACTCATGAGGCGGTGCGTGAGTGCGTCGTCGCGGCTTGGCAGGACGGCTCCGGAGCCCGCTTGGTCGGCTATGTGGTGCCGCTCGGGGATGCGGCCCCGGAGACCGCAGAGTTGCGCGGCTTCCTCGCTGCCAAGATCCCTTCGTACATGATTCCCGCAGCGTTCGTGACCTTGGCCGCCCTGCCGCTCTCGCCGAACGGCAAGATCGACCGCCGCGCTCTGCCTGCTCCCGGCTCCGGCAGTAGGGTGGCCGGCGAAGCTCTGGCGCCCCGCACACCCGCGGAAGAGGCCCTGGCCGACGTCTTCGCCGAAGTCCTGGCGATCGCGCGGCCCGGTGTGGAGGAGAGCTTCTTCGACCTGGGAGGCCACTCGCTCCTCGCCATCCGTCTACTTGCCCGCCTGCGCGAGGCCTTCGGGGTCGAGCTTCCGCTGCGCGCGCTGTTCGACGCGCCAACCGTCGCGGAGCTCGCGCCCCGGCTCGAATCGGCTGTTCCCCCCAAGGCTCCGCCGGTCGTCCGGGCTTCGGACGATCGCGCGCGGGATTTCGCCCCTTCGTTCGCCCAGCAGAGGCTCTGGTTCCTCGACCAGCTCGAGCCCGGGAACCCCTTCTATGCACATCTGCTCGGGGTCCGCCTCCTCGGCCGGTTGGATGTCCCGGCGCTCGCGGTAACCCTGACGGAGGTGGTCCGGCGTCACGAGGTCCTGCGGACGACGCTGCCGGCCGTCGACGGGCGGCCGGTGCAGCGGATCGCGCCCCCCGGGCTCGTGCGCCTGCCGTGGATCGACCTTGCCGGTCTCGGCCAAGCGCTCGCGGAGCCGGAGTTCCGGGAGTGGAGCCGCCGGGAGGCGATGCGTCCCTTCGACCTGGCCCGGGGGCCGCTCCTGCGCGCCGCCCTGTTCCGCCTCGCGCCCGAGGAATCCGTGGTCCTCCTCAGCCTGCACCACGTGATCTTCGATGCTTGGTCAATCGGCCTCCTGGTCCGGGAGGTGACTGTGCTGTACGAGGCGGTTGCCGCGGGGCGCCCCTCGCCCCTGCCGGAGCTGCTAATCCAATACACCGACTACGCCGAGTGGCAGCGCGGGTGGCTGCAGGGGGAGGTCCTGGACGGCCACCTCGCCTACTGGAAGCGCCAGCTCGCCGGTTCCTGGAAGCCCCTGGAGCTCCCCGCCGACCGTCCTCGCCCGCTGCGCACGAGCTATCGCGGCGCCTCGTTGCGGCTGCCCCTGGCCGCGAGCACATCGCGCAGCGTCGTGGCGCTCAGCCGGCGCCAGGGGGTCACCCCATTCATGACCTTCCTGGCCGCCTTCGACGTGCTGCTGGCGCGCCTCACGGGCGAAGAGGACGTGGTGGTCGGCATGGCGCTCGCCAACCGCACCCGCGTGGAGGTCGAAGGCCTGATTGGTTTCTTCGTGAACATGCTGCCGCTGCGCGTCGATCTCTCGGGCTCTCCCACCTTCCGGGATCTACTGCGGAGGGTCCGCGAGGTCTGTCTCGGCGCGCAGGCCCACCAGGAACTGCCGCTCGACAAGCTGGTCGAGGCCGTGCGGCCCGACCGGACCGCGGGAGACGCTCCGCTTTTCCGGATCGCCTTCGGCCTGCAGAACGCCCCGCAGGAAGCCCTGGAGCTCCCGGGGCTACAGCTCCGCGCCTTCGGCCTCCCGGAAGAGACCGTGCGCTTCGACCTCACGGTCTGGCTCTTCGAAACCGGCGAGGGCTTCTCGGTCCAATGGACCTACAGCACCGAGCGGTTCGACGAGTCGACTCTCCGGCGTCTGCACGGCCGGTTCGTCCAGCTCCTGGCGAGCTTCGTCGAGCGCCCCGACGCGGAGATCGACGCCCTGGAGATGCTCCCGGCCGAGGAGCGGCGGGAGCGCGCTCTCCTCGAACAGGCGGAAGAGGCCTCGCGGCACGCCCGGCTGCTGCAGGCCCGGCCCTCGAAATTCCGGCTGCCGAGCATTCCATCATGAGACCTTTGCAAAACGAGAGGTCTTTCGTGGATGTGCTCCGCGCCCGGACGGAGCGCCAGCCGGATCAGACCCTCTACACGTTCCTGGCCGAGGGGGAGACGGAATCGGAGCGCCTCACCTGCGCTGGGCTGGACCGGCGGGCCCGCGCGTTGGGCGGGGCGTTGCAGCGGCTCGGGCTGCGAGGGGAGAACGCTCTCCTCCTTTTTCCAGCGGGGCTCGAATTCGTCGCCGCGTTCTTCGGCTGCCTGTATGGCGGCGTGACCGCGGTTCCCGCGTATCCGCCGCGGGCGAATCGCGAGGATCCCCGTCTGCGGGCCCTGGCCCGCGACGCCCGCCCGCGGGTGGTCCTGACCACCGTCGCGATCCTCGCGCGGCTCGGCGCTCCGGACGGCGGCATGCCCGAGCTCCGGGACGCCCTCTGGCTCGCCACCGACGACCCCGCGTGCGGCGACGAGGCGGCCTGGGCCGACCCCGGCGCGGACGGCCGCACCCTGGCCTTCCTGCAGTACACCTCAGGCTCGACTTCCGATCCCAAAGGGGTTCTGGTCACTCACGGCAACCTGCTCCATAACCAGGAGATGATCCGCCGTAGCTTCAGGCAGGACGAGCGCTCAGTGATCGTGGGCTGGCTGCCGCTCTATCACGACATGGGACTGATCGGGAACGTCCTCCAGCCGCTTTACGCGGACGCCCGCTGCGTCCTCATGTCCCCGCAGGCCTTTCTGCAGCGACCGCTGCGCTGGCTGGACGCGATTTCGCGCTACCGGGCCACGACCAGTGGCGGCCCCGATTTCGCCTACGACCTGTGCGCACGCCGGATCGGCGAGGCCGAGCGGCGGACGCTCGACCTGAGCTCGTGGGAGGTGGCCTTCAACGGCGCCGAGCCGGTGCGGCCGGAGAGCCTGGAGCGTTTCGCGGCGGCATTCGCCCCCTGCGGTTTCCGGCCCGAGGCGTTCTACCCCTGCTACGGCCTGGCCGAGGCCACGCTGTTCGTGTCAGGCGGAGAATGGGGGAGCCGGCCGCGGGTGCTCGAGGTGGATGCGGCGGCCCTGGAGCGGCATACCGTGACAGAGGCGATCCCAGGGACTCCCATGCGCCGCCTGGTGGGGTGCGGGCGGCCCTGGATCGATGGGCGGGTCGTCGTGGCCGATCCCGACACGCTCCGACCCTGCCCGCCGGGCGCGGTGGGGGAGATCTGGATCGCCGGCCCGCACGTGGCCTCCGGCTACCTTGGCCGCCCGGAGGCCACGGCGCGCGATTTTGCGGCCCGCCTCACGGGCTCGGGCGAGGGGCCGTTCCTGCGCACCGGCGACCTGGGGTTCCAGCAGGAAGGCGATCTCTACGTCACCGGCCGGCTCAAGGACCTGATCATCCTCCACGGCCGCAACCACTACCCGCAGGACCTCGAGGCCACGGTCGAGGCCGCCCATCCGGACCTCCGCCCCGGCGGCGTCGCGGCGTTTGCTCTCGAGGTGGATGGCCGGGAACGGCTGGCCGTGGTTGCCGAGGTCGAGCGCCGCCGCGAAGCCGCGGCGAGTCCTGAGGCCATTACCGGGGCCGTGCGCTACGCCGTGGCCGAAGCGCACGCCGCGCAGGTCCGGATCCTGGTGCTGATCCGGGCCGGTGGCCTCCCGAAGACCTCCAGCGGCAAGGTCCGGCGCGGGGCCTGCCGGAGCGATCTCCTGGCGGGCCGGCTGCCGGTGATCGCCCGCGACATGCTGGACGAGGCGGCGGCCGAGACCCTGCCGGAGGCCCGCGGTGAGGATCTGCCGCTCCTCGAGGTGCTGCGGCGCGAGGCGGCGGGCGTCCTGCGGATCGCGCCCCGCGACCTTCCGGACGGGGAGCCGCTGACCCGCTTCGGGCTCGACTCTGTCGGCGCGGCCGAGCTCTGCGCCGCCCTCGAAGAGATCCTCGGGACGGCCCCGGACTGGACCGCGCTGCTCGAAGGGGCCGACCTGCGCCGGATCGCCGCCGCGCTCGCCGCGGCTCCGGGCTCGCGGCGGCCGTCGGCGGAGATCTCCCCGGGCTCGTCTCCTCCTCCGGACGAGGCGGTGCCGTTGAGCGGCGGGCAGCTCGGGCTCTGGCTCGAGCACCGGAGAGACCCCGGGAGCGCCGCGTACAACGTGGCGGCCGCGGCCCGCATCGCCGGCCCGCTCGACGCCGCGGCCCTGGAGCGGGCCTTCCGGGGCCTCGCGCTGCGGCATCCGGCGCTGCGCGCCACCTTCGCCGAGGGGGAGGGCGGGCCGGTCCAGCGCTGGGCCGCGGGGGCGGGGATCTCGTTCGAGCGGATCGATGCCACGGCCTGGGCCGCGGCCGAGCTCAGCCGGTGGCTCGCGGACGAGGCGCACCGGCCCTTCGATCTGGCGCGGGGTCCGCTGCTGCGCGTCCACCTCCTCGGGCGCGGGCCGGAGGAGGCGGTGCTCCTCCTGGTGCTCCATCACATCGTGGTGGACCTGCGCTCCTTGGAGATCCTGGTGCGGGACCTGCGCCTCACTTACGGGGCTGCCGTGCGCGCGCCGGGCCGGCCGGAGCCGGAAGCGCCGGCCAGGGCCTGCGCGGCTTTCGCTATACGGCAGCGGGAGCTGCTCGCCGGCCCGCGCGGCGAGGAGCTATGGTCCTTCTGGTCCGCGGAGCTCGCGGGCGGCCTCCCTCCCCTGGAGCTGCCCGCCGACAGGCCACACCCGGCGGCACCCGGGTCCGGCGGCGCGGCGGCGGCCGCGTCCCTGAGCCGGGATCTCTCGCAGCGGATCGGGGCCGCGGCGCGCGCAGCCGGAGCCACCCCCTTCGCGTTCCTGCTCGCCGCGTTCCAAGTCCTGCTCCACCGCGTCACGGGAGCCGAGAGGGTCGCGGTGGGGGTACCCGCCGGCGGGCGGACGCTCCCCGGGACCTCGGACCTCGTCGGCTACTTCGTCCAGACCGTCGTGGTCGCGGCCCGCATTGGCCGGCACCGGCCGTGGCTCGAAGCCGTCCGCGAAACGCAGCGCTGCGCGGCCGCGGCTCTCGCCCACCAGGACCTGCCGTTTCCGCTCGTGGCGGAGCGCCTCGGGCTCGCGGCGAGCGCACCGCTCCAGGCGCTCTTCGTTCACCACCGGCCCCGCGAGGAGGCGCTCGCGGCGTTCGCCCTGGGGAAGGCGGGGGCGCGGCTCGACCTAGCCGGCCTCGCCGTGGAGTCGCTGCCGCTCGAGCCGCGGTCCGCCAAGCTCGATCTGGAGCTGGCCACGGCCGAGATCGACGGCCGCCTGAGCCTCCAGCTACGGCACTGCACCGATCGGTTCGATCCCGCCACGGCGCGGCGCATGGTCTCCTGGCTCGAGGTGCTGCTCGCGGCGGCGGTGGAGGAGCCCGAGAGACCCGTGTCCACCCTGCCGCTACTCTCCGTGGCCGAGAGGCAGGAGATCGCGGTGTGGAACGCCACGGACATCCCCTTCCCGCGCGAGCTCTGCGTTCACCAGCTCATCGAGGCGCAGGCCGACGGCGCGCCGGACGCGCCAGCCCTGGCGAGCGAGGGCTCCACTCTGACCTACGCCGCCCTCGACCGGCGGGCCAATCAGCTCGCCCGGCGGCTGCGGCGTCTCGGCGTCGGCCCGGGCGACTTTGTCGGCCTCTCTGTGGAGCGTTCGGCCGAGATGGTCGTGGCGCTCCTCGGCGTGCTCAAGGCGGGCGCGGCCTATGTGCCTCTCGATCCAAACTATCCGCGGGAGCGTCTGGCGCTGATGGCCGAGGACGCCGGGCTCGCCGCGATCGTGGCACAGCCGGGTCCGCTCGCCGCACTGCCGGACGCAGCACGGCGGCGCGTCGTGGACCTCGAAGCGGACGGCGCCCTCCTCGCGGTCGAGAGCGAGCGTCGCCCGGCGGTGCCGGTGCCGGCCGGGAGCCTCGCCTACGTGATCTATACCTCCGGCTCCACCGGACGTCCCAAGGGAGTCATGGTCCAGCACCGCAACGTGGTGAGCCTCTTCGCAGCCCTGGACGCGTGGCTGGGGAGCGGGCCGGGGGTCTGGCTCGCGGTCACCAGCCTGTCTTTCGACATCTCGGTCCTAGAGCTTCTGTGGACGCTTTCGCGCGGTTTCCTTGTGGTGATCCACCCCGAGATGCGCTGGGCCGCGGCAGCCATTCCCGAGCGGATCGCGGCGCAGCGAGTCACCCACCTGCAGTGCACGCCGTCGCTGGCGCGCCTGCTGACGGACCTCGCGAGCGAACCCGGCGCCCGGTCCGCCCTCGGCTCTCTGCGCGCCCTGCTGCTGGGCGGCGAGACGTTGCCGGCGAACCTGGCGCGCGTGCTTCGCGAGGTCCTGCCGGAGGTGGCGATCCACAACCTCTACGGACCGACCGAGACCACGGTCTGGTCGGCGGCCGAGCGGGTGGACGCCGTGGAGGAGGCCGTGCCCATCGGCCGGCCGCTGGCCAATACCCACATCCGCCTGCTCGACCCCTCCGGCCAGCCGGTGCCGGCCGGGGTGGCCGGCGAGATCTGCATCGGCGGCCAAGGGGTCGCGCGCGGCTATCTCGGACGTCCCGATTTCACGGCCGAGCGCTTCGTGCCGGACGCCTGGAGCGGCGAGCCAGGCGCGCGCCTCTATCGGACCGGCGACCTGGGACGGCGGCGCCCCGGCACTCCGCTCGAGTTCCTCGGCCGCATCGACCATCAGGTCAAGATCCGCGGCCACCGCATCGAGCCCGGCGAGATCGAGGCCACGCTCGCCGCCTTTCCCGATGTGCGGCAGGCCGTGGTGGTCGCGCGCGAAGAGGGGACGGGGGACGTCCGGCTGGTCGCTTACGTGGTGGCGGGGGAGGCGCCGCCGGCCCTCCCCGAGTTGCGCGCTTTCCTGGGCGAGCGGCTGCCCGACGCTCTGGTGCCCTCGTCCTTCGTGCTTCTCGAATCCCTGCCGCTCACGCCCAACGGCAAGATCGACCGCCGCGCCCTGCCGGCTCCCGCGCCCGCCGAGCCCGGGGAGGAAGAGCGCGCCGCGCCGCGCACTCCGGTCGAGGAGAGGCTCGCCGCGATCTGGGCCGACCTGCTCGGCCTCGGCCGGGTCGGCCGCAGGGAGAGCTTTTTCGCTCTGGGCGGCCATTCCCTGCTCGCCACGCGCCTCCTCGCCCGGGTGCGCGCAGTCTTCGGAGTCGAGCTGCCGATACGCCTCCTCTTCGAGAAGCCGACGGTCGCGGCTCTCGCTGCAGCCCTCGAAGGGAGTCGGATCCTTCCACGGCCGTCCCCGATCCCCCGGATCCCGCGGACCGCTGGCGCCCTCCCGCTCTCCTGGGGGCAGGAGCAGCTCTGGTTCCTCGACCAGATGAGGCCGGGAGCGCCGGCCTACCACCTGCCGGCAAAGCTGCGGCTCCGCGGCTTCCTGTCCGTGGCCGCGCTGCGCCGGAGCCTGGAGACGATGGTGCGGCGGCACGAGGCGTTGCGCACCCGCTACGAGTTGCGCGGCGACAGCCCGGTGCAGATCGTCGAGGCGGGTGCGTCCCCGGGCCTGCCTGTGGTGGACCTGACGGCGCTCGCGCCGGAGGTCCGCGCCCGCGAGGCGGAACGGCTGGCCCTCGCCACGGCGCGTCGGCCCTTCGATCTCGGCCGCGCCCCGCTCGTGCGCGGCGTTCTCCTGCGCCTGGCCGATGACGAGAGCGTCCTCATCCTCGTCGTCCACCACATCGCGGCCGACGGCCATTCGCTCGGCCTGCTCTTGCGCGAGCTGGATCTTCTCTACGGGGCGGCGGTCGCCGGCCGGAGCGCCGAGCTGCCGGAGCCCCCGATCCAGCAGATCGACTTCGTCCTGTGGCAGCGGGAGCGTCTGCGGGGGGAGCGCCTCGCGAGTTTGCTCGGCTTCTGGAAAGACCGGCTCGATCGCCCCGGCGAGCCCTTCGAGCTTCGGGCCGGCTCCCAGCTCCCGGCCGTTCGGACCTGGCGCGGCACCCGTGCCCCTCTGGCCGTGCCGCCGCCGTTCGCCGAGGGTTTGCGGGCGCTCGCCAGGGAGCGGGGGGCCACCCCCTTCATGCTCCTGCTCGCCGCCTTCGCCGCGCTGCTCCATCGCTCCACGGGACAGGAGTGGATCGACCTCGGAGTCCCGGCGTCGTCCCGCTCCGAGCCCGAGCTCGAGGAGACGGTCGGGCTGCTCCTCAACACCCTGGTCCTGCGCTCCGATCTGTCCGGCCGCCCGGGCTTCGCCGCTCTCGTCGGGCGGGTGCGGGAGGCGGCCTTCGCCGCCTACGCGCACCAGGAGCTGCCGTTTCCGCTCCTCGTCGAGGCTCTCGGGGCCACCCGCAGCCTGGATCGGAACCCCCTCTTCCAGGTGTTTTTCGCGCTTCACGAGGCGCCCCTGCCCGCGCCCGACCTGACCGGGATCGCAACCGAGACGATCCCCCTCGATCCGGGGAGTGCGCGGTTCGATCTGGCGCTCGATCTGACCGCTCGAGGGCGCACCTGGAGCGGCTGGATCGAGCACGACCTCGACCGGTTCGAGCCCGCCACCGTGCAGCGCCTAGCCTCCCGCTTCCTGGCACTGCTCGCGGCGGTGCTCGACAGGTCGGACCTGCCGATCGCCGACCTGCCCCTGTTCGCTCCGGACGAGCGCCGGGAGATCGTGGCGTGGACGCCCGACGGCGAGATCGGCCGTGGCCGGCCCGCAGCCCAGGGGTCCGGCGCGCTGCTCACTCCGACCGAGGAGGTGCTCGCCGCGCTATGGTCCGATCTCCTGGGCGTCGAGCGGATCGGGGCGGAGGAGAGCTTCTTCGCGCAGGGAGGCCACTCCCTGCTCGCCATGCGCGCCGCAGCCCGCGTGCGCACGGCCTTCGGGGTGGACCTGCCGGTGCGGGTGCTGTTCGAGAGCCCGACCGTGCGCGCGGTCGCGGCCTTCCTCGACGAGGAGCGGCGGTCCGGCCCGGGACCCACCGTTCCACCTCTCGGGAGCACGCCGCGCCCGGAGGCCCTGCCGCTCTCGTTCGCCCAGCAGCGGCTCTGGTTCCTCCACCAGCTCGAGCCGGACAGTCCTTCCTACAACGACCTGGCGGTCCTCGCGCTCGAGGGGCGGCTCGACGTGGCCGCCCTGCGGTGTGCCCAGAGCGAGGTGGTGCGCCGCCACGAGGTGCTGCGCACGTCGTATCCCCTCCTCGACGACCGGCCGGTGCAACGGATCGAGCCCTGGGCCCCGGTCCCCCTGCCGGTCGTAGACCTCTCCGCTCTCGAGGCGGGGCCGCGGCAGAGCGAGATACGGCGGCACGTCGCGGAGGAGGCGCGGCGCCCCTTCGATCTCTTGGAGGCTTCGGTCCTGCGCACCGTTCTGCTGCGGCTCGCGGCCGAAGAACACGCGCTCCTCTTCAGTCTCCACCACATCGCGAGCGACGCCTGGTCGGGAGCCCTCCTCGTCCGTGAGATCACCGCGGTCTACGACGCCGTCCGCCAGGGACGGCCGAGCCCGCTGCCCGAGCTGCTGTTGCAGTACGCGGACTTCGCGGTCTGGCAACAGCGCTGGTTCCAAGGCGCGGTCCTGGAACAGCACCTGGACTACTGGCGCAAGGCGCTCGGCGGGAGTCCGCCCGCGCTACGCCTGCCCACCGGCCGGCCGCGTCCCGAGCGCCGAGGCTCCCGCGGACTGCGGCGAACCTTCCGGATGCCGCAGGCCCTGTCCCGGTCGCTCGGCGACTTGAGCCGGCGCGAGGGGGCCACCCTGTTCATGACCCTGCTTGCCGCTTACTACGTTCTGCTCCAGCGCGCCACCGGGCAGGAGGACGTGGTGGTCGGCACCGCGGTGGCCAACCGCGGCCGGGCGGAGACCGAAGCGCTGATCGGACTCTTCATCGAGATGCTCCCCTTGCGGGTGGATCTCTCGGGGAACCCGCGGTTCGTCGACCTGCTGCGGCGGGTGCGGGAGGTCTCCCTGGGCGCCTTCGCCCACCAGGACTTTCCCCTGGAGCGGCTGACCGAAGAGCTGCGGCGGGACGGCGACGCTGCCTCCCTTTTCCAGGTGGCTTTCGGAGTTCGCAACGCCCCGCTCCAAGAGCTCCGGGTCCCTGAGCTGACGATCCGGCCGATCAGGCTCGAGCAGGAGGGAGCCCGCTTCGACGTCACGGTCTGGGTCACCGAGACGTTCGAGGGCCTCGAGACCACCTGGACCTTCCGCTCCGATCTGTTCGAGGAGAAGGAGATCGAGCGCATCAACGGCCAGTACGAGGCGCTGCTCCGGAGCGTCGCGGCCTCTCCCGAGGCGCGCATCGGCAGCTTCGACCTGGGATCGGCCGAGGAGAGGGAGCGGCGCGCTCGCGAGGAGCAGGCCTGGAGCGATGCCCAGGCCGGCAAGCTGGTGGGAATCCGGCACCGGAGAGCGACAGCAGTCGAAGCGGTGAAATAGGAGGTCAGCAGACCACGGAGAACAGGAGACCGGCTATGGAATTCTTCACTCGCGAGCTTCGGCTCGGCGCCCGCGCTCTGGCCCGGAGCCCGATCTTCACCGCCATGGCGGTGTTGACCCTGGCCCTGGGAATCGGTGCGAACGCCGCGATGTTCAGCTTCTTCAAGTCCACGGCCCTCCACCCCTTGCCGTTCCCCGAGGCCGAGCGCCTGGTCAACGTTCAGGGGACCGTGGTGCGGGACGGGGAAGTGCTGGTGCGTGGGGCCTCGTACCCCGATCTCCTGGACTGGATCGCGCAGGCGCGGTCCGTCGAGTCCATGGCGGGCTACAGCAACGAGGATTTCAACCTGGCGGGCCAGCAGAGCGCCGAGCGCGTCGAAGTCGGCCTGGTGACGCCCAGCTACTTTCACGTCTACGGGTTCACCCCCGAGCTCGGGCGGACCTTCCGGGACGAGGAGAACCAGGCGCCCCGAGGCGCCCCGGTGGCCGTCATCAGCCACCGCCTCTGGCAGGAGCGCTTCGGAACGGATCGGGGCGTTCTGGGAAAGCCCCTGGTCCTGAGCGGCGTGTCGTTCCAGGTGATCGGCGTCATGTCGGATCCCTTCCGGGGTTCCTGGGCGAACATCGATGTCTGGATCCCCGTCCGCAAGGCTGCGGACCTGATGCCGAACCGCGCGCCCGAGGTCTTCGATGACCGGGGCGCGCGCTGGCTGGCCGCCGTCGCGCGTCTCGCTCCGGGAAAAACCGCGGAGGAGCTGCAGTCGGAGATGAACGCGATTTCGAGCCGGCTGGCGCAGGAGTATGCAAAGACCAATGTCGATCGGGGGGCCAAGGTCGTTCTGCTGGAGGAAGACCTGTTGGGAGACGTGCAGGGGACCTTCCGGCTCCTCTTCGGCGCGGTGGGGCTGGTCCTGCTGATCGCGTGCACCAACGTGACCAACCTGCTCGTCGCGCGGATGATGAACCGGCGCAAGGAGATGGCCGTCCGCGCCGCCCTCGGGGCCCCGCGCCGCCGCCTGGTGCTCCTGGTCGCGGCCGAGACTCTCCTGCTCGGCCTCCTGGGTGGAATCATGGGGCTCGGGGTCGGGAAAATCGGGATCGCTCTGCTGCAACGCTACAGCCCTCTCGATCTCCCCGGGTATGTGCAGGTGAGGATCGATCCGGTGGTGTTCGGGTTCGCCCTGGTGCTGTCGCTCATGGCGGGGCTTCTGCTGAGCCTTCTGCCGGCGGCCCAGGTGATCCGGACGGACCTGACCCGAACCCTCAAAGACGCGCGGGGGGAGGCGCAGGAAGGGCTCGGCGGCATCCGTCGCCTGCGCTCGCAGAACCTGTTGGTCGCGGCTGAGGTGGCCATCGCCGTCCCGGTCCTGATCGGGGCCGGCCTGGTGCTGCAGAGCTTCCGCGAGCAGCAGGCGATCGAGCCCGGATTCGCCAGCGAAGGCCTGTTGACCTTCAAGATCCACTTCCCCCCTGGGATGTACACGGAGGAGAGGTCGATCGCCGCGGCGCAGCGGCTTCACGAGCGGCTGCGGGCCCTGCCGGGAGTGGAGTCGGTCGCCCTCGCCTCCGACCTGCCGCTGGGCGGAAGCGCGCGGGCCCATTTCGTCAGCATCGAGGACCGGCTGGCCCGCGATCCGGAAAACGAGGTCCGGGTCTACGACCACGAGGTGAGCCCCGAGTTTTTCGCAGCGACCGGGATTCCGCTCCTCCAGGGGAACGGTTTCACGCGGCGCGCTCCGGGCGGGTCCTCCGACGAGGTGATCGTCAGCCGGGTGCTCGCCGAGAAGGCCTGGCCCGGCGAGAGCGCTCTGGGCAAGAGAATCGTGGCCGGCTCGGACAAGTGGGTGGTCGTGGGCGTGGTGGGAGATGTCCGCTACCGGGCGCTCCTGCCGAATCCGGAAGGGAACGCGGAAGACCCCGACCTCTATCGTCCGATCCTGCAGGAGGGAGTATCGAAGCTGGGGGTCGTCGTCAAGAGCCGGTCCGACCCGGCTGCGCTCACGAACGAGGTGCGGCGGGTTGTGCGCGAGCTCGATCCATCCCTGGCGGTCTTCGACGTCGCGACGATGCAGGAGGCCGTGGCCGAGGAGACGGCCCTGGGCCGCTTCAACTCGCTGCTCTTCGGGCTGTTCGGAGCCCTGGCCCTGTTCCTGATCGGGATTGGCATCTATGGGGTGACGAGCTACTCGGTATCGCAGAGGAGACGGGAGATCGGCATCCGGGCGGCGATCGGCGCGCGTCCGGGGCAGGTGTTGATGCAAGTGCTGCGCGAGGGGCTCTGGATCACGCTGCTCGGCCTCGCACTGGGCCTGTTCGCCGCGTATGGATCGACGCGCCTCCTCGCAAACATGCTGTTCGGGATCGGCGCCACCGACGGGCTCACCTTCGCCGCGGGCGTCCTGATCATGCTAGCGATGGCCCTCCTGGCCTGCTACGCCCCGGCGCGGCGCGCCTCGCGCCTCGATCCGCTGGTGTCGTTGAAGCATGAGTAGAGGGCAGCGACCTGCTCAGGGGAGTGAGGGGCCCCGGCAAGCAAGTTGCACCTTTTCCAGCCGGATCGGGGATGCGCTTCCCGAAAGGGGGAGCTGTGGCTTATCAGCCCATCGAGGATTACGGGATCATCGGCAACATGCGCACGGTGGCGCTCGTCGGCCGGCGCGGCTCGATCGACTGGTTCTGCTTTCCGCACTTCGACTCGCCGAGCGTCTTCGGGGCCATCCTGGACGACGCGCGCGGCGGCCGGTTCGAGATCTGTCCCGTCGGCGAAGACGTGGCGACCAAGCAGCTCTACTGGCCCGAGACGAACGTCTTGGTCTCGCGCTTCCTCTCGGCGGACGGAGTGGGGGAGATCGAGGATTTCATGCCGGTCGGCGCGCCGGCGGATCATCCTTTTCGGGATCAGCTCATCCGCCGCGTGCGGCTGGTGCGCGGCGCGCTCAAGTTCCGGCTGCGCTGCGAGCCGGCCTTCGACTACGCCCGCGCGTCGCACGAGACGGTGATCGAGCGCGACGGCGCCTGCTTCCGCTCGCGGGACCTGAGCCTCGAGCTGGCCACGGACGTGCCGCTGACGCGCGAGGCGAAGGGCGTCGCGGCGGAGTTCACGTTGAAGGAGAGCGAGAGCGCCACCTTCGTCGTGCGGCCGGCCGATCCCCAAAGCGGCTGCGGGCAGGCGCCGTCAGCCGAAGAGACGGAGGAGCTGTTCCAGCAGACGATCGCCTACTGGCGGCATTGGATCTCGGCCTGCACGTACCACGGCCGCTGGCGTGAGATGGTCCGCCGTTCGGCGCTGGTCCTCAAGCTGCTCACCTTCGAGCCCACGGGCGCCATCGTCGCGGCGCCGACCTGCAGCCTGCCGGAGCACCCGGGAGGCGTGCGCAACTGGGACTACCGGTACACCTGGATGCGGGACGCGGCGTTTACCGTCTATGCGTTGCTGCGGATCGGCCTGACGGAAGAGGCGTCGC
>Ga0075434_100001476_pt1 | contig 19809 bp, 22 predicted proteins | sample RhiMethybrSRZTD3_FD_75298 | JGI IMG/M metagenome (GOLD analysis project Ga0075434, IMG submission 75298) | Populus rhizosphere microbial communities from Tennessee, USA - Rhizosphere MetaG P. TD hybrid SRZTD3 | ecosystem: Host-associated > Plants > Roots > Rhizosphere > Soil | place: USA... | reverse complement strand
CCGATCGGGTGAACACCTGCACCACGCCGGCGACCGCGTCCGATCCGTACAGCACGCTCACCGGCCCCCGGACGACTTCGATGCGCTCCACGTCTTCGGTCCCCAGATTCGCGAAATCGAAAGACCCGCCGGGTTGGTTCTGCGGCACGCCGTCCACCAGCACCTTCACGTAGTCGCTCTCGCCACCGCGCAGAAAGAGCGAGGTCTGCCCTCCGTAAGAACCCGTCGCGACGACCGCGACACCGGGTACGAGCCGCAGCGCATCGGCCACCGTTGCGATGCCCTGCGCACGGAGCGCATCACCGGAGATCACGGTCACATTGACGGGCGATGCGGTCGCCGAAACAGGGTAGAGAGTCGCGGTCACCACCACAGGTGAAAGGACCACCGTATCGGGAGTTTGAGCCGGCAAAGGCGTAAGGGGAAAAAGCGTAAGGACATAAAACGTAAGGAAAAGACGTATCATCGAGGCTCCCTTACCGGTCCCGGCGAAGTGGGGTGAGTTGAGGACGGCCTTCGAAACTGCTGACGGCGATCGGCCAACCGAACACCGATTCCGCGATCTCCTGGCGCAGCACGTCGACCGGGGGCCCCGCGGCGGCGAGCGCGCCGCGCGCGAGCAGCGCGACCCGGTCGGCGAACCGGGACGCGAGGTTGACGTCGTGCGTGACGAGCAATGCCCCCAGGCCTTCGGTGTCCACGAGGCGTCGTACCAGCTGGAACAACTCCATCTCGTGTCGCACGTCGAGCGACGCCGTCGGCTCGTCGAGCACGAGGAGCCGTGGCTCCTGGGCCAGCGCCCGCGCGATACGCACGCGCTGGTACTCGCCCCCCGACAACGTCCACAGCCAGCGATCGGCGAGATCCGCCACGTCGCACCGCTCCAGCGCGCGCTCGACCGCCTGGCGATCCGCGTCCCGCTCTCCCCCCCAGGGACCGAGGTGCGGGTAGCGGCCGAGCCGGACGGTGTCCCGAACCCGTTGTGGAAACAGGTTGTCTTCCCGCTGCGACACAACGCCGACCACGCGGGCCAGCTCGCGCCGCGTCCACGCCCGCGCGGCGCGCCCGAGAATCGTCGCCTGCCCGCCCTGCGGCTCGTACAACCCGAGCGCCACGCGCACCAGGGTCGTCTTGCCGCTGCCGTTGGGCCCGAGCAGAGCCACCAGCTCCCCGTTCGCGAGCGCGAGCGACACGTCGTTCAGCGCGTCCCCGGGCGCTCCCGGATAACGGAAGTGAACCCGCACGAGGTCGAGAATCACGCCGCGCTCCAGCGGCGCAGCAGCAGCGCAAACAGGGGCACCCCCACGAGCGCCGTCACGATGCCCACCGGCAGCTCGCGCGGAGCGACGGCGACACGGGCCAGCGTGTCAGCCAGCACGAGCAGCGTGCCGCCGATCAGAAACGCCGCGGGCAGAAGCGCCCGATGGCGCACGCCGACCAGCCCGCGCCCGACGTGGGGGACGATCAGCCCCACGAACCCGATCACGCCCGAGACCGACACCGCCGCCGCGGTCAGGAGCGAGGCGGCGAGGTAGACGCGGCGCTTGGTGGCCGCGACCTCAGCCCCCAGATAGCGCGCCGATTCATCACCCAGCACCAGCAAGTCGAGCGGCCGGGCAGCGGCCAGCAACACGAACAACGGAATCGGCACGTACACGGCAATCAGGCGAACCGTGGCCCAGGACGCGCTCGACAGCCCGCCCCAAAGCCACAGGTACGCGTTGCGCAGCTCGCTCGCCTCGGCGAGCGACACGATGGCGGTCGTCACGGCGCCGGTGAACGCGCCAACCGCCACGCCACCCAGCAGCAGGATTCGTGGGTCGAGCTCGGCCCCACCCACGAGACCCAGCCGGAACACCAGCGCCAGCGCCACCAGCGCTCCCGCGAAAGCCGCGAGTGGCAGCGCCCAGGGACCACCCAGATGCAGCGCGATCGCGAGTACGGCCCCGAGCCCCGCACCTCCCGATAGGCCGAGCAGAAACGGGTCGGCGAGCGGATTACGGACCAGGGACTGCAAGCTCGCGCCCGCCATGCCGAGCGATCCCCCGACCAGCAGCGCGAGCAACGCCCGCGGCAGCCTCAGATCCCACACGATCGGGGAATCGAGCAGGTCGGAAAGCGGAACATGGGCAGGACCGAGGACGACGGCGACCAGCATGGCGATCGCCAGAACGGCGCCCATTCCGATCCACTTCATCGGGCAACGGGGACGACGAGTGGAGAGCGATCGAGCAGGTGGCGGAGGTACGCGACGGCTTCCGGTGCCCGCGCCGACGGCTGCCCGAACAAGTCGGCGGGCAGGAAGAGAAATCGGCCTTCCCGGACCGCGCGTACCACCCGCCACTCCGGTCGCTTTGCGTAATCGGGCGGCATGGTGTCGCTGGTTTCGCGCAGCACGGCGATCCAGTCCGGATCGCGCGCCGCAATCGTCTCGATCGACACGGTGGCCGACGGGGTCGCAATGTCGTGGAATGCGTTGTCGGCGCCGCTCAGTTTCGTCAGCTGATCGAGGTAGCTGCCGCCACCGATCACGATCGGTGGATTGTCCCAGACGACGTGCACCAGGCGAGCGTGGGGACCGGGAACCGCCGGAGCAGCCAGGACCGAATCGATCCGGCGCGCGATGGCACGCCCTTCGTCGGCGTGTCCCGTCGCCTCTCCCAGCAGCCGGGCCGTGGTATCGATGTCTTCGAGCCGATCGTGGTGCAAGACGAGGGTGGTCACGCCCAGTGCCTGCAGCTGGCGGGACGCGGCCTCGGTGTGGGGCGAGCGGTACAGCACCACGAGGTCGGGTTGGCGCGCGACGATCGCCTCGACGCTGGGATTCAGTCCGTCGCCGACGCTCGGCACCGCGAGGGCGGCCGGCGGATACTTGCAGTAGACCGTGCGGCCGACCACCTGGGGACCCGCGCCGAGCGCGAACAGCAGCTCGGTGATCGAGGGGGCGAGCGAGACGATGCGCTGCGCCGGCGCCGCCAGCGCTCGTGGGGACGAGCGGCCGCAAGCGCCCGCCAGGAGGGCGAGGGCCAGGCCGGCGAGATGGGTGCGCGGCAGCGACGAGCGCATACGAAAAACCCATCCCCGACGGAACGGAGATGGGAGAGCGTGTGCGCCTCAGTGCGCAACGCCACCATCCCTCCCGCGAGGGAATTACAGGTGGCGCGAACGAGAAGGTCTCCTGGCTTCGGGCTCGATCGGCCAGGCCTTCCCGGTTTCCCAGTGGCTTTGGCCGCGATAGCTACCCGTTACAGTGGCGGGGCCGCGCCGGACTCACACCGGCTTCCATAAATCCCCGTTCGCGTATGACCGAACTCATTGTATCACGTTTTTTTGCGCAGCGCCACCCACAACCCCGCGCCGAGCGCGACCGCGATCGCGATCACCAGAAACGGCAGCAGCCGATCGACGCTCTTGCGACCCTTGGGAAACGCGATGCGCACCGGCGCATTGGCCTGAACCGAATCGACGCGGTAGCGCGCAAAGACCCGCCCCTCGATCGCCTGTGTCCCGCCCGGCGTGAGCCGCGGCGCCGATAGCCGGGCGAGCGTGTCTTCGAGCAGCAGATCGAGCTCGCCCGTGGGTTGATCGACCGGGAGGGCGAACGCCTCGACCGAGGACGGCAGCGTATACGCGTAGGACAGCTGATGGAATCCGCCGGGCTGGAGCGGCCCGAACAGCCGGACCTCGTCGCCACGCCGCCCCACGGCATCGGCCGAGAAATCGCCCGACTGCACCTCGAACTGCACCGCTTCCGCCGGAATCGTTCCCGCCCATACCGGCCGCAGCGTGTCGGGCGCGATGCGCGTGGCGCCGCCGGGATTGACGAGCTCCAACAGCTCCAGCACGTCGCGCGACCCATCGGTCTTAGGACGCGCGATCGTCACCAGGCGGCGTTGCAGGATGATGGGAGGGCCGGTCGAGGCGGTATCGTAGACCACGAGCGGCTCGGCGGTCACACTCTTTCCCGTGACCATCCGGATCGGCTGGGAGAAATAGGCGAGCCCCGCGTACATGGCGCTGACCACGTAGATCGCCTGGCTGTCGATGGCGGGGACGCGCAGCCGCCACTGCCCCGCCGCGCCGGAGCGCACCGAATCGATCGGCCCGCCCTCTCGCATGGTGACCCGGTGCAGCACCACCCAGCGGCCCGCGAGCGGCGTCCCGTCTTCCGCCCCCCCCCCACCCCCACGCGGCCCACCGCGCCGCAGCACGCCCGAGACAGACGTGCCCTGGGCCGCCAGTCGCTCCGCGCCGCTCCAACCCCCCGCGAGGAGGGCCAGCAGGGCGAGGGCGCTACGGCGTGAACTTGCCGAAGTCCTCAGGATCGAGATTCTGGAGGTAGTTCTTGAGCGCGTCGGCGTCGAGCGCCTGGGGACCGGTCTCGGTGCTCGTCAGCTCCGACGTATCGATGGTGGTGTTCTCGAGCAGCTCGTCGCTCGTGAAGATCGGCGCCTTCAGGCGCAGCGCCACCGCGATCGAGTCCGACGGCCGCGCGTCGATGTTGATCACCGCGTCGCCGCGGTAGATGTGCAGCTCCGCGTAATAGGTGTTGTCCTTCACCTGCGAGATGATCACCTTGCGCAGGTCGGCGCCCAGGCCCACGATCACCTGCTTCAGCAGGTCGTGGGTCAAGGGCCGCGCGAACTTCATCCCCGCCAGCTCCATCGCGATGGCGCTCGCTTCGGCCGGACCGATCCAGATCGGCAGCACGCGCTCACCGTTCTGCTCCTGCAGGATGACGACCGGGGTGTTCGTGGTTCGATCCAGCCCGAGATGGGCGACCCGCACCTCGATCGTCGCGGCCATCAGGTACCCTGATCCCAGGAGGCGAGATACCGCTCCTGCTCGGGAGTCAGGACGTCGATGTCCACGCCCATGGCGGCGAGCTTCAGCCGCGCGATCTCCTGGTCCAGATCGGCCGGAATCCGGTGCACGTCTTTGGTCAGCGTGGCCGCGTGGCGCACGACGTACTCGGCCGCCAGCGCCTGATTCGCGAACGACATGTCCATCACGCTCGCCGGATGGCCTTCGGCCGCCGCGAGGTTCACGAGCCGTCCCTCGGCCAGCACGAAGAGGACCTTGTCGCCCAACCGCCATTCGTCCACGAACTCACGCACCTTCGTGGGGCCCTTGGCCACCTTGGCGAGCTGGTCCAGATCGATCTCGACGTTGAAATGGCCGGAGTTGGCGATCACCGCGCCGTCTTTCATCTGGCGCATGTGCTCGAGCCGCACCACGTGCACGTTACCGGTGAGCGTCACGAACAGGTCGCCCATCGGCGCCGCCTCCGCCATCGTGACCACGCGATAGCCGTCCATCTGCGCCTCGAGCGCCCGCATCGGATCGATCTCGGTCACGAGCACGTTGGCGCCGGCGCCGCGCGCCCGGCTGGCAAAGCCGCGGCCGCACCAGCCGTAGCCCGCCACCACCACGGTGCTGCCCGCGATGAGCAGATTGGTGGCGCGCAGGATCCCGTCCAGCGTGGACTGGCCGGTGCCGTAGCGGTTGTCGAACATGTGCTTCGTGTCGGAGTCGTTCACCGCGATCACGGGAAACGCTAGCACGCCGTCCTTGGCCATCGCCTTGAGCCGGATCACACCGGTCGTGGTCTCCTCGGTGGACCCGATCACGCCTTTCACTAGAGCCGCTCGTTCCGCGGCCGACAGCTGTTCCACCCAGCGACGCACCGGAGGGGCCAGATCATCGAACCGGCCCAAGGCGATCATGTGCAGCGCGCCCACGAGATCGGCCCCGTCGTCCATGGTGACGTCGGGCCGGTGGGCCAGCGCGGCGCGGAGGTGATCGTAATAGGTCGCGTGATCCTCACCCTTGATGGCGTACACCTTGATGCCGTGATCCTTCACCAGGTGCGCCGCGACGTCGTCCTGCGTGGAGAGGGGGTTCGAGGCGCACAGCGCCACGTCGGCACCGCCGGCCTGGAGTGTCACCATCAGATTGGCGGTCTCGGTGGTGACGTGCAGGCAGGCGGCAAGCCGGCGCCCGGCAAGCGGTTTTTCCTTCGCGAACCGCTCCCGCAACTGACGCAGCACCGGCATCGAGCGCTCCGCCCATTCGGTGCGGCGCCTGCCGAGATCCGCCTGGGAGAGATCCTTGATGTCCGAAGCAGTGCCGGGAGCCGTGGTCGTCGTCACGCGGTAGCCTTTGCTGTTTGATAGTGTTTGGAGCGCTGCGCGGCGAGCCGCAGGTCTTCGACGCGATTGGTCTGCTCCCAGCCGAAGAGCAGCGTTTCGCGCCCGCCGATCGTCTTGGTCTGCGGGGAGCGCCCGAAATGCCCGTACGTGGCGGTGGGCCGGTAGATCGGCGCCCGCAACGCCAGGGCCTCGATGATGCCGGCCGGCGTGAGGTCGAACACCTCGCGCACCGCGTCCTCCAGTGCCTCGGCGGGTACCGTGCCGGTCCCGAAGGTGTCGACCATGATGGACACGGGCTGTTTCACGCCGATGGCGTATGCCACCTGGCACTCACAGCGCCGCGCCAGGCCTGCCGCCACGATGTTCTTGGCGATCCAGCGCATGGCGTAGGCGGCGGAGCGATCGACCTTGGACGGATCCTTGCCGCTGAACGCGCCGCCACCGTGGCGCGACATGCCGCCGTAGGTGTCGACAATGATCTTGCGTCCGGTGAGCCCGGCGTCGCCCTGCGGTCCGCCCACGACGAAACGCCCGGTCGGGTTCACGAGCACGTCCTGGTCGGCGACATGAAATCCCTCGCGGCCGAGCACCGGGTGCACCACCTGCTCCAGAACGCCGGCGCGCAGGTCGGCGTTATCGACCTTGTCCGAGTGCTGCGTCGAAACCAGGACCTTGGCCACGGCGACCGGCTTGTCGCCTTCGTACACGACACTCACCTGCGTCTTGCCGTCGGGACGCAGCCAGGGCAGCCCGCCCGACTTGCGCACGGCCGCGAGCTCCTCGGCCAGCCGATGGGCCAGGACGATCGGCAGCGGCATGAGGGACGCGGTCTCGTTGGTCGCGTACCCGAACATCATCCCCTGGTCCCCCGCCCCGCCCGTATCGACGCCGAGCGCGATGTCGGTCGACTGCTTGTCGATGGTGGTGAGCACGGCGCAGGTCTGGGCGTCGAAGCCGAAGTTGGCGTCGGTGTACCCGATGGACTGGATCGTGCCGCGCACGATGTCGGGGATGTGGACGTAGCAGCTGGTGGTGATTTCGCCGGCCACGACCGCCATGCCGGTCGTGACCATCACCTCGCAGGCGACCCGCGCCGCGGAGTCGTTGGCGAGGATGGCGTCCAGGACCGCGTCGGAGATCTGGTCGGCGATCTTGTCCGGATGTCCTTCGGTAACCGATTCTGACGTAAACACGTGGCGCGTCGCGGGCATGGGGGCCTTTGGGGGGCGGGGGCGGGAGAAAACCCTCAGGTTTTCAAACTAGCCCGGCGCCCGATGGCGGGCAACAGGGCGTCGGGATCGAGCAGCGCCGGATCGATGCAATCGGCGATGGCCGTGCGCAGGGCGACGAGCACGTCGCTGTCGCGTTTCGCATCGAGCGCCGCCTGGGCCCCTGCTTCCGCCGCCTTGCGGGTCAGCTGACGGACCAGCCACCGCAATTTGGGCAGCGCCGGCGGCGCCACGGACAACGTTTCGTACCCCAATCCGATCAACAGGAACGCGGACAAGGGATCGGACGCCATCTCGCCGCAGACGCTCGCCGGTTTGCCGGCGGCCCGCGCCGCGTCGGCCACCTGTTTGAGCAGCCGCAGCACGCTGGGATCGTGCGGCAGGAAGCGATCGGCGAGTCGCGCGTTGCCGCGATCGACGACCAGCGTGTACTGCGTGAGATCGTTGGTTCCGACACTCAGGAAATCGCTGATTTCGGCGAACCGGTCCGCGAGCACCGCGGCGGCGGGCGTCTCGACCATCACGCCGACCGGCACGCTGGCGGCGGCGCGCACCCCTTGCCTGGCCAGCTTCGCCCCTTCCTCCACTACGAGCTCGCGCGTCTGCTCGACCTCCGACAGCCGGGTCACGAGCGGAATCATGAGATGCACCTCGGCATCGGCAGCGGCGCGCAAAATGGCGCGGATCTGAACCCGGAACAGCTCCGGTTGGTCGAGGCAGACACGGATGGCGCGCCAGCCGAGGAACGGGTTCGCCTCGTACGGCGCCCGGAACGCCGCCGGGAACTTGTCGCCGCCCAGGTCATAGGTCCGGATCACCACCGGGTGCCCCGCGAATGCTTTCCCCACCTTCGCGAAGTACCGGGCCTGCTCGTCCTCGGTCGGCAACGACGTATGCCCGGTAACCAGGAACTCGGTGCGCAGCAGGCCCACGCCTTCCGCGCCGTGCTCGCGCGCGAACTTGATCTCCTGGGGGAGGTCGACGTTGCCGCGCAGCGCGATGCGCAGACCATCCTTGGTGACCGCCGGCAGGTTGACGTCGCGCTCCAGCTCGACTTCGCGTTGCTGCTCGCGCGCCACGCGCACCTTCGCGGCGGCGATCTCCTCGGCCGTGGGATCGAGCAGGACCGTCCCGAGCGACCCATTGACCAGCAGCATGGTGCCCGTCTCGATCCGCCCCAACGCGCCCGCGATCCCCATCACCGCCGGCATCCCCATCGAATGGGCGAGGATCGCCGCGTGCGACGTCCGCGTGCCCTCCTCGCTCGCGATCGCGACCACCTGTGTGCGGTCGAGCTGGATCGTGAGGCCCGGGCCGATCTCGCGCGCCACGACGATGGACGGCTGCGAAAACTCCAGCTGGTCGTCGGGAAGGTGCATGAGATGCCGCACCACGCGCACCATGACGCCGTTCAGATCGGCGATGCGGTCCTTGAGCCTGGCGTTGCCCGTGCTCAGCCACTCGTCACGTTTCTCCAGCGTTTTGAACTCGAACGCCTTTTCGGCCGTGAGGTGGTTCTCCCGAATCAGATCTTCGATCGCGCCAAGGAACTCCGTGTCCTCGAGCATGAGGAGCTGAGCGTCGAAGATCTTCGCCTCGTCCGGACCGACGCGCGTCTCCGTCCGGGTGCGCAGGTCCTGCACGTGACGCTGGACGTCGCGCAGGGCGGCGCGTAGGCGGCGCACCTCTTTCTCGATCTGCGAGCGGGGGACGACGCGGTGCGGCACATCGGGCAGCGCCGACTGCACGACCACCGCGGGACCGATCGCGATCCCCGGCGATACCCCGACGCCTCGCAACAGGCGGTCGTTCACGCGCTCACCCCCTCCTCGTCCTCGTCTTCGGGTTGGTCGGTCTCGTAGCCCGTCAGATGCATTTCATTGAACCCGGCGGCCACGAGCGAGACCAGCGCATCCATCGCCAGCTCGGCGTCCTCGCCGTCGGCGGTGATGTGCATCGACGCGCCCCTTTCCGCCACCAGCATCATGACCCCCAGAATGCTCTTGCCGTTGACGCTAATGCCGTCTTTGCTCACCTGCACGTGGCTCTTGAACCGGCTGGCCGTCTTGACGAATTCGGCGGCCGGCCGGGCGTGCATGCCGAGCGGATTGACGATGGTGGCGTCGCGCTCGATCAGTGCCATAGCGCCCCCACCAGGATGGCCACCGCGAACGCGGCGAGGCCGAGCCGGGGTCCCGTAAACAGTCTGGGCCTGAGTCGGAGCGCTCCCACGCCGAGCGCGGCGACCGCCAGCATGACGAGCGCCGGCTTCCCCGGCCACGGCACGGCGACCCATCGGGTCACGAGCGGCAGCGCGCACCCGACGGCAACCGCCATCGCGGGCCCGACCAGGACGAGCGCTCCCTGCAGCGCCGGGTTGCGCAAGGCGCCGGTGACATCGCTCCCGGCGCGCCACCCCGCCCGCAGGGCCCACCAGCGCAACGTGAGATGTCCCACGTTATAGATGACCAGGAAAGCAGCGACGGCGATCCACCCCGCGCCGAGGGCGACCGCGGACAACGCCGCCCCGGCGAGCAACGGCAACCACCCCGCCCACACCAGCCGGTCGCCGAGCGAGCCGAGCGGACCAATCAGCGCGGCCCGGAGGCGCTCGATCCGCTCCGGCGGCATCCCCTCGTGCTCGGCGCGCGCCGTGGCGCCGACGGCGAGTCCGGCCAGATACGGGTGCGAATTGAAGAACCGCGCCCCGCGCGCGACGGCCGCCCGATATGCGCCGTTGTTCCCTTCGCTCCGCAGGTCGCGCAACAACGGCTCCTCGGCGACGCCCATGCCGATCCCGATCATGCGATCGTAGTTCCACGAGCTCTGCAGCGTGAGCAAGCGAAGAAACGCCGCGCCCAGGGGCGGCTTCACGCCAGCCATGCGAGCACCAGGCCGGCGGTGATACCGGCCGCCAGCCACTTGAGGTTGGAGCCGCGGCCCACGAGTCTCAGCAGGCCCATGCCACCGGTCGCGAGGGCCGCGCCGCACACCGCGACGCTCGTCGCCACGAGGAGCGGCGCCGGCAGCGTCGCGGCGCCGAGCCGGATCGCGAGCCACGCCACCGCGAGGCTGAACGCGGTGACCGACAGAGCGCGCGCGAGGTCGCGCAGCATGCCCGCCAGGTGCAGCCGGGTGAGCGTCTGGGGATCCCCGGCCTCGAGCTGCTCGGCCCACTGGCGCACCGCCCTCGCGTTGAGGGTGCGCACACCGTGGAGCGACAGGCCGCCCACCATCGCCAGGACCAACGCGAGGCCGACGCCGACCCCGGTCGCCGATGCGCCGTCGATGCCATGCGCCAGCACCACGGCCGCGACGGTCGCGGGACCGTATTCCGGATAACGAGCGGCACCGACCGGCAGGACATCGAACTGAAACAGCTCGAGGACGACTCCCAGGCGCAGGCCCATCTCGACATCGCCCACCAGGAGGCCCGCGCCCGCGCCCGCCACGAGCGGGCGCGCGATCATCATCTGCGGCACACTCACCAGGTCGATGCCCACGAGGGTCCCCCACAGGAGCAGCCAGATGACGTTCTCGGGGCTCACAGGAACTCCCGAATCGGGACCGCGCGGGCGGTCGGCACGTCCTGCGCCGTGACGTCGACGCCGTTCGAGGCGAGCTGCCGCAGCTTGGCGGCCTCGTCGTCGGTGAGATAGACGTACCGCAGCCGCTCGATGCGGCCCGCGCGATGATGGATGCCGCCGATGTTGACGTGCTTGATCTGCCCGGACTTGACGAGCGCGGCCATCGTATCGATGTCGCCCGCCAGCAGGATGCCGATCCGGCCGTCCTGCTCCCACTGGTCCAGCTGCCGCTCGGCTTCGGCGATCGACGCGAACACGACTTCGATGTTGGGCGGCACGCCCATACGATAGAGATCCTGCTCCCACGCGCTGTTCCGCACCTCGTCGTCGACCAGAACAATGAACGCGATGTTCAACGGCTGCCCCCACCCCACGACCACCTGGCCGTGGATCAGCCGGTCGTCGAGGCGGACCAGGGCGAGGCTCATGCGGCGGGCGCGGCCGGGGCGGCCGGCGTCCCCGGGGTACGGATCGCGTTCGCACCGGCCTGCGAGGCGCGGCGCGCCGCCTCGACCGGGGAGAGCTCGCGGTGAAAGACGAAGTCGAGCAGCATCGCGAGATTGACGCCGGTCACCACCGCCACCGATGCACGGCCGCGCGACAACCGCAGCGCGCTCGTGAGACAGGACCCGCCCGGCAGGTCCACGAACAACACCGCGGGCCCCTTGCCCAGCGCCTTATCGATGCGGGCCGCCAGGGCCTCGGGGTCGCAGCCCTCGTTGCTGACCGGCTCGAGCGCGCCTTCCACGCCGCTGATCACGCGCACCGCGGAGACGAGCGCCTGGGCCAGCTCGGCGTGTGACACGACGACTCCCACGAGCGGCTCACTCATAGTCTTCTTCCAGATAATCCCGGATCTGCGCCTTCTCGCGCATCTTGCGGATCAGCCCTTCGTTGAAGGTCTTCGCGACGTCGAACCCGCTGTAGCGCAGCAGGTGGCTCATGGCGACCACTTCGCAGATCACCGTGAGGTTCTTCCCGGGGTTCAGGGGCACGGTGACCGACGGGAGCTCGACGTCCAGGATCTTGGTCTGCTGCAAGTCGAGGCCGGTGCGATCGTACTCGCGCGACGCGTCCCAGTCTGCGAGCTGGACGACCACCTCGATCCGCTTCTGTTGCCGCACCGCCCGCACGCCGAACAACAGCCGGATGTCGATCAGCCCGATGCCGCGGATCTCCATGTGGTGGCGGGCCATCTCGTGGCCGTTCCCCATCAGGATATCCAGACCATGGCGCTTCACCTGGACCACGTCGTCCGCCACGAGGCGGTGGCCCCGCTCCACGAGGTCCAGCACGCACTCGCTCTTCCCGATCCCCGAGCGACCCAGAAACAGGAGCCCCACTCCGTAGACGTCGGCCAGCGAGCCGTGAATCGACTCGAAGGGCGCGAACGCGTCGTCCAGGAACGGCTTCAGGCGGCGATAGAACTCGGCGGTCTTGAGCGAGGTCCGGATCACCGGCACACTCTTGGCGCGCGCGAGCTCGATCAGCTCGGCCGGCACCTCCTGCGACTTGGTGATAATGACGCACGGCAGATCGAACGAGAGAAAACTTTCGATGGTGCGGCGCCGCGCCGAGGATTCGAGCGAGGCGAGGTAGCTGATCTCGGTCTCCCCCAGGATGTGGAGCCGGTCGCCCACGAACCGGGCCGTGTATCCCGCGAGCACGAGCCCGGGGCTCGAGGCTTCCGGAGAGGGGATCTCGCGATCCAGCCCCGCGTCCCCCGTCACCGCCTCGAGCTGCAGCGGCGCCCCTTTCCGGGCCAGCAGATCCCGGATACGCGGCTTCTGGATCATTCCACCTCGCGCGCCACGGCGCGCCGCCGCGCCGGTCCCGAGCGCTTGGCGGGCGACTTGTCGAGCTGGCGACGCACTCGCGCCGCCACGCGATCCAGCGCCGACCGATGGTCGCGGCCCTCGGCACGACCCACCAGGACCTGGGCGCGCACCGTGTGCAGGCGCATCTCCACCGTCGCCACGCCGTGATCGTCGCCGAACAGCACCTGCGCGTCGTGGGCCCGGTTGGTCAGCTTCGCAAGCCGTTCCACCAGCACGCGAGCCCGGTCCCGCAGCTCATCGGAAACATCGGTGTGACGCGCGGTGACGGTGATGCGCATGGGTTACCTCCCATTGGCGATGACGCGCTCCAGGTGCGCGATAGTGGCGAGCGCGGCACGATCCCAGGTGAGTGGCGCGGCGAAGAACCGGGCTGCGGCGCCGAGGCGCGCCACCAGCGCGGGATCATCCGCAAGCTCCAGCATGCGCTGGGCCAGCGCGCGGTCATAGCCGTGCGGTACCAGGTAGCCGGTTTCGCCGTGCCGCACCGTCTCGCGCAACCCTGGACTGTCGGACGCGAGCGCCGGGGTGCCGCAAGCCGCAGCCTCGATATTCGAGATCCCCCATCCTTCTTTGGGACTGGGAAACACCGCCGCCCAGACCGTGCGCAGCAAGCGGCGCTTTTCTTCTTCCGGCACGAATCCCAGAAACTCGACTGCGGCGGCGATTCCCAGCTCCCCCACGATACCCTGCAGTCGCTCGAGGTCGTCTCCGGTGCCGGCGATCTTGAGCCGCACGTCCTGCCGCTGCACGCGAGCTAACGCCAGCGCCCGCAAGGCGATATCAATTCCTTTATAACGCTTCAAGCGGCCGACGTACAGGAACGTCGGCTGTTCGGTCCGCTGGAATGCCGGATCGGGACTGTACCAGATCGCGTCGATCCCCGGGTAGATGACCTCGACCCGCTCGCGCGGCACTCCCCGCTCGACCAGGTCGTCCCGTGTGCTGTTGCTGATGGCGTGAAACCAGGCCCGGGCGTAGGCGCGCGGGATCGGGAGCTCGGCGGCCCACACCGTGGCCGCCACCGGCCAGCTCGCCTCGGCAAAGGCCGTCGTCCCGAACAGATGGGGCACGACGGCGCAGAACGGCAGCGTCGTGAGGGTGGGGAGAAACAGTGGCAGCTTGTTGATGTCCTCCACCAACACCTGGTAGGCACCTTCTTTCAGCGCCCGGCGGATCGCGCCGCGTGCCTGCAGGGCGAAACTGTGGCGGCTGCCCACGCGCCGCACGTTGATGCCGTCGATCAGGATCTCGCGCGGCGCGTCGGACCAGCCGCTCGTGATGAGGTCGACCTGGTGTCCCGCGCTCACCAGCCGGCCGAAGATCTCGTGCAGGTGAATTTCGGCACCGCCCGCCTGCGGGTTGGCGCGATCGTTCCAGTTGACGAGCAGGATTTTCACAGCCGACCGAGCTCTCGCGCGATGGTATCGAGCACCCCGTTGACGAATGCCGGCGATTTGCCGCCGCCAAACCAATGCGCCAGCTTCACCGCTTCGTCGAGCACGACGCGCGGCGGGGTCGCGCCTTCATCGAGCTCCGCCATGGCGAGCCGGAGGATGTTGCGCTCGATCACGCCGACGCGCTCGAGCCGCCAGTGCTCGGCGATGCGCGCGAGACGCACGTCGTACTCGGCCTGGCCGGCCACCGCCCGCGCGGCCAGCTCGGCGCCGCGATCGTAGCCAACCGGAATCCGGCCATAGGTCCTGGCCAGCCGGGTCACCACCGTGTCGATCGAGGGACGGCCCGACAACTCCCAGGAGTAGAGCAGCTGGAGCGCGCGGGCGCGCGCCTTAGTCTCTGGTCGTTCCACGGCGCAGCCGCTGCAGCACATCCGCCGTCGCGAGCGCCGCCTGGGCGGCCTCGTACCCCTTGTTCCCGGCCGCCCCGCCCGCCCGCTCGAGCGCCTGGTTCTGGGTCTCGGTCGTCAGCACTCCGAACCCCACCGCGACCCCATGGGCCAGAGCGACGTTGTTCAATCCGCGCGCCGCTTCGCCCGCTACGTACTCGAAGTGCGGCGTCTCGCCGCGGATCACGCAGCCGAGCGCCACGATGGCCCGGTACCGGCCAGTGCTGGCCGCGACCTCTGCCGCGACCGGCAGCTCGAAGGCCCCGGGAACCCATTCGACGTCGATACGCGCTTCGGGAACGCCCGCTTCGCGCAACGCGAGCTGCGCGCCGTCCAGGAGACGGCTCGTGACCACCTCGTTGTAACGGCTGACGAGCACGGCGACGCGCGGCGGCGCGGCAGATCCCGCCACGGTCTAGTGGGTGAGCAGGTGACCGAGCTTGTCGCGCTTGACGTCCAGATAGGCGCGGTTCTCGTCGGAGGGCGGCGGCACGATGGGAATGCGCTCGACGATCTCGAGCCCGTAACCCTCGAGGCCCACCAGCTTCATCGGATTGTTGGTGAGCACCTTGATCGACGACAGCCCGAGGTCGAGCAAGATCTGCGCCCCAATGCCGTAGTTTCTCAGATCTGGCTTGAAGCCGAGCCGGACGTTGGCCTCGACCGTGTCGTGCCCGGCGTCCTGCAGCTCGTACGCCTTGAGCTTGTTGAGCAGCCCGATGCCGCGGCCTTCCTGGTCGAGATAGACCACGACCCCGCGGCCCGCCTCCGCGATCATGCGCATCGCGCTGGTCAGCTGCCAGCCGCAGTCGCAGCGGCCCGAGTCGAAGACATCGCCGGTGAGGCACTTGGAGTGCATGCGCACCAGGACGCCAGGCTGGTTCTTCACGTCGCCGTACACGAGCGCCACGTGCTCCGCCGCGTCCACGTCGTTCTTGTAGCCCACGATCCGGAACTCGCCGTAGGGCGTGGGCAGCCGCGCCGACGCGATGGCGTGCACCAGCCGTTCGTGCGCCAGCCGGTACGCCACGATCTGCGCGATCGTGATGAAGGTGAGCCGGTGCTGCTCGGCGAAGCGCTCCAGCTCGGGGCGCCGCGCCATGGTGCCGTCGGGGCTGAGGATCTCGCACAGCACGCCCGCGGGGTAGAGCCCCGCCAGCCGCGCGAGATCGATGCTGCCCTCGGTCTGGCCGACGCGCTGCAACACGCCACCGGGACGCGCGCGGAGCGGGAAGATGTGCCCGGGACGCCGCAGATCGGTCGGCACTGTGGACGGATCGGTCAGCACACGAATCGTTTCGGCGCGGTCGGCGGCCGAGATTCCGGTCGTGACCCCGAAGCGCCCCGCCGCGTCGACCGAGATCGTGAACGCCGTCTCGTGCGCCTCGGTGTTGTGCTCGGCCATCTGCGGCAGGCCCAGAGCCTGGCACCGCTCGGGCAAGAGCGGCACGCAGATCAGGCCGCGCCCGTGCGTGGCCATGAAATTGATCATCGCCGGGCTGACCTTCTCGGCCGCGCCAATCAGATCGCCCTCGTTCTCGCGCCCCTCGTCATCGGCCACGATGACGAGCTTCCCGGCGCGGATGTCCGCGATCGCCTGCTCTATGGTTCCGAACGGCATAGTTGCCTCACGTATTTCCCGATGACATCGCCTTCCACGTGCACCCGGTCGTCCGGCTTCAGCTTGCCGAGTGTGGTGTGGGTGCGCGTGAACGGAATCAACGCCACCTGCACCAGCCACGGTCCCGGCAACGCATTCACGGTGAGACTCACCCCGTCCACCGTGATCGATCCCTGCGGGATGCAGACCTCACGCACCGTGTCCGGCACCCGCAACCCCACGAGTATCGCCTCGCCGCGCGGCATCACGTGGTCGACCGTCGCGATCCCGTCTACGTGCCCCTGCACCAAATGCCCGCCCATCCGGTCCGCGGCGCGCACCGCCCGCTCGAGATTCACCGGACGCCCCACCGCGTATTCCCCGAACAACGTCCGGTCGAGGGTCGTATCGACCGCCCGCACCGCGAACCCACCCCGCAGGACCCTTTCTACTGTAAGGCAGGCCCCGTTGACTGCGATGCTCTCCCCACGCTTGAGTCCACGGAACGGGGCTTTGATGTGCAGTACCCTTCCCCCTTCCCCGGTCCCCTTTCCCCCTTCCTGGGCAGTCTCCAGAACCCGCCCGACAGCCCCTACGATGCCGGTAAACATAGCCGCCGATCCAAGACCAGTAATGTATCGGCTCCAAGCGGGCGCCGTTCCACCGGGACCCAGCGGGGCGCTTCGTCGAGCACGGTATCGGCCACGCCAGGAAAGGCGGGCACACCGCCCGAACCCAACCACACCGGGGCCTGCAGCCAGTAGAGCCGATCCACGAGGCCCTCGGCCATGAGGCCCACTCCCAACGCCCCGCCCCCTTCACATAACACCGATTCGATCCCGGCTTCGCGCAGCATCGCGAGTCCCTGCGACAGGGACAGCGGGCGAAACACACGCACGCCGAGTTGCTCGAGCGCCTTCACGCTTGCGTCGGGCGCCTCTTCCGATGCGATCACCCAGGTCGGCGTTTCCTTCGCCGTGACGGCGAGCTTCGACTCGAGCGGCAGGCTGGCGCGCCGGTCGAACACCACGCGCACCGGTGGACGCCGCGGCGTGATGCCGCCGCGCACGGTGAGCATTGGATCGTCGCGCCGCGCGGTTTCGGCCCCGACCGCGATTGCGTCGAACCCGGCCCGCAGCCAGTGAGCCCAGCTCTGCGCCGGCTGTCCCGAGATCCATTGCGATCGCCCGACCACGTCGGCGATGCGTCCATCGATCGAGGTGGCGAGCTTCAACGCCAGAAATGGACGACGCTGCTGCTCGCGCACGAACAGGAACGGCGCGATGAGCGAGGCCGCGGCTTCCGCCATCACGCCCGTCTCGACGACGATGCCGGTAGCACGCAGGATCTCCGCGCCGCCCTTCGCGGTCTGATCGGGATCACGGATCGCGACGACGACGCGGCCGACGAGCGCTTCGCGGATCGCGTCCACGCAGGGCGGCGTCTTGCCATGGTGCGCGCACGGCTCGAGCGTCACCACGAGCGTCGATCCCCGGGCGCGCCAGCCGGCCTTGCGCAGCGCCACCACCTCGGCGTGCTCGCCACCGAATTCCGCGTGCCACCCGTCCCCCACCACCACGCGGTCCTGCACCACCACGGCGCCGACCAGGGGGTTCGGCGACACGCGGCCCCAGCCGCGGCGCGCGAGATCGATCGCCCGCTGCATCGCCGAGCGCAGCAAGGGGTCGTCCGCCGCGGACGCATGCAGCGGGATCGTCGGGGCGTTGGTCACTTCAAAACCCGAACCGCAGACCCACCCCGCCGAACACGTGGCCGGCCGTGGGATCGAAGTCGGCGAAGTTGGTATTGAACGTCTGGTCCTTGCCGCCCTGGTAGCCCAGCTCGCCCGCGAGCTGAAAGCGCGCCAGCCGCAGCGCGGCGTCCACGAACAGCACCGCCCGGGTCGCCGAGACCTCGAACGGTCCCGTGTCGAAGGTCGAGATCCCGTTGAAGGTCACCGTGCCGCTGGCGCGCACGTGAGAGTGGTAATGATCCACGCCCAGCCCCGCGCCGACGTCCAAGCCCACGAGACTCCACCCGGCCCGCACGCGATAATTGTCGGCGCGCAGGTTGGCCGAAAACTGATAGCGGTTCGGCTGTGAGGTGTCGGGAGGATCGCCGTAGCGGATTTCCGGTAACCAGCGCCGCATCACGCTCACCGATACCGAAGGGAGCGGCAGCGCCGGGCGCACCACGACGGCACGGAGGCCCACGCCAAGACCCAGCGTGATGCCGCCGACGTGGGGCGTGCCCGGAGCAGCGGAGAGACCGGTCACGATCCCGGTGGGAAGCAACAGCGCCGAGCCCAGAAGTTCGAATCGGTGCGACAGGCCGACCGCCCCCTCCACGATCGGCGCCGGGATCACGCCGCTGTAGATGGACCGAATCGAGCTGGCGTTTGCGCTGTTGGGATCGGGAATGGACGCGCCGACGCCGTTGATGCGCGTCGCGAGGGCGAAGTGGCCGAGGCCTCCCAGTGAGCCGCCGCCGCCGAGCGTCGCGTTGCCGCCAGACACCACGATGCCGGCGAGCGGCTGGAAGGCGCGGGCCGCATCCACGGCGGCCTGGCAAGCCTGCATCGTGTTGCCGAAAAAAATCGGGTCGCCGCAATGCGCGTATTGCGCCTCGAGGGGCAACGCTCCACAGAGCGACAGCGACACAAGAGTCAAAGCCTTCATTCGGTCGGCTCCTCGGGCCTCACCCCTGGCCCCTCTCCTTCGGGAGAGGGGAACTACGTGGAGAGCCCTGCATCGAGTTCCCCCTCTCCCGAAGGGAGAGGGGGTCAGGGGGTGAGGTCATCGCTCCACGAACCGCACGCCGGTTTTCCCGGGCACGATCTCGCCGATGATCCAGGTCGTGATCCCCGCTCGCGACGCCACACGCCGGGCGTCTTCCACGTCGTCGCGCGCGGTCACCGCAATCATGCCGATTCCCAGATTGAACACGCGCCGCATCTCGGCGATAGAGACGTCGCCCGCCTTCTTTAGGGTGCGAAAGATGGCCGGCCAGGCCCACCCCCCCGATTGCACCACGGCCAGGCACCCCTCGGGCAGCACGCGCACCAGATTCCCGGCGATCCCGCCGCCCGTGATGTGCGCCAGCGCATGCACCCGGGGCAGCATCGGTGTGACGGCCGCGGCATAGCTCGTGTGCACTGCCAGCAGCACCTCGGCCACGGTCGAGTCCGATTCCGGGAACCGGTCCTTCACGCCGAGCTTCAGACGCTCGAACACGATGTGGCGCGCCAGCGTGTAGCCGTTCGTGTGGAGGCCGCTCGAGGCGTACCCCACCAGAGCGTCACCCGGCTGGACCTTGTCGCCGTGCACGGCCGCCGACTCCTCGACCACGCCCACGATCGTCCCCGCCAGATCGTAATGCCCTTCCTCATACATGTCGGGCAGCTCGGCCGTCTCCCCGCCGGCGAGCGTCATCTCGTGCGCCAGGCAGCCGCGCGTGATGCCTTCGACGATGCCGGCCGCGATCTCGGGCACGAGCTTGCCGCTCGCGATGTAGTCCTGGAAGGCCAGGGGCTTCGCGCCGTGCACCAGGATGTCGTTGAC
>Ga0075434_100001475_pt1 | contig 19810 bp, 30 predicted proteins | sample RhiMethybrSRZTD3_FD_75298 | JGI IMG/M metagenome (GOLD analysis project Ga0075434, IMG submission 75298) | Populus rhizosphere microbial communities from Tennessee, USA - Rhizosphere MetaG P. TD hybrid SRZTD3 | ecosystem: Host-associated > Plants > Roots > Rhizosphere > Soil | place: USA... | reverse complement strand
CCGGAGGTGGGCAGCGACTGCCCGCAGGCCATCTGCGCCTTGGCGAACGCATGACCGAAGCTGGGGGAGATCCCCATCACCTCGCCGGTGGATTTCATCTCGGGGCCGAGGAGCGGGTCCTCCCCCGGGAAGCGCATGAACGGGAAGACCACTCCCTTGACGAAAACGGCGGGAAGCGCGGGCTCCTCCCTCAGGCCCAGCTCGGCCAGGGTACGCCCCACCTGGACCTTCGCCGCCAGGCGGGCCAGCGGCACGCCGGTGGCCTTGCTCACGAAGGGGATGGTGCGGGATGCGCGCGGATTCACCTCCAACACATACAGCGTCGAGTCCTTGAGGGCGAACTGCACATTCATGAGACCGCGAACCTTCAAGGCGATCCCCATGCGTTTGGTCTGATCCCGCATGCGGTCCTGGTCGGCTTTGGAAATCCGGTACGGGGGGAGCACGCAGAAGGAATCGCCCGAGTGGATGCCCGCCTCCTCGATGTGCTGCATGATCCCGCCGATGATGATTTCCTTTCCGTCCCCGATGGCGTCCACATCCACCTCGAAGGCGTCCTCCAGGAACCGATCGATGAACACCGGATGCCCGGGGGACACCCGCGCCGCCTGTCCCGCGAAAGCCAGCAGCTGGCCCTCATCGTACGCGACGGTCATGGCCCTTCCGCCCAGAACGTAGGACGGGCGCACCAGGACCGGGTAGCCGATTTGTGCCGCAACCGCCAGGGCCTCCTCGGTGTTGAAGGCGGTGCCCCACTCGGGAACCGCAATCCCCAGGTCCTTCGCCAGGGAGGCGAAGCGCTTGCGGTCCTCGGCCAGATCGATGGAATCGGGGGAGGTGCCCAGAATGGGAGCGCCGGCGCGCTGCAGCGCCATGGAGAGGTTCAAAGGCGTCTGTCCGCCGAATTGCACGATGAGTCCCTCGGGCTTCTCCTTCTCCACCACCCCCATCACGTCCTCGAGGGTCAGCGGCTCGAAGTAGAGCCGGTCGGAAGTGTCGTAATCGGTGGACACCGTCTCGGGGTTGCAGTTCACCATCAGGGTCTCGATGCCTTCTTCTCTCAGCGCGAAGGCGGCCTGGCAGCAGCAGTAGTCGAACTCGATCCCCTGCCCGATTCGGTTGGGGCCGCTCCCCAGGATCATGACCTTGCGCCGGTTGGTGGGCGCCGACTCGCATTCCCTCTCGTAGGTGGAATAGAGGTACGGCGTCTTCGCCTCGAACTCCGCCCCGCAGGTGTCCACCCTCTTGTAAACGGGGACGATTCCATTGCGCAGGCGGCGCCGGCGGATCTCCTCCTCACTGGCCCCCGTGAGGTGGGCGATGCGGCGATCCGAGAAGCCGTCCCGCTTTGCCTCCCGCAGGATCTCCGGCGTCAGGTCTTCCAGCCGGTGGGCCGCGAGGATTTCCTCGGATTTGAGAATCTCCCGGATCTTCTCCAGGAACCAGGGATCGATGCGGCTCAGCGCGGCGATTTCCTCCACCGGCATCCCCAGGCGCATGGCCGAGCGCACGGCCATCAGGCGCTGCTGGGTGGGGGTGATGAGCTTCTCCCGCACCAGCACCGGGTCCTTCATCTCCGGCCCGTCCCAGAAGGAATCGTCGCTTCCCATCTCCAGGGAGCGAATCCCCTTTTGTAACGCCTCCTTGAAGGTCCGCCCGATGGACATCACTTCTCCCACCGACTTCATCTGGGTGGTCAGGGTCTTGTCAGCGCGGGGGAATTTCTCGAACGTGAAGCGCGGGATTTTCACCACCACGTAATCGATGGTGGGCTCGAAGGAGGCCGGCGTCTCCTTGGTGATGTCGTTGGGAATCTCATCCAGGGAGTAGCCCACCGCCAGCTTGGCGGCGATGCGGGCAATCGGAAACCCCGTCGCCTTGGAAGCCAGGGCCGAGGAGCGCGACACCCTCGGATTCATTTCGATGACGACCTGCCTGCCGGTGGCGGGGTCCACCGCGAACTGGATGTTGGAGCCGCCCGTCTCCACCCCCACCTCCCGGATGATCCGGATGGCGGCGGTGCGCATCCGCTGGTATTCCTCGTCGCTGAGCGTCTGGGCGGGGGCGATGGTGATGGAATCCCCGGTGTGCACTCCCATGGGATCCAGGTTTTCGATGGAGCAGATGATGACCACGTTGTCCTTCAGATCGCGCATCACCTCCAGCTCGAATTCCTTCCACCCCAGGACCGATTCCTCCACCAGCACCTGGTGCACCGGACTCAGCCCCAGTCCCCGTTCGACCACCTCCTCGAATTCCCTGGCGTTGTAGGCGATCCCCGCCCCCGCCCCGCCCAGGGTGAAGGAAGGGCGGATGATGGCCGGATAGCCGATGCGCTCCAGGATGGCGCGACCCTCGGAGAGTGTCCCGGCGTAACCGCTCGCCGGGACCTCCAGCCCGATCCGGTGCATGGCTTCCTTGAACAGCAGCCGATCCTCTGAAACCTGGATGGCCGGAAGCTTGGCGCCGATCAGCTCCACCGAGAAGCGCTCCAGGATTCCCTCGCGGCCCAGGTCGATCGCCAGATTCAGCGCCGTCTGTCCCCCCACGGTGGGGAGCAGCGCATCGGGCCGCTCCTTGGCGATGATCCGGCCGACCATGTCCACAGTCAGCGGCTCCACATAGGTCGCATCCGCCATTTCCGGATCGGTCATGATGGTCGCCGGGTTGGAGTTCACCAGAACCACCCGATACCCCTCCTCCCTCAGGGCTTTGCAGGCCTGGGTGCCGGAATAATCGAACTCGCAGGCCTGCCCGATGACGATGGGGCCGGAGCCGAGGATGAGGATGGTCTTCAGATCATCGCGACGCGGCATTCTTTCCCACCAGACCCTGGAAAGTAAAAAAAAGGGGGGCCAGCGGCTCCCCCAGGGTACGTTCGAAACAATTCGTGCTCTCGCCGATCATTTCCCCGACTTCTTCTTGCCTCCGGATTTCGTCCTGGCAATCGGAGCTTTCTTCATGGATCTCGCCGGGCCCTTCTTCCCGGATTCGGGCGCGTCGGCGTGATCGTGACCCTCGTGATCGTGCGAATGGCCGGCGGCTCCCGTCGCGGCGGAGGCGGACTCGGCCTTGGCTTCCTTTGCCTTTTTCTTCTTCTTGCTCTTCGGGCCTTTGTCGAACACCGGCTCGGAGCCCAGCAGCTCCACCATGGCCACCTCGGCACCGTCGCCCTGGCGCCACCCCAGCTTCAGAATCCGGCTGTAACCGCCGGGGCGCTGGGAGAACCGCGGCCCCAAAGTGTCGAACAGCTTCTTCAGCACCGCCCGATCCTGGATGTCACGGGCCGCAAGCCGCCTGCTGTGCAGGGTGTCACGCCGGGCCAGGGTGATGATCTTCTCGGCGAAGGGCCTCAGCTCCTTGGCCTTGTGCAGGGTCGTGGTGATCCTCTCCGCCTGGAACAGCGAGGTGGAGAGGTTCCTGAGCAGCGCCATGCGATGCTCACTTGTTCTTCCCAGCTTGCGCAGTGCCTTGCCGTGCCTCATGGCGACTGGTCTCCGTCCTACTCGAGGGCTTGTTGCTGCTGTTGGGCCGGCTCGTCCACCTTCATGCCCAGGGACAGGCCCATCTCTGCCAGGATTTCCTTGATCTCATTCAGGGATTTCCGGCCGAAGTTCTTGGTCTTGAGCATTTCGGCCTCGGAGCGCTGCACCAAATCCCGAATCGTCCGGATTTCGGCGTTCTTGAGACAATTGTAGGAGCGCACCGACAGCTCCAGCTCCTCCACCGAACGGTTCAGGTTTTCGTTGAGCTTCTCCCTCTCCTTGTCGATCTCCTTCTCCTGAGCCTCGTGGGTCTCCTCGAAGTTGATGAAGATCGTCAGGTGGTCCTTGATGAGCTTGCTGGCCAGCGCCACCGCATCCTGGGGGCGCAGGGCACCGTTGGTCCAAACATCCAGCGTGAGCTTGTCGTAGTCGGTGGTCTGCCCGAGCCGGGCGTCTTCCACCGTGTAATTCACCTTTTTCACCGGCGAGTGCACCGAGTCGACCGGGATGTAGCCGACCGGGAGATCCGGCTCGAAGTTGCGATCCGCCGAAACGTAGCCGCGCCCCGGACGGACCCGCATCTCGATGTTGAGCCGCCCCTCTTCCTGCAGGGTCGCGAGGTGGATGGTGGGATCCAGAATCTGCACGTTGGGATTGGTCTCGATGTCGCCGGCCTTGATCTCGCCGGCCCCCTCGACGCGCAGGGTAATGGTCTCCGGGTGATCCACCGTCATCTTCAGGGGCACTTGTTTCAGGTTCAGGATCAGATCGGTGGCGTCCTCCACGACCCCGGGGATGGAAGTGAACTCGTGCAGCACTCCCTCGATCCGCACGGCGGTGATCGCCGCCCCTTCGATGCTGGACAGGAGGACCCGCCGCATGGCGTTCCCGATGGTGGTGCCGAAGCCGCGCTCGAAGGGCTGCGCGTGGAACTGACCGTAGGTGCCCGAGATGGTCTCGGGATTGAACTCAAGGCGCTTGGGCCGCTGGAAATCTTTCCAAAGCATTCAGCATTCTCCCGTAAAAGGGGATTACTTCGAATACAACTCGATAATCATCTGCTCCTGGATGGGCAGGGTGATGCTTTCCCGGGACGGCAGGGCCACGACGCTCCCCTTGAGCGCGTCCGCGTCCAGGGCGAGCCACTCGGGAATCCCCCGGGCGCGCGTGTGATCCACCGCGGCCAGGAGGAAGGTGTTCTTGCGGATCTGCTCCCTCAGGGCGATCTGGTCTCCGGCTTTCACCAGGTACGAGGGAATGTCCACTTTGCGATTGTTCACGCGGATGTGCCCGTGGCTGATGAGCTGGCGGGACTGCCAGCGGGAGGAAGCGAAGCCCAGCTTGAGCACCACATTGTCCAGCCTCCGCTCGAGCATCTGCAGCAGCACCTCGCCGGTGACGCCGCGCGATCGCACCGCCTTCTGGTAGGCCAGGCGGAACTGATTTTCGAGCATTCCATAAATCCGCTTGACCTTCTGCTTTTCCCGCAGCTGGATTCCGTACCCCTGCACCTTGGTGCGCCTCTTTCCATGCTGCCCCGGAGCGAAACGCCGCTTCTCGACGGCGCACTTCTCCGAGAAGCACCGCTCGCCTTTCAGGAAGAGCTTCATCCCCTCCCTGCGGCAGAGCCGACATACCGGACCGCGAATTCTCGCCAAGTGTTTTTCCCCTTTCCTTTCCTGATGACCTCTAGATTCCCGTTCCTACACGCGTCGCCGCTTCGGGGGGCGGCAGCCGTTGTGGGGAATGGGCGTTACATCTTTGATGGCCTTGATCTCCATGCCGATGGCCTGCAGCGCCCGGATGGAGGATTCCCGCCCGGATCCGGGCCCCTTGACGCGCACCTCGAGGGAGCGAACGCCATGCTCCTTGGCGGCGTTCCCGGCGGTCTGGGCGGCCATCTGCGCCGCGAAGGGCGTACCCTTGCGCGATCCCTTGAACTGCAGGCAGCCTGCCGAGGACCACGCCAGAACGTTTCCCTGCATGTCGGTGATGGTGATGACGGTGTTGTTGAACGTGGCGTGGATGTGCGCCACCGCCACCGGCACGTTTTTCTTTTCCTTGCCGCGTCCGCGCTTCGGCGTGGAGGCCGGCTTGCCCGGCTCCACCGCCGCGGTTTCCGCGGCTGGGGGGGCCGCCTGGGATGCCTTCTTCTCTTCTGCCATGGGTCCTTCCTGTTATCCCTTCTTGCCCGCCGGGGCCTTCTTCTTTCCAGCCACGGTTCTCCTCGGGCCCTTCCGGGTCCGGGCGTTGGTGTGGGTTCGCTGCCCGCGCACCGGCAAGTTCCGCCGGTGGCGCGCGCCCCGATAGCACCCGATGTCGATCAGGCGCTTGATATCCATGGAGACGTTCTTGCGGACGTCTCCTTCCACCTGACCTTCGTCCTGGATGACGTCACGAATCTTGCGAACTTCCTCTTCGGAGAGGTCCTTCACCTTGATGTCCGGTGAAACCCCGGCCTTTCCCAGAATCCGGTTGGAGCGCGACCGTCCGATGCCGTGAATGTAGGTCAGGGCAATCTCGACGCGCTTGCCCTGGGGCAGGTCCACACCTGCGATACGAGCCACTCTTCCTCCCTTATCCCTGCCGCTGCTTGTGCTTGGGGTTCACACAGATGATCCGGATGACCCCTTCGCGGCGGATGACCTTGCACTTGGAGCAGATTTTCTTCACCGACGCCCTGACTTTCACGTTGCCTTCCTTTCCACCCTCCTGGGAGGGCGGGAATCACTTGTAACGGTAGACGATCCGCCCGCGCGTCAAATCGTAGGGGGAAAGCTCCACCAGCACCCGATCCCCGGGGAGGATGCGGATGAAATTCTTGCGCATCCTGCCCGAGATATGAGCGAGAACCTTGTGCTTGTTCTCCAGCTCGACGCGAAACATGGCATTGGGCAGCGGCTCCAGCACCGTGGCTTCCACCTGAATCGCCTCTTCCTTCGCCACTTTTTGCTCAGTCCCTTCCGGAAGACGAGCCCAGCACCCTGGGCCCCGACGAAGTAATCGCCACGCACCGCTCGAAGTGGGCGGAGGGCAGCCCGTCCACGGTCACTGCGGTCCAGCCGTCGGATTGGATCCGCACTTCCGGCGAGCCCTGGTTGACCATGGGCTCCACCGCGAGCACCAGCCCTTCCTTGAGGACCGGCCCGCCGCCGGGGGTCCCGTAATTGGGAACCTGGGGATCCTCGTGCAACGAAGTTCCGATCCCGTGGCCGACGAACTCGCGCACCACCGAAAAGCCGGCCTGCTCCACGTGGCTCTGGATGGCGAAACCGATATCGGAGAGCCTGCCGCCGACCTTGGCCTGTGCCAGACCTTTGTCCAGCGCTTCGCGGGTCACCGCCAGGAGCCGGCGCGCATCTTCCGGAATCTTACCCACCGCGACGGTCCTTGCCGAGTCCCCGTAATAACCGTCCAGCACGACCCCGAAATCCAGGCTGACGATATCGCCCTCCTTGAGCACCCGCTTCTTCGAGGGGATGCCGTGGATGACTTCCTCGTTGATCGAAGCGCATAAGGAGCCCGGGAATCCCCGGTACCCCTTGAATGCCGGCCGGGCCCCTGCCTTGCGGGCCAGCTCCTCCGACTCCCGATCCAGATCGGCCGTGGAGACACCCGGCGCGACCATCGACTCCAGAGCATCGAGGATTTTCAGCACCAGGGCGTTGGCTCTCTCCAACGACTCGATCTCACCCGACGACTTGTAAAGAATCAACTCGGTCCTTCCTCGATCGCCCGGCCCAGAGAAGCGGTAATGGAATCCGGCGACCCGGCCCCTTCCAATTCCGACAGCAAGCCGAGCTTCCGGTAGTGCTCGAGCAACGGCCGAGTCTGCTCTTCGTAAACCCTCAACCGCTCGCGGACAACTTCCTCGCGATCATCCGGACGCTGCAGCAGCGAGCCGCCGCACCTTTCGCAGAGCCCTTGCTGCTTGGGCGGCTGGCTCACCAGGTGGTACCCGGCGCCGCAATTGCCGCACACGCGCCGCCCGGTCAGCCGCCGCACCAGCTCTTCCGGGGCGACTTTGAGTGCCAGGACCTGATCGATCTTGCGCCCCTGGCTGCTCAGGATCTCGTCCAGCGTCAGGGCCTGAGCCAGATTCCTGGGGTAGCCGTCCAGCAGGAACCCGTCTTTGGCATCGGGCTCGGCCAGCCGCTTACCCACCATCTCCGAGACCAGGCTGTCGGGAACCAGCTCGCCGCGCGCCATGATCTCTTTCGCTTTGCGGCCCAGCTCCGTCTCGCGCTTCACGTGCTCCCGGAGCATGTCTCCAGCCGACAGATGGAGGATTCGCAGCTTCTCATTCAAACGAACTGCCTGGGTCCCCTTTCCCGCCCCCGGGGGGCCCATCAGGATCAGGTTCACCCTACCCCCGCCGGCCCCGGACCCGCGCCCCTTTCAGGAAGCCTTCGTAATGCCTCATGATGAGCTGCGATTCCACCTGCTGGACCGTGTCCATCGCCACTCCCACGACGATGAGCAGGGAGGTGCCGCCGAAATAGAATTTGACCCCCAGTCCCTGCGTCAGGAAGCCGGGGAGGATGGCGTCCAGCGCCGGGCCAATCCCGGGCAGCGTTCCCACGTTCAGACCCGAAATCAGGATGGTGGGAAGCAGCGCGATGACCGCCAGGTAAAGGGACCCCGCAAAGGTCAGCCGGGTCAGGATGTTGTCGATGTACTCCGCGGTCCGCCTTCCGGGCCGTATCCCCGGGATGAAGCCCCCGTATTTCTGCAGATTGTCGGCGGTGTCCATCGGGTTGAAGATGATGGAAACATAGAAGTAACAGAAGAAGATAATGAAGACGAAATACAGCAGATTGTACAGCGGCATCGTGTAGTCGAACTGGTGGATGATGTCCCGAATCCAGGGCACCTTCTGGAACATCGGCACCTGCCCGAAGGTCTGGAAGATGGAGAGAATCGACGAGGCGAAAATGACCGGAATAACGCCCCCGGTGTTCAACCGCAGCGGCAGGTGCGTGGAGAGGCCTCCAAAGGTTCGACGCCCTACCACCCGCCGGGCGTACTGAACGGGAATTCTGCGCTGCGCCCGTTCCACGAAAACGATGGCCGCCACGACTGCGACCATGAGGGCAAGCAGAAAGACCAGGGCGATCATGCCGATGTTTCCGGTCATCAGGTCCTGGACCGTCGCCAGGATGGCGTGCGGCAGGCCCACCACGATGCCGGCGAAGATGATGAGGGAAATCCCGTTACCGATGCCGCGCTCGGAGATCTGTTCTCCCAGCCACATGATGAAGGCGGTTCCCGTGGTGAGCGTGACGACCGTCAGGAAGCGGAAAAACCAGCCGGGATGGAGCACCACCTGAGGACCTCCCGCGTTCTGGAAATTCTCCAGCCAGAAGGCGATTCCCAGCGACTGGATGACGCTCAGCACCACCGTCCCGTAGCGCGTCCACTGGGTGATCTTGCGCCGTCCCACTTCCCCACCTTCCTTGGAGAGCTTTTCCAGGTAGGGCCAGATCACCGTGAGAAGCTGCAGGATGATCGAGGCGGAGATGTAGGGCATGATGCCCAGGGCGAAAATCGTCAGACGTCTGAGGTTTCCGCCGGAGAAGAGATCGAGGAACCCGAGCAGGGAGCCCGCCTGGGTCCGAAAAATCGAGTCCAGCGCCTCGAAGTTGATGCCGGGCACGGGGACGTGCCCTCCGATGCGGTACACCGTCAGCAGGGCGAAGGTGTAGAACAGCCTCTTCCTGAGGTCCGGGATGCTGAAGATGTTCTTGACGCTGTCCACGAGCCTTCCGTCTAGCGGGTCAGGATCTCGACCGATCCGCCCGCTGCTTCAATCTTTTTGCGTGCCTCGGCGCTGAACCGGTGCGCCTTCACCTTGAGCCCGGCCGGGGAGTCTCCCCGGCCTAAAATCACTACTCCATCCAACAGCTTGTGGATGACCCCGGTGGCCAGGAGGCTTTCCGGCGTAATCTCCCCCTGAAAACCGGCCATCTGGTCCAGATTTACGGTCGCGAAGCGCTTCTTGAACAGGTTTCGGAAGCCCCGCTTGGGGAGGCGGCGGTGCAGGGGCATCTGTCCCCCTTCGAACCCCAGCTGGTGCACGAACCCAGCTCGTGACAGCTGCCCCTTGTTCCCGGCACCGGCGGTCTTGCCGTTGCCGGAGCCGGGGCCCCTGCCGACGCGCCACTTCTTCTTGCGGGAGCCCTTCTGAGGCTTCAGGCTCTCCAGAGAGATTTCCTTGGCTTTCTGCGCGACTTTCTTCTTGCGGGGCATGGGGCACTCCTGAGGCGGAGATCGCTTTCCGCCTCGAGACTATTCGCTGACGATGCGAACCAGGTGAGGAATGGTATCGACCATCCCCCGGATGGCCGGATTGTCCGGCCGCGTCACCTTCTGGTTCAGACGCGAGAACCCCAGCGCCTTCAGGGTGCGCTTGTGATTCTCCGGCGTGCAGATGCCACTGCGCACCTGGACGATTTCCAGGGTCTTCCCCTTTTTCTTAGCGGCCCGCGGTGCCATGCTTCTCCTCCTGCACCTCGAGCGGTTTTCTGCGGAACGACGTCTCAGGATCCTTGAGCATCAGCAGCCCCGCGAACGTGGCCCGGACGACGTTGTAGGGATTCGTCGTCCCCAGAGACTTGGTCAGGATGTTCTGGATCCCCACGGACTCCATCACCGCCCGGACCGCTCCCCCTGCGATGACGCCGGTGCCGGTGGAGGCGGGCCGGAGCATCACGTGCCCGGCTCCGAAGTGCCCCACGATGGGGTGCGGAATGGTGCCGTCCTTGATGGGAACCCGGATGAGGTTCCGCTTCGCCCGTTCCACTCCCTTGGCGATCGCCACGGGAACTTCCCGCGCCTTCCCCATCCCGAAGCCCACGTGCCCGTGCGCATCCCCCACGACGACCAGGGCGGAGAAACGGAAATTCTTCCCTCCCTTGACGACCTTGGTCACCCGGTTGATGTGCACGACCACATCCTTCAGGTCGAGCTCCGAGCTCTTCAACGGCTCCAACTTCTCACCTCGCCCTTCTGCTCGCATTGGCTAAAACCTCAACCCCTTCTCGCGGGCCGCGTCGGCGACGGCCTTGATCCGGCCGTGATACCGGTAGCCGCCCCGGTCGAATACCACTTCCTCCAGCCCTTTTTCCTTCAGGCGCGCTGCGATCAGAGCGCCTACCGCCCGGGCCGCCGCCAGGTTGCCGCCCGTTTTTCCCGCCGAGCACTCCTTGTCGAGACTGGAGGCCTGGGCCAGGGTGGCACCCTGAGAATCATCAATCGCCTGCACGTAGATGTGACTCAGGCTCTTGAACACGGACAGCCGCGGCCGAGTCGGAGTTCCCGAAAGCCGGGCCCGGATTCGGGTGCGGCGCTTGTCCCGCCGTTCCTGCTTGCGCGTGTCTCGCTGCACTTTGCTCTCCGAAAATCTCGACGACTAGGCTGAGGCCGTTTTGCCGACCTTGCCGGCCTTGCGTCGAATCACTTCCTCGGTGTACTTCACGCCTTTCCCCTTGTACGGCTCGGGGGGGCGGAAGCCGCGAAGGTTCGCAGCCACCTGGCCCACTTGCTGACGATCCACGCCTTTGACCACCAGGTGGGTCAGCTTGTCCACCCGGATCTCGATTCCTTCCGGAATCGTGTACTCAACGGGGTGCGAAAAACCGAGGCTGAGGCTCAATTTGCTCCCAGCCACCTGGGCCCGATAGCCGATTCCCACGATGTCCAGCTCGCGGGTGAAGCCGGTGGTCACGCCGACGACTCCATTGGCGAGGAGCGCCCGAGCCAGTCCATGCAAGGCGCGCTTGGACTGGGTGTCCTGGTCCCGGCTCAGGACTACTTCTTCCCCCTCGATCTTCGCCGATATCCCGTCGGGCAAGGGCGTGCGGATCTGGGCTTTGCCGGCGCTGACGTGCAGGCTGCCCCGCTCCACCTTGACGGTGACCCCTTTCGGAATCATGACTGGCTTTTTTCCAATGCGCGACACGGAAGGGCTCCTACCAGACGTTGCAGAGAATTTCGCCGCCGACCCCGGTCTTGCGGCAATCCTCCCCGGACATCAGGCCCCGGGAAGTGGAAACGACGGAGACGCCCAGGCCACCCAGGACCTTGGGGACATCGTCTTTCGAGCAGTAGACCCTTCTTCCGGGCTTGCTGACCCTCTCCAGCCCGCTCAGGACAGGGTCGCCGCCAGGGGTGTAGCGCAGGGCGATCCGGAGCACTGGAAATCCCTCATCCTGCTTTGGCCGGAGGACCGACACCGCATCGAGGTATCCCTCACGCTTCAGAAGATCGGCCAGGTGCTCTTTCAGCTTGCTGTGAGGAATCTCCAACCGGGTGTGCCGCGCCCGGATCGCGTTACGGATCCGCGTCAGCATGTCGGCGATGGGATCAGTCATGCTCATAACGTGTACCTTCTCTCCTGAGCGTTCGGGGGTGACGAGAGCGCTACCAGCTCGCCTTGACCACCCCGGGGATCATTCCCTGCAGCGCCAGCTTGCGGAAGCAGATGCGGCAGAGGGAAAACTTGCGCAGGTAACCGCGGGGTCTCCCGCAGTTCCGGCAACGGAAGTATCCTCGGACTTTGAACTTGGGCTTTCTCGCCTGTTTCGCGCGCATGGCTGCGGTGGCCAAATCTTCCTCCGTGTCTCGATTCAGTCTTTCCGGAACGGCAGACCCAGAAGGGTCAGGAGGTTTTTCGCCTCCTCGTCGGTTCTCGCCGTGGTGATGATGGAAACGTTCATGCCCCTCACCCGATCCACCTTCTGGTAGTTCACCTCGGGGAAGATCATCTGATCCTTCACGCCCAGGGTGTAGTTGCCTCGTCCGTCGAACGATTTCGAAGGCAGGCCCCGGAAATCGCGCACGCGGGGGAGCGCGATGGAGCAGAGCCGGTCGAAGAACTCGTACATCCGTCCACCTCGCAACGTGACCCGGCAGCCCAGGGGGTTGCCTTCGCGAATCTTGAAGTTGGCGATCGACTTCTTGGCCCGCGTCACCGCCGCCTTCTGGCCGGCGATCAAGGTCATCTGTTCGGCCGCGTTGTCCAGGAGCTTGATGTTCTGCAGCGAATCCCCCACCCCCATGTTCAGGACAATCATGTTGAGGCGGGGAACCGCCATGCGGTTCTTGTAGCCGAATCGATCCATCATCAGCGGCACGACCTCCTGGTCGTACCGGGCTTTCAATCGAGCTGCCGTGGCCATGCTGATTCTTCCTCTTCGGGCTCCCCGCGGGGATCCCGATCTACTTATCCAGGATTCCCTTGCACTTCTTGCACACGCGCACTTTCTTTCCGTCTTCCAGAACCGAGTGCCCCACCCGGGTGGGCTCGCCGCATTCGGAGCAGATGAGCTTGAGGTTGCTCACGTGAACCGATGACTCCCTTTCCACCAAACCACCTTTGATGTTCTTGGTGGGATTGGGCCGGGTGGCGCGCTTGACGTACGCCACGCCCTCCACCAGGGCCCGCTGCTTGTCGGGGATCACCCGGAGAACGCGCCCGGTCTTGCCCCGGTCCTTGCCGGCCAGCACCAGGACCTTGTCTTCCTTCTTCACGAAAAGCGACGGCATGCGAGGTCTCCTACAGAACTTCCGGGGCCAGGGAGAGTATTTTCATGAAGTTCTTTTCCCTCAGCTCGCGAGCGACCGGCCCGAAAATTCGCGTCCCTACGGGCTCGCCGGCGTCATTGATCAGCACCGCGGCGTTCTCGTCGAAGCGGATGCAGGTCCCGTCGCTGCGCTTCTGGCAGTTTCTCACCCGCACGATGACGGCCCGGACCACCTGACCTTTTTTGACGTTCCCCTCCGGCACCGCTTCCTTCACCGAGGCGGTGATGATGTCGCCGATGCGGCCGATGAGGTTCACGGAGCGCCCACGGGGATGGATACAGCTGATGCGTCGGGCGCCGGAATTGTCCGCCACCTCCAGCATGGTGCGCATCTGAATCATGGCTGTCTCTCCTGAATTCCGCCGCTCATCAGTTGCGCTCGGCCTTGGTCACGACCGTGCGCACGCTCCAGCGTTTCCTGGCGCTGCGAGGACGGTCCTCCACGATCACCACCCGATCTCCCATGTGACACACCGAGCCGGCGTCATGGGCCATGAACCGGGCCGAGCGCCGGGTGATTTTCCCGTAACGGGAATCCCGGACCAGGCGCTCCACCAGCACCATCACCGTCTTGGTCATCTTGTCGCTCACCACCACGCCTTCCAGGGTCTGGCGCTGTCCCCGTCGGACGGGGGAGGCGGCGGTCTGCGGGTCGGTCATGATTCCTCCAGGGCAGGCGCGGGGACTAGCCGCGCGCGCCGAGCTTCTCACGCAAAATGGTCTTGACCCGGGCCAGATCGCGGCGCACCCCGCGGATCCTCAAGGGGCTTTCGGCCTGCCCGGTGGATTTCTGGAAACGCAGCTTGAACATCTGGGTGGAGAGGTCTTCCTGGTCCTTCAAGAGCTCTTCCACCGACTTATCCCGCAACGACGAGGCTTTCAGAGCTTTCACAGCCTAAATCCCCGATGAACGAAGGACGATTTCAAAGGAATCTTGTGGGAGGCCAGCCGCATCGCTTCCCGAGCCACGTCCTCGGGCACCCCTTCCATCTCGAAAATCACTTTCCCGGGACGCACCACCGCAACCCATCCCTCGGGCGCGCCCTTCCCCTTTCCCATGCGGGTCTCGGCGGGCTTCTTGGTGATGGGCTTGTCGGGGAAGATGCGAATCCAGATCTTGCCTCCACGCTTGACGAAGCGGGTCATGGCCACGCGTCCCGCTTCGATTTGCTTGTCGGTGATCCAGCCGCATTCCATGATCTTCAGGCCGTAGTCCCCAAAGCTCACCTTGCAGCCGCGCTGGGCCTTGCCGCGCCGGCGCCCCCGCATCTGTTTTCGATATTTGACTTTCTTCGGCATCAACATGTCACAACCCCATCCGCCCCGCGGGAGTCGCGGTGGTCCCTGCGCCTTCCAGAGTGGGGCGGGTCCTGACCTCGCCCTTGTAGATCCAGACCTTCACGCCGATGGCGCCGTAGGTGGTGCGCGCCTCGGCAAAGCCGTAATCGATGTCGGCCCGCAGCGTGTGCAGCGGCAACTGCCCCTCCAGGTACCACTCGGTCCTGGCGATTTCCGCTCCTCCCAGTCGTCCCGAGGCGCGAATGCGGACTCCCTTGGCTCCGAAGCGCAGAGCCGACTCGATCGCTTTTTTCATGGCGCGCCGGAAAGCCACCCGGCGCTCGATCTGCAACGCCACCGATTCGGCCACCAGTTGAGCCACGATTTCAGGCTTGTGAATCTCCACGATGTTGATGAAGATCTCCCGCCCCGTGCGCTTGGCCAGCTCGTCCCGCAGCTTGTCCACCTCGGCGCCGCGCCGCCCGATGACGATACCGGGGCGGGAGGTGTGCAGGCTGATCTTGAGCTTGTTGGCGGCCCGCTCGATCTCGATGGCCGCCACACCGGCATGAGAAAGACGCTTCTTGAGCTCATCCCTGAGCTTGATGTCCTCGAGCAGCAGGTCGGCGTAGCGCTTCTCGGCGAACCAGCGGGATTGCCACGTCTTGGTAACCCCGATGCGGAACCCGTAAGGATGTACTTTCTGACCCACGCTAGGACCTCCCCGCCCTGGACGCCGCCGGCTTCTTCTCGTCCAGCTCGATGGTGATGTGACACGACCGGCGAATGATCCGGAAAGCCCGCCCCATGGGGGCGGGGCGGATCCGCTTCTGGGACGGCCCGCCGTCCACGGTGGCGCGGCTGATGAACAGCCGATCCACGTCCACGTCCTCACGGATGACCTTGGCATTGGCCAGAGCCGAGGCTACGACCTTGGAAACGTCCTTGGCGACGGTTTTCTTCGTTCCGCGCAGGGTGGAGAGGGCTTCCTCCACGGCGCGACCGCGGATGAGATCCACCACCAGCCGGGTCTTCTGCGCCGAGCTGCCGAGATACTTCATTTTTGCCTTGGAGACCATCGCCATCGCTCCTAGGTTGCCGTGGTGGTGCCGGCGCTGGGTGCGGGAGCGCCGCCCGCGGCCTCCGCGGCGGCGGCCCGTGCGTGTCCCCTGAAAATCCTCGTCGGGGAGAATTCACCCAGGTGGTGCCCCACCATGTTCTCGGTGATGTACACGGGGATGAACTTCTTGCCGTTGTGCACCGCCAGCGTGTGCCCCACCATGTCGGGGAGAATCGTGCTGCGCCGGGACCAGGTCTTAAAGACCTTCTTCTCGCTTCGCCGGTTCATCTCCTCGATCTTCTTCTTGAGGGAGGCCTCGACGTAGGGACCCTTCTTGATTGAGCGGCTCATGACACCTTTCTCCGCCGGACGATGTACCTCTGGGTGCGCTTGTTGTTGCGCGTCTTCTTCTCACGGACTCCCCAGGGGGTGCACGGATGCCGCCCTCCCGAGGTCTTCCCTTCTCCGCCGCCCAGGGGGTGATCGACGGGATTCATCGCGACACCCCGCACGGTCGGCCTCCACCCCAGCCAGCGGTTCCGACCGGCCTTGCCGATGGAAATGTTCTCATGCTCGATGTTGCCCACCTGGCCGATGGTGGCCCGGCACTCCACATCGACTTTGCGGACTTCTCCTGACGGCAGCTTGACCTGCGCGAAGGGCCCTTCCTTGGCCAGCAGCTGCGCCCCGCCGCCGGCGCTGCGCACCACCTGCCCGCCCTTGCCGCGCTTCAGCTCGATGTTGTGGATCGTGGTCCCGAGCGGAATGCTCTTCATGGGCAGGCAGTTCCCCGGCAGGATGTCGACGTCGGCCCCGGAGACGACGCTCACCCCGACCTTCAGCCCCACCGGCGCGAGGATGTAACGCTTCTCTCCGTCGGCGTAATGGATGCGCGCGATCCGGGCGGAGCGATTGGGATCGTATTCGATGGCCGCCACCTTTCCCGGAATCCCGTCCTTGTCCCGTTTGAAATCCACGATGCGATAGCGGCGCTTGTGGCCTCCGCCCCGGTGGCGGACCGCCAGTCTTCCCAGGTTGTTTCGTCCGCCGCTCTTGTTGTGCTTGTCCAGGAGGCTCTTGAGCGGCCGGCCCTCGGTGATCTCCTCGAAGGTGTAGCCGGTCCGGAATCGCCGGCCGGGAGAAGTGGGGCTGTATGACTTGACGGGCATGACGCAATCCTCCGCTCTTACACGCCTTCGAAGTACTCGATCATCTTTTCGCCGGTCTTGAGCTTCACGTAGGCTTTCTTCCAGTCCGAGCGCCGCCCCAGATTCCGCCCGACCCGCTTCATCTTGCCGTGCATCTGCGAGGTCCGGACAGTCTCCACCTTGACTGAGAAGAGCGATTCCACCGCCTGCTTGATCTGGATCTTGCTGGCATTCTTGGCCACCTTGAAGCAGAGGAGCCGCTGGCTGTCCTTCAGCCGGGTGGATTTCTCGGTGACCAGGGGGGCCAGGATGATCTGGTACGCGGGAAGATTCATGATGCGTAAATCTCCGCAATCACTTCAGCGGCGGACCGGGTCAATACCAGCGTGTCGTGATGCAGAAGCTCCACCACGTTCAGCGCCGAGGCCCGGGCCACTCCAATCCGTTGCAGGTTCCGGGTGGCAAGCTCCAGGTTCTTTCCCACTTCCTTGTCCACGAAAAGGACCTTGCCGGTGAGCTTCAAGGTTTCCAGGAGCCGGTTCAAATCCTTGGTTTTCGGCGAAGGCAGATCCAGATTCTCCACCACGTGAACCTTTTCGCCGCGGAGCTTGGAGGACAGGACCGATCGAATGGCGTTCCTCCTCATCTGCTTCGGCAGGCTGCTCTCATAGTTGTGCGGGTGCGGACCGAACACCGTTCCGCCGTGCCGCCAGATGGAGCTCCGAATCGAGCCCACCCGCGCCCGTCCGGTCTTCTTCTGCTTCCACAGCTTGCGGCCGCTGCCCGACACTTCGGCGCGGGTCTTGGTCTGGCGCGTTCCCGAGCGCCCCGCCGAGCGATAATCGTTGACCGCCTCGTAGATCAGGTGGCGCTTCAGGGGATAGCCGAAGACCGACTCGTCCAGGGTCAGGTCCCCCACCTTCTCGTTGCTCAAATTGACGACCTTCAAGGGTTCCATGGTTTCCTCAGCCTATTTCTTCTTGGCCGCGGCGGGGCTCTTGGCCGCCGTCTTGGCGCCCTTCTTCGGCGCCGCCTGCACCGGGCGCGCCTGCCGGACCTTCCGCGGAGCGGGCGAGACGCGAATCATCAGATATCCGCCGTCGGCTCCCGGGACGGCACCGCGCACGATCAGAAGATTGTTTTCCGCATCCAGCTGGACGATTTGCAGGTTTTTCGCCGTGACGCGGGCGGCGCCCAGATGGCCCGCCCCGCGCATCCCGGGAAAGGTGCGCGAAGGAAACGCCGAAGCCCCTACCGATCCGGGGGCGCGATGGAACATGGAGCCGTGGGTGGCGGCCCCTCCCCGGAAGTGGTGGCGCTTCATCACGCCGGCGAATCCCTTTCCCTTGCTGATGCCGATGATGTCCACGTTCTCATCCACCTTGAATACCTGGGCCGCGGTAATCTGATCGCCGACGTTGACCTTGTCGCCCTCGGCCAGCAGCTTGAACTCCTTGATCCGGCGCGTCGGGGAGAGGCCCGCTTTCTTGAAATGCCCCAGCACGGCCTTGCTCACTTTGCGCTCCGCCGTCGGCTCCACGTACCCCAGCTGAACCGCCTCGTAGCCGTCGGACTGCTTGTTCTTCATCTGGACGACCACACAGGGACCGGCTTTCAGAACCGTCACGGGGATCACGTCCCCTTCGGCCGAGAAGATCCGGGTCATGCCCAGCTTGATTCCAATCATTCCGTTGATCATGGCCTCGCCCGCCTCGCCCTATTTTCCCAGGGCCTTGATTTCCACTTCGACGCCGGCCGGTAGATCCAGCTTCATGAGGGCGTCCACCGTCTGGGGTGTCGGTTCCAGGATATCGATAAGCCTCCGGTGGGTCCGGATCTCGAATTGCTCCCGCGATTTCTTGTCGACGTGCGGCGATCGCAGCACCGTCCAGCGATTGCAGCCGGTGGGCAGCGGAATCGGTCCCGCGACCCGGGCTCCCGTCCTGCGGGCAGTGGACACAATCTCGGTGGTGGACTGGTCCAGTATCCGATGATCGTAGGCCTTGAGCCGGATACGGATTTTCTCGTTCAACATGCTTTCTCCTGCACCGCTCTCCTCGTGAACCTCACGCCAGGATCTCGGTGACGGTGCCGGCGCCCACGGTCCGACCCCCTTCCCGGATGGCGAACCGCAATCCCTTGTCCATCGCAATCGGGGTGATCAGCTCGATGCTGAGCGCCACGTTGTCCCCCGGCATCACCATCTCCACTCCCTCGGGAAGCGTCGCCACTCCCGTCACGTCCGTCGTCCGGAAGTAGAACTGCGGCCGGTATCCGTTGAAGAACGGCGTGTGCCGCCCTCCCTCTTCCTTCGTCAGGATGTACACCTCCGCCTTGAACTTCGTGTGCGGCGTGATGCTCCCGGGCTTCGCCACCACCTGCCCGCGCTCCACGTCCGTCCGCTCCGTCCCGCGCAGCAGCACCCCGATGTTGTCCCCGGCCATCCCCTCGTCCAGCAGCTTCTTGAACATCTCCACGCCGGTGACCACTTTCTTCTGCGTCGGCCGGATCCCGACGATCTCGATCTCTTCTCCGACCTTCACTTTCCCCTGCTCCACCCGGCCCGTCACCACCGTCCCTCGGCCCGAGATGGAAAACACATCTTCGATCGGCATCTGAAACGGCTTGTCGATGGGACGCTCCGGGATCGGTATGTACGTGTCCACCGCATCCATCAGCGCCACGATCCCGCGCTGCGCCTCATCGTCCCCCTGCATCGCCTTCAGCGCCGAGATCTTCACCACCGGAATCTCGTCCCCGGGAAACTTGTACGCCTTCAGAAGCTCCCGAACCTCCAGCTCCACCAGGTCCAGCAGCTCCTTGTCGTCCACCGCATCCACCTTGTTCAGCGCCACCACGATCCGCGGCACTCCCACCTGGCGCGCCAGCAGAATGTGCTCCCGCGTCTGCGGCATCGGTCCGTCCGCCGCGCTCACCACCAGGATCGCCCCGTCCATCTGGGCCGCTCCGGTGATCATGTTCTTCACGTAGTCCGCGTGACCCGGACAGTCCACATGCGCGTAGTGCCGCTTCACCGTCTCGTACTCCACGTGCGCCGTCGCGATCGTGATGCCCCGCTCCCGCTCTTCCGGAGCGTTATCGATGCTGTCGAACGACCGCACCACTACCTTGGGAAACTGCTTCGCCATGACCATGGTGATGGCCGAGGTCAGCGTCGTCTTTCCATGGTCCACGTGACCGATGGTTCCCACGTTCACGTGCGGTTTCGATCGATCGAATTTTTCCTTGGACATC
>Ga0075434_100001472_pt1 | contig 19820 bp, 20 predicted proteins | sample RhiMethybrSRZTD3_FD_75298 | JGI IMG/M metagenome (GOLD analysis project Ga0075434, IMG submission 75298) | Populus rhizosphere microbial communities from Tennessee, USA - Rhizosphere MetaG P. TD hybrid SRZTD3 | ecosystem: Host-associated > Plants > Roots > Rhizosphere > Soil | place: USA... | reverse complement strand
GAGTTGGCGGCTGCGGTCAAGCGCGGCGTCAAGGTCAGGTTGCTTTACGACGACATCGCATCCCGTCGCTATCCGGGCTTCAAGGAAATGAATTCCCGGCTCACCGAGGTCGGCATTGAGTGGCACGAGATGATGCCGATCCAGCCGCTCAAGGGTAAGTGGCGCCGTCCCGATCTTCGTAACCACCGCAAGTTGCTCGTGGTGGATAGCAAGGTGGCGTTCATGGGCTCCCAGAACATGATCGACTCCAGCTACCTTATGAAGGCCAACCTGAAGGTTGGACGGCACTGGAAAGATCTCAACGTCAAGATCACTGGCGAGATCGTCCTGGAGCTGGAGGCGGTCTTCGCCATGGATTGGTACACCGAGACCGGCGAGAAGCTGGGCGGCGATATTGAACTCGAAGACGTCTATACGCCCGGTGCCGTGCCAATGCAACTGCTGCCATCCGGGCCCGGATATCTGACGATGCCGAACTTGAGGCTATTTACCGGATTGGCGCATCGCGCCCAACAGAAACTGTCTCTGACCAGCCCATACTTCGTACCCGATGATTCTTTGCTGGAGGCGATCACCACAGCTGCGTATCGCGGCGTCGCAGTCGAGCTGTTCGTCTCCGAGGAGGCCGATCAGTTCGTGGTCCAGCACGCGCAGGCCTCGTACTACCAGGTCCTGCTAGAGGCAGGGGTCAAGATCTATCAGTATCCGAAGCCCACTGTCCTTCACGCCAAGCACTTCACCGTCGACGACATGGTCGGAATCATCGGATCCAGCAACATGGACTATCGCTCGTTTGGACTGGACTATGAAATCACACTCATGTCCACGGGCAGTGAATTCGTTGCCGACCTGCAAGCGGTGGCGGAGGGATATCGGGCGGTTTGCCACGAGCTGACGCTGGCTGAGTGGATAGCGCGACCGAAGAGCCAGCGCTATATCGACAATGTGATGCGTTTGGTGTCGGCACTGCAGTAGCTCATGATCATTACTTTCAAGCGCAGCCTGGTGCGCATCGGAAACAAGATCGGTGTGTGGATGTATCGCGCATTCGATGGCCGATTCGCCAGCTACAACAAGAACGCCAAGGTCCTGATGATCACAACGCCGGGCCGCCGCACCGGGGTACTGCACTCCACCTGCGTGCGCTATCTCGACACACCGGAGGGCCTCCTTGTCTGGGGAACCGCCTCCGGCGCACCTCGCGACCCCGACTGGTTCCGCAACTTGCGCAAGGCGCAGACTGCTGATGTTCAGTTGGGACCGAAGACGTTGCGCGTCCGGCCGCATGAGCGGATCGGTGTGCAGCGCGACAAAGCGTGGAACGACATCGTCCTGGCGCAGGCACCCGAGGTGGCGAAGTACGCGGAGCGAGCAGGTCGAACCATTCCAGTAGCAATTCTGGAACCAGTCCAGGGTCCGCTTCGGTGAGCCCGCAACATTGACTAGGGAATGGCCATAGTCAATACTGCAGGCGTGAGCGAACAATACGCCCGGACGCATGGGCAGATTGAGTACCTTCAGCTTCCAGCGCTCGACATCGAGCGTTCGGCCGCCTTTTACACCAAAGTGTTCGGTTGGTCTGTTGACTCGGGCAGTGGAAGCTTTGAGGCTCCAGGGTTGATCGGTCAGTTGACCAGCGATGTCGCGCCTGCCACCGGCGGTCCCATGCTCTGGGTCGCTGCCGACAGCCTCTACCGCGTCCTGCGGGATGTCGAGGCCAATGGCGGCAAGGTGTGCGGCCGCCCGCAGCTCGATGGCGGTGAGCGGTGGCTTGCCGAGATCGATGATCCGGCCGGCAACCGGATCGGCATTGTGGTCCGGGTAGGTGCGGCTCAGTCACAGACCATGATCGCCGTACGCGATGTGGAGGCCTCGAGCCGCTGGTATCAGCAGCTCCTCGACTTGCGTAGTGATCATGGCGGTCCGGACTACGAACGGCTGCTCGCGGGCGACACGCTCGTCCTGCAGCTGCATCATCGTGACGTTGAACACCACCACGGCGTGTTTGTGAGCCAGGATGTCGAGGTTGGTAACGGCGTGCTGCTGTGGTTCGGCGAAGTGGCCGATTTTGATGAGGTCTTAGGGCGCGCCGAGCAGCTCAAGGCGCCGATCGTACGAGCGCCTCACCGGAATCCGCCCGAAGGCGAAGGCAATGGTCCGGGCCATCGTGAGATCTGGATCAAAGACCCTGACGGCTACACAGTCGTCGTCGCGAGCACCGACGGCGAGGCATACGAGCCGGCCTATGTGGCCAGAAATTGAGGGCAATATCAGCTTCGGATGAATTCGGCGATCAACTCGGCTAAGCCAGGTGCCTGGTCCTCTTGCAGGAAGTGCTTCGCCGGCAGCCGGTGGATGTGATCAAGACCGGCCGCAATGCGAGCCCGTTCGCCATCCACGCTGATCTTGAGTGTGGGATCGGCTTCGCCCCACACCATCTGGACCGGAAACCGGCCGCTTCGCAGTACTGAGACATACTTCTGTCGCTTCGCTGGCGTCCGCTCGAAGCCACGCATGATCTTGAGGAATGCTCGACCACCGTCCACACGCCGGAGCAAATCAAGATAGGCGTCGAGCTCCCCGTTCGTGATCTTGGTCTGGTCTGCGATGCCCTGCCAACGCGTCAGCAGGCGAAAGATTGGCTTGTTGAGGATGCGCAGGTAAAGGTCACCGATTTGGCGATGAGCGAGTGGTTCCATGACCCAAGGCCTTCGGAATCTGTCCACCTCGACGACGGAGTTCAGTACCGTCAAGGACGCGATGCGGCCGGGCATTGCGGCAGCCACTTCGAAGCCGATCGGGCCACCGATGTCGTGAACCACGAGGTGAAACCGATCGAGGCCCAGGGCGTCGACGGCGGCAACCGAGAATCGGCCAAGTCCGGTCCAGGTGTAGTCGAAGTCGGACGGCCTATCAGCGAGACCGAGCCCGGGCAGGTCAAACGCAATTCCTCTAAGACCTCGGTCTGCGAGCTCCTCGATCACTTTGCGGTAGAGGAACGACGAAGTTGGCACTCCATGCATGCACACCACCGCCTCACCAGTCCCTTGATCAAGGACAAAACTGCCAATCGCCTTGGCGGTGAAGTGCCGACCGGCCTGCTCATGTTCCTGAATGACTTCAGTAGCGTTCATGATCTCTTCCATTCACTGCCTCGAGCAGATAGTGAGGTTTGATCCGGCCGGCACCCGACACCATGGCGATAGTGAGCGGCTACCTGCCGGTGGAACAAGGCGTTGCCTGCTACACCGCGTTACGGCAACATGCCGACACCGCCAAAGCCGGCGGCGACAGCCGGACCAGGGACCAGATCATGGCCGACACCATGGTGCAACGGGTCACCGGCCAAACCGCAGCCGCTGATGTCAAGGTGGAGCTGCAGATCATGATGCCGCTGGAGGCGCTGCTGGATCCGCACAGCGACAAACCAGCCATGATTCCCGGGTATGGGCCACTGCCAGCCGATCTGGCCCGCGACATCCGATCACCTCCCAGGGCCGGAAATGGTGGCGCCGACTGTTCACCGCGCCATCACCATCCAAAGGCCGCTCGGGCCCAATTGTTGGTGGGGATTCCAGCCGCCGCTGCTTCGACGGCTGGCTCGCCGACCTGATCAAACTCCGCGACCAGACCTGCCGGAATCCGTTCTGCGGCGCACCCATCCGCCACATCGACCACATCACCCGCCACGCCGACGGCGGAAGCACCAGCTATATGAATGGCCGCGCTGCTTGTGAACGCTGCAACCATGCCGGGGAAATGCCGGGATGGCAGATCACCCTCATCGACGCCGAACACCTCGACAAAGCCCACACCATGATCATCACCACACCCACCGGCCACCACTACCTCAGCCGAGCCCCAGACCCACCCTAGGAGGGGCAAGCCAGTCGGGACCGTCACAACCCCGCCAATCAGTCCTAGTACCGCTTGATCATAAGCTTTCTCGACCGGAGGTGTAGATCATGGGCACTGGCGACGTTCTGACTCAGTTGGCCTCGGCGTTGCCACCGGACGCCCTGATTCTCGATCCTGATGTCACCCGGAGTCTCAGCCATGACGAGGCCGAGTGGGCTCCGGTCGGCGAAGCAATCGCACTGATTCGAGCGACTTCGAGTGATCAAGTTGCTGCCGCCGTACGGATCTGCGCCAGCTTCGGAGTACCGGTCACTGCACGTGGCGCCGGCACCGGCCTGTCTGGCGGCGCCAATGCCATCGAGGGCGGCGTGATCATCGCCCTCGACCGGCTCAATCAGATCCGCATGATCGATCCGCTGGAACGGTTGGCCGTGGTGCAGCCGGGTGTGATCAACGACGAACTGCGCATGGTCGCTGCCGAGCACGGCCTGTGGTATCCACCCGACCCGGCCAGTTCGCCTTGGTCCACCATCGGGGGCAACATAGCGACCAATGCCGGCGGAGTGTGCTGCGTCAAATACGGCGTCACGAAGGATTATGTGCTCGCTCTGGAGGTCGTGACAGGCACCGGCGAACTGGTACGGCTGGGCAGGGTTACCGCCAAAGGAGTCGCCGGTTACGACCTGGTCGGTCTCATGGTTGGTTCCGAAGGAACGTTGGGCATCATTACGGAGGCCACCGTACGTCTCAAGCCGTTACCAGCACCGCCCCGTACCGTCGTCGGGCATTTCGGCTCGATCGTCGATGCCGGCAGCGGGGCCCGAGCAGTCGCCCAGGCTGGGATTATTCCGTCAGCTCTGGAGTTGATCGATCGGCATTGTCTTGCTGCCGTCGACAAGTGGAAGAACATGGGTCTCTCACTCGAGGCCGAAGTGGTTTTGCTAGGCAGGATCGATGATCCGGGCGTAACCGGCGATGATCGCGCCGATCAGATGCTGGCTTGCTTTGAGGAGGCAGGCGCCACCTGGGCGGCCCGCTCGACCGACGAGGAGGAGGCCGAAGCGCTCTTCGCCGCCCGCCGGCTCGCGTACCCGGCGCTGGAGCGGCTAGGTCCGGTCCTGACCGAAGACGTGTGTGTACCGATCGCAGCCGTGCCGGACATGCTGGACCGAATCGAGCACATCGCCAGTACGCATGACATCTTGATCGCAAGCATCGCCCACATCGGGGACGGCAACCTGCATCCATTACTCATCGCCGACCCGGGCGACGCGGCCGCGAGGGATCGCGCCAAGATCGCCTTCGAAGAGATACTCAGTGCCGCACTTGATCTTGGAGGCACTGTGACAGGCGAACACGGCGTCGGGTTGCTCAAGCGCGGCGGACTCTCCCGTGAGCTCGCTCCTGCGGTACTGGAGATGCATCGCGCGGTCAAGGCGGCCCTGGATCCGCATCACATCCTCAACCCTGGCAAGATCTTTTGAATCAATGGCAAAGTTGCATGGAAGGAGGGCCGCAGAGGTGCGAAAAATTACAGAACAAGAAGACAAGTTCGAGGTCGATACCGATTGGGTGATGCCCCAGCTCACCGAGTTGTTGCCGGACGGCGGCCGACTTGATCAAGAGATCCGGACGCTCGATAGCACCTACTTCGACACGCCAGGCGCTGGTCTGCGGTTATTCGGGATTACGCTGAGGCGTCGCGTGGGAGGCTCCGAGACCGGCTGGCAGCTGAAGGTTCCTAGCGGGACGGCTCGCACGGAACTGCAAAGCGGTTCATGGACGGAGACGCTTCCAGCTGCATTGGAAAACGGCGTCGACGGTCTATTGGCTGGTGAAAACCTGGGTGCCGTCGCAACGATCAAGACGACTCGAACGGCGTACCAGTTGCTCAATGCCGACGGTGATCTCCTGATGGAGATTGCCGATGATCAGGTGGAGTCCGGTCCGCCCGACGGCGAGTCGATGCTCCACTCGTGGCGTGAGATCGAGGTGGAGCTGGGACCAGCCGGCAAGAAGAAGGACCTGAAGCAGGCACGCAAGCTGCTGCAGGCTGCTGGCGCCGCCCCCAGCACCATCAGGACAAAGCTCGATAAGGCGCTGGGGCCGGCATTGCCGGATCGGCAGGCATTCACGATCGAAGCCGGCTCGGTCGGAGAGCTGGTAGCCGCGTACGTCGCGGCGCAGTGCGAGGTACTCGCCAGCAATGACGTCGGAATGCGCACCGGAGAGCCCGCTGTACACAAAACACGGGTAGCAGCGCGCCGGCTTCGGAGCACTCTGCGGATGTTCGACGACGTGTTCGTCGCTGCTCCTGCTGAGGAGCTGGACAATGAACTGTCGTGGTATGCCGATGTGCTTGGCCAGGTGCGTGACCGGGACATTCTGAGCAGCCGACTGACCAAGCAGATCGCCGAATTGCCACCAGTTCACCTTCGCGGACCGGTCGAAGCCGAGATCACCAAGGCACTCGCTGCGGAACGGGAGGAGGCCGTCGAAGAGCTGAACGAGGCAATCCGCACCCCGCGTTATCAACATTTGGTCCAGCTGCTTCGCGGTTGGCGTGCGGCACCACCGGTTACCGATGCCGCGGGCAAGAAGGCCAAGACTGCGGTCAAGTACGTGGATAAGGCCAAGAAGAAGGCCGACAAACGGTTACGAAAGGCCGACGAGGACATCGATCGGCTGCATCGAGCACGAAAGGCGATGAAGCGGGCGCGCTACGCCGCTGAGCTTGTCGAACCAGCCAACAGCGACATGAAAGCTGTAGCACGTGAAGCAGAGGAGATACAGACCCTGCTCGGTGAGCATCAGGATGCCGTTGTTTCTGCCGAGTTCCTGGCCAAGATCAGTTCGTCGGCCGACGGCGAGAGCGAGGAGAGCACCTTTACCTACGGGGTTCTCATGGCGAACGAGTTGCAACGTGCAGCGGACATTCGCGCCTCCCTGCAAAGTAGCGGCTCTATTTGACGCTCTCGTCTGTCAGTGCCGGGCGATAGGGATGTAGGTATGAGTGCTGAATCCGACCTGGCTCCCGTGCTGCATATCGAACGAGAGCTTAGACATCTATCGGTTTTGATCACCCAGCCCAAGCCAGCCGAATGCCTGCACTGCTACGTGTATCGGATGCTGGAGTTCGGCTGCTCCGGGCTTCGCTGGGCCAGGCGCTATCGCGACCTCAAGGCGCCCCGAGCGACCGCCCTCGACAGACGCCTGATGTCTAAAGGAGCTGGGTGCGATTGCGAGATCTTCATGAACGGTTGGAGCCTGCGTCGCGAATACCGGCTGTACGACCCAGAGAGTGAGGAGTATGAGTATCCCGACGAGTTGCCGGCGTGTAGAGGTGTTCGGGTCGGGTCGATCCAGCCCTGTGGTCTCTGGACCACTTACTCCCGTTGGTGAACAAGTGCCCAGTCAGGAACGCCGTAGAAACTCCGCGACCTCGCTAATGTCGCGCTCGGCCATCCCGGCGCTGAGAGCTTCTGCTACCAACTGCCGCGATGACTCGGCCTGATCCATCCGCGTTGCTGTCAATTCGGCAAGATCGTGGATGAGGTCCTGATCCTTGGCGACCAGCCCCAGGCTGAATGCGACTGGAACCTCACCGGGCTTGAGGAAGGCTTCGCGTTTGTACTTCACGTAAGGCGCGCCGGCGGCGCCCGCCTCAAAGATGTCGTACACCGTCTCGCGATCAAGTCCAGCTTTTTCGGCAAGCACCAGCGCCTCGCTGACGGCGACGTTGAGCGAATGCACAAGAGAGTTCACGACGAGCTTCATCGTGGCGCCAGCTCCGACGTCGCCAAGGTGGAAGATCGACTTTGCGAAGGACTCAAGCACCGGACGCGCCCGATCAAGCGCATCTTGATCTCCCCCGACCATTACGGTTAGCGTCCCCGACTCGACGACCGAGACACTTCCCGAGACCGGGGTATCGAGCAGGGTTGCATCCTTCTGCGCGACCAGCGGTGCCAAGCTGCGGACTGTCGCAGGCGCAACCGTGCTCATGTCGCACACAACCGCACCTGACTGAACGCCGGCGATCAAGCCCTCGTCGTCGAGGTAAGTCGAGGTCACGGCCGTGTCGTCGGCAAGGGAGACGACACAGACCTCGGCGAACTCCGCCGCTTCGCGGCAGGTGTCTGCTACCTGCGCGCCCGTGCGCACAGCGACATCTTCACAACGCGATCGCGTGCGGTTGAATACGGTGAGGTCGTGGCCCGCCTCAGCGATGCGAATACCCATCGCGCTTCCCATGCGGCCGGCGCCGACCAGTGCGACTCTCATTGCAGCAGCCAGCCGCCGTCGACGTACAGGTCGATGCCGTTGACCGACCGATTGCGCATCAGAAAGTCGACCGCGTCGACGATGTCGGCAATCGTGACGTTCCGCCCGGTCGGCGTCGCCTGCCGGACCGTCTCAGTGAACTCCTGGTTCCCCGTCCAGTAGGGGCTGTCGCCGACAATCCCCGGATGGATCGCGTTGATCCGGCGCGGAGCAAGTTGCACAGCCAACGCCCGCATCATGCCAGAAATGCCGCCGTTCACGGTGGAGACAGTCAATGAACCTGGGTATGGACGGTCCTTGGCCCGGCCGCCGAACAACACGATCGAGCCGTCGTCCGACAACCTGTCGGTCAACGCACTAATAACCGCTGTGTAGCCGACCAGTTTCATGATCGCGAGATAGCGCGCCGAGGGGATGTCGTAGTCCTCACAATAATTCGTGTCGCGGGCGATCGACGTCAGTACTACATGGTCGACGGCGCCTACATCGCTCAGCGCCCCGGCAACCTGCTCCGGCTCGGAGAGGTCCAGAGCAATGCCCCGTGTCTCGCCGTCTACCTCCGCAGCCGCCGACTGGGCATGCGAAGCGTGACGTCCGGTGAGCACAATCGACCAACCTTGCTTGGCGTAATAGCGCGCGATCTCCTTGCCGATACCGCGGGTGCCACCCACGAGCAGCAGCGCCGTCATCGAAGTACCTCCCTTAGGTAGTCCCAGTCGCGAGCGAACCGATAGGAATAACGCGGCGGCGGCTGTGGAGCTTGGGTCTCCAGCCACCGGAGTGGCCCGCCTCCGAGGTTTCGGAAGGAGTGCGGGCACCCCACCCCTGCCCAGGCAATGTCGCCAGCGCCGAGTACGACGGGCTTGCCGTCGAAGGTCGCCTCAGCCTGTCCTTCAAGGAAGAAGTACGTCTCCTCGAACGGATGATCATGAGGCCCGGTTGCGCCGTCCGGGTCGTACTGCACCATGAACATCGTCGCCAGCTGCGCCCCAAGATCAGAATCGACCATCATCTTCACATTGATCCCGCCGTAGACCAACAGCGCCGTACGCATGCTCGCTGTGACCTCGAGCAGATCCTGGCTCTGCTTGCTCGGATCCATCTGCGACGGCGTGATCTTGCCGAAGTAACGGTTCCGGGGATCACGGACATCGACAACGCGCGCTGAGCCTGTCGAAGCGCGCTCTTCGACAGGCTCAGGCCGCATGACCAGAAAGGTGTCATCTTGATAGGCAGATCGTGGCGCCGGAGCTTGCATCTCGGCCCATCGGACCGGAGTTTCACCGTCGTTGCGCCAGCGGTGCGGCATGGCGATCGGAACCACGCCGTAACTGCCCTCCGACACCCGGAACGATCCCTCGGCGGTGTCGATCACTCCGGTTCCCGCGATGATGTAGAAGCTCTCCTCGAAGGAGTGCACGTGCCACGGAATCTCGCCACCGGCATCCAGCTCGCTGATCATGAACCCGGTGTGTACGGCATGATCATCTTCGCTCACCGCCATGCCGCGGCGATATCCGGTCGCCTCGCTCGCCCAGCCGGTGGTCGGAGCGACGAGCTCCACCGCACCGGCTGGACGTACCAGGTGGCCTCCGCTCACTGCTGCTTCTCGGCCACTGCCGACAGCAGATAGTCGCGCGAAGACTCCACATCGGCGCGAGCCTTGTTTACGTCGGCCAACAGCTTGCCGTCGCGCTTTTTGGCCTGTCCTGCAACAAAAACACTGTCCACGTTGGATACATCGGCGCACAGCACGACCGCGGCAACCGGATCGATCACCGGCACCATGTTGAGCGACGCAGCGTCGATGATCACGATGTCGGCCTGCTTGCCCGGTGTCAGCGAGCCGGTGCGGTCTTCGACCCCAGCGACGTATGCGCCATCGATGGTGGCTGCCTGGAGCATCTCACGGGCGGTAAGTACCTCCTTGGGCACCTGCTCGTCCGGCTCAAACATCTCAGCGTGCACGCGAGCCCGATCGGCCGCGAACGCAGCCCGCATCTCGGTGAACATGTCGCCAGGAACTGTCGTCACGACATCGATGGAGAGGCTGGGCCGTAGCCCCATTCGCAATGAATGCCGCACCGGTGGCCAGCCGTGGCCCATCTGCATTTCCACTTGCGGCGCAACCGAGATCTTTCCGCCGGTGTCCTTGACGAGCTGCCATTCTTCGTCGCTGAAGTGACAGCAGTGGATGTAGGTCGTATCGGGGCCCAGGAGTCCGTAATCGTCGAGTGTCTTGACCATGTCGAATCGCCCGGCAAGCCGCCCCATCGATACGTGAATGGTGATCGGAATGCCGAGCTCTCGTGCGAGCTTCCACTCCGCACGAACAACCTCCTCCTGACAGAAGCCGCTGCCACGAGTGGCAAGCCCCATGGTGAGCAGGCCGTCGTCGGAGTTGAAGTAGGTCTCCTTGATGCGTCGTACGTCGTCGCCCGGAATTGCGATCGAGCTGTTGAACCAATAGTCGGCCAACGACAGGTTGGCGCTGCCGTACGCGTACTGGGCCCGGATGCCGGTCTCCTGCAGCCCGGTGACAGCCGCATCGGAGTGATCGGGCGTGTTGTTGATGTGCGACCAGTCGACCAGTGTGGTGATCCCGGCGTTGAGGCACTCCAAAGATCCGGCGACGTTGCTCGCATGCACATCCTCAGCCCGGTAGACCGGCGCGAACGTGTCCAAGACTTCAACGAAGTAGTCATCCAGCGTCGCGTTGGGTGCGCAGCCGCGGACCGCGGCCTCCCAGGTGTGTCGATGCGTGTCCACGAAGCCTGGGATGACAATGCTGTCGCTCGCGTCGATGACCTCGGCATCGGCGCTGATGTTCGGCTCGACGGCGACGATCTTGTCGTCCTCGATCAATACGTCGCCGTTGAGATCTCCGATGTCGGAATCCATGCTCACGACGCTTCCGCCGCGAATGAGCGTCTTGCTTGTCACTGGCCTGCTCCTTTGCAATGTGGCGTGATTTTGGTTGGTTCGGTTCAGAAGGCGGCGAGTCGTCGTACTGCCTCGACGACCTTCTCGACGGTTGGGATCACCTCGTCCTCCAGCGCGTCGGCGAACGGAAGCGGTACGCATTCCGCGGCCACGCGCCGAATCGGCGCGTCAAGCAGCTCGAACCCCTCATCTGCAACGATCGACGCGACCGTCGCCCCCCAACCGCCCTGATAGGGGTTCTCTTCGACCAAGATCAAATGCGAGGTGCGCTCCACCGAGGACAGCACTGTCTTCACATCCAGCGGCACCAGGCAGCGCAGGTCGATCACCTCCACCGAGATGTCCTCGGTGATCAGTTGCTCGGCGGCCGACAATGCTGTCGGCACGGTGGAGGCCAGGGCGACGACGGTGACGTCATTACCGGAGCGAACTACCGATGCCTCACCCAGCGGCACAACGTGCTCTTCCGGAGCCGGCTCTCCCTTGCTCGCGAGCAAACCCTTGTGTTCAAAGAAAACCACCGGGTCGTCACTACGGACCGCCGACGCCATGAGGCCCACGACATCAGCGGGTGTGGACGGTGCAGCGATCTTGAGACCAGGCACAGTGAAGACCCAATTCTCGACCGCCTGAGAGTGCTGAGCCCCGAATCCGAGACCACCGCCGTTCGCGGTTCTGATCACGAGCGGCACAGTCACTTGGCCGCCTGTCATATAGCGCATCTTGGGAATCTCGTTGGCGAGGTAGTCGTAGCAGCAGGCGATGAAATCGGAGAACATGATCTCCGCGACTGGCCGTATTCCCGTCATTGCAGCTCCCAAGGCGGCGCCGACGATCGCCTGCTCGGAGATCGGCGTATCCCACACGCGCTCCGGCCCGAACTCGGTGAACAGACCGGTCGTGGTCTTGAACACGCCCTCCGCGGCGCCGATGTCCTCACCAAGACAGACGACGCGCGAATCCCGCCGCATCTCCCGAGCGAGGCCCTCTGACACCGCCTCTCGGTAGGTGATCAATTCCGCCATGCCGCACCACCGTCCGCCCAAACGTCGGTGAGTGCTGTTGCCGGATCTGGATAGGGCGCGTCCTTGGCCTCTTGCACAGCCGCCTTGATGACGTCTGCCGCCCTGGCGTCGGCAGCGTCGATGTCGGCCGCGTCAACCCCGAGGCTGGTCAGCCGTTCTCGCGCCACCAACAATGGGTCCCGCTGCATCCAATGTTCGACCTCATCGGCCGGCCGGTATTTCGCGGGATCCGCTCGGCTGTGCCCGTAATGCCGGTAGGTCAGTGCCTCAATCACGGTGGGCCCTTCGCCCGCTCGAGCCTGGTCGACGGCATCCGTCATAGTGTCGTAAACCTTGATCACGTCATTGCCGTCGATGATCTCCGCGGGCAGTCCGTACGAGACAGCTCGGTCTGCCGCCGGGTGAGCGACCGAAGTCACCGCCGAAATAGGCGTGTACTCCATGTACAGGTTGTTTTCGCAGACGAACAGCACCGGGAGTTTCCAGACAGCAGCCATATTCAGCGTCTCGTGGAAGGCTCCGATGTTGGTCGCACCGTCGCCGAAGAACGCGACCGCGACCTGCTGGGTGCCGCGCAGCTTCGCCGACCAGGCGGCTCCGGCTGCAATGGGCAGATGCGAGCCGACGATCGCGTACGAGCCGAGCATGCCCTTGTCGGCTTTGGTGAGGTGCATTGAACCACCCTTGGCCTTGCAGAGGCCGGTCGCCTTGCTCATGAGCTCGGCCAGGCACTCGGCCGGGGTGGCGCCGCGGGCCATGGCATGGTGATGTCCGCGGTACGTGGCGAACACGTAGTCGTCCTCGTTCAAGGCGGCGCTGGCACCAACGGCAACCGCCTCGTGTCCGGCGGCCAGGTGCGTAGTGCCCTTGACCAGTCCGGACATGAACAGGTCGTAAGCCGCCTTTTCCGTCTGCCGGATGAGCGCCATCTGCTCATACCATTCGAGCAGCCGGCCGGCATCGACGGTGACGGATGTGTCCTCGGAAACCGTCACTGCTCGGCCCTGCCTGCCGCGGTGTTCAAATGGGATTGCGACTCGCGAAGGGTTGGCAACTCGCCTCCCACTGTCCAGTAGCGCTGTCCGGTGATCAGCAGCTCTTCAGCCGGGAACTTGGTGATCACCTCACATCCCTCGGCGGTAACCACAACCTCCTCCTCGATTCGGGCCGCAGACCAGCCGTCGGAGGCCGGCCAGTAGGTCTCGAGTGCGAACACCATGCCCTCTTCAAGCACTTCGGGATGATCAAGAGAGACCAGCCGGCTGAAGATCGGCTTCTCCCAGATGGCCAGCCCGACGCCATGTCCGTACTGCAGCGCAAAGGCAGCCTCCTCGTTCGCGAATCCAAATTCCTCCGCGGTCGGCCACAGTGAGGCGATGTCGGCTGTAGTCGCACCTGGTTTGACAGCCGCGATGGCCATGTCCATGTACTCCCGACAGCGCACGTACGCGTCCCGCATTGCCGGTGATGCGCTGCCGACCGCGAAGCAGCGGTAGTAGCAGGTCCGATACCCAAGGTGGCTGTGCAGGATGTCGAAGAATGCCGGGTCACCCGGTCGAACGATCCGATCGCTGTAGACATGTGGATGCGGCGAACAGCGCTCGCCGGAGATCGCGTTGACGCCCTCGACGTACTCGCTGCCGAGGTCGTAGAGCACCTTGCTGACCAGGCCGACGCACTCGTTCTCGCGTACGCCCGGGCGCAGGAAGGCGTAAAGCTCGTCGTACGCCGCGTCGACCATCGAACATGCCTGAGCCAGCAGCGCGATCTCGTCGACGGTCTTGATGCGGCGTGCCTCCAAGAAGACTTGCTGGCCGTCGACAACGGTCAGTCCCTCTTCCTGGAGCGCGGCCAAGATCGGCATCTCGATCACGTCCACTCCGACGGGCTCGGTTGTCAGCCCGTGCTCGTGCATGACGGTTGCGACCTTGCGAGCCACCTCTTGGGCGATACCGGCATCTGGATGGAACGCCCCGCGCAGTGTGGAGATGCCAGCGCGGGCTCCCGATCGGCCAGATCTCGCGGCCTCGGATACTCCGCCGTCGCCGGGCTTGCGGTCGTAATCGAGCCACGGGTTGTATAGCTGGTGATGCTTGGCTGCCGACCCGAAGTCCCAGATCACCGGCTCGCCGCCGCGGGGCAGCAGGGCGAAGCGGATCAGCTTGTCCATCGCCCAGGTTCCAATATGAGTTGCCGTCATGTAGCGGATGTTGGAGAAGTCGAAGGTCAGCAGCGCCCCCAGCTCGGACGCGTCCAGGTGCTGCCTGAGGCGCTGCAGCCGGTCGCTGCGCAGCCGATCAACATCGACCCGCGCCTCCCAGTCGACTGCGTTGGGCCCATACGTGCGAATCGCCATGTGTTGCCACCCCGCATCCTCGATGGTGTTCAATATAAATTACGCCTTGTTTAGTAGGACTGACTAGGGCGTCAGGACCGGCCTTGAGGAGGTCACATGAGTGACCCGAAAGTGCCACCGATCGGGCCGCGGATCCGTGAGGAGCGGGCTCGCCGCGAGGTGACAATTCGCGCGCTAGCGCGGGTAGTGGGAGTGTCCCCAAGCCTCATTTCCCAGATTGAGACCGGCAAGAGTCAGCCGTCGGTAAGCACCTTGTATGGCATCACCTCGGCGCTCGGCCTGTCGTTGGAGGACCTATTCGACGCGAGCGATGGAGAGGAATCGGCAAGTACACCAGCGAGCGTGACCGGCATTCGTTATCTCAGTAGAGATCGCACAAAGGGCGTTGGGCCGCACGTATCCCCTGATGATCGGGAGTTGCTGAGTCTCGAAACAGGAGTCACCTGGGAACGACTCGGTCAGGTGCCCAATCACCACGTGGAGTTCTTGCTGGTCACCTATCAGCCGGGAAGCTCGTCGTCCTTGGATGGCCGGTTGATGCGGCACAGCGGGACCGAGTACGCCTATCTCATTAGCGGTGAGTTGGAGCTGGCACTGGGCTTCGACAAGTACCCGCTGGGCGCCGGCGACTCCGTCTGCTTCGAATCCACCCGGCCGCACGGCTATCACAACAATGGAAAAGTCCCGGCGGTCGGCGTCTGGTTTGTGGTGGAGCCGCGCTGATTTCGCGGCCAGTGTAAAAAGGCTTGATGGCCCAGCCGAAGCAACGACAGTCTCAAGACCCATATGCTCAGCGCGGAAAGACGCTGGCTTCGCAGGTGCAGCGGCTTCGTGGCTGGGTTGGCTCGGACCCTTCGAAGCTCCCTGAGCTGGCAGATGCCCTCGTTGGGTTAACGGCACACCGGCTGCTCGGTCATGGTTACGCCGCTGCTGCGGCAGACGCTCAGGATGCCGTACGCCGTGCCGGTGAACTGCTCGCTGCAAGTGGGCCGATCGGGCCGTACACCTCGATCAACGACGCCGCCCGCTATGTCACGGCGGTGATCCATCTGGCCACTATTCAGGTCGGCATGGGCATGCCTGACGCAGCCGGTCGCACGATGGAACTGCTGGAGGACATTCGGCAACAACTCCGGGAACATCGCCTTGAGGTGCCCTTGCAACCAGAGACGGTGATCTGGGCACTGTCGTGCAGTGCCCGGTCAGCACTGGTCATCGGTGACGTCGCGGCAGCAAACGCGTATGCCGACGCCGCTATTGTCCGGTTGGCTGAATCTGGTCTTGGAAACGATCCCGAAACTGCCTATCTTGTGCTGGACGTGAACCGGGTCGCCTCGGACAGCCGGTGGGCTGCACGGAAAGCCGAGGAAGCGCTCAGCTGCCTGTATGTAGCGAAAGAGCGCTATGACGTTGTGGTCGGAGGTCGTCTGGATGAGCCAGGGCGGCTAAGTCCGGCCCTCATGGAACGCATGACCGAACCGCTTTTCAGCCTCTACCGCGACCTGGCAGACCGGTTGATGACGGTTGGTGAAGTTGATCTTGGTCTGGCCACCCGGCGAAGACTGATCGAGCTGCTGCGCGGCCTTAGCGGGCGGGTCGGCGATCCGCTACCAGCCCAGCTGGCCGTAGCACTTGATGATCTTGCGACAGATCTAGGGAAGCTCGATCGTTCCGAGGAGGCGGAAACAGCAAGAGCCGAAGCGGGCATGATCATGCCGCCGGATTCTCCACATGTCCAGGATCTAGTCCGGGACAGAGTGAGCCTGGGTCCGGAGATGATCACGTGGAACCCACTACCATCGGCCGCCTCGTACGCCGCGACGACCGCCGCGCCTGCCGGCCTCAGAATTGTTGATCTTGCCGTGCTGCTGCGGGCATGGCGGCAGAGGACCGCCGCCTGGCTTGAGGCAGCCCGCCCTGAGGCGCGCCTGCTGGAGCTGGAGCGGGTACAACAAGCCCGAATGGAGACAGAACGGCGCGAGGCCGATCAACTCGAAGCCGAACGCGCCGCCGCCGAGAAGCGCTCAGCAGAGCGTGCCCAGGCAGAAGAGTCGAAGCGGGCGGAGGCCGAGCGGCAAGCCGCCGCTAAGGAGACGGAGCGGCTGGAACGGAAGCGGCGCCGTGAGGAGCGGATCGAAGCGCATCGGTTGGAGGTCGAGCGACGGGAAGCCGAGCGACGGGAGGCTGAGGAGCGCGAAGCCGAACGAGAAGAGCTCGAGCGCCTCCAGGCTCAGATCGAGGAACTAGAGCGAGCTGAGGAGCGGGCGCGGGAGCAGTGAGCCTACGGCAAAGATGATCGTCCTCATTTCTGGGGCCGGGATCGCCGGTGCGACACTCGCGGCGCTGCTGGGACGGTCTGGACATCAGACAACCGTCGTGGAACGTGATCAAGGTGTCCGATCGAGCGGCAATCCAGTGGATGTCCGCAAGGGTGCATACCGGTTGGCGGAGCGATTGGGCGTTCTTGAGCAACTGCACGATGCAGCGACCAAGGTCCGCGCGTTGACCTTTGTCGATGAGGACGGCCGACGGGTAGCGAGCATGCGGACCCGTCAAAGCGAGGACCGCGAGGTGGAGGTACCGCGGGCAGATCTCAGCGCGATCTTGCTGGGAGCTGGTCGTGGAAATGCCGAGATCTTGTTCGATGAGATGATCACCGAGCTGCACGCTGACGATGGCGGCGTGGATGTGATCTTCGATCGGGCGGCGCCGCGTCGGTTCGACTTGGTGGTCGGAGCGGATGGCATTCACTCGGCCGTTCGGCGCATGGCTTTCGGGCCTGAAGCCGCCTTCGCGCAACACCTTGGAATGTATGTTGCTACCGCGAAACTCGGGCTCCCAATGGAACGCGACGACACAGTGATCATGCACAACGAGCCCGGAACCGCCGTCGCCTTGCACCCAGGAACTGGATCATCTGGAGCAGCTTTCCTGTTCCGCGCCCCGGCGCGCATTGATCATCACAACGCCGAAGCGGTCGAGCAGCTGCTGAGACAGACGTATCGCAACGTCGGTTGGCGTGCGCAGGAACTGCTGTCTGCATATCTGGCGGCTGACGATACGTACTTCGACAGCGTGACCCGGATTCGCATGGACTCCTGGTCGCGTGGCCGGGTGACCTTGTTGGGTGATGCAGCATCGTGCATTTCGCTGTTCGGCGACGGCTCCAGTTCGGCCATGGAGGGCGCGGCAGCACTCGCCGCATCTTTGAACGCCTCGCCGAACGACATCGCAACTGCTCTCACGCAGTACGAGTCCGCACATCGCACGACAACACGGCCGCGGCAGCGCGGCGTGTGGGTCGCATCCCATCTTCTGATTCCACGATCACGACTGGGCATAGCACTGCGTAACCAGGCGCTCCGCCTTGCTGGCGGGTGATAGAAGCAGCGTGCCGCTCAGTGCTTATTGGCGGCGTACTGCCAGAAGGTCCGCATCCACTCGGGCGAAGTTGGGCCTTCCGACGCCACTTGGGCGAGCAGGATGGTGACCATTCTCATCGATGGTGTGATGTGAACCGTGGTACCTGTGCCGCCGACCCAGCCGTAGCGTCCCAGCACGTTCCACGAATCGATGGTCTCGATGTCAACGGAGCCGCCGAAGCCCCAACCCTGCCCTTCTAAAAAGAGCTCACCGACCTTCCGCTGCTCAGGTGTGGTGTGGTTGTTGATCATGAGTTGGACGGAGTCGGCCGAGAGTAGCCGGTGGCCGTTGACACTGGTGCCTCCCGCCAGCAGCATGCGAGCGAAGGCAAGCCAGTCGTCGGCGGTTCCGACGAGGCCGCCATTGCCCAGCGGAAAGGGCGGCGGCGTACTCCATTGACCGCCTGGTCCGTCGGCCAGCTCCAGGCTGCCGTTTGAGCTGGTTCGGTAATAACTCGTCAACCGCTCCAGCTTGTCCGCCGGCATCCAGAACCCGGTGTCGATCATGCCCAGCGGCTGGAAGATCCGCTCGTCGAGAAATACTGGCAAGTCTTGCCCAGAAACCCTGCTGATGAGCACTCCCTGCAGCGTGGAGCAGGTGTCGTACAACCAGGCCTCGCCCGGCTGGTACAACATCGGAATGTCGGAGAGGGCTGCCATCCAGGCGTCTTGCGGAAGGAAGCTCTGCGGCTCTCGCCCGTCCTTCTGCACTTCGAACAATGGCTGGACCGCCGGCAGCGTGAAGTCGGACGGAAAGCCGTACCCGGCCCGGGAAGTAAGGAGGTCGAACACGGTGATCGATCGAGTTGCTGGCACAAGATCATCGACCGGGCTGGCCGGCGTGCGGACGACTCTTCGGTTCGCCAGCTCTGGCAGCCACTCCTCGACCGGGTCATGCAAGGCAATCCGGCCATGGTCGACCAAGATCATTACAGCTGCTGCGGTGATTGGCTTGGTGATCGAGGCCAGGCGGAAGATCGAGTCCCTAGCCATAGGAGCACCGTCGACTGCCGCGGAGCCCACCGCCGCCACCTCAATCTCATCACCACGTGCGATCACTGCCACTGCTCCCGGCACGGATCCTCCGCTCACGCACCTCTCAAGAACGCTGTGCAGGTCAGTCATCGAATCGACTTTCGGTCCGAAGCGCGGAAGAACTGAGCCGATACGCTGAGGCGATGGCGGACGATGTGGAGTAGGCGAGCACGAGGGCAGCGTAGATCATGTTCATCGGCTGACCTGCGATAGGCGAACTGATGGTGATCACTGGGCCGCCCGGGGCTGGCAAATCGTCGGTGGCGGAGCACTCTTCAGTACGTGATCTTGCTGCTCCTTGATCAACAGCCGACATCTCGTCGTCAGCCGTGATGTCCCTCTCGACGGCGAGTCCGAAGGTGGTGGACCATCGTGGCAGTAATGGAGAACCGGAGGATCTAGATGACCGCAGGTGCCCATCCACCATTCGACACTGAGCTCGAACCCGCACTCGACGCGGCGCCCGCTTTCTTCACCACGCTCAAGCCTGATGCCATTGCGGACTTCCGAGCGGCGACCGGGCGTCCGGCTTCGCTCGACGACCTCATCGCAGGGCGGCCGGTCGAGATCACCGACCACACCGCGACCGGTCACGGCGGCGGCAAGATCACCGTCACGGTCCTGCGGCGTACCGACCACAAGGCTGCGGTAGCTCCAGGCATCTACCTCATCCATGGTGGTGGCATGGTGGGCGGCAGCCGATGGTCGGTCGCACGGATGCTCGTCGAGTGGGTCCTCAAGTACGACGCCGTCGCAGCCGCTGTGGAATTCCGGCTCGCACCCGACTTCCCCGACCCTGTGCCCGTCGAGGACTGCTACGCGGGGCTCGAGTGGTTCACGGGCCGCGCGGATGAGTTCGGCTTCGATCCCCGACGGCTGCTCATCGGCGGACAGAGC
>Ga0075434_100001471_pt1 | contig 19825 bp, 22 predicted proteins | sample RhiMethybrSRZTD3_FD_75298 | JGI IMG/M metagenome (GOLD analysis project Ga0075434, IMG submission 75298) | Populus rhizosphere microbial communities from Tennessee, USA - Rhizosphere MetaG P. TD hybrid SRZTD3 | ecosystem: Host-associated > Plants > Roots > Rhizosphere > Soil | place: USA... | reverse complement strand
CTGATGCGGGGCCCGGTCGGCTCGACTGGCGTGCTGGAGGCGGTAAAGCAGGTGCGGCCGCTGCTCAGCCTGCACGGCCACATCCACGAGTCCGGCGGGGAGAAAAGAATCGGCCCGACGCTGTGCGTCAACCCGGGCAGCGAAGCAGGATCCGGGATTGTCCGCGGATACCTGATCGACGTGGGCAGCGACGGCATCGAAAGATCGTTCCGGGTGGAGGGCTGAGCGTGACTGGTTCCGGGCCGACTGCCCTGGAGGAGGCCGTTAGCATCTGCGAGGCCGCGGCCGACGACGGCATCACCGTCAGGTTGGCCGGCGGTCTGGCCATCCAGTACCTGACGCCCGACTTCCCGCCGCGCGGTGGCGATAATCAAGATCTCGACCTGGCGGCCCCGTCAAGCGATCGCCGGCAGCTGACCCGGTTCCTGACCGACCGGGGATACGTCGCCGACAAGAACTTCAATGCGCTCTACGGCCACAAGCAGCTGTACTTCCAGTCGGCGCAGACCGGGCGGTCCCTGGACGTGCTGATCGACCGGCTGCACATGTGCCACACCGTCGAGTTCAAGGACCGGCTCACCCGGATGCCAGTGACCCTCGATTTGTCCGACCTCTTGCTCACCAAACTCCAGATCGTCGAGCTGAACGAGAAAGACGCACAGGACGTGCTGTACCTGTTTTCGGCGTACCCGGTCCGAGATGGTGACGAGCCGGGCACGATCGGGCTCGGCCGGATCCGCCCGATCGTCGGGAACGACTGGGGGTGGTGGCGGACCGTTACCCTGAATCTGAACCGCATCACCGCCCTAGCCAGCGGTGATGGCCAGCGGCTGGTTCCTGCGGGCGGGAAGCACAACGCGATCGAGCAACTCGCTGTGCTGAGCAAAGCTATCGATACCGCTCCGAAGAGCTTCCGCTGGAAGGCCAGGGCTAAAGTGGGCGAACGGGTCCGCTGGTACGAGCTACCCGAGGAGACCGCGCATCACTAGCCGCCTCCCGCGCCCGTTATACCGCCGGAAGCATCCGGCCAAGCACTAGATCAAATCTCTGAAAGGCTACGACCCATCCCACGTACAGCCTCGAACCAGCAGGATCCCATGATCAAGACCGCGGTGGTTGCGCTTGGTGGCAACGCGTTGACCCGGGCAGGGCAGTCCGGGACGGCGGAGGAGATGGCGGGCAACGCTGCCGCGATGGCGGCGTCGGTGAACGATGTCATCGAGGCCGGGTGGCGGGTCGTGATCGTGCACGGGAACGGCCCGCAGGTGGGGAACCTGGCGTTGCAGCAGGAGGCGGCGGCGGCGGTGCCGGCCCAGCCGCTGTCGTTGCTGACCGCGATGACGCAAGGTGAGCTGGGCAGCCTGATCGCCCGCGCGGTCAACGCGGTGCGCGGGCCGGGCGCGGCGGTGGCCGTGGTCACCCACGTCACGGTCAGCCCGGCGGACCCGGCGTTCGCCGCCCCGGCCAAGCCGATCGGCCCGTTTTTCAGCGCCGGCGCGGCGCGGCGCCTGGCCGCCGCGCGGGGCTGGGCGGTGCACCCGGATTCGGGGCGGGGCTTCCGCCGGGTGGTGCCCTCGCCCGAGCCGGCCGGCATCGTCGAGATCGGCGCCATCCGTGCCCTGGTGGACGCCGGCTGCGTGGTGATCGCGGGCGGCGGGGGCGGCATCCCGGTGGATGCCTCCGGGGGGCGGGCGGCCGGCCTGGACGCCGTCATCGACAAAGACCGCGCGGCCAGCCTGGCCGCCCGGCTGCTGGGGGCCCAGGCGCTGGTGCTGGTCACCGCGGTGGACCACGTCATGATCCACTACGGCACCCGCCGGCAGGCCGCACTGCGGTCGATCACCGCGGCAGAAGCCGAACGCCACCTGCGCGCGGGCCAGTTCCCGCCGGGCAGCATGGGCCCCAAAGTCGAGGCCGCCCTGTCATTCCTGGCCGGGGGCGGAGACTGGGCCGCCATCACCTCCCCGCACCTGGTCGCCGCGACGCTGGCCGGCGAAACACAGGCGGGCACCCGCATCGAACGCTCCCCAACCCCAGTGGTGCAGGGCACTTAGCACGGCCAAGACTGGAATTGTGCTTGTCTCCAGCTACATCACGCCGAAGGCGCGCAAGGGCGCGGTGAGCGGCATCGAAGGCCGCGGCCTAGTCGCAGTCGCGCCGATCGCCGCCGGTGAACTCGTCGCGATCAAAGGCGGCCACATCGTCACCACCGCGGCCCTGCGGTCCCTGCCGGAACGGCTGCGTAACTCCGAGATCCAGATCGCGGACGGGTTACTACTTCTCCTCCTATCTCCAGCGCAGGTTCGCCGTCCGCCAGGATCCGAGCCCACCGCCGGGAGGCAACTGAATGCGGCGCGTGGATGTCCGGATCCCGGCGGCCGATGGCCACAGCAACGGAACGCTGCACGTCCCGGCGGGTAATGGCCCGTGGCCGGGCGCGCTGGTCTTTGATTCGGCACCACTCCATCGCGAGCGGGCCTGGCCGGCCCCGGTTGTCACAACCTGGGCAGGTGCCTCGTCTACGGGGCATCGATCGGGAAGGAGACAGCGATGAAGGTGTTCGTGGCGGGCGGCAGCGGCGCGATGGGACGACGGCTCGTGCCGCGGCTCGTGGCGGAGGGTTACGAGGTTACTGCGATGACTCGCGACGCGGGCAAGGCGCCGTGGCTGAGCGCCGTGGGCGCCCAGCCGGTGATCGCCGACGCGCTGGACCGGGCCGCGGTCCGCACGGCCGTGGCCGGCGCCGGGCCGGACGTGGTGATTCACCAGTTGACCGCGCTGAGCGATGCGGGCAGCAACCTCAAGCGGTTCGACCGGGAGTTCGCGCTTACCAACCGGCTGCGCACCGAGGGGACGGACTACCTGCTGGAGGGTGCCCGCGCGGCCGGTGCGCGGCGCTTCATCGCGCAAAGCTACGGCAACTGGAACTACGCGCGCAGCGGCACGGGCCTGAAGACCGAGCGGGACCCGTTCGACGCCACTCCCCCGGCGAACCAGGAGCAGTCCCTGGCGGCGATCCGCTACGTGGAAAGCGCGGTGACGGGCGCCGAAGGCATCGAGGGCATCGCGCTGCGGTACGGCAACTTCTACGGGCCGGGGACGGGGCTCGCGATGGACGGCGCCTTGGTGGCGCTGATCCGCAAGCGCCGGCTCCCGATCATCGGCGACGGGTCGGGCGTGTGGTCGTTCGTGCACATGGACGACGCGGCGGCCGCCGCCACCGCCGCGATCGGGCACGGCGCGCCCGGCGTGTACAACGTGGCCGACGACGAGCCGCTGCCGGTGTCGGCATGGCTGCCGCTGCTGGCCGAGGCCGTTGGCGCCAAGCCACCGATGCGGGTGCCGGTGTGGCTGGGGCGGCTGGCCGCGGGCGAGGTCGGGGTGTCGATGATGACGCAGATCCGCGGCACGTCGAACGCGAAGGCCAAGGCGGAGCTGGGCTGGGCGCCGCAGTACCGGACTTGCCGGGAGGGCTTCCGTAACGGGCTGGGCGAGGTGCCCGTGCCTGGCTTCGGGCCACTCCCGGTGGGCTTGTGACCTGCGGGCGGAACCCGGTCATGCGGAGCCTGCTGTTCCTGGTCGAGGACTACCAGCGGCTGTGGGCCGTGGCCGGCTTCGCCGAGGGGTTCGCGGCTCAGCTGGCGTCGCCCGGCGTGGCCGGCGAGTCTCTGGGTGACCCGTATCGTGCGGTGCTGGGCGAGCATCACCGCAGGCTGGTAGCGATACTGCAAGCTGGTGGCCTGGCCGGCGACCGCGGGTCGGATGAACTTGCCGACGCCCTGACCGGTTTCTACCTGAGCCGGCGGCTCACCGGCACGCGGCTGGAGGGATGGGCTCCCGCCGCGATCCGGACGATCATCTGGGCGGGCGGCGCAGGTGGAGGTGACCGGTGACCGAGGCGCTAGAACAGGCTTACCGCGAGCTGCGCCCCTACGCGTTCGCAATCGCCTACCGGATGCTCGGCAGCGTCAGCGAGGCCGAGGACGTCGTGTCCGACGCGTTCCTGCGGCTCGCCCAGGCCGGTCAGCGGCCCATCGAGTCGCCGAAGGCGTACCTGGCGACCATCACCACCCGGCTGGCCATCGACCAGCTACGGTCGGCGCGGGCCCGCCGCGAAAGCTACGCCGGGCCGTGGCTGCCCGAGCCGCTGCTGGCCGACGGTCCCGCGGATCTAAGTGCGGACGTGGCCGCGGCCGCCGAGATGTCCGACTCACTGAGCATGGCGTTCCTGGTGGTGCTGGAGACCCTCACGCCGCTGGAGCGAGCGGTGTTCCTGCTGCACGACGTGTTCGGCTACGGCTACGACGAGGTGGCCGCGATCGTGCAGAAGTCCGAGGTGAATTGCCGGCAGCTGGCCAGCCGGGCGCGCCGGCACGTGCAGGCCGGGCGGCCGCGGTTCGAGGCGTCCCGCGAGCAACGTGACCGGCTCGCCGAGCGGTTCTTCGCCGCGTGCCAGGGCCGGGACATGCAGAGCCTGGTCGGCATGCTCGCCGCGGATGCGGTCCTCTACGGGGACGGCGGCGCTAAGGGCACGGGCATCAACCGGCCGATCTATGGCCGCGACGACGTCGCCAGGATGCTCGGTGCCTGGTTCCGGCAAGGGCCCAGGCTGGGCGTCCGTATGGAACTTGTGCCGGTCAACGGCCAGCCCGGAGCGCGGTTCCTCGATTCCCGCGGCCGGCTGATCAACGTCATCAGCGTGGACATCGCCGACGGCGCGGTGCAGACCGTCCGCTCGGTGATCAACCCCGACAAGCTGGCCCACCTCGGTCCGCTGTCGCCGCTCGGGAGGCGCTCGGCCGGCCCGGACTGGGCGTGAGCGGCGACCTGTCCCGCCGGCTTCGCGTCAACACGTTTGTGGCCAGTTACGCCAACGACTCCATATGAATGTGGCCGTTGGCGCCATCGACCACAATCATCGGAGACGGTAAGCCGGTCAGCGCAGGTTCAGCCGCATCAGCACGCGCGGGAACCCCCCGGCGACCGAGCGGGTGTCGGAGGCCTTGGCGAAGCCGGCGCCCTCGAACAGTTTGCGGGTGCCCACGTAGGCCATCGTGAGATCGACCTTCTCGCCGCGGTTGTCCACCGGGTAGCCCTCGATCGCCGGCGCGCCCCGGGACCGCGCGTAACCGACGGCACCGTCGAGGAGGACACGCGAGATGCCCCGGCCGCGATAGCCAGGACGGACGCGGATGCACCACACCGACCAGACGGGCAGGGCGTCGACGTGCGGGATCTTGGCAGACCGGGCATACGGCAGTTCCGACCGGGGCGCGACCGCGGCCCAGCCGGCGACCTCGCCGTCGCAGTAGGCAAGGACGCCGGGCGCGACTTTGCGGCCGCACAGCTTCCTTACGTACTCGCCCCGTGCCGGGCCGGACAGTGCCCGGTTGGTCTTCGAGTCCAGCCGGTGGCTGAGGCACCAGCAGACCGTGGCATCGGGGTTCTTGGGCCCGAGCACCGTCGCCACGTCGCCGAACCGTGCCATCGTGGCGGGCCGGACCAGGGTACTCACCGGGCCAGGCTATGCCTGCGCCCGGCCCCGAGGTGAACTCGGCAGCCCCGGCCCTGCGTGAACCCCAGGGCCGGGGCTGCCGGTCACAAGCCGACCGGGGTCACCGGTCGAGGAGCGCCGCGTCCGTGCCGCCCTCCTCTCCGAGCATCGAGCCGATCTTTGCCACCGAGTCGGGCCGCCTCGCGCGCAGCCAGAGCAGCACGGCGACGCCGATGACCAGCCAGGCGATCGCCACATACGGGGTCCACTTGAGGATGCCCGGCGGGGTCGGATGCACCGACCCGTACCACGCCGCCCCGAAGACCACCGCGCCGACCACTGGGAGCGCCACGTGCCAGATCGGGTTCCACTTCCGCGAGTCACGGGTCCGCCAGAAGAAGACGATGCCGCCGATGCAGAGCATGATGTACACGACGATGACGACCAGCGTGCCCACGGTTGCCCAGAAGTAGTAGTTGCTGAACGGCTGGCCGAAGGTCGCGTCCGACAGCGGGTAGCCGATTAGCAGGGCCATCAGCGTAGCGACCACGGTCACCGCGATCGTGGCGTTGACCGGCGTGCGGAACCGCGGGTGCGTGCGGGCGAACGCCGCGGGAAGGACGCCCTCGCGCCCCATCGCGAAGAGGGTGCGGGCGGCGGCCGTGGCACAGGCGACGCACACGATGAACGCGGCCGCCATCCCGCCGATCTCGACCAGCGTGCCGAGCCAGGGGCCGACAAACGTGGTGGCCGTCGTCTTCAGCGCGACCGGGTCGGCACCGAACTTCGCGCCGTTGTTGACGCCGAAGCCGATGGCGATGGCGTACGTGGTGAACAGGTAGAGGACAACCGCGAACCCGGTCGCCGCGATGATCGCGATCGGGATGTTGCGCCGCGGGTTGGCGGTCTCCTCGCCGAAGTCGGCAGCGGTCTCGAAGCCGATGTAGGACGTCACGCCCAGGATGATCCCGTAGAAGACGCCGGTGAAGCCGCCCTCGTTCGTGTGGCCGAAGCTGAATGCGGACAGCGCCTGTCCGTGGCTGCCACCCTTCGCCGTCGTCACCACGTCGACCAGCACGATGACGGCCACGGTCACGATGCCGACGATGAGTTGCACCCGCGTGGTGACCTTGATGTGGATCGTGGAGAGGATAAGGAACAGGACCATCCCGATGAAGAAGAACAGGATCCACAGCTTCGGGTTCAGCCCCAGCAGGTCCGCGGCCAGGAAGCCGACCCCGGACATGGTCATCGGGACAAAGCAGATGAAGCCGAAGAAGTACAGCCAGCCGGCCATGAAGCCCATTTCCTTACCGAGGCTGCGGCTGGCGTAGGTGTATGCGTAGCCGGCGGTTGCCATCCGCCGGCAGAACCCGATGACGACGAACGCCAATGCCAGGCAGCCGATACCGCCCAGCAGGAACGCCAGCGGCGTCGAACCACCGGCGACCGCGGCGACGCCGGTGACGTTGAGCAGCATCGCCATGCCGGGTGCGATCACCGAGACCGAGATGGCGATGGCATCCCACAGGCGCAGCGTGCCGTGGGCAAGCTGGCCGGTGCCGGCGCCTGGTATCAGATCGGGACTGGTCTTGGCCATAACTTGTTCCTCTCACTCGGGGTACCGGCATGACCTCCGGCCCCCGGGCTGAGCCCCACATAAGGTGGAGCGCTGCTGTGGCTCCCCCGTGAACTGGTCTTCCGTCATCAGGGCCGGTGCTCCTCGGTCATCAAGACGGTGTGGTCGTCGAGGACATAGTCGAAGGCCAGCGGCGTGCAGTCCCGCTCCAACAACCAGTCAAGGAACCGCATGTGCACCGGATGCGCGCGGTATTCGTTCATCGTGGCGAAGTCGGGAAACTCGGTGTAGAGGAGATAGTTGTAGCCGCGGGTGCGCGCCCCGGTCAGGTCGGTGCCGAACCGGCACCGGGTCATCAGCCCGATCTCGCCCGGCCAGGACGCCACCATGGCGCGCATCTCCTCGGCCTCATCCTCGCTCAGCTCGCGCGGGAAGCTGAACAACACGATGTGCTGCAGGGTCATCGCCTGTCCCAGCCGCCGGCCACGGCCGGCCGCGCCGGCGCCCGTGGGGGGTCAGTAGAACTCGAAGTACTCATGCATTTCCCAGTCGGTCACGTCCTGCCCTTCGGGGGGCGGGTTCTCGGCCACCGCCGCGTCGTGCCTGGCCAGTTCGGCACGCTTCATCTGCAGCAGGTAGTCGACCAGCGTGTCGCCGAAGGCCTTGCGGAAGAAACCGTCCTGCGTGAGCGCCGCCACGGCCCCGGACAGGGAGGTGGGCAGCGGCACCGCCTCGGCGGCGTACGGGTCTGCCTCCACCGGGGCGGGCGGCTCCAGCTTGCGCCGGATCCCATCCAGCCCGGCGGCGATGTTGGCCGCCATGTACAGGTATGGATTGGCGGCGGGCTCGCCCATGCGGTTCTCCACATGGCTGTTCAGGTCGCCGGGCGCCCCCTGGACCCGGACCAGGGCGCCACGGTTCTCCAGCGCCCAGCACACCCGGTCCGGGGCGAACGAGTACGGCCGGAAGCGCTTGTAGCCGTTCACGGTGGGGGTGGCGAACACGGTCATCGGCATCGCGTGCTCGAGCAGGCCGGCCACGAACTGCCGGCCGGTCGCCGACAGGTAACCGTCCTCGCTGGCGAACGCGTTGTGCCCGTCCTGGGGGGACAGCAGCGACTCGTGCAGGTGCCACCCGGACGAGAAGAAGTTGGGCAGGGCCGGCCGGCACATGAAGGTCGCGAGCAGCCCTCGGCGCTGGCAAATCTGTTTGACGGCAGAACGGAACAGCACCACAGCGTCCGCCGCGGCAAGCCCGCCGATCGGGCTGAAGCTGAACTCCATCTGGCCCGGGCCCCACTCGTCCTCCATCGAGCGGGGCGGCAGCCCGATCGCCGACAGCCCGTCCCGGATCGCCTCCAACGTGCTGGCCACGCTGTCCAGCCGTACCTCCGAGAGGTACTGGTAGCCAAGCTCGAAGACGCTCACCTGTGGCGGCGGCGGGGTGAACCCGGCGTTCTCCGGCAGAATCGGATCGGCGCCGAGCCGGACGATGTAGTACTCCATCTCTATCCCGGCGAGGTAGTCGTAGCCCGCCTCGCCGAGTTCGCCCAGCATCCGGCGCATCAGGCCGCGCCCGTCCAGCGGCATCGGCTGGCCGTTGGAGAAGTACACGTCGCAGAGCATCCAGCCGGTACGGTCGGCCCACGGCAGGACCCGGAACGTGGTCGCATCCGGCACCAGCACGACATCCGGGAACCCGGTGAACTCATCGATGCCAAACCCGCCGCCCGCCGCGAACGCCGGGACGAACACCTGGTTGCCGCTGTCCAGGCTGTAGATCGCCCCGGAGAAGTCGAGCCCGTTCGCCATGGCCGCGATCGCCACCTCGGGGGACAACGACTTGCTGCGCGGGATGCCGTGCTGATCGACGACGGTCAGGCGGACGGTGCGCAGGTCAAGCTCGCCGATCCGGCGGGCGGCCGCCGCAGCCGCCGCGGCCTGCTCCTCGGTGTACAGGCCGTGGCGGGCCACGAAGCCGTGCTGGCCGACCCCGTTGACCAGGCCGCTGCGGAACTCATTCGGGGAGGTGCTTCCCATCTGGCCACCCTCCTGTCCGGTGCTCACCTTTTCTGCCCGATCATGACATCGAGCATTCCGGCGGCGAAGTTGTCCGGCTCCACATCGGCGAGCGAAAGGAACGTCTCGGTCCGCTGCACGCCGTTGATCTGGAAGATCTTGGTGAGCAGCAACTCCCGCAGGTGCGCGTGGTCTCTCACTCGCAGCCGGACCAGCAGGTCCAGGCCACCGGTGACCACGCTCATGTCCTCAGCCTCGGGTATGGCGCGGATCGAGCGGATGATCTCGCTCAGGTCCATCCCGGGTCCCGCCGTCACGGCGAGATAGACGACGACGGGAAAACCGAGCGCGGCCCAGTCGATGTCCACCCGGTAGCCGCGGATGGCGCCGCTGCGCTCCAGCCGGGCAAGCCGGTCGGCCACCGCCGGCGGGGACATCTCTATGGCGCGGGCCAGGGCCCGCTGCGACTGGCGCGCGTCCACCGCGAGGACCCGGAGCAGCGCGAGGTCGAGTTCGTCGACGTCGGCCTTCGGCGTGGGCTGGGTGGAGACCTCGGTCAGCTTGGCGAGGGGAGCTGAGCTGGTTGTCATTTGCCAGGGCCCCGTCATTAATCCTGGGGATGTGAGGTATAGTAGCGGCTGCAGAACTTATTAATGTAAATCACTGCACGTGGGATTTTTACATTTGTAAATTCTGGTGTCAAGAGCGGATTTGGCGGGAGCGAGTAGGCACATGACCGCAGCCCTTGAGCAACACGACTGGAGCGCCAGGCTGGCCCGGCGGGCGCAGGCGCTGGGCGGCGGGGAGATCACCGCCATCCTTGCCCTGGCCGGGGCGACCGACGTCATCACGTTCAGCGGCGGTTTCCCCGACCCGCAGACGTTTCCGCGCGACATCCTGGCCGGCATCGCGGCGAAGTTGATCGCACAGGACGCGGCCGTGGCCCTGCAGTACTCGGCAACCGAGGGCCTCGCCGGGCTGCGCGACTACGTGGCCGGGCGGCTTGAGTTCCGGGAAGGGGCGGCACCAGGCCCGGATGAGCTGATGATCACCAGCGGCGGCATCGACTGCATGGAGTTGCTGGCGAAGACCTACATCGACCCCGGCGACGTGGTGGCGGTAGAGGCCCCCACCTACCTGGGCGCGATCATGGCATTCCGCGGCTACGAGGCGGACGTGCGCGGCGTCGCCATGGACGACGACGGAATGCGCGTCGACCTGCTGGCCGACCTGCTGGCCGGCGGGCTGCGGCCGAAGATCATCTACACGATCCCCGACTACCAGAACCCGACCGGGCTCTCGATGAACGCCGAGCGCCGGCACGAGCTGGTCCGGCTGGCCCGGCGGTACGGCTTCCTGATCCTCGAGGACGTGGCGTACCGCGATCTTGGTTTCGGGTCCGCGCCACCGCCGAGCCTGTGGTCACTCGCGCCCGACGTGGTCCTGCAGGCCGGGACGTTTTCCAAGATCTTCTTCCCCGGGGTGCGGCTTGGCTGGGCGGCGGGCCCTGCCGAGATCATCAGCCGGCTCATCGTCGCGAAGCAGAACTCCGACCAGTGCTCCGGCGCGCTCGGCCAGCGGATGCTTGAGGAGTACGGGCGGGCCGGGCACCTGGACCGGCAGATCGTCTCGTCGCGGGCGCTGTACGCCCGCCGGGCCGGCCTGATGGCCGATGCTCTCGCCGCGCACATGCCGGAGGGCTCGACCTGGACCCGGCCGCGGGGCGGGTTCTATGTCTGGCTGACCGCGCCAGACGGCGTGGACACGGTGGCCCTGTCGGCAGCGGCACGGGCCCGCAAGGTGGCGTACGTGCCCGGGCGGCCGTTTTATCCCGCCGAGGCCGGCGCCGCCCAGATCCGGCTGGCCTACAGCCGGGTCGCTGATCATCTCATTGACGAGGGCATTCGCCGGATCGGCGAGGTTCTCCGGACCGCAGTGGAGGGAAAGTGAGCGAAGCGCTCGGCGATGCCGCGAGCCACTTCAGCACGGAGGCGCTGGGCGAGCGCGGCGGGGTTGGCCGGTACGTGAACGTGGACGCGGTGGACCCGGTGGAATTCCTGCCGGGGCTGGGGTTCCGCCCCGTCCTCGGGCAGCGGGCGATGGCGAACTTCGTCAGCTTCGAGCCCGGCGCCGAAGCGCCGCGGCATGTCCACGAGGAAGAGCAGATTGTCATCGTGGTGGATGGCGAGTTCACCTTTGACCTGGACGGGGACGTACGCACGATGCGCCGGGGAGACGTGGCGGTGGTGCCGTCCTGGGTTCCGCACGGCGCCTGGACGACGGATAGCCACTGCCTGGAGATCGACGTGTTCTCTCCGCCGCGGGAGAGCCTGCTCAAGCTGGCGGAGGCGCAGGCCGCCGCGGGCGTGGCCAGAGAGCAGGCGCTGGGCGAGCAGGTGCCCGGCGATCCCGCTGGCGGGTCCTAGATGGAGCTTGGGCTGGCCGGGCGCCGGGCGGTCGTCACCGGCGGCTCCAAGGGCATCGGCAAGGCGATCGCCGCCGAGCTGCTGGCCGAAGGGGCGGCCGTCGCCATCTGCTCCCGGCATCCCGGCGAACTCGAGGCGACGGCCGCCGAGCTGATGAAACTGGCCTCGGACGCGGCGACCGGGAGCGTGCTGGCGATGCCGTGTGATGTGACCGATCCCGGCCAGGTGACCGCGTTTGCGGACGCCGCGGCGGCCGCCCTGGGCGGCCTCGACATCCTGGTCAACAACGCGGGCGGTGCCCGGCCCGGCCAGTTCGCCACGCTGACCGACGAGGAATGGCACGCCGACATCGAGACCAAGCTATTCTCCCAGATCCGCTGCACCCGGGCCGCCCTGCCTTACCTGAGGCAGAGCGGCGCTCCGCGGGTCATCAACATCAACGCCGTGTACGGCCGTTACCCGGATCCGGTCTTTCTCGCTTCGTCGGTCAACCGGGCGTCCTGCCTCAGCCTGGCCAAGGCTCTTTCGATGGACCTGGGCCGCGAGGGAATTCTGGTGAACAGCGTCAACATCGGGTTCGTCACGACGCCGCAGTGGGAGAACATCCACCGCAGGCGCGCGCCCGACACCCCGGCCGGAGAGTTTTTCGGGCAGCTCGCCGCCGCCGAGGTGCCGCTGGGCAGGTTCGGCCGGCCCGACGAGGTGGCGGGGCTGGTTGCGTTCTTGGCCAGCGACCGGGCCAGCTACATTACCGGGGCGTCCATCGACGTCGCCGGTGGCATGGGCAAGTACCTCTGAGGCCGGGGCGATGTGCCGCCTGTTTGGCTACTGCTCCCGCGGTAGCGCGTCGGCTGCGGGCCTTCTCACCGAGCAGGGCCTGCGGGATTTCACCGCGCTGTCCGCTTTCCACGGCGACGGCTGGGGCATGGCCTGGTACGCCGCCGACGGGCCAGAGATACGCAAGTCCACGCGGCGAGCTGCGGAAGAGCCGGGCTACGACCAGCTGACTCATCGCGCGCTGGGTGACATCGGCCTGGTGCACCTGCGGTGGGCGACGCCGGGCCTGGGCCTTGGCCGGCAAAACTGTCATCCGTTCCGCTACGGCGACTACGCGCTGGCGCACAACGGCGCGATTTACCCACAGGACAAGCTCAGCGAGATGTTGCCAGCGGAATGGGAACGGCAGCGGCACGGGACAACCGACAGCGAGCGTTACTTCCTGCATCTCATGTGGCGGCTGGAGCGGCGCGGCGGCGACATGGCCGCGGCGATCGCCGACACGCAGGCCAGCATCGGCAGCCGGTACGCCGTCAACAGCCTCAACGCCATCCTGCTGTCACCGGACCGGATGTACGCGATTTCCTGGCACGATCCCGCCAGGATTCCGGAGGCCGAGCTACGCCGGCGCGGCCTGGCGAGCACCCCGGACGAGATCGCCGGTTATTTTCACCTCTCCTACCGGGTCACCGCCGATGCGGTGGTCGTCGCCAGCTCCGGGTGGCCTCAGGATGGCTGGACCGTGCTGGCCAACCAGAGCGTGCTTGTCGTCGAGCGGGCCACGCTGCAGATGTCGGAGTTCTCGACCGGGCCCGCGCTCTCACCGGCGTTACCGGTGTAACCGGCTGTCCGGGACGGCAGGGGCTCACCGGCCTCGGATCTGCACGCCGGCCCGGGCGCAACGGTCGCGGAGGAGGGCAATGGGGATCGCCGCAACACCGGTGTGGTCTATGTCCCTGACGGCGTTCCTGGCTTCTGCGGCCATGCGCGGCTCGGTGACGTGGTCGGCGATGATCCGGAGGGTCAGGATGTCCGGGGCTCCGTGGTTGCGGGAGAGACTGCCGCGCAATTGCAGGCAGGCTTCTACGTCGGTGAGTTTGCTGAGCGCCGGGGCCGGGCTATCTTGACGTACCGGTGCGGGGGTGCCTTGATGTGCGGGTGCGGGTGTGCCTCGATGCGCCGGTGGCGGCGGGGCGCCACCGCAGCCCACGGCCAGCACCGCCGCGGCAATGACCGGCAGCGCCTTCAGGTATCCAGCCCCCATCAGGCCATCATCGCAGCCCGATCCCACTGGGCGCCGGCGGCCGCTCACGGCTTTGCCCGGTTCGCGCTCAGCCGCTCGGGGAGGGGGACGCTGAGGGACAGTCCGTCGATACCGCGGCCAGGAGGTTCTGCGTAGCGGTGCTGACCCCGCCGAGCGCGCTGACCACGCCTCCCGCGGCGCCGACGCTCGGGCTGGCGGTCAGGCTCTTGGCCGCCGCCTGGACGTTCGCGAGCTCGGACTTCAGTGCGGCGGTCTGCGCCTGCCACTGGCCGCGTGCTTCGGCCACAAAGGCTGTCAGGTTCGACCTGACGGTGGTGAGGTTGGCCGTGATGTCGTCCTTCATGCCCTTGTGCACCTTGATGTGCGTGAGCTGGTCCAGCGAGTCGAACAAGGCCGCGGCATGAGCGCACAACGCCGTATTCGGCGACGAGCCCGCAGCGGGCGCGGACGGGGAGGGCGGGGAGGGGGAGGGCGCGCCACCGGATGCGGTGCCGCCGCTCGAACCGCACGCGACGGTCAGCAGCGCGAGGCCCCCCGCGATCAAGGCGAGCCGCCACCGCTCGGGCCTGGTCGCGGTTCCCGGTGTCATAATCCGGCCAGCCTTCCAGCCGGCCGGGCGCCGGCGCATCACCCGGAGCGGGGCATTCACGCCCATCGTGCGAGGATGGCGTGACTCGCCGCCCGCGCCGGAGGGAGCCCGAGGATGAGCCGTGTGGTGGTCATCGGTGCCACCGGGCATATCGGCAGTTACCTGGTGCCGCGGCTGGTGGCGGGCGGTCACGAGGTGATCGCCCTGAGCCGGGGCCTCCGCGGCCCTTACCTGCCGAGCCCGCGGTGGGATTCGGTCACCATGATCACGGTGGACCGGGCCGCGGCGGACGCCGACGGCTCCTTCGGCGCGCAGGTGGCGGCGCTGCGCCCGGATGTGGTGATCGACCTGATCTGCTTCACCGCCGCCTCGGCGCAGCAACTGGTCGATGCGCTCCGCCCGTCCCGCCCGCTGCTGGTGCATTGCGGGACCATCTGGGTGCACGGCCCGGCGCTACGCCTGCCAGTGACCGAGGCCGAGCCCCGGACCGCCTACGGCGAGTACGGCACGGGCAAGGCGGAGATCGAGGCGCTGCTGCACCGTGAGACGGCGGCCGGCGGTGTCCCCGCAATCGTGCTGCACCCGGGCCACATCAGCGGGCCGGGCTGGCCGGTCATCACCCCGGCCGGCAACCTGGATCCCGCGGTCTGGACCAGGCTGGCAACAGGCCAGCCGCTGCCGCTGCCCGATCACGGGCTGGGGGTCTTGAATCACGTGCACGCCGATGACGTGGCGCAGGCCTTCGAGCGTGCGGTGGCTCGGCCCGCTGCGGCGGGGGCCAGCTTCCACGTGGTAGCCGCGCAGGCGATGACGCTGCGCGGCCTGGCGACCGGCGTCGCGCACTGGTTCGGCCGGGAGCCGGTACTGGAGTTCGTCGGCTGGGCCGAGTTCGGCCGGCAGGCCGGGCCCGAGCACGCCGAGGCCACCCGCGAGCACACTTTCCGCAGCATCGCCGCGAGCATCGACCGCGCCAGGCAGGTACTCGGGTATTCGCCGCGGTTCAGCTCGCTGGAGGCCCTGTTCGAGGCGCTGGCCTGGCTCGTCGCCGACGGGCAGGTGGACGTCGGCGGCCAGCAGTTCGGCCTGGCCATGTAACCCGGCCGCGGCGACGCGGGCCGCCCTTGGGGGCCGTCATCCCGCCAGCGAGTCAATCGGCGATGGGCTCCCAGATCAGCTCGGCTACGTCCATGACCAGATCGGGCCCGGCCTGGCCCGGGTCGCTGGCGGCGCGGACCTCGCCGACACAAACGCAGACCGCGTCGTTGAGCCGGCGGTAGGGCTCCCGGTCGGCCAGGTGAAACACCGCGCCGACGATCTGCCGGCGGTCCAGCGGATACGCACGGCCATACCCGTGCCACTCCACCATGATCACGGCGCCGTCGTCGGTTTCTATAACGGCGCGGAAGTCTGGCCGGAACGGGCCGTCAGCACCTTCCTTCCGGGGAAAGTTCGCCCCGCGGAACCGGCCGGTCACCGATCCCTCACAGCGCCCTTCCGCCATGAAGAACATCTGCTGCCAGCCGCCGTCCAGGCCGACCGACCAGCTCTCGGGGTAAGTGAACCGGACCCGATACAGCGGCTCAAGCCTCATCGGCAACTCCTGCCTCGACCCGGCCGAGAAAGTCCTCGGCCACCCGGATGTACGCCTCGGGTTCTTCAATGAAGGCCATGCATGACGCGGCCGCCCGGGACCTCGACGTATCCCTCCGTGGTTGCCGGTTCGCCCATGCTCGTTTGTACACCCATTGCCAGAATCCCGGGGCTCCGGCATGATCCCCGGGATGACAGCCAGGCCGGGGTATCTCGCGGGGTGGACCGCCGAGCACGTGCGGCACGCCGCCGCGATGATCCGGCAGGGCGCCAATCCGGCTGCCCGGGTCTACGAGAGCATCGGGGCGGACTTCTTCCTGGCCATGGCGCCCGGATGGCTGAACCTGGGGCTGTGGGAGGGGCCGGGTTCGGAGGACGAGGCCGAAGAAGCCTGCCGTCGGCTGGTGGCAACGCTCGCGTCGGCGCTGCCCGCGGGGGGCGTGGTCCTCGACGTGGGGAACGGGCTCGGCACCCAGGATCCGCTGATCGCCGGTGTGGTCCGGCCACGCCGGCTGGTGGCGGTGAACATCACCGAATGGCAACTGGAAGCCGGCCGGGACCGGCTCCGCGAGGCAGGGGCCGCGCCCGTGGTGGGGGACGCAGCCCGGCTGCCGGTAGCCGACGCGGCCGTGGACGGGATCATCAGCGTGGAGGCAGCGTTCCACTTCAGCTCCCGTAAGGCGTTCTTCGAGGAGTGCTGCCGGGTGCTGCGGCCCGGCGGAGTGCTGAGCATCTCCGACATCCCGGTCCGGCGATGGCCCATCACCCCAGCTGAGGTGCTGTCCGGCCTGACCCAGCTGCGGGTTTTCGGGCTACGGCCCAGCATGGCCATGACCGCCGGGCAGATCGCCGCGACCGCGCGCGCGGCCGGGCTGGCCGACGTGGAGGTCACCGCCTGCGGGGACCGCGTCATCGCCCCTGCTATCCGGCTCGCCACGGCCCGGCTGGCGACCCGGCTGGGCGCGCCCGCCGGCCAGCAGGAAGCCGCCCGGCTGCTGCTGTGGCAGGTCGGCCTGCTCTGGCGCCGTCACATCATCGACTACCTGCTGCTCCGTGCGACCCGGCCCTAGGTGCGTGTCTTATAGATCTATGCCGTCGCGAGCGGCCGCCGGCCGGATGGATCGCAAGGCGGAGGAGGGGCTCATAGCGGAGCTATGGGCGACGACGACAACGCCGCGAGGCCCCGCCCGCCTCCCCATTCCCCCTTCATGGCAGCCGCGCAGCAGGCTGAATGATCTGTAAGGCATGCCCTAACCTCAGCCGGGCTGGTCGCCGAGGAACGCGAGGGTGACCGCGCTGAACAGCGGCGAGCTGAAGATGTTGTAGTGGGTGAGGCCGGGCAGGATCGCGAGTGCGTGACCGCCCTTCGGCCGGCCTTCGCCCGTCCACCCACCGTCGCGGATGCCGCCGTCGAGAAGCCCGAAGACCTCGATGTAGTGACTGGGCGGCGCCATGTCCGCATCGGCGGCGACGATCATGGTCGGCACCTGAAGGCCGCGAACCTCCTCGGTGAAGTCGAAGTCCTCGGCCATCCCCGCCCCCATCTTGTCCAGCAGCCGCGGGAAGTCCTCGGGGCGTGGCGCGACCCGCTGATAGAGCTGGTACATCGGGGTGTCCGTCATGAAGTCGGCCGCGGCCGCGCCCACCTGGCCCTGCTGCGCGAGCATCTCCGGGTAGATCGCCTCACGGCGGATGTTGGCCGAGGCGGCGACCAGCCGGCGAACCATGGCCGGGTACTTGATCGCGGTCTGCAGCGCCACCCCGCCGCCCAGCGAGTACCCCACCACGTCCGGCTCATCGAGCCCGAGGTGCTCGATGAGCGCGGCGATGTCATCGGCCATCAGCCGCACGTCGATCGGCCGGTCGATGTCCGCGGTCCGGCCATGCCCCTGCAGATCGGGGGCTATGACCTGATGCCGCTCTGCCAGCGCAGGAAGGATCGGCCCGAACATCTCACCCGAACCGAGCCCGCCGTGCAGCAAGATCAGCGGACGCCCGGCGCCGTGCGTCTCGAAATAGAGGCCGAGGCCGTTCACCTCGGCATAGTGACCGGTGCCCTGCGCACCTGATGCCCAGTCGGTGGCCGTCATCGTGGTGCTCCCTTCCCTCGTGCTCATGGCCTGCTGCCGGTGCAGACTGCCCCTGCGCCGCGGACTCATCGCCAGGTGCCCTATTCCAGCGTGAACAGCGTCAGCTGCATCCCGTCTGGTGCCTGGACCCTCGCGTTACGGTCGCCCCACGGTGTCACGACCGGGGGTGCGACCCGGACGGCGCCGGCCACGACGAGTCGTTCTGCAATGTCCTCACTGTCGGCGACCTGCAGCGCCAGCCGGACCGTTCCAGACACCCGCCGGCCGGCCTCGATCGCGTCGACCGTTTCGGCCTGGGCGTCGTCGAGCAGTTCGAGCGTCGCCCGGCCGGCGTCGAGGACGACGACCCGCCCGGTCTCGGAACTCCAGTCGGCAATCTGCTCCAGTCCCAGCGTGTCGCGGTAGAACGCCAGCGCCTGGGCGAAGTCCTGCACCGTGAGCGCGACACGCAGCTCAGTCACGTTAGCCATGCCCTATTTCTAGCCGGAATTGCCGCGGCGCTCATCTCTATGCGTGCGCGCCCACCGTGACGGTGCCCACGGTCAGCGTCGCCGGCGACTGCATGACCGCGCCGACGAGATCGACTTCGCCGTCGAGTTGCCGGCGCTGCGGGGCGGTCAGCTCGCGCAGCGGCTCGACGGTGATCGCGAGCTTGCGGCCGCGGCGCCGCTGGTGCCACACCCCGCCGACCACGCCATCGACGAGCAGGACCGGGTAGTTTCCGGCCTGGCCCGCCGGGGTGAGCGCGCGGGCCGCCGCCGCGCCCGGGTACAGCCGTTCCCGGGGCTGGCCCGCGACGAGATAGGCGTCGAAGTAGGGCAGCAGCCGGATCCCGCGGTGCGGCCGGGGCGGCGTGGTGGTGTCACCGGCGAGGGTCCATCCCGGCTCACCGTCCAGCTCGACGGTCTCGAGCTCGCCGGCCAGGCCGGCGAACAGGGCGGCGGCATACCGCGGCGGGATGCCGAGCCATTTCGCGAAGTGCTGCGGGGTAGCCGGGCCGTATGCGTACAGGTAGCGGGTGAGCAGCGTGCGCAGTGCGGCGTCGCCGCCGGTAGGGCGGAAGCCAGGCAGCCAGCGGCGCGGATTGGTGTAGGTCACCTTGCGGTCCCGGTCCGGGCCGAAGCACAGCATCCCGCGGTGCGCGGCGGTGCTGGTGAGCTGGCGCCACCGCGGCCACTTCCCACCGAACGCCTCCATCGTCTGCTCGACGGCCCACGGTCCGGCCCGATCCGCGATCGCCTCGGTTAGCTGGTCGACGGTCAGTTCGGCATCCGCCAGCGCTGCACCGATGGCCGCGATGACCTCCTCCGCCTGCCCGGGGGTGAACCGGACGCCGTCTGGATGCGCCGGCACCGGTGACGGCACGGCCTGCAGCGCGCCCGTCCAAAGCGGGAGGTCGGCGGTGGCGAGCAGGTGGATGGTGCCGCGCGGGCCGAACGTCTTGACCAGGGTGCGCTCCTGCCATAGCGCGCGCTGTACGTCGGAACGCGTCGCGCCGGCGATGCGCCGCCCGATCGACAGTTCGGCGGCGCTGAGCACCTGGGCATGCGCGCCGCACAGCACGCCGGCGATACCGGCCGGGTCCAGCCCGGTAGCCGGCTCGGTTAGCGCGTGGCGGGCCATCCGCCGGGCCGTGACGCCTAGCCAAGTCAGCGCAGCCGGTTTCGTGGTCATGAACGCGTATCTTCCAGCTTGACTTGGTGCATGTCGATACCGGCCGCCCAGCCGGTCGGCCACCATGGGTGGAGCCAGGGGGTTAGTTATGCGGGTAGATCGCGACCCAGTCGATCTGGGGTGTGGGGTCTCTTAAGGCGTGGGGGTTCCTGAAGTGGCTGGGCGGGGTAGGGGGTCCCGGGGGTGCAGTGTGGGCTGGCTGATTGTCGGGTTGCTGGGGCTAGCGTTCCTCAGCGGGCTAGTGGTGTTCATTCGCAAACGCCGCGCCCGGCCCTCGGCCGATGACACGCTGGTAGCGGATTTGCTGGGGCCACCGGAGCTGCC
>Ga0075434_100001469_pt1 | contig 19840 bp, 15 predicted proteins | sample RhiMethybrSRZTD3_FD_75298 | JGI IMG/M metagenome (GOLD analysis project Ga0075434, IMG submission 75298) | Populus rhizosphere microbial communities from Tennessee, USA - Rhizosphere MetaG P. TD hybrid SRZTD3 | ecosystem: Host-associated > Plants > Roots > Rhizosphere > Soil | place: USA... | reverse complement strand
CAAGCGCAGGATCGCTTTTCGGCTGGCGTAACCGACAACCTGGAAGTGGTCCAGGCACAGGAGTCGGTGGCCAACGCACACGAGAGTTACATTTCAAGTCTCTACGCCCACAACCTTGCAAAGGTCGAACTGGCTCGCTCCATCGGAAATGCAGAGCAGGGCGTTAAACAATATCTGACGAAAGGTAAATAAGCATGGGTTCCACTAAAACGGTGCCCGATACCGAAAACAAGGCGACTCCCAGCGAACCTGTCCGGACATCGGTGCCGGCCTCCGAACGGGATCTCAGCCGGCATTTATCGCGTCGCTACGATCCTCGCTTTCGTCTCTTTCTGATCATCGGGTTGATTGCTCTGGTGATTGTCGGATTCTTCTTGTGGCGATATTTCGCCAGCTACGAGTCAACCGACGACGCACAGATCGACGGACATGTGAATTCGATCAGCGCTCGTGTGTCCGGCCACGTGATCAGCCTGAAGGTCCAGGACAACCAGTATGTCGAAGCTGGGACACTGCTGGCTGAGATCGACCCCGCCGACTACCAGGTTATTGTGGAACGCGCCCAGGCCGACTATGAGGACGCGAAGGCGACGGCAGATGCGGCGTCGGTCGATATTCCCATCATCTCCGTCAACACCACCAGCCAACTATCCTCTGCAGGGGCCGACGTCCGCAGCGCACAGGCAGGGATTAAGGCTGCGCGGCAACAGTTTGAAGCGGCGAAGGCACAGCTCCAGCAAGCGGAAGCAAACAATGTAAAAGCCCAGAATGATCTGGCGCGGTACAAGCAATTGGTCGACAAGCAGGAAATCTCACAGCAGCAGTTCGACCAGGCCGTCGCCGCAGCCCATGCCAGCGCAGCCGAGGTGGAATCGGCGCGTGCGACGGCTGACGCCGTACAAGCCCAGATCGCGCAAGCCGAGGGAAAACTCGCCCAGGCCGAGGCGAGTCAACGCTACGCAAGGACTGGTCCGAAACAGTTGCAGGCAACGCGCGCGAAGGCTCAATCGGCCCAGGCCGCAGCTATGCGCAAGAAGGCCGATCTCGATCAGGCTCTGCTCAACCTCAAATACACAAAAATTGTCGCGCCCGTCACTGGCCTCGTGAGCAACCGCACAGTGGAAGTTGGGCAGAATGTGTCGGTCGGACAGGAATTGATGAAAGTAATTCCGCTAGACGAACAAAACATCTGGGTGACGGCCAATTTCAAGGAAACCCAGTTGCGAGATATGAAGCCTGGGCAAAAGGTCACCGTTTACGTCGATGCGACTGGAAAGAAATATCGGGGACACGTGGATAGCGTCGCCGGAGCCAGCGGTGCACGTTTCAGCCTGTTGCCTCCGGAAAACGCCACCGGCAACTACGTGAAGGTAGTGCAGCGTGTGCCGGTCAAAATTGTGTTCGAGGCGGGCGAGACCAGAGAACACCAATTGCGGCCCGGAATGTCGGTCGAACCTAAGGTGTGGATTCGCGAATGAGTTCCGCGGCCATCACCATGAACGATGCCGAGGCGTCGCGTCCGGCAGTAAATCCCTGGATCATCGCACTAGCGGTTACGCTGGCAACGTTCATGGAGGTGCTCGATACCAGCATCGCCAACGTAGCCTTGCCGCATATTGCGGGCAGCCTCTCGGCTGGTCAGGACGAAAGTACTTGGGTCCTAACGTCCTACCTCGTGTCCAACGCCATTGTTCTTCCCCTCAGTGGTTGGCTCTCATCGATTGTCGGGCGCAAACGTTTCTACATGGGCTGCGTCTTTCTGTTCACAGTGAGTTCGTTCTTGTGCGGCTTTGCACCGAATCTTCCAGCGCTAATCATCTTCAGGATCCTGCAGGGAGCGGGAGGCGGCGGTCTGCAACCGAGCGAACAGGCGATCCTTGCCGATACATTTCCGCCCGCAAAGCGTGGCATGGCTTTCGCTGTTTACGGAATCGCCGTCGTGATGGCCCCTGCGATTGGTCCTACACTTGGCGGATGGATCACCGACAATTACAGTTGGCGCTGGATATTCTTCGTGAACATTCCAGTCGGAATTCTGTCTTTGCTACTGACGTCACGCCTGATTCAGGATCCCCCTTACTTCCGTCGCCGAAAGCTGAGTGAGACCAAGATTGACTATGTTGGTCTGGGATTTGTCGCTTTGGGTTTGGGCTGCCTGCAGATCGTGCTCGACAAGGGACAGCGGGATGATTGGTTCGAATCGAACTTCATCCTTGTTCTCTCCGCCATCGCAGCCTCAGCCCTCCTGTTTGTGATCTGGTGGGAGTGGCGTCACAAGGATCCCATCATTGACCTTCACTTATTCAGGGAGCGTACCTTCGCCGTCTCCAACCTGTTGATGTTTATGTTGGGTTTTGCACTCCTGGGCAGCACCCTCCTGCTGCCCCTGTTTTTGCAGACTCTGATGGGCTACACAGCCGAGCTCTCAGGCATGGCCCTTTCTCCTGGCGGGTTTGCCATCATGGTATTGATGCCCCTCGTGGGTTTTCTGCTTTCAAAGTTCGATGCGCGTTATCTTCTTCTGTTTGGACTGTCGATGCTGTCGTTCTCCCTGTTCAACATGACCGGTTTCACCCTCGGCATCGACTTTAAGACCGCCGTTTTGGCACGCGTTCTACAAGCGGTAGGCCTGGCATTTCTGTTCGTTCCGATCAACACCGCCGCGTACTCTTATCTGCCAAGGGAGAAAAACAACGCCGCGTCCGGCCTGATGAATCTCGCCCGCAACATCGGGGGAAGCGTCGGTATCTCATTCGTGACCACCATGCTCGATCGCCGGACGCAAAAGCACCTGAGCGATCTGATGAGTCATCTGACGGCGGCGAACGCGCAGTTCCAGGCAATGATCCGTGGTATCGCAGAGTCCTTGATGGTGCATGGCACGAGCCCCGTCGACGCGCAAAAGCAGGCCTATGCGGTGATACAGGCAACCGTGCAGCGGCAGGCCACCATGCTTGCTTACATCGACAACTTTCACATGCTGGGTTACGCGATTCTGGCAATGTTGCCAATGCTGTTCCTGATGAAGAGAACGAAATCGAGTGGAGAGATGGCGGTACACTAGTACTGGGACTGGTTATGTTCCGAATCATTACTTTCGAGCGCGAATACGGGTGCGGCTGTGCCGGCATCGCCGCGCAGTTGGCCGAACGCCTTGGCTGGAAGCTTTGGGATCACCTGCTCACGGAAGAAATTGCAAAACAGGCGAACGTGGATTGTGGGACCGTCGAGAAGCGAGAAGAGAGAATTGACGGGACGTTCTACCGCCTGGCGAAAACATTCTGGCGCGGAAGTTATGAACGCAGTATGGCGGTGAGCCCGACACAAACCTTCGACGCTGACTGCATGGTCGCCATGATGGAGGAAATCACCGCCAGAATCGCAAAAGAAGGGAATGCGATCGTGGTGGGGCGAGGCGCTCCTTATTTCTTGCGCGAGCGCGATGACACATTCCGCATTTTTCTCTACGCTCCGCGCGAAGAAAAGATCCGCCGCATACTCGCCTCCGGCACCGGTCGATCAGAGGCTGAGGAACTGGTCGATACCGTCGATCGCGAACGGATCGCCTTCATCAAACACTACTTCAATGCGGACTGGCCCACCCGGTCCTTGTATCACCTCATGATCAACACCTCGATCGGCGATGAGAAAGTTATCGCGACGATTCTCGACACGATGCGGTTGTTGGAAGAGAGGCCCACAAGCGCCCGTTCGGGCATGCCTGGAATAGCCTTGAAATAGCGACTCTTGACGAAGGGCGTATGGCAGGAAATGGCGCGCCCGGAGAGATTCGAACTCCCGACCTACAGCTCCGGAGGCTGCCGCTCTATCCAGCTGAGCTACGGGCGCGCGCTCTTCAGTTTACATCCGCATTCAGGCATCATCAAATGCCTGGCAGACAGAAACTCCCCAGTTCTTTCAAGCGTGAATTGTCGTCGAAAGAAACTACCAGCGGTTGCGGCCACCACCGCTGCGTTCGCGCCCGCGCCCGCCTCCACCGCCTGTGCGCTCCGGCTTCGGACGCGCTTCATTCACGTTCAAAGTGCGCCCGCCCACTTGCGAGCCATTGAGTGCCGCGATCGCCTTTTCGCCATCCTCGGCATTCGTCATTTCGACAAAACCAAATCCTCGCGAGCGTCCGGTGTCACGGTCCGTCATGATGGAGACGCGATCCACTTGCCCATAGGCTTCGAATAGCTGACGCAGTTCGTCTTCCGACGTGTTGAAATCCAGGTTTCCAACAAAGATGTTCTTCAAGCGCGTGCCTCGGGGATGAGCTATTTGAGTGTGGGCGACTTCGGCAGTAAGTCCGGACGTGCCTCAGCTCTTCCTGGAATCGACGCCGGAGTAAGCGAACAGTCAAACGCGGGGAAAGTATAGCAGGATTTGTCCAGTCCAGAAGGAACAGCCCTGACTAGCAATCGTCGACGCCCCAATATCCTTCCCGACGATAACCAAGCTGAAGCAGCCTGTTCTTGGGGTCGTGCCGTTTGCCGCAGTTCAAACACGGAATAAAGCTGCGGATGTGCGTGCCCTTGCGATCGAAGTCTTCTGCCACCGTAAAACTCACACCACAACTGCAGGGAATGAAAAATAGGCGTAATGTCTCAGATTTCTGCTTTCTGACTTTCACGCTCTTATCCCATAGTAAAATTCGCCCATGACCCTGGCTTCTATGAAGGATGCGGTGCAAATCATCGCTTCGAGTGCGGGCGCCGTCGCGGCGCTCGGGGCACTCTGGGTCTATCGTAACAATTCACGGCGGGAACGCGCCCGCTGGGCAGAAAGCCTCTACGCCCGCTTCTACGAAAAGCCAGAACTCAAGATCGTGCGGGACCAACTCGATTGCCCAGCGGGGGATCTGACCGTTTCGCGCGCCATCAACGAGGAAGCGTCAGCATTTACCGACTATTTGAATTTCTTCGAATTCGTAGCTTACCTCCAATCATCTAAACAATTGTCAGAGGCAGATGTGCAGGCCCTTTTTGGCTACTATTTGAATTGTCTGCGGCGGCACAAGGAACTGTTGGGATACATTCAGAACAAGGAGAAAGGGTTCGAGTACCTGAGCAAGATTCTCTCCCATGGCTAAGACTGAAAAAGTCGAAAATCACGACCGCAAGCGCTACCTGTTTTCTTATGGGACACTACTGCCGCGGTTAGCGCCGCCAGAGATGAAGCCAACGGTTCGTAGGCTGCGGCGTGTGGGAAGAGGATCAATCCGAGGTCGTCTCTTTGATTTTGGAGACTACCCGGGAGCCGTCCTGACGCGGACAGGTTCGCAAATCGTCGGGCAGATTTTCGAATTGCCCAACGACCCGGAGGTTCTGAGTCGCCTGGACGAATATGAAGGGTTTGACCGCAGGGATCCGCGGGCGAGTCTCTTTGTGCGCAAGCGTTGCGTGGTCAAACTGGAAAGCGGAGAAAAGATTCCCTGCTGGGTGTATACCTACAATCGACCGCTCAAGCGCGCCCGCCTCCTAACAAATGGTGACTACACCAAGCGTCGCGCACGTCGCTCACAGAATCCCACGGGTTAATAATTACTGGCTCTCCTGTAACGTAGCGACGACGCTGCGTTTCCTTCGATTCGCCTGCAAGATTTTCTTCCGCAATCGCAAGGCTTTGGGCGTGACCTCGACAAGTTCATCATCGGCGATGAATTCAATTGCCTGCTCAAGGTTCAGTTGGCGAAAGGGAACCAGACGGATGGCTTCGTCGGCCGTGGAAGCGCGCATGTTGGTCAGTTTTTTCTCGCGCACCACATTGACATCGAGATCAGTGTCTTTCGCGTTTTCGCCGATGATCATTCCCTCGTAGACGTCCACACCGGGCCCGACGAAAAGCTCGCCGCGTTCCTGCAGGTTGTATAGGGCGTAGGAGGTAGTCACGCCGGGGCGGTCCGCCACCAGCGCACCTGTCGGTCGATGGGGGATTTCGCCCTGCCACTCCGTGTACCCGTCGAAGAGAGAATTCATCACGATCGTTCCGCGCGTGTCCGTGAGCAGTTGACTTCGCAAGCCAATCAAGCCGCGGCTGGGAACGCGAAACTCAATGCGCACGCGGCCATAGCCGTGATTGTGCATGTTAGCAACTTCACCCTTGCGCGCGCCGAGTTGCTCCATCACGACACCGACGAACTCCTCAGGCACGTCGACGGTGAGATATTCGACCGGTTCCACCAGCTTGCTATCAATGCGCTTGGTGACGATTTCCGGTTTGCCGACGGCCAATTCGTATCCTTCACGACGCATCATTTCGATCAGAATCGAGAGTTGCAGTTCGCCGCGGCCCAACACTTTGAATGAATCGGTACTGTCGGTCTCCTCGACGCGCAGCGAGACGTTGGTCAGCAGTTCCTTCGCGAGGCGCTCCCGAAGATTTCGGGACGTGACGTAGGTGCCTTCTCGACCGGAGAAGGGCGAGGTATTGACCGTAAAAAGCATTGCGATCGTGGGTTCGTCGATGACGATGGGAGGTAGCGGGGCGGGATCCTCGGCGTTGGTGATAGTTTCGCCAATAGTGATGCCTTCGACGCCTGCCACGGCAACGATGTCGCCCAATTCCGTTTCGGTGATGTCTACGCGTTTCAGCCCCGAGAATGAAAACAGCTTGGTGATTTTCGTCTTCTGAAATGCTCCGTCCCGCTTGGCGATGTTAACTTCCTCACCCGTGGACAACTTGCCGTTGAATACGCGAGCAATGGCCAAACGTCCCAAATAGTCGCTGTAGTCGAGATTTGCGACCAGGATTTGCAACGGTCCGGATGCATCCCCCTGCGGCTCGGGGATGGTCTTTACGATTGCGCCAAAAAGCGGTTCCAGATTCTCCCCCCCACCCTTCATGTTGGTGGAAGCCGTGCCTGCCTTCGCGTTGGTGTAAAGAACCGGGAACTCCAGTTGATCCTCTTTTGCGTCGAGATCAATAAAGAGGTCATAGATTTCGTTCAGTACCTCCTGCGGCCGCGCATCGGCCCGGTCGATCTTGTTGATCACCACGATGGGCGGAAGCTTTGCCTCGAGCGCCTTGCCTAGCACGTAACGTGTCTGCGGCAGCGGGCCCTCGCTGGCATCGACCAGCAGCATTACGCCATCAACCATCTTCAGAGCGCGCTCCACCTCTCCGCCGAAATCGCTATGACCGGGCGTATCGACGATGTTGATCTTTACACCATGAAAGAAGACGGATGTGTTCTTCGCGAGAATGGTGATGCCACGCTCGCGCTCCAATTCGTTGGAGTCCATGACACGTTCCACAACAGTTTCATTCGAGCGAAAGGTTCCGCTCTGCTGGAGCATGGCATCGACGAGCGTGGTCTTGCCATGGTCAACGTGGGCAATAATGGCAATATTACGAATGCTTGAACTCAAGATGGATAGTCCTTGCGGGCCGCAGCGAATCGAATCATTCACAGCCCTGCTACTACTTTACTATGAGGACGATTGGCGGATTGGTTCGGAAAATGGAGCGGCGGGCGTCCCTGCCCGTCCCTCCACCAGCAACGCGGTAGTTCACGGACATACTCACTGGCCTACGGCCACCGCTTCATCGGATTCTGGCGCGAGCCGTCCCGCAAGCCTGTGCTCGACTTCCTTGACTACACGTCTCGCTCCGGTAATCGCAAAAGTCGTACTGGAGAACGGTCCTTCTGCATCGGTATTCGCGAAGAAGACTCGATCCATCGGTGTGCGCAAGAGGGGCTGGACTTTTGTATAAAGGCCCGGCGTACTCATGTACATAGGGTGTCCACGGCGATAGATATGCACCTCGACCGGATCAGCGCTAAAAGCGGGGAGGAGCTTCTGAAAATCTTTGAGGACGTTCCCAGCGACTTTGCGCGCATTCGGCTCGGTCAACAGCAGCCTTCGATCTTCTTCTCGTAAAGGTGTGTAGCAACTCAGGATGTTGTATTTCGGTTTATATCCCGGCTGATTGCGGATAACCCAATCGGCCACGATGAAGTCAGTAAAGGAATTTCCTGGACACCAGTTATCGAACCCCTTTCGGTAAATCTCCTTATCGAAGATCAAATTCACAAGCGCGTAAGGGATGTATCGCATCTGCTGCATGGCCGCGTCCTGCTTCTCCGGAATGCCCTCGACAATCCGGCGTGTGATGTACTTGGGAGTGGCCATGATCACTGCTTTGGCGGAGACGGTCTTCAGTTCCTCTCCATTCATGTAGGTCAGGTTTACGGCATCCTTTTCGGTAACTACCGCAACGATCGTGGCATTTGTGACCATGCGGTCTGCATGCTTCGGCTGGAGCACGTCCACCAGCCGTTTGCTCAGGGCACCCAATCCTCCTGGCCACGTGTAGCGATCGTCCTTGCGATCGGGTGCCGCCATCCCACGAAGCGAATCAACGATTGGCGCTGCGGCCGAGTCTTCGACTCGTCCTCCCCAACTGGAAGCGCCGTAACCATCCCACCATTGCAAGAGTTCAGGTGGATATCCTTTCAACAGGTCGGTGGCTGGTGCGTTCGCAAGTTCGGTCTCTCGCTTGGTCAGGTCAATGGCAAGCATCTCTTTGCGGAACTTCTTGAACGCTTCGCGTACCGGCGGCGGATAAGGTAGCTTATCGATTCCATCACCCCAGGTGTCGGCGACGAATTCGCCATTCACAATCGTGGGATCAAAATTATCGACGGGCAGCGGCTCCAGCCCGATCTCCTTTGCAAATTGCATGACAACGTCCGCGTCGGCAAACGCCGAGCCTGTCCCGTAGGCTTGCCCTTCGTACTCCATCATGTAGGCATTACCGCCGAAGTGTGGTTCTTTTTCGAGCAGCAGGAAATCGCGGTCCTGCAGCAAGTGAGCACAAGTCAATCCGCTCATGCCACCGCCGACGATCACCACATCGTGCTTTGCCGAAGCAGGCGGCCTGGAGAAGACTTTCCCGTCGCGAACCTGATGACAAATCTTGTTATCCTCTCCCTCGATGACCGGAGCCGTCCCCGCGGGGGCGGCGAACAATGCGTGATCGATTGGGCATCCCGACGCGACCGCGCCGGCCACAACAAACTTGATAAAGTCCCTGCGATTTGGACCCACGACTAGTCTCCTTGCGAAGCCGTTTCGATCAGTTCGGCACTAATCTCGGGCGGACCTTCCGGGCCAACCCGCAATCGATACCAGAGCACGATCGCGACCAGTGAAAAAACAAAGATGATGGTTGAGATGGCATTAATCTCGGGCGTGATGCCTCGCCGCAGTCTCCCCCAGATTTCAAGCGGCAAAGTATTATCGCGGCCGATCAGGAAGAAGCTCACGGCGATTTCATCCATAGAGAGCGTAAAAATAAGAAGAGCCGCTCCGATGATCGACAATTTCAGATTTGGCAGCGTGATTCTCCAGAACGTTTGCAGGTAGTTGGCTCCCAGATCGAGGGAAGCTTCCTCCTGGGCGCGATCGAGCTTCTGCAGGCCAGCGAACACTTCCGTGGTCGCTACCGAAATCAGGGCGGTCCCATGACCAAGAACGATGGTCAGCAGGGACAGCTGAACGTGCATCGTGTTGAAGAGCATCAATAGCGACAAGCCAGTGATAATTCCCGGCAGAATCAACGGCAGAAGCACAAGGCGCCGGAACAGAGCTTTCCCGGGAAACTTGGCGCGATCCAGCGCGAGCGCTGCCGGAATCCCGAAGCCCAGAGCGATGGCCACAGCTGCCAAGGCCACCAGAAGGCTGTTGCCAACCGAGTCCCAGATGTCGCCATCGCCAAAGAGTGTGCGGTACCAGTTCAAGGTGAGGTCTCGCGGAGGGAAACCACCCACTCCCGCGCCATTGAACGAATAGATCACAAGGACTGCGATCGGCAGGTATAGAAACGCGAAGACGCCGACCGCATGCAGCAGAAGCCAGCCCGATCTTTTTGATGCGCAGTTTCCACTCATGAAAAACTCCACCTCTTCTCGAGTCGCTCCGAAACGAACAACAGGCCAACCACCAGGACCAGCATGCAGAATGAAATGGCAGCTCCTAAGGGCCAGTCGTAGGCCGCCCCGAACAACGTCACGACGATGTTCGAAATCATGATGCCGCTGGGCCCACCCAGCAGTTGGGGTGCGAGGAAGTCTCCGAGGCTCAGCACGAAGGCGAATGTCGCTCCAGCCAATACACCCGGGATCGAAAGAGGGAAGATCACCCGCCAGAAAGTTTGGATCGGCGATGCGCCGAGATCATGCGACGCTTCCACGAGATTCCGCGGTATGTGTTCGAGGGATGCATAGATGGGAAGAAATGTGAACGGTGTGTAGATGTGCGTCAGCGTCAATACGACGGCAAATGGGCTGTACAGCAGGAACTCCAACGGTTGCTGCGTGAGATGCACATATTGGAGGAGGGTATTCAGCACGCCGTCACTGCCGAGAATCGTCTTCCAAGCATACGCGCGCACCAGATAACTGACCCACAGCGGAATGATGACCAGCTGATAAAAAAGGTCTTTTCTCGTACCCGCGTAAAACGAGAGGAAGTAGGCAAGTGGGTATCCGAGCACTAAGGAAAACAGCGTCACCCGCAACGCAATCCACATCGATCGTAGCAAGGTCTGCCAGTAGACCGGAGTCGTCACGAGTTTGTCATAGTTTGCATGCGTCCACGTATGGAGAATGGTCTGCAACGGCGACACCGACCAGAAGCTATAGCAGAACATCAAGAGGTACGGCAGCAGGAGGAATACGGTGACCCACAATAACGGGGGAACCGTGACAGCCGCCTTGTATGCGCGTGAAAACATCAGTTTCTTTCGGCCGATTCGCGGACCGGCACGGCGGCGGCTGGCAGGAATTCGAATTCCTCATCACCGCGCCAATCGCCGCGGTTGGTCGTCCGAACGAAGAAAGTTAACCCGTCCCCACACTCGATTTGTAGAAGTTCAGTTGCGCCGTGAAAGGCCTGGTGACGCACTTTGCCTCGAAGACGCACCGCGCCGGTTGTCGTTGCCGAACCCGCGGGCCGAACTTTCTCTGGCCGAAGCGAAAACGAAACTAGACCATCCGGAAGTTCTGTTTTCCATGACAAGGAATTGCACCGGACGATGCCCCCTCGAACCTCGCCTCGCAACAGGTTTGTGTGCCCTATGAATTGCGCAGTGTAAGTCGTCGCAGGCCGGTCGTAGATTTCCCGAGGTGTTGCGACTTGTTCCAATTGGCCCATTCGCAAAAGCGCAATGCGATCGGACATCACCATCGCCTCTTCCTGATCGTGTGTGACGAAAACGAATGAGATGCCTACCTCGCGCTGCAGGGATTTCAGCTCTACCTGCATCTGACGGCGCAAGTTCGCGTCCAGCGCCGAAAGCGGTTCATCCAGCAACAGCAGTTGCGGATGATTCACCAGCGCCCGTGCGAGCGCAACTCGCTGCTGTTGTCCTCCACTGATCTTCGATGGCTTCGATTTGGCATGCGCGGTCATTTTGACTCGAGCCAGCGCCTGCTCGACGCGCGTGGAGACCTCCGCTGCCGGCAACTTTGACACCTGCAGTCCGTAGCCCACGTTTTGCTCGACGGTCAGGTGAGGGAACAGCGCATAGTGTTGAAACACCGTGTTTACGGGTCTTCTGTAAGGAGGCAGTTGGTCTAGTCGCTTCCCTCCAATCCAGAGTTCTCCGGAAGTCGCGCTTTCGAATCCGGCAATGATCCGCAGTAGCGTTGTCTTGCCCGAACCGCTCTCGCCAAGGATCGTGAGGAACTCCCCTTGCGCAACCTGCAGTGAAATATCGCGGAGCACGACATTGTTACCGAACCTTTTTGCGACGTTCCGAATGTCCAGAAGGGGGGAAGAAACGGCGGGCCTTACGTTCAATTCGGCGGGAGTTGTACTCGTAGACATGTTTGGTTCTAATGAAAACGCCGAGCGTCCTGAGCAACGGTGCTACTGCGCCGCCTTGACCTCATTCCAGATCTCGTTGTACTTCGCGCGACGCGGTACGTTCTGCCAGAAATAAATTCGCTTCTGATAGTTGTCCACGTCGTCCAGGTGTAAAATCTTGCGCTCATCGACAGTCATCAGTTTTCCCGCCTCCGGATTCGCAGGCGTGTAGTGCGTCACAGCAGTCACTAATTTCTGTGTCTTTGCTTGCACCATGTATTCCAGGAATTGGTACGCAAGTTCCTGGTTCGCGCTGGCCGAAGTGATCATTAAATGGTCAATCCACCCGGTGGTGTTTTCCTTAGGGATGGTCTCACCAACAGGGAAATTTTGCTTTTTCAGTTCCGCGGTATTCAGTGGCCAACCCATAGCTGCGACTACTTCATGATTTTGGAACAGATTTGTCAACTCGCCGCCAGTTGCCCACATTTTGCGAATGTTCGGCTTGAGTTCCAGAAGTTTCTTCTTGACGGCTTCAAGTTGCTCGTCGCTGAGGTTGTAGAGTTGATTCGGATCCGGCTTGTCAAAGCCAAGGACTTGGGCCGCCATGTAGACGGAGGAGAGTTCATCCCACACGGAAATCTTCCCACGATACTTCGGATCCCATAGCACATTCCACGAATCAGGTGGTTGGCGAAACGCCGTCGTGGCGTAAATCAATGGATTTGGCCCCCACGTAAAAGGCACACCGTATACATTGCCATTCACACGCACAAGGGATAGGGAAGTGAGCTTTGGCGAGAGTTGAGTGTAGGTGGGGATCTTCGCAAGATCGAGGGGTGTCGCCAGGTTTGCCGAAGCAATCATGGTCGCGACATCACTCGAGGGCGAGATCACATCGTAGTTGCTGGCGCTGCCGCCACGAAGTTTGGCAACGAGTTCGTCACTCGTCCCCATGTAAGAGGCGGACACCTTGCATTTACACTGCTCTTCGAATCCGTTTACGAATGACGGATCAGCGTACCCTTCCCACACCAGAAGGTTCAGCGTGGAGGACTTCTTTGCGCAGGAACTGAAACCAAGAATTACCAACAAGAGTGAAAAGACACCGACCAGTCTCTTCATCATTTCGCCTCCAGGCGACTCGCCTTCAACGCGTTTTTCCAATTCGGAGATTCGTAGACCACTTTCCCGCCCACTATCGTCAGCAGCACTTCAGTCTTCTCGATTTGCGTGGGTTCGATTCGAAAAAGATCCTGCCCAAGGATGATCAAATCGGCGACCTTGCCCGGCTCGAGAGATCCTTCAGTTGCCTCGCGGTGCCCGGCAAATGCGGCGCCCAGAGTGTAACCGCGAATTGCGTCTTCAAGACTGATGCGCTCGTTTGGAACGAATCCGCCTGGTGGCTTGCCATCGGTCGTCTGCCGCGTGAGAGCATTCTGCACGCCTGCCCACGGATTTAAGGTGACAATCGGCCAGTCGCTGCCGAAGGCTAGCACTCCTCCGGAATTCTCTACGCTGCGCCAACTCCATGCGCGCTGAACTCGCTCTGGTCCCACGTTGCGCGCCCACACGGCCAGGGTGTCCTCATTGGGATACGCATGGAGGGGCTGAAAGCTGGCGATGACTCCGAGCTTACCGAAGCGGGGAATATCCTGGGCCGTAATGGTTTCGATGTGCTCGATGCGGTGCCGACGATCGCTGGTACCGTTTACCTTGGCGGCGTTCTCATACGCATCAAGTGTGGCGCGTACGGCGCGTTCGCCGATCGCATGCGTAAAAACCTGGATCCCGCGCTTATCGAGATCGGCGACCATCCGTTTATACGTACTGGGCTCCCAGAGAAGATCTCCTGTCAATTTTGGATCGTCACTATATGGGCTCAACATCGCCGCCGTGTGCGATTCCACCACTCCGTCCATGAAGAATTTCACGGCTCCACCAGAGATCCACTCGTCATGATATTTCTTCCGCGCTCCTTCGATCTCCTCGAACTGTGCCGCCGTGATTTCCGGAGGCGTGGCGGGATAGGAGAGATACATGCGCAGCGTAAGCTCGCCAGACTTCTGCAAATCCCGCAGGAGATCTACATCCTGCAAGTCGCCGCCGGCACTGTGGACGCGGACAAGCCCAACACGATTCGCTTCCTTGATACCCGCCTGCAGTGCTTGTAACTTTTCCTGGCGCGTGAGAGCAGGAATGGCCCTTCGCATGACTGCGTCGGCCGCATCTTCCTTGAACACGCCAATAGCCTCACCCGTCTTCGGATCGCGCACAATTTCGCCGCCGCGTGGATTGGGCGTGTCCTTGGTAACTCCCGCTAGTTCCATAGCCTTGGTGTTAGCCCACCAGGTATGCCCGTCATAGGAATCGAGGTATACGGGTCGGTCGGGGATAATCTCGTCCAGATATTTCTTGTGCGGAAGATTCGTCGGCCCGACGGAGGAGTATTGCCACCCTCGCCCGAGTACCCACGCTTCGTTCGGATGTGCGTCAGCGTAAGCCTTTACGCGGCGCTGGATCTCTGTAGTGTCCGGCGCATCATCCAGAAAAATCCGTTGCTGACTCAAGGATCCATCCAAAAAATGGATATGACAGTCCGTGAAACCGGGCAGCACAAGTTTGCCGGCTGCATCGATTATCTTGGTCGTGGCTTCCTTGTATTTATCGATTTCTGCGGCGCTGCCAACCGCAACAATTTTGTCAGCGCGAATCGCGACCGCTTCAGCCCAAGGCTGTTTGCTGTTCACCGTGTACACCCGCGCGTGCGTGATTACAACATCAGCAGCAGGCGGTTGCGTTTGTCCCTTCACCAATAGAGCAACGTTCAGCAAAGCCCCAATCAGCAACCCGGCATACCGGCAATGGCGCACCCACCGTCCCAAGGAGTCCAAGTTTCCCCTCAGCGTACGAGAATCACTTCTTCCGCAATTAAAGCTAAGACACCTTGCGAGCCAACAACATTAAGAGAGATCGCAAACCAACAACTGAGAACCGAGAACCGGGAACTGCCTTCAAAACGTCGGCGGCGTGTTCACCCACAGCACCCACGTTTCCGAATGTCCAGGATTCTTCCAGCGATGCGGTGTAGCGCTCTCGAAGTAAAAGCTGTCACCTGACTTGAGCCGGTACTCCTGGCCATCAAGCGCCAACTGCAACTCGCCGCGCAGCACCAGCAGGAACTCTTCGCCTTCATGCGTGTAGGATTCGCCGCTGCCCGCCTTGGGAGCGATTCGAAATAGATGAGGCTCCATCACTGTATTGCCCCACGCCAGCAATTCCATCCGCACACCCGGACCTGCCTCAAGTACCTTCCGTCCGCTGGGTCGTACCAGGCGGCTATTCGATTCCGCCGGATCAAAGAACTGCAGAATGTTTGTCTTGTGGAAGCGCGCGAGTCTGCGCAGTGTGGCGATGGACGCGCTCATCTGAGAGCGCTCGATGGCGCTCAAGAATCCGACGGAAATGCCGGCTGCCTTAGCCACTTGCGCCAACGAGAGTCCGCGCCGAATCCGCAATTGTCGCAACCGGGCACCGATTGCGCCGCTGACGCCGTCAGGCGAAGGCCGCACCAGCCCCTCGCGTTTCAGAAGTTGAACAATGGCCGGCGCATTCAATCCTCGCACGCGTCGCAGAAAGCGGGCGCGCTTCAGGATTTTCACATCCTCGGCACTGAAAAGCCTGTACTTGCTTTGGGTGCGACGTGGACGCGTGAGCCCCAGCCCTTCCCAAGAGCGGATGACGGAAGGCGAAACACCCACCAGTCGTGCTACCTCGCCGATTTTCAAGTAAGGTTGCCTGATGTTCGACTTCATGCTGCTAACGCCTATCTTTCAGCGTTTCGCGACTGCCATGGATCGCTATTTTTCGCTTGACAGTCAGGGTGAGCTTCTCTAACCTTGCGCGATTATAGCAAGGTTTGTTTGCGGCGCAAGACAGTCTGTGAATCGCAATTTCTGTTAACGACAACTTTCCCCTGCATCGCGGAGGTCTCATGCTGTCGTCGAAAGCACGTCAGGCGACGCGAGTTCTGGTCGCATTGTTCTGCCTTATCGCTTCCACGTTACTTTCCGCGCAAAGTACCGGCGGGCGCATTTTGGGCCGTGTGGCTGATTCGAGCGGCGCCATTGTGGTCGGTGCGAAAATCACCCTGACCAATGAAGCGACTAGCATGAGCCGCGATACCAAGACCAACGAGAACGGCGATTATGTTTTCCTTGAGGTCGCACCCGGGCAATACGCTCTTAAATTCGAGCAGCAGGGTTTCACCACTAACCTGCGCAAAGGCGTCACGCTAGATGTGAATCAGGTCGTGACGCTGAACATGACCTTGCAGGTTGGCCAAAGCAAGGAGGTAGTGGAAGTCACTTCAGAGGCGCCCCTGGTGGATACCACCAGTACGCAGCTTGGGGCGGTGGTAAACAATCGATCCGTCAACCAGCTCCCACTCAACGCTCGCGATACCTATCAGTTCCTGCAATTGCAACCCGGGGTCATGTCCACCGTCGGATCTTCCAATTCAGTGGTCTATGGAAACGATCGAGCTGGGGCAGTGTCTGTGAATGGGGGGCGTGGCCGTGCCAACAACTTTAGCGTGAACGGCGGCGATGCCAACGACCAGTTCGTCAACTTGCCAACCGTGCAGCCTGCACCTGACAGCATTGAAGAGTTTCGCGTTCTTACCAATACCTTCGATGCCGAGTATGGCCGCAACTCCGGGTCTGTGGTCAACGTGGTTACAAAATCGGGAACGAACAATATTCGCGGGAATGTGTATGAATTTTTCCGCAACACGGTTCTGAACGCAAATGCTTACTGCTTCGTAGATGTCGCTTGCGACAAGCCGCAGTTCAATCAAAACCAGTTTGGCGGAACTCTCGGCGGACCCATCAAGAAAGATCGGACTTTCTTCTTCACCTCGTACGAAGGCAGGCGCATACGTCAGGGAATTACATCGCCAGCAGTGACCGTCCCTTCTGCTGCGGAACGTCCCAACAACGACGCCGCACACATGGTGAATGGTCACATTGTCGCCGATTTCTCCGAGGAATCGCCGTTCCCCGGGACTCTGAGCAGTGCATACGCATTACTAAATGGAGGTGGAGTCGGGCAGCGGGGAGGCTGCCAGCAGGCCGTTACCGATATGGGCGGGGGAACGATTGGAGACGGCGTTCTCTATAGTGACATCTTTCCGGGCAACAAGATTCCCCTGGAATGCCTCGATGCGACTGCAGTAGACCTGCTGCAATTTGTTCCTCTTCCCCCGGCGGGCTCTGCAGGCAACCTCATTCAGACTGTTCCCGTCCAGCCCACCCGTGGCGACCAGTTCACGGTAAGAGTCGATCATCGCATCAATGACAAACAGAACCTCAGCTTCTACTACTATTTCGACGATCACCACGTAGTTTCGCCGTTTGCGCAGTTTCAGGCTGCCGGCGCGAACGTGCCCGGTTTCGGATCGATCACTGAAGAGCGATTCCAACAGTGGAACATCAGCCATACCTGGACTATCAACAACAGTACGGTGAATGAATTCCGCTTCAACTACAATCGCGAAGCGCAGAGAACTTTTCAACATCCGGTCCGCACTTCTTTAGTGCAGGATTCCTGTCCGCTACCGCCTACCTGGCTCACCGATGTCTTGGGGCCGGTACCTTGCTTTTCGGATGGCACGTCAGACAACGCCTTGGGCATTCATCCCAACCTTGGCGCTAGCCGAGAGGGAGTTCCTTTCGTCCAGGTAAGCGGCGGATTCACGATTGGGAACAACGGTGAGGGTGAACTGCCTCAGGTGGGCAATTCATTTCAATGGTCCGACAATCTCAGCAAAGTGGTTGGGAACCACTCGCTAAAGTTCGGTGCAGATGTTCGTCGCCAGCGCTTCGACCAGACCTTGTATTTTGATGTCAACGGCGAATTCTTTGTGGACGGTACTTCGACCAACACCACTCTAGGAGATACAGTCTTCTCCGACTACTTGCTTGGATTCCCCGGTTCATATGGTCAGGGCTCAGCACAGGTCGAAAATGTCCGCAGCACTGGACTGTATCTTTTTGCTCAGGATAGTTGGAAGATCAAACCCAACCTGACGCTAAATTATGGGCTGCGCTGGGAACTCAACACTCCCATTGCCGATGTCAGCAGGCACGTACAGACCTACCGACCGGGACAAACCAGCACAATCTATCCCTGCATGGACACCGTCAACACCGACTGTTCTTCCATGACTCCGGTGGGTTTGCTTGTCTCGGGGGATCAGGGCATTCCGAATGCCCTGACGCAGACGTACTACAAAGCTTTTGCCCCGAGGATTGGCGTCTCATGGAGTCCAGGAAGTTCCGGCAAGACCGTAATCAAAGCGGGATGGGGACTGTTCTATAACCCGATCGAGCAGCTCGTGCTGGAACAGTTCAGCGCTGAGCCACCATTCGGCGGTAGCACCTTCCCCTTTAACACTTTCTTCAACACACCGTTCCTCGACCAAAGCGGGGAATTTTCCTACCCCAATCCGTTTGGTCTGCCCTCGCTGGCGGGCGTCAATGGCATCCTGAATCCGCCACGGGGCCAGGGAGTGGACTGGGGCATGTTCCGTCCGATTCTCTTATTCGGACAGTTTCAGCCGCACCTGCGCAGTCAGTATTCGGCCCAGTACAACCTTACGATCGAGCGCGAACTGACCAGAGATTTGAAATTGCAGGTGGGTTACGTCGGATCTCAGGGGCATCGTTTGTTGGCCACGCACGACATCAACTACGGGAATCCCCAAACTTGTTTGGATTTGTATAACATCTCGCTCGCTACGGGTGATGACAGCCTGTTCTGCGGACAATACTTCGCGGATGCTCCCTACTTCATTCCAGCTGGCGAAATTCCTGCGGGTATGACTTTGCACCTGCCCTATGGATCGCAACCGGTGGTGACTGGACCCAATCCCACGGATATCACTTTGGTGGGATTGCGCCGGTATTCCTCTCCGCAATGCGATCCATTGACTGGTACTGGGTGCCCTGCTGACGGCATTCCCGTATTCAGCAGCATCTTTGCTCAGGACACGATTGCCAATTCGGCCTACAACTCGTTGCAGGCATCTCTCGATAAACGTTTTACGAAGGGATTGCAGTTGACCGCTGCTTATACGTTCAGCAAGTCCTTCGATCAAGCCTCCAGCTTCGAAGGGATCTTGAACCCAATCGACCCCCTTCGGAGCCGGTCACTCTCCAATTTCGATGCGCGACACAGGATTGTGTTGAGCTACTACTGGGAGCTGCCAGTCCCGCATTACAGCGGCGCCAAAGGCACGCTGCTTAACGGTTGGGCGATCTCGGGGATCACCACGTTCCAGACTGGATTCCCGATTCGCATTCAATCCCTCGCGGATAACGAGCTGATGTATAGCTTCGACTTCGAGCTACCGGGCGAGCCGAATCAGATCGCACCCTTTCGTACGATGAGACCTCAATCCCACGGCAACTACTTTTTCGATCCCAATAGTTTCACAGAGAATGCATCCGATTCGTCAGAGCCACCCTGCACCGATGGTGCGGCATTCGGATGCTACGACCCAACGCTATTTGGCAGTCTGGGAAACGCGCCGCGCACAATCTGCTGCGGGCCGCATGTCAGCCAAACAGACCTCGCTTTGCTGAAGACGATTCCCTTATCGGAAACAAAACGTATCGACTTCCGCGCCGAGTTCTTCAACCTCTTTAATCACACGCAGTTTTACACTCCGGACGGCAATACGTCCGACGGCTCACAATTCGGCCAGGTCACGCAAGCTCGCGACCCGCGGCTGATACAATTTGCTTTGAAGTTCTTTTTCTAGTCGGAGTGTTATCCGACGCCCCGGGCGGCTTTCCGCCGCCTGGGCACAATCTAATGGCCAACGTCACGGCCTGAGCATTCTTGGAGACTCCCGATGTACCCCGAACTGCAGAAGGAGCTCGAAACTTTCGAGCGCCGTACGCCGAAATCCGCCGAAGCCCACAAGCGCAACCTGAAGCGCCTTCCCTTGGGCGTCGCCAGCA
>Ga0075434_100001464_pt1 | contig 19873 bp, 16 predicted proteins | sample RhiMethybrSRZTD3_FD_75298 | JGI IMG/M metagenome (GOLD analysis project Ga0075434, IMG submission 75298) | Populus rhizosphere microbial communities from Tennessee, USA - Rhizosphere MetaG P. TD hybrid SRZTD3 | ecosystem: Host-associated > Plants > Roots > Rhizosphere > Soil | place: USA... | reverse complement strand
CGGCGACCTCCGACCCAGAGGCTCCAGCGCCTGGAATCCATCGGCACCTCGTGGCGGCGCCTTTAGCGGACCGAGGCACGCCGAAATCGGCGGGCCGGGGGGCGCATCTAAGGGGTATCCTAGCTCGAATTCACCCCTTCCCACGTCGGAGGAGGTTCTTGAAATGAAGACCGTCACCGCCCTGCACCACGTCACCGCCATCGCGGGGCCGGCGCAGGAGAACCTGGATTTCTACGCCGGCGTCCTCGGAATGCGCCTGGTGAAACGAAGCGTCAATCAGGACGACCCCGGCACCTATCACCTCTTCTACGCGGACGGAGAAGGGCACGCCGGGACCGACCTGACCTTCTTCCCCTGGGCCGACCTGGCTCCGCCTCGGCCGGGCCACGGGCTCGCGAGCGAGGTGTCGCTGGCGGTGCCGGCCGGAAGCCTCGCGTGGTGGGGGGACCGCCTGTCGCGGTACGGCACGGCCGTCGGTGCGCTCGAGACTCGGTTCGGCGAGAAGGCGCTGCCGATCGTGGATCCCCACGGGCTTCGGGTCGCGCTCGTCGAAGCGGAGGAGCCATCCCACCGCTCGTTCGCGTCCTACGACGGAAGTCCCGTACCCCCTGACCGCCAGATCCGCGGCCTGCACGCCGCCCGCGCGCTGGAGCGCCAGCTCGGCCCCACGAAATCCTTCCTCGAAGGCGTGATGGGTTTTCGCCACGTCGGCTCGGAAGGCTCGTGGCACCGCTACGCCGTCGGAGAAGGCGGGTCGGGCGCCGTCATCGACATCGCCGAATCGCCGGACGCGCCGCGCGGTGTGTGGGGTGTCGGCGCCATCCACCACCTCGCCTGGCGCGTCGATGACGACGCGCACGAGCTCGCGATGCGCGATCGGATCGCCGCGTCCGGAGCGCACCCGACGCCGGTGATCGATCGTTTCTGGTTCCGATCGGTCTACTTCAGGGAGCCGGGCGGGGTTCTGTTCGAGCTGGCGACCGACGGACCCGGCTTCGGCGTGGACGAGCCGACCGCGAGTCTCGGCGAGACCCTCGTGCTGCCGCCCTGGCTCGAGGCGCGTCGTGCGGAGATCGAGAGCGCCCTTCCCCGACTCACCCTGCCGCGCGGGGCCGAAGCGCCGCGATGATCCGAAGGGGGCCGCCTTCGCGGCGGCCCCACGCGCGCCGCGAATCGGTGCGCGCGCGTCGACTTCGCGTTGGACGCGACGCGACAAACCGCAGCGTTTCTCTCCCTCGATGCATTCATCGCCTCCAATCCGCAAGACGCAACACGAGTGACTTCACGCTGTAGGAACGAAGCCCAACGCCCCGCATGATCGAACGAAAGCGAACGAACGCATGGTCCCGTTCGTACGCGAGCGCTTCGGCGCGTCGCCGCATCGAACGCGCGTTCGAGCAAGAACCGCCGACGCGAAGGCGCGTTGTGTCGCGCGCGCCCGCACCGGATGGGGTGGCACGATGGTTGATACTCCCGATCCTCGCAGTCAAACACCTGGTATGCGCACCGGCGCTCTGCGCGTGGGCCCGCGCGGAGAGAACGTCAGTGCGAGGAGGAGGAGAATGCGGAACGCCCCAGAAACGTGCGGGTCCCCGATCGGGTGGAAGAGCACCATCGCCGCACGTTGGAGCAAGCCGACTCTCCGCCGTCGCCGTCGGCAGCACGCAGTCAGTCGAACACGTCAACGAAGCACGAATGCAGTAACTGGAACCGATCACTCAATGGACTTCGGAGGCAACGCCATCGCGGCGCCTTCGGGTCACGGAGGAATCATGAAGAAGTCTCATGGAATCGGTCTTGCCGTTGCGGCCATGCTCACCCTGATCACGGCGCCTGCATTTGCCAAGACCACGTTCAACACCCACCTCACCGGCAAGGATGAGGTGCCGACGCGCGAAACACACGCGACGGGTCAGGCGATGTTCACGCTGAACAGCGACGGAACGACCCTGCAGTACAAGATCAACGTCAGCAACATCGAGAACGTAGTCTCGGTGCGGATGGGGAACGCCCCGGTCGGCGAAACCGGCCCGGATGTGGCGGTCCTGTTCGGCCCGGCGGCTGCGGGCGGTGGCAAGGTCAGCGGCCCGCTTACGACCGGAAGCCTCACGTCGGCCAGCCTCGTCGGCCCTCTGGCGGGGCGGACGATCGCCGATCTGATCACGGAAATCAACGCGGGGCGGATTTACTTGAACGTCGTGACGGATGATGGGCTTGCTCCGACGGATCAGAAGCCGGGCGACTTCATCTCCGGCGAGATCCGGGGGCAGGTCGAGTAGTCCCCGAACGACGGAACCCATCGAGATCGACTGACCTCACTCGCAGATGACGGCGATCCAGGGCCGCGCCGGCGAAATCCCCGGCGCGGCCCATTCTATTTCGATGGTTGCGGGGAAGCTACCTGGCGGTGGGCGGATGCTCCGAGTCGTGGAGATCTCGGATCTTCGCCTCGATTCGGTTGATGAGGAGGTGGTGACCGATCGGGCGCAACAAATCGATCGCATGGCCCAGATGGGCTCGCGACTCTTCGAGATTGCCCAGCTCGGCTCGGAAGAGCCCGTAGTCGTAGCAGACCTCAGCCTCGAGCCAGGCAGGAGCCGGTTCCGCCGCGCGACACAACTCGAGGGCCTTTTCGAAGAAGACGAAGCCGGTCTCGTCGCGCTCCCGCCCGCTCACCCTTCCACGGATCGCGTAGAAGCGAACCAAGTGCCGTCGCAGGTTGCCTCGAACGGCGAAGTCCTCCGCCGCTTGCAATTCCTCGTCGGCCCGCGGAAGCTCCCGCCACAAGAGGTAGAGTCGGCTGATGTCCAGACGAACGTCCATCTCGTTTTGCGGCGACAGGCGGATTCCGCTTCGATCCTCGAGAGCCCTCCGATAGGTCAAGAGGGCGACGGCATGATTTCCGCGCGATGCTTCGAGGCGGCCACACGCGGCAAGGCATCCGGCGTCGACCGCGGGGTCGCCGACGGTCTGCGCGGCGTCGCGGGCGGTGCGAAGGAACTCCGCGGCCATGGCGGAATCGCCGCGCTCTCGGGCCGCGTCGGCCACTCCGAGGTGGAGCGAGATCAACAGGGGAGGGCTCACGCGCGGGAAGTAGGTGCCGCGGCGGTACCACGTGTCCGCTCGGTTCCAATCGAGGCGGCGAGCTTCGAAGTCGCCCAGATCGCGGCAGGCGGACGCGGCTTCCTCCGGGTTCTGATCCGCCTCGGCGAGCGCGAGGCTCTCGTCGAGGAACCGCGAGGCGTCGTGGAATCGTCCGCGCTCCATTGCCACACGGCCCAGACATCGCAACGCGCGGGTCTTGGGCTCAAGGTCGCGCAGATCTTCCGATTCGCGAAGCGCGCACGCATACCAGGCTTCGGCTTGGCGATACCGCCCCGCCCGGTCTTCGGCGGCTCCCGCCTCGATCAGCGCCTGGATCGCGGCCTCGCGGTCCCGGGCCTGCTCCAGCTCCAGCACGGCGATCGAAGCGTGGAGGACGGAGGAGATCGCCGCGGCCGCCTCCTGGACCACTTGGGGCTCCAGCCGGCGCAATTCCGCTGGGTCGAGAAATCGCTTCCCGACCGTGTCGTAGGGGCTTCGGTTCGAGGACGTTAGCGAAACGGCGCTGATGAGCGCGCGAAGCGGCGTGAGTTCTTCCAGATCGGGAATGAGTCTGAGCGCCCGTTCGACGCGCAGGGGGGATGAGGGGGCGCGCGCCATCTCTAGAGCCGGTACTGGCGAATCTTCCGTGTCAGGGTATTGCGATGGAGACCCAGGATCCTCGCCGCCTCGCCGATCTGCCCGCGGGTGAGCGCCAGCACGTCGGCGATGTGATGCGCCTCGACGTCGCGGAGCGCCCGAAGCGTGCGAGGGCGCGATGCGCTCGGTCCCGTTTGGCGCCACTCCTCGGGTAGGTGCTCCGGCCGGATGACTTCGGTGTTCGCCAGCAGGGCCGCGCGCTGAAGCACGCTTCGGAGCTCTCGGACGTTCCCCGTCCATTCGTGCCGTCGAAGGAGATCCAACGCGCCCTCCGAGATGCCGGTGAACGTCTTTCCGTACTGACGGCCGAAATCGCGGAGAAAATGACCCGTCAACAAGAAGAGGTCATCTCCGCGCTCTGCCAGGCGAGGCAAACGGATCGTCACCACGCCGAGACGGTGGAGGAGATCCTCCCGCAATCTGCCCTGGGCGAGCAGCTCTTCGGGATCGCGGTCCAGCCCGGCCACGAGGCGTACGTCCACCGGGATTGGACCCGCGCCGCCGACTCGCTCGATCTCCCGCCCGCGGATCGCCCGCAGAAGCTTGCTCTGGAGCGCGGCGCTCATGTCGCCGACCTCGCCCAGGAAGAGGGTCCCGCCCGAGGCGCGCTCGAAGCGCCCGGGCTTCTGCGACACCGCTCCGGGGAACGATCCCCGCTCGTGGCCGAAGAGCTCGCTCTCGAGCAGGTGCTCCGGGATCGCCGAGCAATGCAACGCCGTGAACGGTCCGTCCGGTCGGGGCCCGACCTCGTGGATCGTTCTCGCGACGAATTCCTTGCCCGTTCCCGTCTCGCCGAGAAGGAGGACGTCCGCGTTGGTCGGCGCGACCTGGGCGATCGTCCGAAACACGGGCAGCATTTCGGCACTCCGGGAAATGATCGGATACGAACCGCCGGTGGGGGGGATCGCGTCGGAGAGGGGAATGACCGTTTCCGATTCCGCCTCGCTGACCCGGCGGTAGAGCTCGGAGAACCGCTCGCGGTCCACGGGCGCGGGCAGCATCTCGAACGCCCCCATTCGCGTGACCTCCAAGGCGAGCGCGGGCTCCGCCACGACCGCGACGACGCGGGGTGGCCGGGGGTCGTTGCGGAGGGCCCTCTCCCACCAGCGCAGTTGATCCAGGCGCTCGGCCGAGACGGGAACGAAGACCAGTCCGAACTCGTCCCGCCCGATCGCGCGAATAGCGGCCGCCGGGCTCGGCACCTTGTACAGCGTCGTTCCCTCGGCGCGCGCGTGGCGAGCCAGGTCGCGGAACACGGACGGATCCTCGCCGACCGCCAGGAGTCGTTTGACGCGGGCCAGGCCCGTCGACGGCGCTGCCCGCCGTTCCGGCCCCGAGGCTGGAGTGCTTGGAGGTGGATCGAGGAGTAGAACGTTGGTACCGGCGGAGGGCCCTTCCGCGTGCTTCGACCTTGTGGTGGCCCGCTGAGTGTTGTCCGTCACTGGTCTTCTTCCTCTCAACCCCCCGTGAAGTTGAGCCGCCACGTCGGGCGCCGCCACTCCGTCGGCGCCCGTCCCTCTTCAAAGAGCTACACCTTACAAGGGGCAATTGCGCCTCGATTACGAGGGCAGTGCGCCCCGATTCATCGCTGCTCGCGAATGCACCGGATTGCAGCCGGGGGCCGGAGCAACCGCCGGAGAGTCTCCACGTATGAATGAATCGTGCCTGTCACTACCCCATCAGGTTCTCCCCGGGGTGAAGAGTCGTATCGGAGCCGCCTGTCGACGCTGGAAGCGTACGAACAGCGGACGCTCCTGTACCGATACGGCCGAGAACGGGGCTCGAAGAGCCGACTAAGCCGAAGCCACGTGGAAACACGTACCCGGGTATGCGGAATGCACCATGCAACAAATCGGGCCGGGGAACTCGAAGGCGAGAGCCGTTCGAGTCCCTGACCCGAAATTATTGTCTCTCCCCGACGTCGAAGCCGCTCAGGCGCGCGAGTCCGAGCTGCCCGATGCGGGTGGCCTGCGCGCCGCGCCGAGAAGCACGACTCCGCCTACGATCGCCGCGATGCCGAGCCAGGGAGGAATCGTGTGCCGCTCCTCGACCGCCGCCTCCATGTCGCCGAACTTCATGACGTGGCGCTCGGACGTGTAGGGGATGCTCTTGAAGACGACCAGCAACCCGCCGACCACGAGCACGATTCCGGCGATCACGATAGGACGCATATGCCCTCACTCTCCGGATGAACTCTTGCCGCGGGGCTGCCCCTGCGTGGAAGCCCTGCGAGTCTCCGCGCTGCCGCCCGGCGCAGCGCCCGGTGGGGGTGGCATGGCTCCCATGGCGCCTCCGGAGCTATCCGAGGCGACCGCCGCCTGCGCCGAATCCGCGGTTTGACCGGCCCCCGCCGCGGGCGCCTGCGCCTCGGCGCTGCCGGCGTCGGATCCGTGCGCGACCTTCGCGATGACGCGATCCTTGATGTCTTGCACTTGCTCGAGCCCTTGAGGTCCCGCGTACAGGGTCCACGCGAGACCACCGACGGCGATCATCGCCAAGAAGGCCGCGAACACGCCGAAACCCGCGCGGCGTCGAATTCCTCTCCACTCGCGTTCCGTGATCGTGGTCGGGGCGTCGAGATCCACATCCGAGCCCTCTTCCCATTGGCTTCTCATTGAATGCTCCTTTGTCGTTGACGTTGGTCGGTGCGTTCCAAGACCTGGGCGGCAGCACGCCAAAGGCCGCCGTCGGCCGAAATAGCAGAATGGGTACCAGCGAGCCGCGGCCCCTTCGAAACGGCGTGGTTACGATCAATTAAGGGGATGGGGGACGACGGGGAAGCCGCACCGCCGAGCGCGCGCGTACACTTTCGAACCGAATCGAGCGCGCGGGCGCAAGTTAGAGAGTGACAACTGACGCTTACTAGTGTAATATGATATGTCTAGGGCCCTGGGATGGTCCCTCGGCCCACATGGAAGGAGGGGCACATGAAGCCTCTTCCCGCGTTCCTCGCCCGCTCTCCCCGGCGCTCGAACCCCTTCCTGATTCCTGCCACCGCACTCGCTCTGTCGCTCACACTCCTAGCCCTCTTCGGGGCGAGACCCGTGGCAGCACAACAAAGCCGCAACGTGACGCTTCTATCTCACATAGATCGGTACGACCGATATTCCTCGTGTTGGTCCTACATCCATCACGACGGTCGGGAGTACGCAGTGGAATTCGCGACCACGGGCGCGTCGATCGTGCGGCTTACGGATCCTCGGAATCCCGTGGAAGTGGCGTTCATCGGGTTGCGCACCTCGGATTGGCACGAGGCGCGGCAGTACCGCGATTGGCTCTACGTGACGACCGAGATAGACAACGGGGTGCCTTCGGGGAACGGGCTGGAGATCATCAGCATGGTGGATCCGGAACACCCCAAGCTCGCCGGGTCGTTTCATCCGGGTATCGACTGGGCGCACACCGTTGACATCGACACGACGCGGGCCATTCTCTACGCGGCGGGAGCGCCCGGCGGGATGGCGATCTATTCGCTGGCGGACCCGGAGAACCCCGTTCAAATCGCCCTGTACACGACGAGAAGCGATTCCACCCTCGGCTACATCCACACGATCTACACTCACGGGACGCGGGGATACGCCTCCCTCGTCACCGATAACCTCGAGAATATCCTCGACCTTTCCGATCCAGCCCATCCGGTCGTCTTGGCGTCGATTCGTACTCCGGGGAGGTTCACGCACAGTTCCTGGACCTCAGGTGATCAGCGGTATCTCTACGTGACGGATGAGACGAATGGAGCCCAGCTCCATGTGTACGACATCCAAGATCTTTCGAATATCCGCCGGGTGTACAACTTCGAGGAGCTTGGGCCCCGTACGACGCCGCACGATCCCGTCATTCGGGGAAATCTCGCCTTCGTTTCGTACTACACGGCGGGCGCCCACATCCTGGACGTTTCCAATTCCGCGTGGCCGGTCGAAGTGGGGTTCTACGATACTTTCCCGGGATCGGATGGGGGGCTCCGGGGCTGCTGGGAAGCGGCGCCCATGTTTCCCTCGGGCATCTTCATCGCGAGCGACACGGAAACCGGCCTTTACGTGCTTCAACCCGAGTTGAACTACGCGATCATCCGGGGCACCGTGTCGGAGGCGCCGAGCGGCCCGATCCTTCCAGGCGTGACCGTGTCGCAAGCGCCGGCCAGCGGTGCGAGCACGCATAGTTACTCGGATGGCCGGTACGCCATCGCGGTGACTCCGGGAACGGTCACGATTCAGACCTCGCTGTTCGGGTACGACCCGCTCGTCAAGGCCGTCGTGGCGTCGCTCGGCTCGGACCAGACGCTCGCGCTCAAGATTCGCAGGTCGGATGCCGGCTCCGTGGCAGGCGTGGTGCGCCGGGCGTCGGATTCGACGCCGCTCCGGGAGGCGGAGATCCAGATCCTCGGAACACCGCTCACGTCGATGACCGATGCGGCCGGCGCGTATACGATTCCATCGGTTCCCGTCGGCACATACCAGGTCCGATGCCTCTGCCCGGGTCAGGTGCCCAAGATCGGTACCGTTACCGTTTCGAAAGGCAAGTCGAGCGCCCTTGGCTTCAATCTCGCCTCCGCTCTCTACTACGACGACGCGGAGAGCGATCGGGGATGGGCGTTGAGCGCTTCCTACGACGATGCGGCGGCGGGCCTCTGGATCCGGGACGTGCCCCTCGGCACGATCGAGCTCCTGACCGGACTCCCGGTTCAGACCGACCACGATCGATCGCCGGCCCCAGGGACGAAGTGTTTCGTTACCGGAAACAGGACAAGCCCCAATGTGTTCGCCTTCTTCTCGGGAGCGGTCACGGGCGGCAAGACGACCTTGACGAGCCCGCCGCTGCATCTGGCGGGCGTGCAGGATCCGCGAATCGCCTTCTGGCGGTGGTACGTGAATTTCGTGAACGACCAGATTCCCGACGACCCGTTCGTCACGCAACTCTCGAGTGACGGAGGACGCACATGGACGAGCGTCGACTCCCTCCTCTTCTCGGAGCCGGGGTGGCAATACTTCGAGATCCCCGTGGCGAATTACATCCCGAATCCAGGCGACGTGATGATTCGATTCATCGCGATGGATCCGGATGAATTCGACTGGGTGGAGGCGGCGATCGACGACATCGCCTTCTATTCGGGCGCCGGTTCCGGCCCGGCGCCGGTCGCATCGATCGCCGACGGCTCGTTCGCGCCGGCGGCCATGGTCGGACGACCTCGCCCTTCGCCTACCCGCGGCGAGACCAACGTTGAGCTTTCCCTGACGAGGGCGACGAGGGTCCGCGCCGAGTTGTTCGACGTTCAGGGAAGGCTGGTCCGGACGATCCAGGACGGCACGCTGGCCGCAGGCTTCCAGACCCTCCGATGGGATGGCAGGCTGACGGACGGCAGCCCGGCCGCGGCGGGCGTCTATTGGTTCCGTGTCAACGCGGCAGGCGTCGTGAAGACGTCGCGACTGGTCATCCTGCGTTAGCGAAAGGGAGTGTGCGATACTGGGCAACGTGAGGCCCGCCCGCGTTGTCCTGTCGCTCCTCCTGTCCCTCGCGTTCGCGCCGTGCGGTTCCGCCGCCGACTCCACGTGGATCGAGCACATGCAGTCGGCGCGGGCCGCTTTGGCGGCCGACGACGCGAGCGGCGCCAGGCAACACCTGCTCGCGGCCGACTCGCTGATCGGCGGGCACACGGTTGCCAAGTGGGCGCTCGCCACGCTGGCCGCGCACGAGGGTGATCGGGTCGGCGTACTCCGATGGCTCGGCGCTCTGGCGGACGCGGGCATCACGCGGCCGGTAGCCGCCGACAGCGCGTTCACGCGCTGGCGAGAGGACCCGGAGTTCCGCGCGGTGGCCGCCCGGCTCGACGCGAACGGCGACGCCACGCGGAACGCGTCTCTGGCCCGCGTCCTGAACGACGCCGCGCTCCTGACCGAAGACGTGGCGTGGGACGCGCGCGGAAGACGCTTCCTGGTCAGTTCGATTCACGAAAGCAAGATCGTCGCGATCGACGGCGACGGCATCGTCACCGATTTCACGATATCGGGCGCGACCGGTATCTGGGGCGTGTACGGCCTCGCGCTCGACGCCAAGCGCGGCGTCCTCTGGGCCACCACGGCGGCCGGGCCCGAATGCGACGGCTATGAGACCGCCGACTCGGGACGCACGGCGCTGCTTTCTTTCGACGTCGGGACGGCGCGCGTTCTGCGACGCCTCGAGTTGCCGCGCACGGCGGCTCGCCAGGCGCTCGGGGATCTGACGGTGGCGCCGGACGGTATCGTCTACGCCTGCGAATCTTATGGCGGCGCCGTCTACCGACTGCCGCGCGGGGGAGCCGCCCTCGAAACGCTGGTGGCGCCGGGGACGTTTCGATCGCCGCAGACACCCGCGCTCGCGAAGGACGGCCGGCGACTCTACGTCGCGGATTATGCTCGCGGCATCGCGGCGATTCGCTTCTCGACCCGAGCCGTCGAGTGGATGCCCAAGCCCTACACCCTCGCGTCCGCCGGAATCGACGGCCTTTATCGCGATGGAACTCACCTGATCGCGATCCAGAACGGTACGACGCCGCACCGCGTGCTGGATTTGACCCTCGACGCCGCCGGCTCCAAGATCACCGCGTGGCGCGTGCTGGAGCAAGCGTCCGAGCGGCTCGGGGAGCCCAATCACGGGGTCCTGGTCGGAAGGGACTTCTATTTCATCGGGGATAGCGGCTGGGATCGAGTGGGCGGCGACGGGAGGCTCGAGACAACGCTCGAGTCCAGGCCGCCGGTGCTGCTGAAGCTCGCGCTCGAACGCGGCGCGAGCGCGAACGTCAAGTAAGGAGGAGGAAGATCCATGGGAATGACAGGCCCCGACGAAACGCCGGCACCGGGCCGCCGCCCGATCGCTCCCCTCTGGCACACGATCGCCCTCGTCGCGCTGATCCTGGCGATCGCCGGCTATGGCGCCTATGCGCAGAAGAACGCCGGGTCGAAGACCCAGATCGCGGAGCGCCGCGGCTCGACACTGCCGCTCTATCTGGGATTGATCGCCGGGGAGTGGGCGCTCTTTCGTTTTTCGATCGTCGGGCTACGGAAGACGGGGACCCGGATGCGGGGCGTCATCGGCCAACGCTGGGCGAGTTGGAAGGACGTCGCCCGCGACGCGGCGATCGGCCTCGGCGCGTGGGTCGTGTGGACGGGAGCCGAGACGCTCTTGGCGCAAGCGATGGGTCAAGACACGGCGAAAGAAATCACCGCGCTCCTCCCTCGTGGCCCTGCCGAGATCGTGGCGTGGATCGCCCTCTCGGTCAGCGCGGGAATCTGCGAGGAGGCCGTCTTCCGGGGCTACCTCCAGCAGCAATTCCAGGCGCTCACGGGGAACACGGCGCTCGCGATCTCCCTCCAGGCGCTCGTCTTCGGCGTGGGGCACGGCTACCAGGGTCTTCAGAAGACGCTCCTGATCGTGCTGTTCGGCGCGGCCTTCGGCGCCTTGGCCCACTGGCGACGGAGCCTCAAGCCCGGGATGATCCTCCACGCGTGGACCGACATCTTCAGCGGGATCCTGGCGAGCCGCGCCTGACCTACTTCGGAGCGGCCGGCGCCGGCGCGATCGCCGCGACTCCTCCCAACTGACGGAGGCGTTCCAGCCGCTCGGGTTCGTCCCGGGTCAGCCAGGGGTCTTTGGAGAGCAGGTCGAACGCGGCCGCGAAGTGGGACTTCGCCTCGTCGCCGCGGTTCAAGGCGAGGAGGCACTCGGCGATCTCCTCCCGCACGAAGCCGTCCTTGGTTCCGGCTGCCCGATGCTCCTCGAGCAGTTCCCGTTGGATCGCGAGGGCCTCCTCGGTCTTACCCAGCGACCGGAGCGCCCGCGCCACGCACCACCGCGCGACCCGGATATCGGACGGTTTGCCCTCCGCCTTTCGGGCGGTCAACGCCTTCTGAAAGAGGTCGAGGGCCGTGGCGTAGTCCTTCTGCTCGTGGTAGGTCCAGCCCAGGTTGTTGTAGAGCGAGCCGAGCCACTTTCTCGCCTTCGGGTCGTTCGATTGCTCGGCGTAGTCAATGGCCCTTCGATTCCACGCAACCGAAGAGTCGCCCGGCGAAACGATCCCGAGCATGTGCGCCGCGTCCACGGCGTACCCGCCGGCCCCCGCCGCTCGCGCCAGATTCCACGCCGATTCGAAGAGCGGCTTCGATTCCTCGCGCTGCTTCGACGAGTTCAGCACCCGCCCGCGCTCCAAGAGAAGTCGCACGCGCGCGACCTTCATGTCGTCCGTCACCAATGCTTCGGCCTCAGCGAGCGTCTTCGTCGCGGTGTCGAATTTCAGCTGGAGGCCCTCGGTTCGCGCAATCTGCGTGAGGAGCTGAGCCAGGTAGTCCTTGTTGCCGCTGGATCGGGCTGCCGGGAGGATGGCGCGAAACGCGGCCTCGGTCGAATCGGGAGCGTCGAAATTCCAAAGCAAATCGAAATCGGGCAGGGCGGCGCGAGTGGCGGCCACGGAATCCTCCACTGAGTTGGCGAGACAGGTCGCGAGCGCGATCAACCAAACGACGGGGCGCATCGAAGATCTCCCGAAAAACTCGACTGGGCCCGCATGAGATCCTAGCGCCACCTGGCGCCGACGGGGCGAGGGAAGTATACCGGGCGCCCGATAGGCGCCGAGCAGCGGTTTGAAGAAACGGGATGACTTTGAAGTTCCTTCCGCCCTGGCGGCCGCGCCTTGGGCGGCCCGGGGACGACTCGATACGCCCTAGAAGACACGCCCGCCAGGCTCTACCGAGGTTTTCCGGCTCTCGCAACGCGTGGCACCGTTCGTGCCCTTAGGTCTTCTACTGGGGACCGCAAGCCGCAATTCGCGGAGTCCGCGGCGACCCACCACGAATGCAAGGGAGGACGTTCCATGCAACACCGAGCAAGAAGCATCATGGCGTTACCGTTGGCAGTATTCTTGATCGCGATGGCCGGATGCAGTTCAGACAACAAGAACCCCAGCGGCCCTGGGAGTGACACCGTCGCGCCGACGGTGAGTTCGACCAACCCCGCCAATGGCGCGACCGGCGTGGCCATCATCACAGCCTCCATGAGTGAGGCGATGACCGCCTCGACCATCACGACCACCACATTCACTCTAAGCGCGCCTGGCCCGACGCCGGTGGCCGGGACCGTCACGTACAACTCGTCGACGGCAATTGCCCGATTCACGCCCACGAGCGCCCTCACGCCGAGCACCACCTACACGGCGACGATCACGACGGGAGCACAGGATGCCGCCGGCAACGCGCTGGCGAGCAATCACGTGTGGACCTTCACCACCTCCGCGACGTCCAGCGCCCAGGGTGCACCGGCGCTTGGCGGGGCCGGCGCGTTCGCGATTCTGGCCGGCTCGACCGTCACCAGCACGGGCGCCACCGCTTTGACGGGAGATCTGGGCGTGAGCCCGGGTACGGCGGTGACCGGGCTGCCGCCTGGGACGCTGACCGGCACGATTCACGCCGGCGATGCCACCTCGGCGACCGGCATGGCGGACTTGACCTTGGCCTATAACGACGCGGCCGGGCGGACACTCGAACCGGTCACCGTCGCCGGGAATCTCGGCGGCCTGACCCTGCCCCCGGGCCTTTACAAGTCCACGTCCTCGCTCTCGATTTCATCGGGCGATCTCACGCTGGACGCCCAGGGCGACGCGAATGCGGTCTTCATCTTCCAAATGGCATCGACGCTTACCACGACCTCCGGCCGGGCCGTGATCTTGAGCGGCGGCGCCAAGTCCACGAACGTCTACTGGCAGGTCGGGAGTTCGGCGACGCTCGGCACGACGTCCGTATTCAAGGGCACGATCATGGCGAATCAGTCGATCACCCTGAATACGGGCGCATCGCTGAACGGTCGGGCGCTGGCGCGGATCGGCGCTGTGGCGCTGGCCGCCAATAGCGTCGTGATGCCGACGCCATAGGTCGCATCTAGTTTGTTGGCGGAGGGGATTCGCCGACGGGTCGCAGTCTCAACGTGTCCTACTAAAGGAGATCCAATGACCCAGTGTTCAAAGATGCTTCGGTTGATCCCGCTACTCGCCCTCAGCGTGACGCTCGTGGCGGCGTCGGCGGCTCAGGCGCAGGACCGCCAATCAAGCGGCCCCGCCGTGTCGCTGCAAATCAATTTCGGAACCGCGCCCCATTGGTCGAACGTTCGCGGAACGAGAGTCCGTGAGGTTCGCCAGAACGAGCGCTCGAATTACGACGTGTTTCGGTATGGTCGCTACTTCTTCGCCTACAACAACAAAAACGACCGCTGGTACATGTCCCGTCGCTACAACGGCCGGTACACCTTGGTCGAGAATCGTTCCGTGCCGCGCGAATTGCGCCGGATTCCGCGCGACCACTGGCGTAATTATCCGTCGTCATGGGAAGATCGTAGATCCCAGGGCGGGTACGATCGCGGGAGCCAGGATGGATATGATGGTGGCTACCAGGGATCGAACAGTTCGTCCACGACGTTCCAGGTGACCTTTGGCTCGGCTCCGCGCTGGGGAGGCATCAGCGGCTCGCGTGTCGAGATGGTGTACGGGGACCGCCGCCCGAGTTACGACGTGTTCCGCTTTGGCGGCTCCTACTACGTGTACAACGACAACCAGTGGTATTCGTCCTCCCGCGAGAGCGGTCAATTCACGAGGATGGACGAGCGTTCGATCCCGACCGAACTCACGCAGGTTCCGCGCGAAAACTGGCGTAACTATCCGCCGGCTTGGGGAACCAACGGCGGCAATCCCTCGTCCAACGGCAACGGCAATGGTCGGGGCAACCGTGGAAACAACGACCAGGGCGGACGAGGCAATCACTAGGATACGAATAACCTCACGGATACCTCGCGAAGCGGGCGCAGCCTTCAGGCGCCCGCTTTTCGTTGCGCGGCGAGGGGGCCGTTCAGCGCTCGCCGTGTAGGACCGACGCCGACAACCGTTCCAGCTGCAGACGTAACCTTTTGCGGGGGCAGCCGCTACGGCGTAACGTCGGGTGCCCTCCTATCGGTGCACATCCCCTAACTCCCATTCAATTCATCCTTAAGACCGGTCGAGGATTGCCGATCTCCAAGGTTGACCCGGCATCCTCCGTGGCCGCCCTGAACGTGCACTCTGGAGATCCTGATGATTGATTCCAGAAGCACCGTGCCTGTCCTCTCCCTTGGACTGCGCTCGGTCCGCGAAAGGTTGGCTGGCCCCCTGCTGGCGGCCCTTTTCTGCGTGAGCCTGTCTTTCGCGATCTCCGTCGCGGAGCCGACCGTCGAATCTCCAAGCGCTCTGAAGAAGCTCAGCCTGGAAGAATTGTTCACGATCGAGATCACGTCGGTCTCCAAGACGCCCGAGGCGAGTTCCGAGACGGCTGCCGCGATCCGAGTCGTCACCCAAGACGATATCCGCAAGATGGGCGCGCTCAGCATCCCGGAGGCGCTCCGGTTCATCCCCGGCGTCGAGGTGGCTCGCGTCGACTCACGCCAGTATGCCATCACCGCTCGCGGCTTCAACGGCACCATCGCGAACAAGCTCCTCGTGCTCATCGACGGTCGGAGCGTCCACACCCCGCTCTATTCCGGGGTGTTCTGGGACGCCCAGGACACATTCCTGGACGACATCGAGCAGATCGAGGTCATCCGGGGGCCCGGCGCGACCGTGTGGGGCACCAACGCGGTGAACGGCGTCATCAACGTGATCACCAAGCCCGTGGCGAGCACTCAGGGGTTTCTCGTAACGGCGGGCGGCGGGGACGTCGAGCGCGGCTTCGGTGGGGTCCGGTACGGGGGGAAGCTCGGGGCCCGAGCCCACTTCCGAGCGTACGGGAAGTACTTCGATCGCGGCCCCTCACTCCGGCCCAACGGGGACGATGCGGGCGACGATTTCCAAATGCCTCAGGGCGGGTTCCGGGTCGACTGGAGCCCCTCCGCGAGCGACGCGGTCACCTTCCAAGGGGACATCTACGCCGGCTCGGTCGAGCAGCCGAGCTCGGAGGACACCGATCTCACGGGCGGCAACCTGCTCGCGCGGTGGTCACGGACCTTCTCGCCGAAGTCCGACATTCAAATCAACGCCTACTACGATCGGACGAACCGAACCATTCCTTCCACGCTCCGAGAGGGGCTCGACACCTACGACCTGGCGATGCGCCATCGGATCGCTTTCGCGGGCCGCCACGAGATCGTATGGGGACTCGGCTATCGCCAGTACTTCGACGACATCCGAAATGGTCCTGCGCTCGCGTTTCTGCCCCCCCAGCTGCAGCGTCGCGAGTACAACGGATTCATACAGGACGAGATCGCCCTCGATGAAAGGCGGGTCCGGTGCACCGTCGGCTCGAAATTCGAGCACAACGACTACACAGGTATGGAGTACCAGCCGAGCGTGCGGCTGGCATGGACGCCCACCACGAAGCATACGGTGTGGGCCGCGGCATCGAGGGCGGTCCGAACCCCCTCGAGAATCGATCGCGACCTCTACGTCCCCGCGACGGGGCCGTTCCTGCTCGCGGGTGGTCCGAACTTCGATTCGGAAGTGCTCCACGCCCTCGAACTGGGTCTCAAGGCTCAGCTCAACGACAAGCTGACCACCTCGCTCGCATCCTATTATAACTCGTACGACAAGCTCCGGAGTCTCGAGACAGGAACGTTCCCGATTCTCCTCGCGAATGGGGTCCGGGGAAACTCCTACGGAGTGGAAGCAAGCGCGATCTATCAGCCACGATCGTGGTGTCGCCTCAGCACCGGGTACACGTTCGAGAGGTTGGAGCTCGAAACAGAACCAGGGAGCAGCGACACGTCCCAGGTGAAGCAGGAAGGCGATTCTCCCCGTCACCGGTGGTACCTGCAAACCTCGATCTCGCTGCCGCACGACGTCGAGTTCGATTGGAGCGTGCGGACGATCGGAGAACTCCCGAGCGAGGATGTGCCGGACTACGTCGCGTGGGACGGTCGTCTGGGGTGGCAGCCGAGCGCCGCCGTGGAGTTTTCACTCGTGGGCCGGGATCTCTTCGATCGCCAGCATGCGGAATTCGGCACGCCGGCCTCGCGCCGGGAGATCGGGCGCAGCGTCTACGGCAAGGTCACATGCCGCTTTTGAGCCGCGTCCATAGAGCTGCCGTTCGAAGCCGCCGTCGCCGCACCACGACCCTGGCCGCGGTCCTGTCCACCCTCGTCCTTTTCTCCGGCACTGTGGCGTTCGCCGCCACCGGCACTCCGACGTCCGAATACGACCTCAAGGCGGTCTTCCTGTTCCAGTTCGCTCATTTCGTGACCTGGCCGGCGCGATCGTTTCGTAGCGAGAACTCTCCGATAACGATCGGCGTCCTCGGCAAGGACCCCTTCGGCACGACCCTCGACGCCATCGTCGCGGACGAACTCGTCGGCGGTCGCAAGCTCGTCGTGCGCCGCTATCAGCTCGTCGATCAAGTGGACGAATGCCACGTCCTCTTCATCAGCGCGTCCGAAGAGCCACGCCTGCCCTCCGTTCTTGCCAGGCTCAAGGGTCGCAGCATCCTCACCGTTGGCGATACGAAGGACTTCGCCGCGCAAGACGGCATCGTGGGATTCACCGTGGACAAGAAGCGCCTCAAGCTGCGCGTGAATCTCGCGGCGGCCGATTCCGCCAACTTGACCATCAGCTCGAAGCTGCTGCGACAGGCGGACGTCGTTCGCGGCCAGGGAAAGCGATGAAAGCGCCTCGAACGACCATCCAGCGCAAGTTGGTCCTGGCGATCATGCTGACGAGCACGACCGCCCTCGTCCTGACCGGCGCCGTGCTCGTGGCGCGCGAAGCGTCGAGCCTCCCGCAGTTGGTCGAGAGGGAGCTGACGACGCGGGCGGGAATTCTCGCCGCCAATTCGACGGCCGCCCTGGCGTTTCAGAATCCGGACGACGCGGTCCAGATCCTGGCGGCGCTTCGGACGGACCCCAGCGTGGTCGCCGCCGCGCTCTACGACGAGAACGGAGAACTATTCGCCACCTATCCGAAGGACGTCGCCCCCTCGATCGTTCCGAAGAAGTTCGGGGGCGCGGCCCACCGCATCGAGTCAGCCCACATGGTGGTGCGCCAACCGGTTCTCGAAGGCACCCGTCTCCTGGGGTCCCTGTATCTGAAGTCGGATCTCCGCGAGCTGGACGAACGCGTCCGCACGCACGCCCTCGTCGTTTTGTGCGCTGTGCTGGGATCGGCGGGCGTCGCGTTCGCGCTGTCCACATGGCTGCAGCGAAAGATCGCCCGGCCGGTGCGCCTCCTCGCCGAGGCCGCGCAGGCGGTGTCGGAGCGGAAGGACTATTCGATCCGCGCCCAGGCGGTCAGCGACGACGAACTGGGGATCCTGGCGGAATCCTTCAACGAGATGCTGGCCGAAATCGAGAAGCGGGATATCGCGCTTCGGGGAAGCGAAGGGCGACTCCGCCAGCTCAACACCGAGCTCGAGCAGCGGGTGGCCGCGCGTACGTCGGAGCTGGAATCGACGAATCGGGAGCTGGAGGCGTTCTCCTACTCCGTTTCGCACGACCTGCGGGCGCCGCTCCGATCCATCGACGGTTTCAGCAAGGCGCTTCTCGAAGATTGCGGGGACGGGCTCGGGGAGGTCGGCGCGCGTCATCTCGAGCGGGTGCGGCAGTCGGCCCGTCAAATGGGCCTCCTGATCGACGATCTGCTCAACCTCGCGCGGCTCTCGCGCACGGAGATGCGCCGGGAGCGCGTCGACCTCGCCGCAGTCGGGGAGGAGGTCATGGCGTCGCTGACGCAAGCCCAGCCCGAGCGCCGCGTGGAATTCGTCGTCACGGGCGACGCCACGACCGACGGGGACCCCTCCTTGCTTCGCGTGGTCCTGGATAACTTGCTCCGCAACGCATGGAAGTTCACGTCCAAGCATCCGACCGCGCGCATCGAGCTCGGTCAGTCCGGCAACAACGGGCGCAAGGTCTTCTTCGTGGGAGACGACGGCGCCGGATTCGACATGGCGCACGCGTCCCTTCTGTTCGCGCCCTTTCAGCGCTTGCATCGACAGAGCGATTTCGAAGGCACGGGCCTCGGGCTCGCCATGGTTCAGCGAATCATCCAGCGTCACGGCGGCCGTCTCTGGGCGGAATCGGCCGTGGAGAGCGGAGCGAAATTCTACTTTACGCTTTGGGAGGCACGCCCATGACGAACAAGGTCATTTTGCTCGCGGAAGACAACGCCAATGACGAGGAGCTCACGTTGCGGGCCCTCCGAAAGCACAAGGTGTCGAACGAGGTGGTCGTCGTTCGCGACGGCCAGGAGGCGTTGGATTATCTCTTTCGAGCCGGGCCGCACGCCGCGAGGGGCGCGACCCAAACCCCTCAGCTCGTCCTTCTCGACATCAATCTGCCGAAGATCAACGGACTGGAGGTGCTGAAGCGCATTCGCGCCGACCAGCGCACGCGGACCCTACCGGTCGTCATCCTCACGTCCTCCGCCGAAGAGCGGGATCGCTTTACCGCCTACGACAACTTCGCGAACAGCTACATCCGAAAGCCGGTCGATTTCGACCAGTTCACCGAGGCGGTCCGCGAGCTGGGGCTCTACTGGCTCGTCCTGAACGAGCCGCCTCCGGCAACGCGGCCCAAGACGGCGATCTGACATGCCGACCAAGCTCAGCCTCTTGGTGGTCGAGGACTCCGAGAACGACAGTTTGCTCACGCTACGCGAGCTGGAGCGGGCCGGGTACGAGGTCATGCACACGCGCGTCGAGACCGAGCAGGGCCTCCGTGCCGCGCTCCAGCAGACCCGCTGGGACATCGTCCTCTCCGACTACAACGTGCCCGGCTTCAGCGGAGCCGCCGCGCTGGAGATCGTTCGCGAGGTGCGGCGCGATCTGCCGTTCATCTTCGTGTCGGGTACGATCGGCGAGGAAACCGCGGTCTCGGCGATTCGCGCGGGCGCGAACGACTACGTGATGAAGAGCAACCTGACCCGTCTGGCGCCGGCCGTCGAGCGGGAGCTTCGCGAGGCGGCCTCGCGCGACGAGCGCCGCGAGCTCGAGAACCAACTTCGCCAGTCCCAGAAAATGGAAGCCGTGGGTCGGTTGGCCGGCGGCGTGGCGCACGACTTCAACAACCTGCTCACGGCCATCATGGGGTATGCGCAACTCGCGGCCGGAAGGTTGCCTCCGGGGCACCAGGCCCTGCTGGACGTTCAGGAGATCATGACCGCGTCCGA
>Ga0075434_100001463_pt1 | contig 19879 bp, 22 predicted proteins | sample RhiMethybrSRZTD3_FD_75298 | JGI IMG/M metagenome (GOLD analysis project Ga0075434, IMG submission 75298) | Populus rhizosphere microbial communities from Tennessee, USA - Rhizosphere MetaG P. TD hybrid SRZTD3 | ecosystem: Host-associated > Plants > Roots > Rhizosphere > Soil | place: USA... | reverse complement strand
CCCGCGGCAACGGTCGAAGCACTCCATGCCTTCATATATCCCTCCATATCGCGCCCTCGCGTCGAACTTCAGGTTCTTCCCTTAGACGTGTAACATCACTGGGGGTTTACCGCCAAGAAGAAAAATCCATCGACCGAAGATCGCCGCGCTCGGATTGACAGCCGTCCCGCTTCTATGCGACGATTTTTGGCGTGAGGCCGATCGACTTCAAAATCGCCCTCAGCCCCGCGCTCATCGCGGCCGGCGCCTTTCTCCTATTCCTCCTCGCCGCCGAGCCGCACCGCGTCCACCACACATTCGATGAGCACGCGGCGCCGAGCTGTCCGGTTTACGCCCTGGCGAAAGGCTGCCAGGCGATAGCCGCGGCGCCCGCCGCGCCTCATGCCACGCCGGTCCTTATAGCCGTTGTCGTTCCGATCCCCGACATCTGGTCCCCGCGTACCCTTCCTGCGCCCGTCTCCCAGAGAGCTCCTCCCGGCGTTTAGATCGCCCGATCAGCATCCGCGCCGCTGAATAATGCCGCGCGCCTCCGACTCGGTCTGAAAGCCGGAGCGCTGCGTATTTATTTTTTCTTTAGGAGGAGCCATGCGAATCGCCGCCTCGATCGCCGTTTTATTCATCGCCTTTCTCCACGCCGTTCCCGTCCGGGCCCACGGCGTCATCGGCCAGAGGTTCATACCGTCCACGCTTGCCGTGGAGGACCCGTTCGCGTCCGACGAGATGGATCTGCTCACCGTCAACCGCGGTCCCAGAACGTCCGAAGGGCGCGAGACCGCCTTCGGCTTCGAGATCTCCAAGCGCCTGCATCCCGACTTCGCCGTCGCCGTGGGCTGGGAATATCTCCTCGTCGATCCCAGCGACGGGCGGCGCATCGCCGGCGGCGCCAACCCGGACATCAATTTCAAATACGTCGCGTTCAGAAGCGCGGCGCGCGAGGCGATCTTCAGCGTCGGCTTGAGCGTCGAGCCCGGCGGGGTCGGCGCGAAAAAAGTGGCCGAAAAGGTGACGACGATCTCCCCCGCGCTCTATTTCGGCAAGGGCTTCGGCGACCTGCCCGACGCGCTGAATTACCTGAAGCCTTTCGCGCTCACCGGCACGATGGAAGTCGGCATCCCGGCGAACCGCCGTCTCGCCGGCGAAGAAGAGCGCTTTCCCACCACGCTGGGATACGGCTTCGCGCTCCAGTACAGCGTTCCGTACCTGCAGTCTTTCGTCAAAGACGTGGGGATCGGCGCGCCGTTCAACCGCATGTTTCCCGTGGTCGAGTTCAATTTCGAGACCAGCGTCAATAGCCCCCACCGCGGCGCGACGACCGCGTACGTCAACCCGGGGCTCCTGTGGGTGGGCCGCTACGTCGAGCTCGGCGTCGGCGCGCAGCTCCCGCTCAACAATCGCTCCGGCGGTAACGCCGGTCTCCGGACGCTCGTCCACGTTTTTCTCGACGACCTGTGGCCCAACATCTTTACCTGGACGCCGTTCGGCACGATCGGCCCGACGCAGAAATGAAAAACCTTCTGCGCCGTCTTAGGACGTGGCACGCCGGCGCGGCGGCGCTGCTTCTGCTCGCCGCTGTGGCCGCCCACGCGCACGCGTTTCCCACGCATTCCGAGCCGCGCGTCGGCTCGACGGTCGCGACGCCGCCGGCGAAAGTGACGATCTGGTTCGACGGCGACCTCGAGGGCGCGTTCAGCAAGATCGAGGTGTACGACGCGGATAAGCATCGCGTCGACAAGAACGACGCTCACCTTGACGACGCCAATCGGAATAAATTGCAGGTGAGCCTCTCTCCCCTGCCGCCCGGCAAGTATCAAGTCCACTGGAGCGTGCTCTCGGTCGATACGCACGTTACCGAAGGACAATTCAACTTCACCGTCGGCCGCTGAGCGTTCCATGCTCCCGCCGGAGTTCAAAGACAGCCTTGCGCGCACCCAGCTTTTCCTGCTCGGCGTCTGGGCCGTGCTGCTGGCGTCGTGCGTGATCGCCGCTCTGCTGCCGGACAAGCTTTTCTCCCACGCTCCGCCGGTTGGGGACGATTATCCCTACCTTGAGTGGCTCGACGAGTTTCTCTGGGCGCTCGCCATCGGTACCGCGCTGCTGCTCGTTTGGATTCGTCAACGGTTCTACAGCGTCGAAGCGATTTTCGAGGCCTCCGGGCGCCCGCGGGAAGTGCCCGTCTTCGGCGAATCGGCATCGGAACAATCCGCCTCGCGCGTGGTTTATTTCTATCGATCGAAAATGCTCTACGCGCTGGCGCTCGCCGGATCGGTCGCCGTCTACGGCCTCTTCCTCGCGCTCATTGAGCCCGGCGAGTACCAGTGGCGTCTCTTCTGCGCCACCGCCGCGGCGCTGCTCGTGCTGTTCTACCCCTCGCGGACTTTTTTTGAGGAGCTGATAAAGGAATACGAGAGAAGAGAAACGATGAGGGAGTGGAGGTAAAGCGCTACTTGAGATTTCAGAACTAGGGCCCGTTTAGATTTCTGTCATCAGTAATGTATGCCCCATTCCCTGCTGCTCCCCTTCTTGTCACCTCTCCTAACCACGCGTCCCTTTGTCAATCGCCGCAGGCGGTCAAAATAAAACAAATCGGGCTCTGTCGCCTTCCGGGTCACGCTGTCCTCTTTTGGCTCTCGGCTTAGGGTTACTCACCCGCGCGAAAAGGGTCGTTCACCCGATAGCCGCTGAAGCGCGGACGGCTTAACCTGTAATCGCCCGTGGCATGGGGAAAAACATGGACCGTGATGCTTCGCTGCTTCCGGTGCAGTGGAAGTTTTATCGTCAGCCACATCAGTATCGAACGCGTCAAGATGGTGGCCGCGATATTTCCCTGTCCTGCGTGCGGCGCCAGACCGGTCGTTCGCGCGGATGCCGAAAGCAGACTGCACCGGCTGATCGACTTCAGCGACGAGTTGGAGACCGTTTACCGCAAACGCAAGGAGCTGGAGATCTGGCACTTCACGCCTGACTGTCCGCTCTGGCCTTCCGATGAATTCATCGAGCTGAACGCGCGGCCGAAACTCGGCGAGATGTGCCGCGAGTGTCTGTGCCGCGTTGAAGGTCGTGAGTGAACCTTACCTAATCATGCGTCTTCCTTACCCTCTTCCCCGGGGAGAGGGTAAGAAATAATAACGATATGACAGCCTGCCGCGGCCAATTCACGCCGCCGCGTGCTTCTTGACCCAATCGAGAATCAGCGCGTTGGTCTCCTCCGTTGCCTGCCAGAAAAACCCGTGCGATTGGCCTTTTAAAATCTTCATCACGGCGCCCGGAATTCTCTTGGCGAGGACCTCCGCTTGGGCCAGGTGATTGCTCCGCCCGCTGTCGTGGTCGCCGATGACCACGAGCGTCGGAGCGCGCACGTCGCCCAGCCGGTGCGTCCCTTCGAAGTTGTGGCGCGCGATGACGATATGAATGAACTCCGAGAGCTTGGCATGCGTCGCCCAGGCGAGCTTAAAGAAATTCTCGACCTTGTCGGGGTGGCGCTCCCGATAGTCTTGAGTGAAAAAGGTGTCGGACTCGCAGACCTCATGACGGATCATTTTCTCCAAGCCCAGACTGGCGAGCTCGTAAACGGTACGGTACGGCAGGCCCGTGATGCAGTCCGAGCCCGGCCGCGACGCCGGGCCCGAGCCGCTCGCCGCCATGATCAGGCTTTTCACGCGCCCGGGAAAATTCTCTGCGGCGGCGAGCGCGATGCGCCCGCCCATCGAATGGCCCAACAGATGCGCCGCGGGGATATTCAAATGATCCATGAGCGCGATGAGATCCGCGCCCATCTGCTCGATTGTCCAGACGTCCTGGCGGGCGCCGGAGCGGCCGCATCCGCGCGGGTCGTGGATGATCAGGTTGAGCGACTCGGCCAGCGCCATCTGCGACGGCTTCCAAACCTCGCAGGAGTAGGCGGTCGACGGCACGAGAATCAGCGGCTCGCCCCGGCCGTGAGACTCGTAGTATAGATCGACGCCGGTCGGCAGTTTGACGTTCGGCATTTTGGATCCCTCCCGTTCAGGTCAATTCGGCAGCCAGCACACCGCGGCGATCTCGCTCAGCTCCCGGCGCAGCTTGGTCCACGAGGCGCCGCCGTCGTCGCTGCGGTAGAGATAGCCGTAGCGGCTCGCGGTAAAAACCGTGTTGGGATCGTCGGGGTTCGTGCCGAACGTCCACATGGACGAGTTCGGTTCCACCGGCAGCGCCAGGAGCTTCCAGCTCCGGCAGAAGTCTTCGCTCGCGGCGATCGCGCCCGACGATCCGGGCGTGAAATCGCCGAAGCCTAAGAAGATTCTCTTGGAATTTCCCGGATCGACCGCGATCGCGCGGAGATAGTTTTCTTTTCTCGGGTAGTCCCACGGGAGACGCTTCTGCATATCGCGCGGCTCCCAGGTCGCGCCGTTGTCCGTGCTCGCATAAATTTCGCGGTTGACGACGATAAAGACCGACCGCGGTGGGCCCGCGGTCACGGCGACGCCATGGATGTCGCGGTGCCCGGTGGCCTCCACCAGGCTCCAGGTCTCGCCGCCGTCGCTGCTGTGGCGCGCGCCGTCGACTTCGAGCCCGGCCCAAACGTTGTTGGACTCGACCGGATCGACGGCGATGCCGGTGACCCGCGGCGTGCCGACAGCCTCGCATTCCTTGGCGATGTCCACCGGCCGCTTCTCCCAGGTCCGGCCGCCGTCCTTGGAACGAAAGATCATCGCCGGCGTGGGTGTGCCGGTGCCGACGAACATGATCTCCGGATTCCGCGGATCGAGTGCGATCGCCCAGACATAGTATGGATTCAGCGCCGAATCGACGTAGCGCCAATTCGCTCCCGCGTCCTCGCTTCGGTAGAGACCTCTTTCCGTGCCGGCGAAGAGGGTCCTGTGCTCTTTGGGATGCATCGCGATCGCGCGCACGGAGGCTTCGTACGCGAAGCCGCGCCGCGGTCCGATGCGCGTCCAGCTATGCCCGCTGTCCTCGCTCCGCATGATGCTCTGGCCGACGGTGCCGACGACGATCGTGACGTCTTTCATCTTTTGCCTCCCGTCAGGCGACCCGCCGTCTGATAAAATCGGCGAACAGGGCGGCCATCTCGCCCGCCTTCTCGTCCCATTCTTCCCGCGGGCTCAAGTCCATGTCGTAGTGCTTGGGAAAGAGCACGTGCACTTCGGCGTCGGCGAGCAGGCGGCCGAGATTCTCGCCCGTGCTTTGCCCATGAGTGTTGTCGTTGCCTGGAACAACGCAGGCGGGCGCCTTGATCGAGCGCAGCTCAGCCTCGGTCGCGCCGATGACCGGGAGGTCGGCGCCGCGGACGAAATATTCGCGCCAGTGCGACATGACGGCGATGAAGCGCTGTGGGTCCATCCGCATCAACGCGGTGCGGTTCTCGGGCCGGGCTTCGATGCGCTCGCGCCAGTGTTCCATCGCGCACACCGCCGCCATGCCGCCGCGCCTAGCCGCCTCGATGTACTGGCCGTAATACTCTTCCGCCAGGCGCTCGCACGCGAAGCGGCCGCCGGTGACGCGCCAGAGGAGGAGGCCGCGCGCCGCGGCGGGATGGCGCAAGGCGAAGAGAAGCGCAGTCCGGCAACCCGAAGAGCTGCCGCCGACGACGGCGGGAAGCGCGCCCAGCTGGGAGAGCAGCTCGTGAATATCGTCGGCCCAGATCTCGTATTCCGAGTTGTCGCCCTCGATGACGACCTCCGAGGCGCCGCAGTTCCGCCGGTCGAAAATCACGACGCGGTGGCCGGCGGCGGCCAGCGGCCGCGCCAGCGGCTCGATGCCGCTGATGTCGCGCCGGCCGCCGGGCGAGAGCGCGACCCAGGGGCCGCGCTCGCCGAGGATTTTATAGTTGATATGGATGCCGCGTACGTTCGCGTGAGGCATAATTCTCCCCCGGCTCGGTGTTCAGGCTTCCGCACGGACCATAGCGGCAAGCGCGGGGCGGTTCAACACCGTCCGGGACGCTATGGACATCTCCGCGCTATCGCGCTAGAGCTTGCTTGAAATCGAGGCTCGGTGTCTTCAGGAGTCGTCATGGGACTTCCGTGGAGATTTTGGCTGTCCGCCGGCGCGCTGTTCGTTTTTCATGCCGTTTTTTCCCCGGCGGTCTCGGGTCAAGATAAGATCCGGCTCTCCCACAGCGCGCTCGAGGCCAACAATGGCGTCTGGTACATCGCTCAGGACCTGGGGTTTTATAAGAAGAACGGATTGGACGCGGAGCTGCTTTTCGTCCCCAGCACCACCACGAGCGTCGTCAGTCTCGTCTCCGGAGACGTGCAGCTCGCCAACGCCTCGGGCGGCGGCGTGGCAAGCGCGGTCGTCGCGGGATCCGATCTGGTTCTCGTCGCCTGTTATCAAAATTCGCTTCCCTATGAGCTGGTCGTGAGCGAGTCGGTGAAATCGCCGGAGGATCTCAAAGGCAAAAGCATCGGCATCAGCCGCATCGGCAGCGCCTCCGACGTGGCGGCGCGCGTCCTGCTGAAGGGTCTGGGGCTCGAGCCGGACAAGCAGGTGCTCATCATGCAGGTCGGCGGCCCGGCGGAGCGCGCGGCGGCGTTTCGCACCGGCAAGATCGCCGGCTTTCCGTCGCCGCCGGGAGTCATCCATCTCACGAACATGGCTTTCAAAATCCTCGTCAGCACCGCCGATTTCAAGACCCGCTTCGAGTTTCCCTACATCTGCGCCACCACGACGAAGGCTTATCTCGCGCGCCGGCGGGATACCGTCAAGAAAGTCATAATGGCGCACATCGAGGCGATACAATTTTTCAAGAGCCGCAAGGAAGAGGCGAAAAAGATCGTCTCCAAATACAGCCGCATCACCAACGCGGCCTACCTGGAGGACTCCTACAACGCGGCGGCGAAGCTCTATGATCGAGTGCCGCTCGTGACGCGCCCCGGCATGGAGGCGCAAATCCAGGAGGCGGTTGCGCGCAAGCCCGGCGCGCGCCTGCGCTTCGAAGACATGGTCGACGACGGCATCGTGCGCGAGCTCGATCAGAGCGGCTTCATCGACAAGGTCTACGCGCAGTGATAAAGGAGCGCCCATGAAGCAGGGATTTAAAGTATTCGACAGCGACTTGCACATCATGGAGCCGCCCGATCTCTGGGAGCGCTACATCGCGCCGGAGTTCAAGGCGATCGCGCCGCGCGGCCGGACCTCCGACAACGTGCGCGACCTCGGCGTGATATTCCCCGACGGCGAGCCCAACGGCCGAAGGACGAGCGGTGTGCCGCATCGCGGGCACAACTACGAGAAGAACCAGGCGCTTTACCGCGACGACGCGCGGCGCGGCTGGGGGCCGGACGTCCAGCTCGACGCGATGGATAAGGAAGGCATCGACGTCGCCGTGCTTTTTCCGAGCCGCGGCCTGAGCGTGCTCACGAATCCCGGTCGCGAGCCGCGCTTCGCCGCCGCAATCGCCCGGGCGTACAACGACTGGATGGCCGATTTCTGCCGCACCGACCCGGCGCGGCTTATCGGCGCGGGGATGATCTCGGTCTTCGACGTGCGGGACGCCGTCGAGGAGAGCCGCCGCGTCGTGGAAGAGCTCGGCTTCCGCGCGGTCTTCCTCCGCTCGAACATCGTCAACGGCCGGAACTGGCACGACCCCTACTACGAGCCGCTGTGGAGCGCGCTCGAGGCGCTCGGCATCCCCGTGGGCTTCCATGAGGCGACCGGCTCGCGCTCGCGCCAGAGCGGCGACTGGTTCGAGCCGAATTTCGGCGTCCGGCGCGTCTATGCGCAGCCGTTCGAGCAGATGCTCGGCCTCGGAAGCTTCGTCGGAGGCGGGATTCTCGCGCGTCATCCGAAGCTCAACGTCGCGTTCCTCGAAGCCAACTGCTCCTGGGTGCCGTGGCTCCTGTGGCGCTTCGACGAGGGCTACGAGCGCGAGGGCGACGTCTTCATGCCGGAGCTTACGATGGCGCCGAGCGAATATTTCAAGCGCCAGTGCTACGTCGCGGTGGAGCCCGACGAGGCGCCCGCGCGCCACATGATCGAAGACATGGGCAGCGACCGCATCGTCTTCTCGACCGACTATCCGCACGGCGATTCGCGGTATCCGCACGCGGTGGAGTGTTTTCTCGAGCTGCCGCTCGCGGACGAGGACAAGCGCAAAATTCTCTGGGACAACTGCGCGCGCTTCTATGGATTGGAAGAGAGCGCGACGCACGGAAAGGAAGGAGCCCGCGATCATGGAAGCCAAGAAACAAAACGCGCTTGAGCGCTTCGTCGCAAAGACGCGCGCGCTGTTTGCTGTGGAGAACGATCCGGAAAAACGCTGGACGTCGCTTAAGCCGATCCTGGCGGAGCTGCTCGCCGATCCCGAGGTGAAGGAAGCCGCGAAGGGCTGGCCCGACTGCGTCCCGGCCGACGGACGCGCCGAGAATCTGCTCTTCTACGAAGACCCGGACTTCGGCTTCGCGATCAACGGCCTCACGAAAGGCGCCGCGCGCCAGGGGGTGCGCGCGCGCATCCACGATCACGCGCATATCTACACGCTCTACGGTGTGCTCGACGGCCGCGAGCGCGTCGAGCGCTACGAGCGCCTCGACGACCGCAGCAAGCCGGGCTACGCCGAGATCAAAAAGGCGAGCGACGTGCTCGTGGGCCCCGGCGAGATCGATCTCGTCCGGCCGTACGAGATTCACACCGAAGTGACTGTCGGCGAGCGCGCGGTGGCGATCATCATCCGCAGCCAGAAAGGCGGCGGCTTCAATCAGGGCCGATACAATCCGGAGAAAAACGAGTACTACGAGAGCCTCGGCCCGCGCCAGACGCCGGTCGAGATGCTGGGAAAAAGATAAATCCGGCCAGAGAGCGGGACACTTGGAAAGAGTTCCCGATTGACACTCCCCTCCCCCGGGGCTAATGCTGAAACCATGGCGCGAGCCGAAAAACCGTATTCGACGCCCGAGTCGGTCGAGACTTCCCTCATGTACATCGTCGACACCGGCGCGAAGCCGGTAAGCGACTCGATCGCGCCCGGCGCGAAGCCGGTTCATACGGGCACGTACGAGGATCGGCCGGCGACGATCCGCAACGCCCGCCTGATCGGCGAGCGCCCCACGCTCGAGCGCGAAGGCTTCACGCTCGTCGAGCATGAGACCCAAGTCGGGAACTTCTACGACGCGGAGGAGATTCGCGCGGTCTACTATCCGGAGATGGAGCGGCTGATCAAGGAGGCCAGCGGCGCAGCGCGGGTCGTGATCTTCGACCACACGCTGCGCGCGGAGAACGACGCGACCCGCGCGGAAAAGCAGGTGCGCGAGCCGGTCCGCAGAGTTCACAATGATTATACGGAGTGGTCCGGACCGCAGCGCGTGCGCGATCTGCTGCCGGCCGAGGCGGAGGCGCTGCTCAAGCGCCGCTTCGCCGTTATTCAAACCTGGCGTCCGATCCGGCGGCCGGTTGTAAGCGCGCCGCTCGCGATCGCCGACGCGCGGAGCTTACCGATGAAGGACATGGTGCCGACGGAGCGCCGGTATCCCGACCGCGTCGGCGAGATCTATCACATCGCTTACAACCCCGAGCACCGCTGGTATTACTTTCCCAATATGCAGCGGAGCGAGGCGCTCGTCTTCAAGACCTACGATTCCGCCAAGGACGGCCGCGCGCGCTGGACGGCGCACGCCGCTTTCGACGATCCGACGACACCGCCGGACGCGCCCGAGCGCGAGAGCATCGAGATCCGCGCGCTGGCGTTTTTTTAGTTGAGCCAACGGTAAATCGCTTCACGCGGGTATCAGTTTGCGAGGCTATACGCCCCTAGCGTATAATGCCCCGCAACTTGAGACGCGCACATCGCCGTTTTCTTCTCCGATCCTCATCGACAAATTTCTTCGGCCCATCGCCTGAGCGTCCGGTCGTTCACGCGGTTTCAGCGGCATCCCGCGCATGGTGAACGAGTCGCCCACAAGAGACGCCGTCCACGGTCGCGTCGTGATCGTTACGCCGGTTTTCAACGACTGGAGCTCGCTCGCGCGGCTTTTGCCGGAGATCGACGCGGCGCTCGGCTCGGCGGGGCTCGTCGGCCGCGTCATGGTCGTCGACGACGGCTCGACCCTGGAGATGCCCGCGGAGCTCAGCGGCCGGCGCTACGCGAATCTGGAAGCTGCGCTCGTAAAGCTCCGGCGCAACCTGGGGCATCAGCGCGCTATCGCGGTGGGGCTCAGCTATCTCGTCACCGCCGGCATCGACGCGAATGCCATCGTCGTCATGGACGGCGACGGCGAAGACAGCCCCGAGGACATCCCCCGGCTGCTCGCGGAGTTATCGAAGGCGCCCGGCAAACACCATGTCGTCTTCGCGGCGCGGGCGAAGCGCTTCGAGGGGCCGCTGTTCCGCGCAATGTATCATCTCTATCGCTTCGTCCATTGGCTTTTGACGGGCGTCGCGGTGCGCGTCGGCAACTTCAGCGCGCTCTCGCCAGCCGCGGCGCAGGCGCTTTGCCTGCATCCCGATACCTGGAACCATTACGCCGCCTCGGTTTTTCGCTCGCGCATCCCGTTCTCCACGGTTCCCTTGTCGCGCGCCGAGCGCTACGCGGGCGCTTCACACATGCGCTACAGCGGTCTCGTCGCGCACGGACTCTCTGCCATCGCCGTCTTCAGCGAGGTCGTCGGCGCGCGCCTCATCGTCGCCTTCTCGGCAATGGTCGGACTCGCGATTATCTTGCTCGCGGCCGTCGTCGCGGTTCGTCTCTTCACGCCGCTCGGCGTTCCCGGATGGGCCACGACGGCCGCCGGCCTGCTGATTCTCTTCGCGATGCAAGCCGTGCTGTCGATTTTGATTCTGGTTCTGGTCGTGCTCGGGGATCGGTCGCAGGCGAAGGTGATTCCGCTGCGCGACGCGGGTCTGTTCATCGACTCGGTAAAGCCGCTGTAGCGCGCAGCCTCAATCCGGCGAGATCGGGTATGCCCGGCCGGACAAAGCCGCGCGCCTCACTCCGGTAGCCGGTGGTATTTTCCCTTATAGAATAGCAGCGGTCTCCCCTCCTGGCCGGAGGCATGGAGCACTTCGCCGACATAGATCGTATGGTCGCCGCCGTCGTAGGTGTATACGATCCTGCATTCGATATGGCCGATCGCGCCCTCGATGAGCGCGAGGCCGTGCGCGCTCGGGCGCCAATGGAGGCCGTCGAACTTCGAGACGCCTTTGGTCGCAAAGCGCCGCGAGACCTCTTCCTGGTGCTCGGCGAGCACGTTGACGGCGAAGTGGCCGGAGCCGGCGAAGCAGGAATAGCACTGCGCCGCCTTGTCGACGCAGACGAGCGCGAGCGGCGGGTCGAGGGACAGCGAGGCGAAGGCGTTGGCGGTGAGGCCGAAGGGCGTTCCCGACCCGTCCCGGGTCGTCACGATCGTGACGCCGGTAGCGAAATGGCCCATGACGCGGCGAAGCTCTTTGGAATCCATACCTGGACGGCCGGCGGCGGCGCCCGATTTTTCTATGGGTATCAAACGGCGCGGCAAGGTGTCAATGAGATGCGGGCTTCGGTGTTGAATCCGATAAGGACCGTGTCAACCCATACTGGACGACGCCGCGGGGAAAGTGATAAGACGAGACCAAAGGAGACGAGCCATGGCGATCAGCGTGCGGCATGAAGAGAATTCGTTCGAGCGGTACATCGCGGAAGTGCGCTCGGTGTGGGGCGACGGCAAAGACCCGGAGCTGCCCTTCAAGGTGCGGGCGCTCATGGAGAAGATGCTGAAATCGACGGGCCCCGAGGAGCCGTGGATGGCCGAGCTGCTGCGCGACGCGAAGCCTTCGCGCGAGCTTTACCGCGACCCCGACCACGGCTTCATCCAGATGGGCCACGTGCATCAGCAGGGACACGGCAATACGCCGCACGACCACGGACCCTGCTGGGTCATTTACGGCGCCTACACCGGCCTCACGGAAATCTCGCTGTATCGGCGCACCGACGACGGTGCCGAGCCGGGGCGCGCGGCGGTCGAGAAGAAGGAACTGCATCGCCTCTCGCCCGGGGTCGCGCACGCCTATCTCCCCGGCGACATCCACGCGACGCGCGCGGTCGAGGGGCCGGCGACGGTCTTCCGCTTTCTGAGCTACGACCTCGAGAAGATCGAGCGCCACCGCTACAACCCGGAAAAAGGCACCGTCGTCCGCGTCTGATGGCCGGCCAGGATATCGTCTTCGAGCAGATCCGCTCCAGCGGCTGTCTTTCCTATTTCCTCGGCTGCAAGCAGGAGAAGGCCGCGGTCGTCATCGACCCCGAAGAGGCGAAGATCGAGGAGTATCTGGGTCTCGCGGAATTCTTCTCCACGCGTCTCGTCTACGCGATCGACACGCACACGCACGCCGACCACGTCTCCGCGTGCAAGATGCTGCGCGAGAACGCCGACGTCAAGGTCGTGATGCATCGCACCACCGACGCGCCTTACGTCGATTTGAAAGTGAAAGACGGCGACGTCATCCGCTGCGGCGCGATCGACATCCGCGTGATCCACACGCCGGGCCACACCGAGGACAGCGCCTGCCTGCTCGTCGGCGAGCGCCTCTTCACCGGCGACACGCTGCTGATCGGCGGCTGCGGCCGCACCGATCTCCCCGGCGGCGACCCCGAAAAGCAGTTCGAGAGCTTGAAGAAGCTCGCCGCGCTGGGGGACGCGATCCAGGTCTATCCGGCGCACGATTACCGCCCGGCCGCTTCGACGATCGGCGAAGAGAAGAAGACCAATCCGAGAATGCTGATCGGCGCGAAAGAGGAATTCGTCCGCTTCATGTCCTCGCGCAAGCCGCCGCTGCCGCGCAAGTTTCAGAAGGCGCTGGAAGAGAACCAGAGCCCTTCGCACCGCACACAGCGGGGATTCGGTGAAGGGATCTAAAGTAAACCTTGAGATTGGAATTTAGAAGCTAGAAGGCAGAAGCTAGAAGTCGCGATTCTTCGTTCTAGCTCCTAAATTCTCACTTCTATATTCTGTCTCCCGACTATCCTTCCGGCGTGTCGTCCGTCTTTCCGTGCAGCGCGTACCAGTACAGGCTGTTCATGTAGCGCCAGCGGCGCACCGTCGCCTCTTCGACGAGCTTTAGCGCCATATCCTGGAGCTCAGGCGTGGTGCAGTACTTCTCCACGATCTGGAAACCCTTGCCCGTGTGGATCTCGTCGGCGCCGATGTGCTCCTCGAAAAACCGGATCTCGCGCTGCCCCGGCTTGTAGCCGTAGTGCCTGTGCAGCGCCGGCACGAGCTTCTTGCAGATGTCGAGAAACTGCGATTCGAGGCCGATGAACATGCCGGCGAGCGCCGCCTGCCACGGCTTTTGGTAGATCATGCGCCAGCCCCAGTTCTGGAGCCCCTCGGTGCCGGCGAGCACCGGCGCGGACTCGACGCTCTCGCGCGGCAGGCCGGCGGAGGCGACATAGTCCTTCAGCATGTCGAGGTGGCGGTCGTCGGGGTTCTCCTCGTCGCCCAGGTTCTCGAAGAGATAGACCTTCGCGTCGCGCTGCGGGATTTGCGACGCCTCGTAGGCCATCCAGTTCAAATACTCGGCGACGAAGTGAAAGTGCTGCTGGCAGTAGAGCGCGGTCTGCTCCTTGGTGAGCTCGCCGGCCGCCCACTTGTTGAAGAAGGGATGGTCCTTACTGTGCTTTTTGTCCCGCCGCGCGGTCAACTGCTCGCGAAAAGTCGCCATGGCTCTCACCTCTTGCCTTCCCAGAGTTTGTCAAAAAAGCCGCTCTTTGCAAAGTCGTTGAGATAGCGCCGGTCGATCAAATCGTCGGGCTTGACGCTCTTCGCGCGCGGATCGACCTTGGCGATCTCGTCGAGAATGCTTTGGAACGCCTCGGGACGGATTTCCAGGCGCTTCTCCAGCGCCTTGATCTCGATGTTATACGAAGCGTCGAGAATCTTGCGGTCCGTGACGCGGAGATACTTCCCCATGACCTTGTAAGTGAACTCGCGATCCTCGTGCAAAATTTTTCCGCCCTCGGCCATCGCCTTCATGAATTCGCCGATGACCTGCGGCCGTTTTGACAGGACGCTCTTGCGCGTGACGAAGGCGGTCGCCACGTAGGGAATCTTCTGGTCGGGCCCGTAGATCACGTAGTGAAAGCCTTGCGCGAGCGCCTGGGTGTCGGAAGGCGGGTTCAGGCACGCGGCGTCGAGATTGCCCGAGACGAGCGCGGCAAGCGTCTCGGGCGAGCCGCCGGACTGCATCAGCTGCACGTCCTTCGTGGGATCGAGCCCTTTTTGTCTCAGCGCCTGCACAGCGAAGAAGTGCGGGTTGCTGCCGATGCGGTTGATGCCGATGCGCTTGCCGCGGAGGTCCTCGACGGTCTTCACAGCGGCGCTGGCGAGGATGCTGTGGGTGAAGACGTTCTTCACCGCGCCGATGAAGACGAAGTCAGTCGCGCCCTGGACGTAGGCGCGGATGTTGCCTTCGCCTCCCGTGAGCGCGATCTCCGCGTCGCCGCCGAGCATGGCGGCGGTGACGGACGGAGACGAGGCGATGTAGACGAGCTGGAAGTCGAGATTGTACTTCTTGAAGAGGCCCGCCTCCGCGGCGATCCACGGCATCGCCTGCGAGAGCACGCGCGCGGAATGGATGCCGACGAGCCGCTCGGCGGCGTCGAGGCGCGCGCCGGAAAGCGCGAGCACGGCGGCGAGCGTGGCGAGGGCTTTGACGCTGCGGGGTGGCATGCGCGCGAGCCTAGCCAAGGGCTCCGGCGATGTCAACTTGAGAGGGTGAATTGACAGCGCCCCGTCCGATCCGTAAACTTTTGATCAACGCATCCGGCGAAGGAGGAATGCATGAAGAAGGGTTGGCTGTTGTTGATTTTTATCGCATTGGGGCTTTCGAGCTGCGTCGCCGAAGAGCCTGGACGCTACGGCGGAGAGGGCCGCGTCGAGCGGCGCGACAGCCGCGCGGTCTACTGCGGCGCCGAGCACCGCCTGCACGTCGCCGATCTCGACATGACCCCCGATCCGATCGCCCAAGGCGAGCGCGTTCGCACGTGGCGCGTGCGGCTCCGCAGCGACGGCACCGGAGAATGCCAGACGACGCTCCGCATCCGCGAGCGCAGCGACGGCGACATCGTCGGGCGGGCGCGGGTATACTATCTTCGTCCGGGTTTGAATACGATCGAATTCGATCCGCTGGAGAGCTACCGCTTCCACAGGCGGGAGCACTGCTTCGAGGTGACCGGGGATATCGCGGGCACCGGCCGCCCGGTCGACGCGGCGCGAACCTTTTGTGCCCGGCAGATCGCCGGGAACCGGTGGAGTCTAAGATAAGTTTCAGATTCAGGAACGGCACTCTTTTGGAGTCCTTCCCGCGCAAGCGGGAATCCAGGCTTTTAAAATCCTGGACCCCCGCTTTCGCGGGGGTGACTTAAAAGAGGCCGCTGCCGCTTCGAAACCGGAGACTAGAAGCCAGAAACTTCTTATCCCTCTCCCCTGCTCGTGATCTCGCTCACCGGCCGCAGCCGGCAGTCGATCAAGGCCGTCTGTCCGGCGGCGACGGCTTTGAGGCCGCGCGCGACCGCCTTACCAACCTCATCCGGTGCTTCGACTTTTTCGCCGTAGCCCTCGAAAGCCTTGACGATTATTGAATAGTCTGGGCACGGCGCGATATCGAGACCGGCAAACTTCTTGGTCTTCACCGCCCAGCCGTTCGGGTAATATTTCGGCACGCCGGATTTCTGGGAGAGATAGCCCTGGTTGTTGAACATGACGATTAGGATCGGGAGGCCGTGCTCCTGGGCCGCGCCGAGCGCGGCCGGCGCGGGATCGTAATTGAACGAGCCGTCGCCGATGAGGCAGATCACGGGGCGCTTCGGATTCGCCGCCTTGACGCCGAGCGCGGTCGATAGACCCGTGCCGAGCCCCCCGATGCATCCGGCGAAAAAAGAGCCCGGCTTGAGACCGTCGAAGTAACGGTGCACCGCGAGGCGATGCGTGATCGTCTCTTCGACGACCATGGCGTCGGCCGGCAGCGCCCGGCTCACTTCGTGCGCGACCCAGCGGGTGTCCATCGGCTTCTGCTGCGCGAGCGCCTCGGCCTCTTCGCGCCATTTCTTTCGCCGCGTCTCGTTGCGGCTCTTCCACGCCTCGGCCCGTTTGCCGCGGCCGCCGTCCCCTTTCTTGACACGATGCTTGAGCGCGGCGAGCAACGCTTCGAGCGAGGTTTCGATTTCGCCGGTGAGAGTAAGATCGGCTTGGTAGCCGAGATACGGCATCTCGATGCGCAACGGATTCTCGTCGAGCACGGCGATCTTCGCGCCCGGCAGCGCGGGGCGGCGCGATGCCGGGTGCCACGGTGCGATGACGGAAAGCAGCAGCATCACGTCGGCATCTTTCAAGTGCTCGGCCGGCTCGTAGCCCGCGTGCAGCGGGTGCGTGCGCGGAAAATTGATGCAGCCGGTGCTCCGCGTCTCGACGACCGCAGCGCCGAGCAACTCGGCGATCTCGACCAGGCACTCGACCGATTTAAGCGTGCGCCCGGCGTCCTCGACGATGACGACAGGATTTTTTGCGCCGACGAGCATCTCGGCCAGCTCTTCGATGCCCTTGGGGTCGGCGACGGGGCCCGGCTGCTCGCCGCGATCCGACGGCGCGTCGTGCGTCATCTGGTCGAAGAGATATTCCATCGGGATCGAGACGAAGACCGGCCCCCGGGGCGAGGACATCGCGAGGCGGCAGGCGCGCTGAATCGTCGACGGCAGGATCGATTTCGTGTTGACGCCGAAGCTCCATTTGACCGTAGGCTCGACGAGGCGAGCGGGACCGCCCATGTCCGAGAGGTGGCTCAGCCATTGGCCGCCGACATCGGGCCCCGGGTCTTCGCCGAAGGCGATCGATTCGCCGGTAAAGACGACCATCGGCACCTGTTCGTGGAGCGCGCCGCGCATCGCCATCGTGGCGTGCAGCGCGCCGACCGTCGTGTGAATCATCACCGCGGGCAGCTTGCCGGTCGATTTGGCGTAGCCGCTCGCCATGCCGACGGCGACCTCCTCGTGGCGCGTGCTCATGTAGAGCGGCATGTGCTCGCCCGGCTCGGCGAGCGCCTCCCACACCGGCGACCATTCGGAGCCCGGCGAGGCGAAGATGCGCTCGACGCCCATGCCGTGAAGCACGCGCAGCAGCGTTTGAGCGCCGGTCAGACCTTTGGTTTCGATCATAAGTTTCCTTTCGCGGGTAGGGCAAGAATATAGAATCTAGAAGTTAGAATATAGAATTCAGAACGGAGAGATTCCGGTCTTATATCCGCATTCTAGCTTCTATATTCTATCTTCTAAATTCCGTCTTCCTGCTAACTTAAATTGTAAAATCTTTTCGCGTTATCACAGAGAATGTTTTTCTTCGCCTCGAGCGACAAGTCCTCGCGCGCCCAGACGATGGAGGCGGATTCCGGCCACGTCATGTCCCAGTGCGGATAGTCGGACGCGTACATGAGCGTCTCGGAGCCGATCTCCTTCACGATGTAGCCCATCATCTTTTCTTCCGGCTCGCAGCCGTAATAGATCCGCCCGCTCGTCAGATACTCGCTCGGCTTCTTTTTACACAGCGGCGCTTCGACCTTCCCGCGCTTCTCCCATTCCTCGTCCATGCGCTCGGCCCAGTAAGGGATCCAGCCGCAGCCGATCTCGAGATAGCCGATGCGGAGCCTGGGAAAGAGCTCGGGAATGCCGCCGTAGACCATCGCCGTCAATTGACGCAGCACGGGAAACGGATGGCCGGTCGTATGGATCGCGATGAATTGATCGAAGATGTCGCTGCCGGGCTCGTCGCCGCCGAAGGCGTGGATCGCGATCGGCGTATCCAGCGCCTCGGCCTCAATGTAGAGCGGATGGAATTCCGCGCTGCCGAGATTCTTGCTGTGCGCCTGCGCCGCGAGCATGCCGCCGCAGAGGCCGAGCTTCGTTACCGCCCGCCGCAGCTCGTTAGCGGCTTCTTCGGGATCGTTGACGGGCAGATTGGCCACCGCCTTGAGCCGCGGCGAGCCTTTGCAGTAATCGGCGATGAAATCGTTGTAGGCGCGGCAGAGCGCGACGGAAAAATCTTTTTCCCGCACGCGGCCGATGCCGAGGCCACCGGTCGGGTAGAGCACCGCGGTGTCGATCTGCTGCGTGTCCATCGCCGCGAGACGCTCTTCGAGCTTGACGCCGGAGTGGCCGAGGGTGCCGCCCAAGTTGCGGTCGAAGGTCTCGCGCGGCAGCAAGGGCGCCTTGCGGTTGCGGAACGGCTCCGGCAGATAGCCTTTGATCAAATCGTCGATGTCGCGCGCGTGGCCGTCGGAGTCGATGACTTTGATGGCGTCTCGAAGTGATTGCATATGAGTCTCCCGCTATTTTTTCCAGATTTGATCGAAGAAGCCGCTCTTCTCCATTTCGTCGAGGTAGCGCGTGTCGATCAGCTCCTGCGCCTTCACCTTCTTGGCGCGCGGATCGGTCTGCGCCACGTCCTCGATCATCGCCTGAATCGATTCCGCGTTGATCGCGAGCCGCGGCTCCAGCGCCTTGATCTCGGCATTGTACGCCGCGTCGAGAATCCGCTTATCGGTGACGCGGAGCTTCTTTCCCATGACGCGATAGACGAGATCGCGGTCGCTGTGGAGAATCTTCGCCGCCTCGGCCATCGCGCGCATGAATGGGCGCATCGCCTGCGGCCGTTTGTCCATCGTCGAGCGCTTGGCGACGAAGATCGTCGCGGCGTAAGGAATCTTCAAGTCCGGGCCGTAGACGACGTAGTGCTGCCCCTGCGCCAGCGCGATCGCGTCGGAAGGCGGCGTCAACACCGCCGCGTCGATGCTGCCGGTGAGGAGCGCCGCCATCGCTTCGGGATCGCCGCCGGTCTGAATGAAGGTGAAATCGCGTCCTGGCTCGAGGCCGTGGCGGCGCGCGATCTGAATCATGAAATAGTGCGTGTTGCCGCCGATCCGGCTGACGCCGACCTTCTTGCCTTTCAAATCCTCCGGCCGCTTGATCGCCGGCCCGGCGACGATGCTCTGCGTCATCACATTCTTGACGCCGCCGATAAACGCGAGGTCGGTGTTGCCCTGGACGTAGGCGCGCACGATGCCGACGCCGCCGGTGAGAATCACCTCGACGTCGCCGCCGACGATCGCGGCGGTGGCCATCGGCGAAGAGGAGATGTAGACGAGCTGGAAGTCTAAATTATTTTTCGGGAAGAGTCCCGCCTCTTGGGCGATCCAGGGCATCGACTGCGACATCACCTGCGCGGAATAAAGTCCCACGAGCCTCTCGGCGCCGGAAACCGGCCGACTCGCCAAAGCGGCGAGCAGCGCGGCGGCGATGAGCAGGACGCCGAACCTATTTTTCATGCTTATCCTCAAGCCCAGACAATCGATTGGTCCGTATCGATCTATAAAGACCAATGGGCTTTTTATCGCTTTTATCTCGGAGTGTCCAGACGCGGAAAACTCGCCGTCACGGATGCACGGTCTGCGTGAACCACTCGGTCGGCAGTTCCCTTCCGACGCCCTGGGCGCGTGCCCGCTCGAGGACGGCAGCGCCGAGCGCGGCGAATTGGAGCCCAATGCCGATATTGTTGATGAAGCAGGTGATCTCTTCGGGCGATTTCCGCCCGGGAACTTTTCCCGCGATCAGGTCCTTCATCTCCGGCTCGGCGGTCCAGAACGGCGGCGGCTCGATCGCCGCCGCGGTCGCCTTGCCGCTCAGGATGTCGACCGGATCGTGCGCGGAAACCTTCTCGTCGATACCGGCGATGTAATTGTCGGGCGCGTGGCGCCGCACGTGGATGACGACGCGGTCGGCACGCCGGATCGTCGCCTCGCCCAACTCGCTGTCCTTGACGCAGGTGAGATGCATTCCCGGCGTGAGCCATTCAGGCTTGACGACCGGCGAGGCCGCGTTGGTTGCGGCGACGAGAATGTCCGCGCCCGCCGCCGCGCCTTCGGCGCT
>Ga0075434_100001460_pt1 | contig 19891 bp, 16 predicted proteins | sample RhiMethybrSRZTD3_FD_75298 | JGI IMG/M metagenome (GOLD analysis project Ga0075434, IMG submission 75298) | Populus rhizosphere microbial communities from Tennessee, USA - Rhizosphere MetaG P. TD hybrid SRZTD3 | ecosystem: Host-associated > Plants > Roots > Rhizosphere > Soil | place: USA... | reverse complement strand
GCGCCGGCGATGCCTTCGCGGGCGAATTCGCGCACCGCCGCCTGAAGAATGGCAGTACGGGTTTCTTCGGGGCGTCCACGCGAACCGAGACGGGGACGGGGTGGGGCGGTAGGCATGGTGATTCCTTGTTAACTAACCAGTTAGTTAGATTATACAGGGACTAAAGCCGGCTGACAACGGTGAGAATAAGTGTAAACCACAGAGGGCACGGAGGATCGCACGGGGAATTGGTTCGCTCTGGCGCGTTGCGCGACACAAGAGTCCGGAAATTGCTTCGCACGGGGGGCCCTGGCCTATCGCGCTTTTCGCGAAGGCCGGGTTGGGCGGTCGGACGTGCCTTCGGACCCTTTCATTGAAATATGCTTTGGACCCGTCGAGATGCGAATCGGTACACGTCCGACTTCGTTCCAGTGCACCGGCCGGTGGTGAGCGGCCCAGCCTTCGCAAAGTGCGCGATAGGCTGGGCATCCGCAGGGTCCGAAGTAATTAACGGTCGTACGCCCGACCAAGAAATACTTGTAGCACTGTACATTCCACGATGTAGAATTCCTCGCGTCCGTCCCACATAAATCCCAAAATTCAAGCGCGAAATTTCCCCCGGGTTTGCGCCGCGAGGAGTCTCTGTGTTCAAGTGCGCTCTTGCCCTGTTGTTCTGCACCTGTGTGCCTGCCCTGTCTCAAGCCCAGTCATTCTCTTGTCCTCGAAGAACTGAGGACATGATGAACTATTTCGTCATGGCGTATCCCAACCGTGTCGACCAACACATGGCCCCAGGGAATGCGAATCCCATTTACAACTCCATTGTTCCTGACTATGCCAACAGCGCCTATGCGGGTACTGGATATTTCCTCTGGACGAAGAGTCAAAATGGCTATCCCTGGGACGTGAAGGTCTTCGACAGCTACTACATCTACGATCGATCCACCGAGCTGAACTGGAACGATCCGACGAGCTTCAAACGGTTTAATCAGGACCTCCCAATGTCCGAGCGCTGCATTCGAACAGATCGCGGGGGAACTACTCTCAAGATTCCAGCTTCGAAGACGCAATATCAGATGTATTCGCAATGCGCCCCAACGCAGACGCAACCACTCGGCAATGTCGTCAATTCCATTTCTGCGCCCAGCATGGCGAATGTCGGCAACGTTGGATCGGTCAAGACGCGCTACTTTACCTATAAATACAGCTGCAACCAGTACTACTCACAGTGCCAGTACATGGAGGTTTACAGCCTCGGTTATGGCCTGGGACTGTACGATTGGAAGTACTACGTGAACAAGAACGGAAACTTTGTTCTTCAGCAGGAGTCCGTCATCAACAACCTGCAGGGAGGTCAGACAACGCCTTCGTTACCGTGTACGAGCAGCTACCAGTAGAGACCGCCCTCGATCGGATGGAGGCCGCTCTCTTCCATCCCGCCTGGCATGAGCGTTGTAGGCTGGGCACCTCGCATCGTTCTGTCGATTTCGGTCCCCTGGTCTATAATCGGGCGCTTCGAGGAGCCCATGCTGCCTGTTCGCAGAATTCTCAGTCCTACGGATTTCAGCGGTCCGGCCTGCACGTGTGTGCGCGCCGCCAGCGAGTTGGCCGATCACTTTGATGCGGAATTACTGCTGGTGAATGTCGTTCCTGCCCTGCCAGGAGTGCCACCCGATCCAAACTATGTCTTCAAGATTCCGGAATACGAGAAATATCTCCACGCCGAGGCGACGGAGCGGCTGCGCAAAGCGAGCGAGGAATTGGTCAGCAAGAAAGTGAAGGTTCGCACCATGGTGGGACATGGGCCCGCCGCGGAAGAGATTGTGACGATCGCGAAAGCGGAGAGCGTCGATCTGATCGTGATCTCAACCCACGGCTCGACGGGCTTCGAACGCTTTGTGTTCGGATCGGTGGCGGAGAAAGTGGTGCGGCTGGCGGAATGTCCGGTGTTGACGGTGAGGCAGAGGAACAATTCGAAATGACCTTAGTTCCACCTTGTCCAGGGCTTTCCTTCGAGTGCCTTGGGAGATCAAGCTAGAATTTGCTCAGCGCCATGACAAGCCTGAAGCATTGTTTTTTTGCTCTTACTCGGTTGTCTTCTCAATCTTTCCGCGTACTCCCAGACTCAGCAAAACGAGGAAAAAACGTCCGGGTCTTCAAGAGCGGCTTCGCAGGCGAAGATTAGAGCTATTCGTCGCGAACTACGGCACACCAAAACTGACTGGGCCGGCGAACATTACTACGGGTGACGGACTTGGAGTGAACGTGAGCCTGTCGCTAGCACCTGAGAACGGCTTCGTATTCACATGGAATGGTTGTCTGGGCTTGTACGATCTGAATTATGGCAGTGTCGCATTCACGAACGGTACTCTCAAGTTGCAATTCAAATATCCCAATAACCGCGAAGGCTTTGAGGGAATCGCCCCGGAATTGTTGCCGGTTCGTTGGGGGGGACGTCACTACCTGATTGCCGCGGATCGACTAATCGATTTCACAAACGCCATCAACGCAGGAACCGAACCGAGTTCACTGTTTGGGGGACGTTCCGGAGGCTTTCTGCTTAAGCGAGGAGATGAAGAAAAGCCGGTCTCAGGTCAACCGACTCTGCCTCCGCAACACATGAGTTATCTGCTAAAAGAACCTATACAGGCAAGCATCGCCCGGGTCGACGAAACGCGCATTGAACAAACTCGTCGCGTGACTGAGGTGACAATCAATGTAGGCAGTACTGACGGCCTAAAACCTGGCATGGAATTGCATGTGCTTAAGCCGTCACGAGTGCTCGATAGCGCTCTGCTGACCGACGTCGGCGAGCATTCGTCCCGAGCCATAATCGAGCAAGGTCTCTCTGATCCCGCCCCTTCAGTAGACTGGGAGCTTTCCACGAAGCTGTGACTCACAATCGGGAGCTAGCGATTTCTATACGCCGCCCGCAATTGACGGCACCAGGAGCACTTCATCTCCGTCCTGAAACGCGTAACTCGGTCCACCCAGAAAACGGATGTCTTCCTCGTTCACGTAGACGTTGAGGAAGCGGCGAATCTCTCCGCTCTCATCGCGCAGATGCGGCTTGAGTTCGGGGAACTTTTCGTCGAGCACGATGAAAAGCTCGCCCAGGTTGGCTGCAGAACAATTCAGGTTACTGACGCCTGCTGTGAGGCGCCGCAATGCTGTGGGAATTTGCACTGTGATGGACATGTTATGCCCCCACCGCTTCGGGAAGTTCCAGCGTGTTTTCGAGGAAGCGTTCAAACTCGATCAGCTTGGGCGCGATCGCCGCTTCGCTTTCGTAAGAGTCGGCCAGCGCGTCGGTGGTCTTCAGGCCGTTGCCAGTGATGCAGAGCACCGTGGTCTCGTCGGGCGAGATGCGGCCGTCATGATAGAGCTTGCGGGCACAGCCGACTGTTACGCCTCCGGCGGTTTCGGTGAACACGCCTTCGGACTCAGCGAGAAGCTGGATCGAGTCCACGACTTCGGCGTCGGAAACGTCTTCTGACCATCCACCCGTCTTCGTGATTGCCTTGATTGCGTAATGACCGTCGGCGGGATTGCCGATGGCGAGCGAGCGCGCGATCGTGGAGGGTTTTTGAGGTTCGATTTCTTTGCGACCTGCCTTCACGGCAGTCGAGATCGGGGAGCAACCCGTGGCCTGAGCGCCGAAGAACTTCACCGGCTTCGGCTCGACCAAACCCAGCGCGATCAACTCATCAAAGGCTTTCTTGATCTTGGTGATCAGTGAGCCACCTGCCATCGGGACAACAACGTTATCGGGAAGGCGCCAACCCAACTGTTCGGCAATCTCGAAGCCAACTGTTTTCGAGCCTTCCGCGTAGTACGGACGCAGATTGACGTTCACGAAGCCCCAGCGATGCTCGTCGGCGATCTGGGAGCAAAGGCGATTCACCTGGTCGTAGCTGCCCGCAATGCGCACGACTTTCGCGCCATATACCTGGGTGCCGAGAATCTTGGCGGGCTCGAGATCGGCGGGAAGGAAGATCCAGGCTTTGAAGCCATTGCGTGCGGCCTGTGCGGCCACTGAATTTGCGAGATTGCCCGTGGACGAGCACGAAACCGTATCGAATCCGAAGGCGCGCGCCTGCGAGAGCGCGACGGCCACAACGCGGTCTTTGAAGCTCAGCGTGGGCAGGCATACCGCGTCGTTCTTCAGGAACAGTTTATGAGCGCCAATCTGCTGGGCGAGGTGCGGCGCGCTCAGCAGCGGCGTAAAGCCAACGGACAGGGAAGGCCTGTAGTCTTCAGGGAGCGGCAGAAGCTCGGAGTAGCGCCACATGTTGGGGGCGCGTTGGGAAATCTTCTCGCGCGTGAACTCCGCGCGGACGGCATCGTAGTCGTAGCTGACTTCAAGGGGAGAGAAACAGGCGTCACAGATCGAGCGCGGCTGGTTGCCCCAGGTTTTTCCGCACTCCCGACATCGCAATTCGTAATGAGCCATCGTGCTACTCGCGATCTTGCGAGGAGCTGGGTACGAGCCGGGAAAAGAAGTCCTCAAAAACAAAGACCTCTTTTCCGGAAAAGGAAAAGAGGTTACGGGAAAACGGGACCAAAAGCCGCTTGCCCGAATCTCATGTTCCCCGTTTCCGGGAGAGAGTTGGCACCTGGCAACCGGGATATATGATCCCGGTCCGGTTGTCGTGGCTTCCCAGGGCTCGTCCCTCAGCCACTCTGCATGAAATTCACGGTCTGCCCGGTAAGGGGCAAACTTGGAGGAAAATCATACGCGGAGCGGAGGGGGCTGTCAATACCAGCGAGGGCCGTCGTGGTTTCGGGCGTCTTCAAGTTTTCGTTGGATGAGGCCACTCCAGTGCCACTCCGCAGATCACGCTTGCGCTTCCACAGCAACCTCGGCGAACATGCGTTTAGACTCTGAGCCGTGCCTCGAAATCCCAAGCCTGCCGACAAGAAACTCTCCACTGCGGCTGCCAAACTGCGCCTGCTGAAACGACTGCGCTGCACAATACGTTTTGAAAAAAAGGCCTGGAGCACAGGTGCGCGCCTCGTGGCCGGAGTAGATGAAGTGGGTCGTGGTTCCCTCTTCGGCCCGGTGGTAGCCGGAGCAGTGATTCTCGATTCTGGGTATCGCATTCGCGGACTGCGGGATTCCAAGCTGCTGCTTCCCGAGCGGCGCGAGATACTGGCAGAACGCATCCGGGAGCACGCAGTCGCCTGGTCGATCGCGGCGGTGGATGTGGCGCGTATCGATCAGATCAACATCTACCACGCATCCCGCTTAGCCATGCGCATGGCGGTTGCGCAGCTGCAACCCGGTGCTGATTATTTACTGGTCGATGCCCTGCGTCTCGACTGCGAGTTGCCGCAACGTGCGATTATTCATGGAGACGCTTTGTCGGCTTCCATCGCCGCAGCATCGATTTTGGCGAAGGTTGAACGAGATCGCATGATTTGTGCCTGGGATCCGGTCTATCCGCAATACGGATTGGCCTCGAACAAGGGCTACAGCACGCCCCATCACCTGGCGGCCTTGCGCACGCACGGGCCATCGCCGCTTCACCGCCAGTCATTTGCGCCCGTGTGGAATGCGCCTGTCCCACAAGAAGTCCTGGGGTTCATGCTGGAAGAAGCCGCCGCGGCAGCAGCCGAAGAGATCGAGGAGTCGGCAGCGGTTGGGATTGGATAATATTTTCCGAAAAACCCAAGACAGAAGAAATTGAAAGCTCAGGCCGCGTAGTCTTTCCGTGAAATCTTCAGCTTTCGCATCTTCGACTGAAGAGTAGTCCGCTGCAGGCCCAGCAGCTCTGCGGGTACCGGAAACCAGTCCACCACAATAAGCCCCGCCTTTTGTTAGTTCCGGTGTCGAATCGCAAACTATGATAATTCGACGCTATCAGCTCTGCCAAGAGAAAAGAACTACGACAAGCGGTAGTTTGAGGAACTCAGTTGATTTTTACATCGATTCAACTTTGTCAATTCCACCTAACTTACAATCGCCGTGAGCCAAGCTAGCGTCTGAATGCGATGTTCTGCCAAGTCTCCTTTCAGGCCGATTTCGCTGCTCATCGAGAAGGAACTGATAAGGGTGCGAACTGCCGATCAGTCGGCAATGTACTCGCGCTTTGCGATAGATTTTCAATGAAAAGCGACGCCACGCTAGCTCGAACTAATCTCAGCTTATAATTTCAATTCATGGCACGAGGATGGGAGAGTAAGTCAGTTGAAGCTCAACAAGCCGAGGCCGCAGAAAACAGGAAAGAACCGAAACCACGACTAACCAGGGAGCAAGCAACCCGCATTCGTCAGCTGGAAGGACTCCGCTTGTCCCGCAAACGAATTCTTCAGCAACTCGAAGCCGCCCATGATCCCCGACACCGCGAAATGCTGACAGCAGCATTGTCGGACCTGGACAAGCAAATCCAGAATCTGGACTAGACCTGCTGCTGACTACGGTTCGTGGGGCAAGATTTTGCCTTCCCGCAAGTTACCGCCGTTTTCGCGGCTCACAGCCGCTCAGCCCGCCAGTATTGCCCCCTAACGTATAATGAATGCCACCCATGAAAGCCTACGTGTACGTTTCGCTTAAGAAGAGCGTTCTGGACCCCCAGGGAAAGACGATTCAGGGTGCGCTCAAGAAGATGGGCTACAAAGGGTTAGGGGACGTCCGGCAGGGCAAGTACTTCGAACTCACTCTCGACGGCCAACTGAGCAGGCCGGAAGCGCAGTCGGAAGTCGAGCGCATCGCCCGGGAAGTTCTGACCAACCCCGTAATTGAGGAATACCGTTACTCCCTCGAAGACTGACACCCCCGATCGAACGACCCGGCTTGCATCGGCAAGCGTTGTAAAGATTGTGTAAGGAGAGCCCGTGAGCGGCGCGCTCCGAGGAGAATACTTTCATGTGCGGCATTGTTGGATACGTGGGAAAGAAGCGCGTCGTGCCGGTCATCATCGATGGCCTCCGGCGCCTGGAATATCGGGGTTATGACTCGGCAGGTATCGCAGTTGCCGGCAATGGAGATGGGCTCCAGATTCGTCGCGCCGAAGGCAAGCTGCGCAATCTGGAAGAGGCGATTCGTCTCAAGCCACTGGACGGGACCTATGGCATTGGCCACACTCGCTGGGCTACGCACGGCCGCCCCAGCGAAGAGAACGCCCACCCGCACCGGGATTGCACCGGGAAAATTGTCGTCGTTCATAACGGCATTGTTGAGAACTATCTTTCCCTGAAAAAGAAGCTGGCGGAAGACGGCCACAAGTTCACTACAGAAACCGATACAGAAATCATCGCCCATTTGGTCGAGAAGTACTTTCTGAAAACCGGCAACGGTCATCGTCCTTCTTTGGAAGAAGCGGTTCGCAAGACAGTGAAGGAACTTACCGGCGTGTTTGCTCTCGCCGTCATCGCCATTGACGAACCCAACAAGATCGTGGCGGCGCGTAACGGCCCTCCGGCGGTCATCGGACTGGGAAAAGAAGAATACTTCGTTGCGTCTGACGTCCCGGCGATTCTCTACCACACTCGCGATCTCTTCTTCCTTGGGGACGGCGACTTGGCCGTGATTACGCCCGAAGGCGTACAGCTCACCGACTTCGACGGGAAACCTATCGTGCGGCAGGTACAGCACGTTACCTGGGACCCGATCATGGCCGAAAAGGGCGGGTTCAAGCACTTCATGCTCAAGGAAATCTACGAGCAGCCCCGGGCCGTTCGCGACACCACTCTGGGTCGGGTTTCGCAGGACACTGGACACATCTTTCTGGAGGAGATGGAGATCAGCGAAGCGGAATTCCGGGCCGCCAAGAAAATCAACATCGCCGCTTGCGGAACCAGTTGGCACGCCGGACAAGCCGGCAAGTTCATGATCGAAAGCCTGGCTCGCATTCCGGTCGAGGTCGACTACGCCAGCGAGTGGCGCTACCGCGACCCCATCATCACTCCCGACACAATCACCCTGCTCATTACACAGTCCGGCGAAACGGCTGACACGATTGCGGCGCAGCGTGAAGCCAAGGGTAAGGGATCGAAGACACTTGCGATTTGCAATGTGGTCGGATCCATGGTCACACGCGAAGCGGCTGGCACCATTTACACCCACGCCGGCCCTGAGATCGGCGTTGCGTCCACCAAGGCCTTCACCGCTCAACTGACCGCGCTGTATTTGTTCGCGCTCTATCTCGCACAAGTGCGGGGCACGATCACGCCCGAGCAGGCGAAGAAGGAAGTACACGATCTGACCCGGCTCCCCGGCAAACTCGAGCACATTCTCACGCAGGAAGAAACCTGTGAAGAACTCGCCAAGCTCTATTCGCGGGCGCAGGATTTCCTATTCCTTGGCCGCGGTATCCACTACCCGATCGCTTTGGAGGGTGCACTCAAACTGAAAGAAGTTTCCTACATTCACGCCGAAGGTTATCCCGCGGGCGAAATGAAGCACGGTCCCAATGCTCTCATCGATGAGAACCTTCCCGTGGTGATTGTCGCCACCCGTGATCCGAACGATCCGCTATCTGTCGTGCGTTATGAGAAGACGATGTCGAACCTGAAAGAAGTGAAGGCACGCTCGGGACAGGTGATCGCGCTGGCGACTGAAGGGGATGAAGAAATCAAGGAAGCTGCTGATCATGTGATCTTTGTTCCGACCGCTCCAGAGGAACTGGCTCCGATTCTAGAAATCGTGCCGCTGCAGTTATTGGCGTATCACATCGCGGTGCGACGCGGGTGCGACGTCGATCAGCCCAGGAATTTGGCGAAGTCGGTGACAGTGGAATAAAGGGCCGGGACGCATTCGAGTCCCGAGGAGTGCTCATCCAGCTCGCTTGCCAAGTTCAGGCTCTTCCGTGAGCCCTGTCACTTTGAGAATGCTCTCGTGAGAAGTTGTGCCTTGGCATTCAGGCACGGTTGATTAGAGATTACAACTGTCATCCCGAGCGAAGATGGAGGCGCAGCCACGCGCCGAAGCGAGTTGAGGAACCCCGCGTTCCTGAGCAGTACCTCAGACCTCAATGATTTTTTCTGGATGCAGCGAGCCGTATGCATGGACGCTGGCCAAGTGGGAAGGCGGATCGTACACGCGTTCAGGTGGTCCGAGCATAGAAAAAGTCTGAAGTGCCAGTGGCGTCGCAGGCCGACGCGGAGCCCTTCGACTCCGGTCGGCTACGCCTCTCTCCGCTCAGGATGACAGTTTTATAAAGTTCGGACAACACCAAGAGCAAAACGGCTCTAGTAGAAGTTTGAGATCAGTACGACGTTGCTGTTCTGGTTTCCCCGCGCAAAAACTACCTGTGTACCGTCCTGCGACCACGCGAAGTCTACGATCTGATCGGTCTTGAAATGGGTGAGCTGGCGAGGGGAGCCTCCCGCCAGCGGTTGCTCCCAAAGATTCCCCACACCTTCCCGGGTCAGAATGTATTGGAATGATTTTCCGTCCGGCGACCACGACAGGTTGAACATGCCTGGCGGCGCGTCGAAACGATACATTGGTTCGCCGCCCTGCGCTGGAACTGCGGCCAGCACCGATGGACTGGTAGCTGTCTTGCCCCACAAGTGCGCCGCCACCATCTGTCCATTGGGCGAGATTGCCAGTCGCGGACGATCCACATCATCGATCAATTTTGTTGGCGCACCGCCATCCACCGCAATTCTCCACGCGCTTGCCGAAGCGGCGGGATTCGAGGCCAAAAACGCCAGCCATTTCCCGTCCGGCGAGCAGTCCAGCTTGAATCGATTCCCTGATCCCACGCTGCCCACGTGTGTAAGTTGGGTCGGATTACCGCCATCGGCCGCATCCACACGCCACACATCCGACGTCGCTCCGCTACGCACGACGTACACGAGATACCGCCCGTCTCGGCAAGCTGCAGGCAAGATCTGAGGAGTCTCGCGCAGCGATAGACGAGTTACATTACTGCCATCCGGCGCCATTGTTTCCAATTGGCCGCCCGCGCCCGCAGTCAGAATTTTCCCCGTTGCCGTCCAGTTCACGACTGGATGGGCCTCGCCGGAACTGATCTGCCGGGCGTCGTCGAGAGAGCGCGCAGAAGCCACCCACAAATCCGCAGTGGGGCTGTCCTGCATGACCGCCAGCGTCTTGCCGTCGCGCGTCAGATCCAGACAACAGGTGGAATAGTCTGTGGGGTCATTGGTGAATCGACGCACGTCACCGGCCGGATAGCTAACAAACCAGATCTGCCCGCGCGCTCCCGGTCTGCCTTCCCGAACCGTAAGCAGAAGTCCAGTTCCATCCGGCAGCCACACCGGAGGTCCTAAGGTCGAACCTGGCGTGGGAACAAAGAGGTTCTTAGAATTTCCGTCGGCGACCGTAACAACCTTCAGAACCGGGTGTTGCCCTTCTGCAAGCTCCCAAATTGAAACTGCGATGGTTTTCCCATCCGGAGACCAGGCTGGAGTCGCCACAAAACCGGCTCCAACCAGCGAATGCACAGTAAGCAACTTGCGTTCGTTGCTTCCATCGGCAGATGAGATCATCACGTTCCAGACACCCTCGTCCGGAACACCACGCATGTACGTGATCTGCTTGCTGTCGGCAGAGAACCCAACCGACGTATCCACATCGCGCACGATCTGCGTAGCCGTACCGCCCAGCGAAGCGATTTTGTACAGATACGAGAAATTGAAGGTCGCCTTGTCAGCCCGCGTGAAGTACAGATAGTTGCCATCAGGGGAAAAGCGCAGACCATTGAACGGCAACTCTTCGGGCGGCAACACCTGCACATCGGTGCCGGTAGCGACCTGGCGAACCCATACACTGAATTTCTCGCCGTCTTGCACGATCCAGGCCACATAGCGCCCGTCGGGCGAAATAGTCAGATCGCCTGCTTTGCCGTTTTCCGTGAGGCGGGTGATCTGCATGTTCTGCAGATTGAAGTTCCCGCTGGAGCCGGAACGCGCCGTCCACCGATAAACGGCAAATCCTATCCCCGCAAGTAACACGACCAGCCCTGCAGCGATGCTCACCTTCGCAAGGTTGCTCCGTTGCGCAGTGACCACCGCGCTGGGTGTTGATCCGGTAACTCTGGATTGCCCTAAGTCGTGCGTGACTGCGGCAGCCTCAGAGCGGCTGCCTGCCGAGCGGTCCTTGACCGAACTGGTATCCCGTTTCAGACGCTTCAGTTCGGCCCGAAGTTCATTCGCACCTTGATAGCGGAGTTCGCGGTCCTTCTCCAGCGCAGTGCGAATGACCTCATCGAGCTTTACAGGAAGTTCGGGATTGAACTCACGAACGGCTGGCGGCTCGCGATTGAGGATTGAGTCGAAGATTACGGCTGACGTGTCGCCGGCGAAAGGCAAACGGCCCGTGGCCATTTCGTAGAGCACCGCGCCGAAGGAAAACACATCGGAGCGCGAGTCCAGTTCCAGTCCGCGCGCCTGTTCAGGCGACATGTAGGCTACTGTCCCCACGGCTGTGCCAGGACTCGTCAGATGAGGCTCGGCATTGCCTGTCTGCGTAGCGTCGTGCGCCGTCCTTTTTTCAGCCTCGACTTTGGCTAGGCCGAAGTCGAGAATCTTGGCGTGTCCACGTTTGGTGACGAAGATGTTCGCCGGCTTGATGTCGCGATGAATGATGCCCTGCGAATGTGCTGCATCGAGCGCGTCGGCGATTTCGATGGAAAGTGAAAGCAGCACATCCGTCTCCAGAGGACGCCCCGCGATGCGGTGCTTCAGAGTCATCCCCTCGAGGAACTCCATGGCAATAAAGGCCTGGCCGTGCTGCTCGCCGACGTCGTAAATGGTGCAGATATTGGGATGGTTGAGAGCCGATGCCGCCTGCGCCTCGAGCCGGAAGCGAGCCAGAGCCTGGGGATCTTTCGCAACCTCGTCAGGCAGAAACTTTAATGCGACAAAGCGATGGAGACGGGTGTCCTCTGCTTTATAAACGACACCCATCCCGCCCCCGCCGAGCTTTTCGGCAATGCGATAGTGAGAGATGGTTTGGCCGATCATTAAGAGTGGCGGAGAGGCCCTTGCATGTTAGTCGGAACCAAGGCGGTCGTCAAAGTGAGAATCGCAGCCGACCGCGTCTTGTGGATCTGAAGCTGGTTTGCGAGGCTACAACGCAACGGGCACGCGGCCGCACGTGCCCGTTTCAAGCTAACAACCGACGACCGAGGACCAACGACGGATTTTCTACGGCGCTTCGATGAGTTCCATCCTTCCATCTCGCGTCCGGTGCAGCACCATCACTTTGCCTTTCGGATCGCGAAAGACGAACACGTCCCGGTCGCGGAAGTGGCATTCCTTAATGGCTTCCTCGAGTGTCATGGGACGAAGTGCAACGGCTTCGTGCGAATGCGTCAGATGAACTTCAGTGGTTTTCGCCACCGCGGGAAACTTGTGCACCACGACCGGCACCGAGGTTGTCTCAGTCACTCCGACTGCCGTGGCCACCTGATCCTGCTTGGCTTCGCCGTTCCACTTCTTGTGCGATTTGCGCTTCTTCGAGATCAGGCGGGTTTTATATTTCACGGCCTGCTTCTCGAGGTGGCCCAAGGCCTCGCTGATGGCGAGCTTCATGTCGGTCGCTTGGGCCAGCCCGACGATGGGACCATTGCGAGGGCTGATGGTGATTTCGGCCTTGTGGCGGTGCTTTTCGACCGCAAGAATGACCTTGGTTTCAAATCGATCGCCTAGAATTTTGCGGATTTTGGCGAGGCCGGATTCGACCTCTTTACGGATGGCGGGGGTGATTTCGTATTGTCTGCCGGTGTACTCCACGTTCATTGAGCGCCCTCCTGGGATTCCTACATCCATAGATCTGGGCTCAAACTACCGGTGCTGCTGGGGTCGCAACCCCGTTTTCTCGTGGCGAGTCGGGTAAGGCGATTCGCCGCTTCTGGTCTGCACGCCTCCTTGTTACTCTTGCCGGCGGGACGCCGGCGCTACTTGCGGCGAAACGCCGCGTTACTTTTTCACGCGACGCTGGTGCGTGCTGGGAATGCGCATATCTTCCCGGTACTTTGCTACCGTGCGACGCGTAACCTGAATGCCTTGCGACTGCAGGATGCGGGTAATCTGTTCATCTGTCAACGGGCGCGAAGGATCTTCTTCGTCGATTAGCTTCTTGACACGCCGCTTCAAGATAAGCAACGAGGTATTGCCGCCCTCGGGACCCTGGACGCTTTCGGAGAAGAAGTAACGCAGCTCGAAGACTCCCTGCGGCGTGTGGGCGTATTTGCTGGCCACCGCTCGGCTGACCGTTGACGGATGCACGCCGATTTCTTCCGCGACCTCCTTGATCATCATCGGCTTCAGGTGGTCGATTCCCTTTTCCAGGAAGTCCTGCTGGCGCGCCACGATGGAATAGCAGACTTTCATGATGGTCTGCTTACGCTGCTCGATGTTCTTGATCAGTTGGATCGCGCTCTTGTAGCGCTCCTTCACGTAATTGCGCGTGTCCTTGTCGTTGCCATCTTTCACCAGCAGGCGTTTGTAGGCTGGGTTTAGCCGGAGCTGGGGAACGTCTTCATCGTTCATCAGGCAGAGCCACTCGTCGCCGTGCTTGACGAAGGCCACGTCGGGCTCAATCAGGCGCGTGGTGCTTTTGTTATAGCGCAGCCCGGGACGGGGATCGAGAGTCTTGATGAACTCCAGCGCGTGCTGCACGGCCTCGATCGGACGACCAATCCCTTTGCCGATTTCCTTGTACTGCTTGAGCTGCAACGCCCGCAGGTGCTGATCGACGACTGCCATCGCATCAGCGACCACCTGCGCGTCTCCATTGCCATTGTTCTTTTGCTGGGCGTGCTGCTGCTGGATATAGCGCAACTGGTAGAGAAGGCATTCGCGCAGATCACGGCAGGCCACGCCCGGAGGATCCAGTTGACGAACGACCTCAAGGGCTTCGTGCAGCTCCGCGAGAGTAAATCCGGGCTTATATACAAGATGGGACACTAGCGGAGCAACTTGTGCTGGTTCGGCAGCAACCGTTGCTGCAGGAGCAGGAGCTACTGCCGCTGCGGTGGAGACTCCGCTGATTTCGGAAGATTGATTCGCTGAGTTCGCCCAGTCAGCCGAAAATTCGGAATCGGGCTGGGCTTCCCCATCTACGACTGCATCCATCCCCAGAGCTTCGGCTTCCTTCAGCAGATTTTCTTGGGTGGCGGCATCGGCCTCCGGCGCTGCGGGGGCGGTTACACCCATCAACTCATCGTCACTCGCGATGAGATATCCGTCTTCGTTCAGGTTGCCAATAATCAGCTCCGCCGCCTCGCGCACGGGACGGCTGATGGGTAACGACCCCAGCTGCCAGGACAGGTGATCGGTCAGAGTGCTCGGCTTGGAGAGGAAATTTTCAAACGATGGGCGCTCGATGTCTTCCATCTCTCCCGGACTTCTATAGCCGGGGTCGAGATATTCCTGAAAGAATGATCCGAAATCGATTTCGTCGAAGGGATCCTTCTTGTCCGCGGCGGGAACCGGATTCTCCTCGGTCGCGGCTTGGGATACCCGGTCGCGCTCTTCTTCCCGGCGGCCAACTTCATCGATAAGCGGGACCGAATCCTCCAGTTCCTCCAGCACCGGGTTTTCCACCATCTCGGAATTGATCATGTCCTTGAGCTCGATCTTGTTGAGCGCAAGCACAGACACCATCTGCACGAGACCCGGTGTGAGGATCTGGCGCTGCGACAGCTTCACATTCAATTTGTGCTGCAGCATTACCATTCAGTCAGTAAGCTCTTTCTATGGAAGCTGTTACGAAAAACCGCGGCGTAGCCGCCCTTCGCCAACTACCACTCTGAGTATCAAAGCAAACTCTCGTTGCGGCTACGTTACAGCCGTAACGTTTTCACCTTGTCTGTTGCCCCTAAAGGCACTTGACTTCACACCAGCGAGAAGCTCTCGCCCAGGTATACCCTTCGCACTTCCGGATCATTACCTAACGCCTCAGGCGTTCCCGTCCGGAAGATCCTTCCTTCGTTGATGATGTACGCTCGATCCGTTACCGATAGCGTTTCGCGCACGTTGTGATCGGTGATCAAGACGCCGATGCCGCTGGCCTTGAGATCGGAAATGATCTTCTGCAAGTCCAGCACAGCGATCGGGTCAATCCCGGAAAATGGTTCGTCCAGCAAGATGAACGTAGGATTGATGCAGAGGCAGCGCGCGATTTCCACCCGTCGGCGTTCGCCGCCCGACAGAGCGTATCCACGGTTTTGCCGGATATGCTCCAGTCCCAACTGCTCGATCAGCTGTTCCATCTTCTCCCGGCGCTCGTGCCAGGAAATCGGTTGGCACTCAAGGACGGCAAGGATGTTTTCCTCAACCGTCAACTTACGGAAAACGGAAGGTTCCTGAGGGAGGTAGCTGATTCCAAATTGCCGCGCCCGCAGATACATGGGGACGTCGGTGATGTTCTCATCGTCGTATAGAACACGGCCCGTGTCCGGAGGGACAAGGCCGACGATGGCGTAAAAAGAAGTAGTCTTGCCGGCGCCGTTAGGTCCTAATAAACCAACGACTTCGCCCTGCTCGACGCGCAGGCTTACCCCATTTACCACCGGACGACCACGGTAAGTTTTTCCGATTTCGTCAGTGGCCAATGAGTGCATTTAACGTGCCACTCGCGTCTGGGTGACGGCAGGAGAGCTATCTTTTCCTTCCACCAGAACCCTATCATCGCGTTTATAGAAAGTCAACGAATTGCCACTGATTTTGCCGTGTTCGGCATCAAAAATGCTAGGCGATCCGCCGTTCAAGACATATTTGTCATCGGCGACGGTGTAAACAAGTTTTTCACCTACCGCTCTGCGATTTGGTTCCTGGATGGTGACGTTGCCTGTTGCCACGATCCGGTCGAGTTGACCCTGCCCCTTCAACGACTGATTTGGTGTCGCCTGGTCTCTTGGAACCATGAGCGCGTCAAGGAAGTCAGCCGTCATGGTCAGGTCGGCGCCGCGTGCAACTACGCCGCCTTCAAAATGGGCGCGATGCTCGAAATCTGTGTAGGTCAACCGACTCGAGGTAATGGAGATGGGTGTGGCATTTCCCTTCTTGTCGACTTGGACCAAAACTGTGGAAACGGGCTGCTCGTTACCTTGCGCCACCACCGACCGGTGGTCACGATCGAATTGCAGAGTGGGAGCCTGGACGACGTTGGCATCCTGCCAGATGCGGGCATCTCCCGAATAGGTAGCAACAGCAGTGGTGCGATGCACAATCATGGCGCGCGCAGTAATGTGAATCGGCGAGGAAGATGCCAGCAGCGCCCCATTCGGTTGTTCGCGAAGGTCGCTGTACGTGCTCTTGACGTCCCCTTCAGCAGTCGCATCGCCGGTGGTGCGATTCATGCGCACGGTTTGCGCCGTGGTCGTCAGCCCCTTGTCGGTGATTCGTGGCGAACCACTGACCTCGAGCATCTGGTCGGCCGGGGTATAGCGCGCCCGATCCGCTTGTACCTGGCGTTCGCCGTCCTCGTAGAGAACATTCCCTTGCTGCAGGATCGAGTCGATGCCGCCCGCCGGTCGGAAGGTCGCGTCAAGAGCCTGACTGGTGCTGGAGCGGTCAGGTTGGCCCGGAGTGATATTCACGATGCGGGCGTTGGGCCCATGCACCGTACTTAGCCGGCTGCGCTCGTTGAACTTCGCGTCGAATCTTGCCGCGGTGACCACCGTGCGGGAGCGATCGACCGGCGATGAGATCACAATCTGAGCCGCCTCGGAAGTCGAGGCCTGATCGAGATGCTTGCCCTTGGCAAGCACAAAATCAATCGCTGGCGCGCTGACCTCGACCTGCTGCGCATTCGGTTCTGCTATGCCTTGCGGGCGGGCGGGAAGTTCGACGAGTTTGACGTTGTCTTCCGCTCGAATTTTGCTCACTACGTTCTTTCCAGCAAAGTCAACGACCACCCGCCCCGCGCTCGCCTGCGAAGGGCGCTCTCCGGAGGAATCGAGGCGCACATTTCCCGTCAAAACAGCGCGGGATACACCGTCCTGCGCCTCGTTGACTTTGAACTCCGCTTGTTCCGCACGTCCATGAATGAAGGAGTCGCCTTGAAAATCGGCTTGCACACCATCGTGAACAACCACGCGGTCCACGGAATTGTCTTCGTTCAAAAATGCCGTTGCCCGCTGGGCTTCGATCGTTTGCGGACCGTGAATCAGCTTCGTATGTTCAAGCACGACCTGGCGGGGAGACTTGGAAATCACACCCCGGGTGGCCATCAGTTTGGTCTCGGATGACCCGCTCAGTGCTAGTTCGACCTGCGATTCCAATGTCAATACATTGTCGTCGGCGGTGTAGTGCACGCCCATCGCCGACCCCGAAGCTTGCGACATGCGCAATTCGACTTTTGCCTTCGTGAAAGCATTCCCACTTTTCTGGTTGAAATTGAGGTCGCGAGTCACCAGGTGAATCGGGTTCCTCAACGCTGTCGGTACGGATTGATCAGGCTTGAGCAGGCCTTCCGGATTGGCTTCCAGGTCGATGCGCACTTCACTTTTTGCGGTCACATCCCCGGACTTAGGATCGTAGGCAAAATCGTCGCCGTAAATCTGGTCGTATCGGCTCGAGTCTCGTCCGTAGAGAGTGATCATTACGTTCCGTAGTTCTGCTCGACCGCCTACCTTGAACTGCACAACCTTGGTGGCCTGAATGGTGAAAATTGTGCGTCCGCCTTCCGATTTGGAGATCTTGAACCCTTCGGCGGTCTGTTGGACGTCGACATTCATCTTGCCGGGAATGTGCTTCAACACCTCCCGCACCTGACGTCGGCGATGGAGATACACGCCTGCGACGACCAGGCAAACGAAGACCGCAGCCAGCACGAACCAGCGCCGCAGATGGGGAATGGAGACAGGCATCTGGGATTAGTGTAGTTGAAAGGCAGTTGGCAGTTGTCAGTTGTCAGTTGTCAGTTCTCAGTTCTCTGTTCTCAGTTCTCGGTTGTGGCTCTGGGTCCTCAAAACTCGTCTCATTTGAGCTCAGCGGCACGGCTGGAAGCCGTGCCCTTCCCGGATCATTCATGAAACGACTTCTCAGTTTTCAGCGTACGATCCAGACCCCGTCTTAGGCAGCCGAGATCCCAAACATGGGTGCCTGGCTACAGACTCTCATCCATCGCGATCGCTTGAACAATCCGGTCTAGCTCCACATCCGCGTGAGCTTTCTTCCCGTTTAGATCGTTGATCTCTTTTTGCAGGTTGTTGAGGCGGTCTTCCTGCTGATCGAGTTGCCGGGCATAGCGTTGGAGCAGAGCTTTCTCTTCCGAACTGCCTTTCAGCGCCTTCATGTTCTCGCGGACGCGCGCCTGGTCCCTGGCGATGGCATCGATTTCGTGCTGGCGCGAGCTGATTTCATTCTCAAGAGCTCCGACCTGATTCTTCTGGTCCAGAACCTTGTGCAGCGCCTGCTGTGCGGCAGGAGTCAGACTCTGGTTCTCAACTAGTAAAGTCACCTGTTTTTCATCGAGGCCATTGAGCTCGATCTGAGTGTTTTCAGGATGGCGCTCCTCGAGAGTGAAATGCTCTGTGGCATCGGGCGCCACGCTCAAACGAAAGCGCAGGAACGACTCGGTCGTCTCTCTGGGTTAGGTCCACCTGGAACTATCGTCCAGTTCTCCCGGGCGGGATGCTCGATGACAAGTTGGCGCGGAGACTTATCGGCGTTGTGAACGGTGTAATTGCGAGTCTCCCGCAATTCCCGAGTCAAGACCATCACGCCCTTGGCAATCCGTAGATGACTCACCGGCTTTTCGCTGCCTTCCTGCCTCATCTTGACGCGCAGGGCCGGATCGGCGGCGTAGGAGAGAAGTCGACGCTCATCAGGGTGCAGTGTTTCCAGGAGTCCTTCCCCAGCAAACGCATCGCTTTCGAGCACGTTAAAGGTGCCGGAATCGACGGTCAGGCCGCTCGTGTTCTTCAGCCAAACGGCACGGCGAATTTCTTTGTCCTCTTCATTCCAGAGAGAGACTTTTTCGGCCTCAACACGAGCGCTTAGGATGGGCACTAGGGCGGACTGGTTCCTGCCAATGGTGATCTTCTGGCTGATCGCATATTCAAAGAAGTCCCCGAGATCTTTTGATTGGGCTTCGACAGGCTGGTTTGAAACCATCGCACTCACAGAGGCGGTTTCAACCTGTACAGGTGCGGCCGCCACTGCTACCGTCTCCGAAGCTGCGCCGACCTCGAGCGTCGCATTGATCTCGTTCATCCGCCCAACCCCAAGATAAGCGTTGCTGAAGTCGAAACGCTTGAAGCCACGGGCCTGTACAAAGAGGGCGGAATTGCCTGGCGGCAAGTTGTAAAAGCGATAGATTCCGCGCGCATCCGTGGTAGTGCTTTGACTTTGCCCGCTATCTTCGTTGCGAACAGTAACGGTCGCGCCGGGAATTACGGCTCCGTAGGTGTCTTTCACCACACCCTGCAACCCACCCAGCCCGGGCGCAAATCCCACTCCAGGTGCGGAACCGGAACCGATACCGCCGCCCGTGCCCGAGGCAATACCCGGGGCAAGATCCATCATCCTGTCGAACTCACGATTGCCCAATGCCAGTTCGTGCGTTTGCGGGGTTAGGGTGACCGCTTGTGGCGGTTCGACGGTAGGCCGACGCATGTAATAAGGCTGGGAGATGTTCTGTATAAAAGATTGTGGAGCTCCGGCGACAAGCGACAACTGCACATCCTTCCAGTCTTCTCCAACCGTGTTATCAACGATGGCCCAGCCTTGCAACAGGGGCTTTTCCGATGTTTTCTCTGGCAGGATGATCCGGTAGGTGCTCTTCCAAACTGGCACTTCACTGATGTAGCTGACAAAGACATCGCGGTCGCCGGGGCCATTGGCGGCGATCGTCATACGGCGCAGGTCGCGCGCACGGGAACTGCCGACCAGATTCAGATAACGCCCGACTTCCTCAGTCAGGTCGTGCTCCGCAATGCGAACCGATGTGCCTGGACCGAGTTCAAAGTTGCGCATTTCGCCGCCATCG
>Ga0075434_100001459_pt1 | contig 19891 bp, 17 predicted proteins | sample RhiMethybrSRZTD3_FD_75298 | JGI IMG/M metagenome (GOLD analysis project Ga0075434, IMG submission 75298) | Populus rhizosphere microbial communities from Tennessee, USA - Rhizosphere MetaG P. TD hybrid SRZTD3 | ecosystem: Host-associated > Plants > Roots > Rhizosphere > Soil | place: USA... | reverse complement strand
CCAGGCGAGCACCTCGGGCGTCATGCAGTCCTTGTAGAGCGCCTTGTTGAACTTCAGCGCCTCGCGCACTTCCTTGGAGTTGTAGGTGAGGGTCTTGCCGTCCTTGGCGACCTCGGAGCCGCCGTGCGACCACATGATGGCGCGCCAGGACGCGCGCGAGTCGTCGTGGTGGGCCAGGCCGATCCCGATCGGGAAGCCCTTGGCCTTGAGCTTCATGCCGCCCTTGTGCAGGTCGTCCCACGAGTCGGGGCCGTTGGGATAGCCGACCTCGGTCCATAGATCTTTGCGATAGAGACCGGGGAAGTCGATGAAGAAATCGGGGATCGAGTGGAACTTGCCGTCGCTGACCTTGCAGTAGTTCTCGGCCAGCGGCGTGAAGCCGCCGTGCTTCTTGGCGAGCTTGTCGGCGGTGTCCTGCACGTCCATCAGCGCGGTCGCCCACTTCTCGGTGCCGGTGCCCACGAGCTGCACGATGTCGTGGCCGGACTGGGTGGCGATCTCCGCCGCGATCTTGGCCGGGATCTGCAGGTGCGGGACGTGATCGATCGTGACCTTGATCCCGTTCTTGGTCGACCACTGCTCGGCGAACGCGTCGAACCACTTGTCGTACGCCGGCACGAAGTGCGTCCAGGCGAGCACCCGGACTTCCTTGGCCTGCGCCCACGCCGGGCGGATCCACACGTGAGGGAAGGCCGAGGCGGCGGTGACTCCGGCCGCACCGGCCACGAACTGACGTCTCGAAACGTTGCTCATGCTCTCGTCCTCCTTGATTCGGATTCGCGCCTCGGCCGGCGGGGCCCCAGCCCCGCGACGGCCTGCAGCGCGGACTGCCTTGATTCAGATAAGCGGGTCATTTCAGAGCGCCCGCGGTGAGTCCGTGGATGAAATGATCGAGGCTGAACGCGTAGACGACCGCCACCGGAATCGCGCCGATCAGCGCGCCGGCCATGAGCGAGCCCCAGTAGAAGACGTCGCCGCGGATGAGGTCGCTGGTGACCCCGTAGGAGATCGTCTTGTTGGCGGAGCTCGAGATGAACGTCAGCGCGTAGATGAACTCCTGATACGTGAGCGTGAAAGCGAAGATCCCGGCGGTGATGATGCCCGGGACGATGACCGGGATGATGATCATCCGGAAGGCCTGGAAGCGCGTGCAGCCGTCGATCTGCGCGCTTTCCTCGATCTCCCGCGGCACGGTGCGCACGAAGCCCATCAAGAGCCACGTACAGAACGGCACCGTGAACGACGGGTACACGATCACGAGGGCCCACACCGAGTCGGTGAAGCCGAGCCCGCGCACGACCTGCGAGAGCGGGATGAACAGGAGCGTCGACGGGATCAGGTACGAAAGAAACATCGCGGTCGAGAGCGGCTGCGCGCCCGGAAAGCGCATGCGGGCCAGCGCGTACGCCGCCGGCAGGGCCAGCAGCAAGGTGATGGCGACCACGAACATGCCGATCATGAGGCTGTTGCGTAGCCACGTCGTGAACAGCGTGCCATGCAGGAGCAAGGTGATGTGGTCGAGCGTCGGTGGCTCGCGGAACCAGAAGGGCGACGTCTCCAGGTTGTAGAGGTCGCGGTCGCGCTTGAAGGCGGTGGTGACCATCCAGTAGAACGGGAACAGCACCACGAACAGGTACGGCGACAGCGGCAGGTACGGGCCGTAGTCGCGCTTGATCCGCCTCCAGAGCTGTCGTCCGCCCACCTCAGTCCCTTCTCAGGAATCGCAGCAGCAGGATCACGATGATCGCCAGGAACGGGAAGATGAACAGCGTGATCGCGGCGCCCATGCCGAGGTCGCCCGCGTTGATGCCGATGTTGTAGGCGTAGGTACCGAAGACATGCGTGGTGTTGTAGGGCCCGCCCTGCGTCAGGAGCCACACCGACGAGAAGTCGGTGAACGAGAACACCACCGAGTAGAGCAGGCCCACCAGCAAGATGGGCCGCACGATTGGCACGACCACGTAGTGGAAGCGGCGCAGCGGCCCGGCGCCGTCGATCTTCGCGGCCTCGAGCACCTCCTGCGGCACCGCGGTCAGGCCGGCCAGCAGGATGACCGCCGAGAACGGAAAGCCGCGCCACACGTTCATCACGATGACCGACCACATCGCCAGCCCGGGCTCGCCGAGCCACTGCCATGGATAGTCGATCAGGTGCGCGCGCATCAGCATCCAGTTGATGACGCTGTAGAGCGAGTCGAACATCCACTTCCAGGCCAGCGAGGAGAGCGCGATCGGGATCACGAACGGGATCAGGATGATGCCCTGCACCAGGCGCTTGCCCTTGAAGGGGCGATTGAGCGCGAAGGCCAGCGGCAGCCCGATCGCGAGCCGCAGCAGCTCGGAGCCGAAGGTGAAGACGAACGAGTTACGAACGGTCTGCCAGAAGACCGGGTCGGCGAAGAGCCGTGTGTAGTTCAGCAACCCGACGAAGTGCGAATCCGGAGAGCCTACCCGCGCGCTCGAGACCGACAGGTAGATCGACATGAAGAACGGGTAGGCGATGAAGAACCCGAGATAGAGGAAGGTGGGCGCGATCCACACGAAGCCTTGCACCGATTCGCGCTGAAACCAGCTCGCGCGCCCGGCGGCTCGTGCTCTCGTCAGGGTGCCGGCCGAGGCGGTGGCCAGCTCGGGTCCGGAGCTCATCTGGACAAACCTCGGTACGGACGATCGGAAGCCGGACGCACGGGCGCCCTGTGAATGGCAGTCTCCTTGTCTGTTCCCTCGTGATAAGCGACGGAAAAACCGAGACGCGTATCCGAGCGAGGTTACAACGATTTAACACCCGGCCCGCGTACCAGTCAACTTTGGCGGGTCGGAGAACCGGCCGGCCGGCGAAATCGATCGGCGAACTCTAGAGGATCGGCCAGCGCGAGCGCGGGAACGTGGTGCCGGTCCGACGCTGCAGCTTCTCGCCGATCTCCTGGACCTGCGCGTACAGGCGCGGCTCGTCGACGAACGTCTGGCGGTAGGCATCGACACGCACGCGGCCGTCGACGATGACCGTGTGCACGCTGCGGCCGTCGGCGTTGTAGACGAGGTTGTTGATCGGATTGAAGAGCGCTTGCCATTCGGGTCGCTGGGTGTCGAAGAGCACCAGGTCGGCCTTCTTGCCGGGCTCGATCGAGCCGATCTCGTCGTCGACGCCGAGCGCCTGGGCGCCCATCAAGGTGGCCATCTCCAGCGCCGTCTCGGCGGGGATCAAGCGCGTGTCCTGGCGCGCGTCCTTGTACTGGATCGCCGCCATGTTCATCGCGCGCACGATGTCCAGATGGTTCGAGTTGTTGGGCGAGTCGCAACCGAGCGCGATCTTCACGCCCTTGGCGAGCAGCTCGGGCATGCGCCCGTGCTCGGGGATGCCACGGCCGCCCTTCGCCGCGGTGACCGGACACATCGCGACCTTGGTGCCGGTGCGGGCCAGGCAGTCGATCTCGGCGTCGTCGACGCCCAGCGAGTGCGCCAGGACCACGTTGGATCCGAGCACGCCGAGCGACTCGAGGTACTCGGTCGGCGTCTTGCCGTGACGCGCCTGATAGTCCTTGCGCGCCTGCGGTCCGCTGCCGTGATGGAGCGTCAGGTAGGTCTGGTGTTCGTCGGCCACGGCCTTGAGCGCGCGCAGCAGATCGCCGGTGCAGGTCTCCGGCGAGAACGGCATGGCCCACGCTCGGATCCGTCCGTCGAGCTTCTGGTGCCACTTGTCCACGAACGCGGCGGTCCTCTTCACGGCGTCGCTCGCGGAGTAGCGGGGCAGCGGGAAGGGCGCGTCCTGGTCACTGACGCACTCGCCGAGGATCACGCGAATGCCCGCGTCCTCGTAGGCCTGCAGACACGCGTCCGGGAACTTCGTGCTCCCCGGGTCGACGAAGCACACCGTGCCGCTCTTCAGGAGCTCGAGGAGCCCCAGGAGGGTGGTGGCGTGCTCCTCTTCCTCGGTCATCGCCATCTGCAGCTTGAACACATGGGCGAGCGGGCTGGCGAGGTTGTCGGGGAAGATGCCGCGCACCGCGTGGGCGTAGCTGATGTGCATGTGCCCGTTGACGAAGCCGGGCGTCACGACCAGCTGGCGCGCGTCGATCACACGGTCGGCTCGGATGCCGCCGAGCGAAGACGTCTTGCCGACGCGGCTGATCCGGCCGTCCTCGATGAGGATCGAGCCGCCCTGGAGGATGCGACGCTCGGCGTCGACCGTGATGACGTAACGCGCGTTCTCGATCTTGATGCTCTGGGGCGGCATCGTGCGTCCCGGCTCAGCGCCCCTGGAACTGCGGGCGGCGTTTCTCGGAGAAGGCCTTGACGCCCTCTTGATAGTCCTGGCTGTTGAAGCAGTCGGCGATGAGCTTGTCGAGCATCGCCAGATCGCGCTCGCCGTCGGGACGCACGAGCTGCTCGACGGTGGCCTTCGCCGAGCGCAAAGTGAGCGGCGCGTTGCGGGCCATCGTCTGCGCGTAGTTGCGCGTGAAGCCCTCGAGCTCGGTTTTTGGCACGACCTGGTTCACCAGGCCCATGCGCAGCGCGTCCTGCGCGCTGAAGTCGGTGCGCGCCGTGAAGAAGATCTCCTTCGTGTACGCGGGCCCGACGAGCTTCATGAGCTTTTCCATACCCTTGTAGTGGTAGCCGAGCCCCAGGCGCGCCGCCGGGATGCCGAAGCGCGCGTCGTCCGAGGCGATGCGCATGTCGCAGCCGATGGCGATGCCCACGCCGCCGCCGACGCAGTAGCCGTGGATCATCGCGAGGAGGGGCTTGGTCAACGTGCCGAGCGCGCTCTGCCCGCGCTCCGAGATCCGGCTGTACTCTTCCTGATCGGCCATGTTGCGCCGGCGCTCCTTGAACTGCGAGATGTCGGCGCCGGCCACGAACGCCTGATCGCCCGCGCCGCGCAGCACGACGACCCGGATCGCGTCGTCGTTCTGGAGGTCCTTCACGTAGTCGGGCATGAGCTGCCACATCTCGAGGCTCACCGCGTTGCGCTTTTCGGGCTGGTTGAAGACGATCCAGCCGATCGGACCGTCCTTTTCCAGCAGGAGCTTCGGCGTCTCGCTCATGGCGTTCTCCTGGTCGTGGGTTGACGTCAAACCTACCGTGCGCCGCGCCCACTTGTCCAGCCGGACGCGCCTCACGGCGTTCTCCTGTTAGACTTCGAGCGGACGAAATCCTACACCCGCCGATCGAGAGGAGTCCCCATGGACCGCTGGCCCAACAGTCCCGTGCGATACCCGGATCCAGCCGTCCAGGTCCTCGACGCGAGCTTCGCGCCATACCGACTCGCGCTGGCGGCGGTCGAGCGACTCGCCACGGGCTTTCGCTGGGCGGAAGGCCCGGTGTGGTTCGGCGACGGGCGCTTCCTGCTCTGGAGTGACATCCCGAACAACCGCGTGATGAAGTGGGAAGAAGAGACCGGCGCGGTGAGCGTATTCAGGAAGCCGTCGAACAACACCAACGGCAATACCCGCGATCGCCAGGGGCGGCTGGTGTCCTGCGAGCACGATGCCCGGCGCGTCACGCGCACGGAGCACGACGGCACGATTACGGTCGTCGCCGATCGCTATCAGGGCAAGCTCCTCAACTCGCCCAACGACGTCATCTGCAAGTCGGACGGCTCGATCTGGTTCAGCGATCCGCCGTTCGGGATCCTCGGCAACTACGAGGGGCACGTGGCCGCGCCGGAGCTGCCGACCAACGTCTATCGCGTCGACGGCAAGACCGGCGAGGTGACAGCGGTCACTGGCGACATCCCGCGGCCCAACGGCCTCTGCTTCAGCCCGGACGAGTCGAAGCTCTACGTGGTCGTCAGCGGCGCGGTGCCGCGGGAGATCCGCGTGTTCGACGTCGCCGGCCACGGCACTGCGCTCGCCAATAACCGCGTGTTCGTCAATTGCGGCGACGGGGTCCCCGACGGCATGCGCTCGGACGTCGACGGCAACCTCTGGTGCGGCTGGGGCGGCGGGGAGGGATTGGACGGCGTCGCGATCTTCAATCCGTCGGGCAAGCTGATCGGCCGCATCCTGCTGCCCGAGCGCTGCGCCAACCTGTGTTTTGGCGGGCTCAAGCGCAATCGGCTGTTCATGGCGGCGAGCCAGTCGCTCTACGCGCTCTACGTGAACACGCAAGGCGTCCAGGGCGGCTAGCCCAGGCTGGAGGAGGCGCGCATGAAAGGCGGAAGGTCGGGATCGGTCGTCATCGCGCTGCTGGCGGCGCTCGGCGTCGCCACGCCGGCGGCCGCGCAGAACCGCTATAGCTTCATCGACGCCGCCAGGTCGCCGCTCAACTACTCGCATGCGACGGTGCGGGCGCAGATCGCGTGCCCCGACGTGCGCAGCCTGGCCGCCGGCGGTGTCAGCGTCACCGCGGTCGAGATCGTGGCGGCCGCCGGGGGCGTTCCCGAGCACTGTCGCGTGACGGGCTCGATCGCGCCGGAGATCCGTTTCGAGGTGAACTTGCCCTCGGCCTGGAATCGCCGCTTCTACATGAGCGGCAACGGCGGGTTCGCCGGCGAAACGTCCGATAGCCCGCCGCGCGCGATGGTCCGAGCCGCGGCGCTGCGGCATGGCTTCGTGACCGCGACGACCAACACCGGCCACGACGCGACGAAGGAGCCGCTGGCGGGCTTCGCGCTCGATCCCCAGAAGGTGACCGACTACGCCTACCGCGCGGTGCATCTCACCGTCGCCTTCGCCAAGGGGATCGCCGCCCGGTACTACGATCGCCCCGTCGCCTACGCGTACTGGGACGGCTGCTCGACCGGCGGGCGCCAGGCGTTGATCTCCGCGCAGCGCTTCCCGGGCGACTTCGACGGCATCGTCGCCGGCGCGCCCGTCCTGAACTTCGTCGACACGATGATCTCGAGCCTCTGGAACGGCACGACCTTGCTCGACACGCCGGTCGGCGCGGACACGATGAAGCTCGTGAGCGACGTCGTCTACGCGCGGTGCGGCCCGGACGGCGTCATCGATGATCCGCGGCGATGCACGTTCGATCCCACGCGTGATCTGCCGAAGTGCGCCGGCGCGCCGGGGGTGGGATGCGTCACCGAATCACAGGCGCAGGCGCTCAAGAAGGTCTACGCCGGCGTCGTGCGCGACGGCAAGCCCTACTTCTTCGGCCAGCCGCTCGGCGCCGAGAAGGCGGGCGCCTCGTCGTTCGGCGAGCCTCAGCCCTCGAGCGGCTGGGACCGCTGGCTGATCGGGCGCGACGGCGGCAAGTCGATCCAGCTCGCGTTCTCCGAGTCGTTCATGAAGTACATGGCGTTCGGCAAGCCCGATCCCAACTTCGACGTGAAGACGTTCGACTTCAACAAAGATCCCGACCGGATGGACGTCATTCGCCGGCTCCTCGACGCGACCGATCCGGATCTCGGCGCGTTCCGGGATCGCGGCGGCAAGCTCCTGATGTACTTCGGCTGGGCGGACGCGGCGCTGAATCCGCTGATGGGGATCGACTACTACGAGAAGGCGCTGGCGAAGAACGGGCCCGGCACGCGCGAGTTCTTCCGGCTGTTCATGGTGCCGGGCATGTTCCATTGCCGCGGCGGCGTCGGGACGGACCAGTTCGACGCGATGACGACCGTGATCAACTGGGTAGAGAGCGGATCGGCGCCGAACAGCATTCCGGCGGCGCGAGTCGACCAGGGACAGGTCAAGCGCACGCGGCCGCTCTGCGCCTATCCGCGCACGGCGCGCTACAAGGGCTCGGGCAGCGTCGACGACGCCGCCAATTTCGCGTGCGCCGAGCCCTGACCGCGATCAGCCGCGCGTGATCTGAGAGATCCCCGGCAGGCGGCCCAGGAAGTTGCCGGTGATGCCGCCGTCGACGACCAGGTCGTGGCCGTTGACGTAGCGCGAGTCGGGGCCGAGCAGGAACGCGATGACGTCGGCCATGTCCTCGGGCGTGGCGACGCGGCCCAGCGGCACGAGGGCGTCGCGCTCCGCGGCGATTCGCTGGTCGGCGTAGACCCGCTCGGTCATGCCCGTCCGCACCATGCCGGGCGAGACCGTGTTCACCCTGATGCCGTCCCGGCCGAATTCCTGCGCCAGCACCTGGGCGAGCATGATCACGGCAGCCTTGGTCGGGCCGTACGCGCCGAGGTTCGCGTGCGCGTTACTCCCGGACATCGAGCCCACCGCGACGATGGCGCCGTGCGACGCCTTGAGCGCCGGATAAGCCGCCTTCGCGAGCAGCCACGTCGCCCGTGTGTTCACCGCGAACACCCGGTCCCAGTCCTCGACGGCGTAGTCGACCAGCCGGCCTGGGCGATTGATCCCGGCGTTGCTCACGAGCCCGTCGAGGCCGCCGAAGCGGCTGACGGCTTCGCCGACGACACGGCCCGGCGCGTCGGCGGTGCCCATGTCGCCGTGGAGCGCGAGCGGCTCCGCCTCCTGCTTGCGTAGCTCGTCGAGCAGGCTATCGAGGCCGGGGGACGGGCCGATGTCGACCGCCGCGATCTGGGCTTTTCGACCCTGGGCGCGCGCGTCCCGCGCCAGTCGAAGACACGTCGCCCGCCCGATCCCGCTCGCCGCTCCCGTCACCAGCGCTCGCATACGCACCTCCTGGGCGGCGAGTGTACTGCTGAATCGATGGACCTGCCTGGATCCGGCTCTCGCCTCCGGCCTGAGTCGCGGCTCAGCGCCCGATGCCGCGCGCCATCAGCACGGCCATCAGCGGCATGAGCGCCAGCAGGCCGAGCTCGATGTGGATGAAGCGCCGCGCGCCGGCGATCTCGTCGCCTGTCGGCGTAGCACCGCTCGCCGCGCCCTTCCACCGCATGAACGTGCGGGTCGGCTTGATCGAGAGCGCGGCGATCACGACGTAGAGCGCCATCTTCGCCCAGAACGCCGGATTGCTCGTGTAGAACCCGACGCCCTTGGCGTAGAAGAAGAGCCGCAAGAGCCCGGTGGCGAGCGCGGCAAGGGCCGACACGAAGAAGACGACGTCGATCGACGCCAGCCGGCGCGCCTGCTCACCCGTGATGCCCGGCCGGCACATGACCAGCTCGCCGACCAGAAAGCCGGCGGTGAGGATGATGCTGAGGTAGTGCAGATACGCGATCAGCGGCTCGAGCATGCACGCCTCCTGTCGATTCGGGGCGATGCTATGCCGACGCGCCGCGGCCGGTCAAACGACGAATCGACGACCCCTCGTGATGGCGCGCCGGTCGTTGGGACTGGAGTAGAATGCGGACCCACGACGAAGAGGAGGCGACCGGTCCATGACGATCAAGGGCAAGGCGTACATCGCGGGAGTCTACGAGCACCCCACGCGCAAGGCCGACACGCAATCCCTGGCGCAGCTGCACGCCGAGTCGGGGCTGGGCGCGCTGGCCGACGCGGGCCTCACGAAGGACGACGTCGACGGCTACTTCTGCGCGGGCGATGCGCCGGGGCTCGGCCCGCTCTCGATGGCCGACTACATGGGGCTCAAGCTCCGCCACATGGATACGACCGAGACCGGCGGCTCCTCGTACGTCATCCACGTCGCGCACGCCGCCGAGGCGATCGCGCTCGGCAAGTGCAATGTGGCGCTCATCACCCTGGCCGGCCGACCGCGCGCCGAGGGCATGGCCACCGGCACCGTCCCGCGCGCGCCCGTCGCGGCGGCGCCCGACGCGCCGTTCGAGTATCCGTACGGCCCGACCGTCGTGAACCAGTACGCGATGGCGGCGATGCGCCACATGCACCAGTTCGGCACGACGAGCGCCCAGCTGGCGTGGATCAAGGTGGCCGCCTCGCAGCACGCCCAGCACAACCCGCACGCGCTGTTGCGCGAGGTCGTCACGGTCGAAGAGGTCCTGAACTCGCCGATGATCTCCGATCCGCTGCACCGGCTCGATTGCTGCGTCATCACCGACGGTGGCGGTGCGATCGTCGTGGTGAAGCCCGAGATCGCCAGGAGTCTCAAGCGCCCCCTCGTGAAGGTGCTGGGCGCCGGCGAGGCACCGAAGCATCAGATGGGCGGCAAGATCGATCTGACCTACTCCGGCGCGGTCTGGTCTGGACCGGCGGCGTTCGCCGAGGCCGGCCTGAAGCACGCCGACATCAAGTACGTGTCGATCTACGACAGCTTCACAATCACCGTGCTCATTACGCTCGAGGATCTCGGCTTCGCGGCCAAGGGGCAGGGCGGCAAGCTCGTGGCCGACGGCAACTTGATCTCGGGGGTCGGCAAGCTGCCGTTCAACACGGACGGCGGCGGGCTCTGCAACAACCATCCCGCGAACCGCGGCGGCCTGACGAAGGTGGTCGAGGCGGTGCGCCAGCTTCGGGGCGAAGCGCATCCCAAAGTCCAGGTGAAGAACTGCGATATCGCGCTGGCGCACGGCACCGGGGGCTCGCTCGGCACGCGTCACGGCAGCGCCACCGTGATCATGGGCAGGGAGTGAGGCCATGACGACCACCGAACGCAAATATCCGGCGCCCCAGGTCAACCCGGAGATCAAGCCCTTCTTCGACGCGGCCACGCAGGGGACGTTGATGCTCAAGAAGTGCTCGGCGTGCGGTCAGGCGCATCACTATCCGCGCGCGATCTGTCCGTTCTGCGCCAGCGATCGCACCGAATGGATCACCGCGTCGGGCCGCGGGACGATCTATTCCTATAGCGTCATGCGCCGCGTTCCGGTCCCGTACGCGATCGGCTATGTGACGCTCGAGGAAGGCGTGACGATGATGACCAACATCGTCGACTGCGATCTGGACGCGATCCGGATCGGCCAGCGCGTGAAGGTGGTCTTCAAGCCGACCGACGGCGGCCCGCCGGTGCCGATGTTCACGCCGGCCTGATCGGCGCAGGCCGGAGCGAATGTCGCAGCTCTACGACGAGATCGGCCTTGGCTATCGAGATTACCGCCGGCCCGATCCGCGGGTGGCGGCGGCGATCACGCGTGCGCTGAGTCGAACGGACACCGTCGTCAACGTGGGCGCCGGGTCCGGCTCGTACGAGCCGACCGATCGTGCGGTCGTCGCGGTCGAGCCGGCGATGACGATGATTCGCCAGCGGCGCGCCGGCAGCGCGCCCGTGGTCCAGGCCTCCGCCACCGACCTGCCGTTCCGCGACGACAGCTTCGCCGCGGCGCTCGCCGTGCTGACCGTGCACCACTGGCCCGATCGCGCGCGCGGGCTCGACGAGCTCGCGCGGGTGGCGCGAGAGCGGGTTGTGGTCGTCACCTGGGATCCGGACGCGACGGCCTTCTGGCTGACCGACGACTACTTGCCCGATCTCATCGCGATCGATCGCCGCATCTTTCCCACGATCGACGATGTCCGGCGCGCGCTGGGAGCCATCGAGGTCGTGCCGATCCCGATCCCGCACGACTGTGTGGACGGGTTCATGGGCGCCTACTGGCGACGGCCCCACGCCTATCTGGACGCGCGAGTCCGCGGCGCGATCTCCACGTTCGCCAAGCTCCGCGACATCGGCCGCGACCTCGAAGGGCTCGAGCGCCTGCGTCGCGACCTCGATGACGGCACGTGGGAGCGCCGTCACGGCGACGTCCTGACGCGGTCGGAGATCGACCTCGGCTATCGGATCGTGATCGCCGCCAAGAGCTGAGCCGGGCTCAGCTCAGGCGCATGCGACCGCGTAGACGTCTTTGACCTCCGGCGGCAGCCGCCACTCCTTCCAGCTCTTGCCGCCGTCGCGGGTGCCGAACACCTGGCCCAGGCGCGCGACGCTGTAGACCTGATCGGGATCGCGCGGGTGGAGCGCGACGGCCATCATCGTGCTCTCGGCCTTGATGCCGTGGTCGATGCGCCGCCAGCTCTGGCCCAGATCGTCGCTGCGGTAGAGCGAGCCGTCGGTGCTGCGCGCCGCGGGACTGAGCGCGGCCACCAGGGTCTTCGGATCGTGCGGTGAGACCACCACGTCGCGCGCGTAGGTCAGCGGCGAGAAGCGGCCGATCTCCATGTCCTGCCAGGTCTGGCCCCGGTCGGCGCTCCTGAACAGTCCCATACGCACGGCCAGGAAGACAGTGCCGGGCAGCGCGCTCGACACGGTGAGCGCGTGGGTGTCGAGCATGCCCTCGTTCTCGGTGTCGCTCGCGATGCGGCTCTTGAGGTGCGGCCGTTCGGCGAGCTTGACGAGGTCCTGACCGATGTCTTCCCACGTTTCGCCGCGATCCCGACTTCTCAGCACGCCGTCGACCTCGAGCCCCGCGTAGATCTCGTCCGGGCTGGACGGATCGATGGCCAGGCGCGTCACGCGGCACGGGAAGTTCATCTTCACGCGGCCCGGCGAGGTCACGCGCGGCAGCTTGCGCCAGCTGTCGCCGCCGTTGTCGCTCCGATAGACGGCCACCGGCGAGGTGCCGAGGTACATGGTCCGGGGATCGCGGGGATGAATCAGGATCGACCACACCTCGAGGTTCTCGTCGGGGAAGGGGAGCTTCTCCCAGCTGGCTCCGCCGTCACGGCTCCGGTACGGGCCGTTCTGAGATCCGGCGAAGATCAGGTTGGGATCGGTCGGGTGGATGGTGATCGCCTGAACGTCCATCCGGTCGGGCAGCCCCTGGCTCAGGCGCTCCCACCGGTCGCCGCCGACGGTTTGCCGGAAAATACCTGAGGCGGCTCCAGGGATACGCGCCGCGGTGCCAACGTAAACGTGCGAGGTTCCTGAGGGGTTCGCCATCACCGGCCTCCTGGGATTCGTGACCTCTGGCTGTGCTTCGTGGCCCAGACTGTACCACTCGTGAGCGCCGGCGTGCAGACGTCGTGTGCGGAGCCGTCACGGCGCTCGAAAAGCAGTTGACGGCGCCCACGCTCCGGGCTTAATGAAGGCCCTACCCGCGCTGTGCGGGACCGCCAACTCTCACCAGCCGAAAGGAGTCGCACGTGATTTACGAGATTCGCACCTACCAGATCGCGCCCGGCAGCCTCGCCGAGGTCGAGAAGCGCTTCGGCGACGCCTATCAGTACCGGAAGAAGTATTCCGAGCTCACGGCGTTCCTGCACACCGAGGTCGGGCCGCTCAACGAGATCGTCCACATCTGGGGGTACAAAGATCTCGCCGATCGCGCGCGCGTGCGGGGCGAGGCCTCGAAGGAAGCGAACTGGCCGCCGAAGATCCAGGAATTCATCCGGCAGATGCGCTCCGAGATCGTCGTGCCGTTCTCGTTCATCCCCGAGCCGAAGCCCGGCAAACTGGGTCCGGTCTACGAGCTGCGGTACTACACGCTGAAGCCCGGCAGCTTGCCCGACACCGCGAAAGGCTGGGAGTCGAAGATCGGCGAGCGCGCGAAGCTTTCGCCGATCGTGTTCGCGGGCGGCGTGGAGTTCGGCCGCGCCAACGGCTTCGTCCACATCTGGGCGTATAACAGCATGGATCACCGGATGCAGGTGCGCGACGACGCGCGGAAGAAGGGCGTGTGGCCGCCGCCGGGCGGCGCCGATCGGCTCCTGACGCAGGAAAACAAGATCCTCCTGCCGTCCGCGTTTTCGCCGCTACAGTAGCGACGCTGGCGCGCTCGCCGCGGGGGTGCTCGCGCCCCCGCGGCGAAGCGAACGCCTCGCACAGCCCCCTCGTTTCGGCTACGCTCTTGTAGGGGTCACGTGGCTCTGAGAATCGGTGTCGACATCGGCGGCACGTTCACGGATCTCGTCGCGCTCGACGAGACGACCGGGGCCGTCGTCACCACCAAGGCCCTCAGCACGCCGCGCGAGCTGCTCGACGGCGTGCTCCGCTGTGTCGATCAGGCCGGGGTACGGCTCGACGACTGTCGGTTCGTGATCCACGGGACTACCATCGGCATCAACGCGCTCCTGGAGCTCAAAGGCGCGCGCACCGGCCTCATCACCACCGAGGGGTTTCGCGACGTGCTCGAGATCGGTCGCGGCAACTTCCTGAAGATGTACGACGTGCTCTACCGGCGGCCCGAGCCGCTGGTGCCGCGCGGCCGCGCCCACGAGGTGCCCGAGCGGCTGACGGCGACCGGCGAGGTGCTCGTGCCGCTCGACGAGGCGGCCGTGCGCGCCGCCGCGCGACAGCTCCTGGCCGACGGGGTCCAGTCGGTCGCGATCGTCTTCCTGTTCTCGTTTCGCGATCCCCGCCACGAGCAGCGCGCCGCGGAGATCGTCGCGGCCGAGATGCCGGGCGTGTCGGTGTCGGTGTCCCACCGCATCACGCAGGAGTGGCGCGAGTACGAGCGGACCAGCACGACCGTCGTGAACGCGTACGTCCAGCCGATCATGGACCGCTACCTCGGCGAGTTCGATCGCGGACTCGGCGGTCGCGGCTTCGCGGGGCGACTGCTGGTGACCCAGTCCAACGGCGGCGCGTTCTCCCTGGAGGCGGCGCGCTCCAAGCCGGTCCACACGATCGAGTCGGGCCCCGCGGCCGGCGTCACCGGAAGCGCCAGCCTCTCACGGATCCTCGGCGCCGACCGCTTGATCTCGTTCGACATGGGCGGCACGACCGCCAAGTGCGCGATCGTCGAGCGCGGGATGGTGCAGACCACCGACGAGTATCACGTCGACGGACGGCCCCTGCGAATCCCGGTGATCGACATCAAGGAGGTGAGCGCGGGCGGCGGGACGATCGCGTGGATCGACGCGGGCGGTGCCTTGACCCTCGGTCCGCAGAGCGCCGGCGCCGATCCGGGTCCCGTCTGCTACGCACGGAATGGCCAGGAGCCGACCGTCACCGACGCGAACCTCGTGCTCGGCCGAATCGACGCTGGACGTTTTCTCGGCGGCACGATGCCGCTCGATCTCGCGGCCGCGGTGCGCGCCATCGACGGAAAGATCGGCGCGCCGCTCGGGCTCACGCGAGCGGCCGCGGCCGCGGGCATCGTCAGGCTGGCCGACGTGAAGATGGCCCTCGCGGTCCGCAGCATCACGACCGAGCGAGGCCTCGATCCAAGGGACTACACTTTGCTGGCCTACGGCGGCGGCGGCCCGCTCCACGCCGTCGCCATCGCCCGCGAGCTGGGCATCCCGCGCGTGGTCGTGCCGCCGTCACCGTCGACCTTCTCGGCCTGGGGCATGCTGGCGACCGATCTCCGCCACGACCTCGTCCGCACGGTGCTGGTGCCGCTCGATGATACCGACGCCGGCTGGGCCGAGGCGAGATACGAGGAGATGCGTCGCGAGATCGCCGAGATCCTCCCCGGCGGCGGCGCGCCGGTTCTGCATCGCGCCGTCGATCTGCGTTATCTCGGCCAGGAGCACACGGTGACGATTGCACTCGACGCGCTCGACGACTGGACGAAGCTCCGCGCCCGCTTCGACGAAGCCCACGCCCGTGCCTACGGCTATGCGGCCCGCGAGGTCGACGTCCAGCTCCTGAACCTGCGCCTCTCGGTCGTCTTCCCGCTGGAGCCGCCGCGCCTGGCCACGCTAGAACGTCGCGCGACCGGCACGCCAAAGTTCGAGACGCGCAAGATCTACTCGAGCCTCGCCGCCGACGCATTGGAATACCGCGTCTATCAGCGGCAAGCTCTGAGCTCCGGCGACCAACTCAAGGGCCCCGCCGCCATCGAAGAACCCGGAACCACAACGTTAATCGACGCCGCCGACACACTTTCGATCGAAAACCACGGCTGTCTGGTCATCCACGTCCAAGCGGCCGGAGCGATGGGGGGTATCGGGGGGAGCGAGCATCGCTCCCCCCGATGACCAACCAACAGCCATGCTAGACCCGATTACCGTCGAAATAATCCGTGCAGCGTTAAACGCCGCCGCAGGCCGTATGCGCATCACCCTGATCAAGACGGCCTACAACCACATCATCAGCGAGAGTCTCGACTTCGGCTGCGCGATCTTCGATCCAGACGTGCAGATGATCGCCCAGGGCATCGGGCTGCCGGTCTTCCAGGGCCATCTCGGCTTCCCCATCCAGGCGACCATCGCCGATCGCGGGATCGAGGCGTTTCGCGAGGGCGACGTCTTCATTCACAACGATCCGTACACGGGCAACGGCAATCATCTGAACGACGTGGCGATGACCGCGCCGGTGTTCTGGGAGGGGCGGCTCGCGGGCTTCGTGGCCGTGAAGGCCCACTGGAGCGACGTCGGGGGACCGGTGCCGAGCTCGATGCAGGTGGGCTCGACGGACTTTCGCCAGGAGGGCCTGCGCTTCCGGTCGGTGCGCCTCGTCAACCGAGGCGAGCTCAACGAAGAGGTGATGCGGATCATCGCTGGCAACATCCGCACCGAGAGCGGCACCCTGAAGGACATCCAGGCGATGCTCGCGGTGTGCCGCGCGGGCGATCAGTTCTTCCGCGAGGTGCTGGCCAAGTACGGGCGCGACGCCGTGCTCGAGGCGACGCGCGTGTATTTGGAGCAGTCGGAGCGCCGCACGCGCGCGGCGCTCGCGAAGATTCCGACCGGCGTCTATCGCGCGGTCGGTCACTTCGACAACGACGGGATCGCGCTCGACACGCCCGTGCGGGTCGAGATGGCGATCACCGTCGCCGAGGGTCGGATGATCGTGGACTTCACGGGCTCCAACGCCCAGGTGAAGGGCCCGTTCAACTGCGGGGACGCGATCACGATCAGCGCGTGCCGGATGCTGATCAAGTGCCTGACGACGCCGCTCGACCCGGTGGACGAGGGCTGCTTCCGCCCGCTCGAGGTCGTGATTCCGCCGCGCTCCGTCCTGGCGGCTGAGGAGCCGGCGCCGACGGCGCGCTACTACGTTCCCGTCAACTTGCTCCTCGATCTGGGGCTGCGCGCGCTGGCCCCGGCGATGCCGGCCGCGGTTCCCGCCGGCTCGTACGGCGACCAGATGCCGACGATCGCGTTCGGCACGCACCCGCAGACCGGCCGGCTCTTCATCCAGGGTGATCTCAACGCCGGCGGCACCGGGGCGCGGCCGACCTTCGACGGCGAGTCCGCGATGATCATCTTCGCGGGCTCCACGGCGCGGAACAATCCGGTCGAGGTCGTCGAGTCGCGCCTGCCGACGATCCGCATCATGCGCTACGCGTTGCGGCGCGACTCGGGCGGCGCCGGCCGGCACCGCGGCGGGCTCGGCATGGAGCGCGATTATCACTTCATGCAGCCGGCGTTCATCACGTTCAGCCTCGAGCGCAAGGCGACGCCGCCGTGGGGGCTGTGGGGTGGCAAGGACGGCGCAGTCAACGGCGTCGAGATCACCTCGCCAGACGGTGCCGTGCGGCACGTGCGCAAGGCGACGCAGCACCCGATCGGCGCCGGCGAGGTCGTTCGCATCCTGACGGGCGGGGGCGGGGGCTACGGCCCGCCGTCGGAGCGCGACGCCGAGGCCATTCGGCGAGACGTGCGCGAAGGCTACGTGTCGCGCGAGGCCGCGCAGCGCGACTACGGCGTCGACGTACCCGAGCCGACCAAGAACGGCCGATGATTTCTCGGCGGGCCGTCGCGGTCGGTGTCGTGGCGCTCCTGATGCTCGGTGTCGCGCAGGCCCAGGATCAGGCGGTCCAGAAGCTCGTCGGCACCTGGCAAGGCAAGGTCGATGTCCGCGACGAGCCCGGGCGCACGCTCGTGATCAAGTCCGTCGCCCAGGAGCGCGGCCAGTGGATCGCGAACATCGACTACGGAACGACGGGCCGCACCATGAACGAACTGCAGGCGCGGATCGAGCAGCAGCGAGGTGCTCCCACCTTGACGTTCGCGTCGTCGCCCACGAACAAGGTCGAGCTCCAGCTGATCTCCGATCGCGAGCTTCGAGGGATACTCAAGGTCAGCGATGGCGCCGGGAGCTGGGTCGCCCGTAAGATGGCGCTGAAGAAGACGAGCGACAAGCCCTGACGCCGTGAGACGACTCGACATCCTGAGTCAAGGCGGACGCGCCGGTATCGTGCTCCTGGCGATTGCGCTGGCGGCGTGCACGCCCGCGAGCCCTCGGCCCGCCTCGACTGGATCTCGCTTCAATCCGAGTGGACCCGACGCCGACGACTTCGGCGCCCGCGACGGCTACCCGCTCGGCGATCGCGCCTCGTTCTTCCGCGTGCCGTTCCTGGTGGGCTCGCAGAGCCATCTGGACGAGATCTTTCCGGGCCGGGTCGTGAAGCGGGCCGCGACACCGTCGACACTCGCACGGGCAGCGTCCGAGCCGGCACTGCGGTACGAGTACCAGAGACAGGGCTTCGGTCTCGACGACTATCTCGCCCGCAATCCGGCGACCGGGCTCCTCATTGCCAAGGACGACACGATTCTCGTCGAGCGCTACCAGTACGGGCGCACCGACCACGATCGGTTCACGTCGTGGTCGATGGCCAAGACGATCACGTCGATGCTGATCGGAGTCGCGATCGCCGAAGGTCGGATCGGTTCCGTCGACGATCCCGCGGCGAAGTACGTGCCGGGGCTGGCGGACGTCGAGTACGGCCGCACCTCGTTGCGTCATCTGCTCCAGATGTCTTCGGGCGTTCGCTTCGTCGAGCAGTACGTTCCCGGAGACGACGTCTCGAAGCTGGCGATGGGGACGTTCATCCAGCGCGGACCCGGCGGCGTCGGCGCCGTGACGGAATTCAACGAGCGCGCGGTCGCGCCCGGCACCAAGTTCTCGTACGCCTCGGTCGAGACGGAGGTGCTCGGCCTCGTCCTCGCCGCCGCGGTCGGTCGCACCGTCTCCGAGTACCTTCAAGAAAAGATCTGGCAGCCGATCGGCGCGGAAGCCGACGCGAGCTGGATCATCGACCGATCCGGCCAGGAAGTGACGTTCTGCTGCTTCAACGCGGTCCTGCGCGATTACGCGCGGCTCGGGCTCCTGCTCGCGCACGAAGGGAACTGGCGCGGCAAGCAGCTCATTGCGGCCTCATGGATTCGGGACGCGACCAGCGTGCGCGCCGATCAGCCGCACCTGCGGCCGGGCACCGCGACACCGTTCTTCGGCTACGGCTATCAGACCTGGATCTTCCCGGGCGAACGCCGGATGTTCGCGCTACTCGGCGTCCGCGGCCAGTCGATCTACATCGACCCGGCGAGCCACCTCGTGATGGTGACCACGGCGGTGCGCAAGCTGCCGGTTGATCCCGGCGTTGCGGAGAACGGCGCGCTCTGGCGCGCCGTCACGCGCGATCTCGCCCGCTGAGGCCTGTTCGTGACCCTCGACCGCGTATACTCGTGGCCCGGAGGTCGGGGCCGATGACGGCGAGCGTGCAACGGGAGCTTCGCACCGCGTGAGTATGCGCGCGATCCGCTGCGGCACGCTCTTCGACGGCGTCGCCCAGGCGCCGATTCGTGACGCGATGGTCGTGGTCGACGGCAACCGCATCACGGCCGTCGGCCCCTCCGACCGCACGCCGGCGCCGCCGGGCGCCGAGATCCTCGATCTGAGCGATCGCTTCGTCATGCCCGGGCTCATCGACTGCCACAGCCACGCGTCGATCGTGCCGGGGCTCGGGGATCAGCTCGGTCAGCTCTGCCGCGGGCCGGTGCCCCAGGCGCTGGCCGCAACGGCGAATCTCAGAACGGACCTCGCCGCCGGGACGACGACGATGCGGGTGATGGGCGAGGAGCACTTCCTCGACATCGATATCCGCGATGCGATCGAGGCCGGCGTGATCGCCGGACCGCGTCTGCTGGTGGCGGGTCGTGGCCTCGCCGCGAACAACGGCCACGGCCGGGCGCTGGCCAGCTACGACGGCGTCGACGAGGTTCGTCGCGGCGCGCGCGAGAACCTCCGGCGCGGCGCCAACCACGTAAAGATCTTCGTCACCGGGGGCGTGAGCTCGCCTGGCGCGATGTCGACCTCGAGCGCCTACACGCGCGAGGAGATCCGCGCCGCCGTCGAGGAAGCACATCGCGCCGGCACCTACGCAGCCGCGCACGCCCACGGGGGCGCCGGGCTGCGCCTGGCGGTCGAGGAGGGCGTGGGCACGATCGAGCACGGGCTCTTGGCCAGCGACGAGGACGTCGCGCTGATGCGCGAGCGCCGCGTGTGGCTCATCTGCACGTTCTCGATCTTCATGCATCCGACCGGCATCG
>Ga0075434_100001458_pt1 | contig 19892 bp, 15 predicted proteins | sample RhiMethybrSRZTD3_FD_75298 | JGI IMG/M metagenome (GOLD analysis project Ga0075434, IMG submission 75298) | Populus rhizosphere microbial communities from Tennessee, USA - Rhizosphere MetaG P. TD hybrid SRZTD3 | ecosystem: Host-associated > Plants > Roots > Rhizosphere > Soil | place: USA... | reverse complement strand
CGCCATTCAGAGTTTGTTCGCAGCAAAGCCCGCAACTCGCAACTAGCTTCCCAACCCGCAGCTAGCCAGCAGCTCGTAACAATTTGTTGGCCCGCAACCCGCAGCCCGCAGCTTCCAGCCGGTACGACGTTTGCCCCCTTTGAGCGCGTGGAACAGTCCCCAAACTGGGAAGGCGAACGGCATGCGCTGCTCTCACAGCGCATTTCCGACATCGGCCTCGAGATCCGCGGCAGCTTGCTCGAGAAGCTGGTCAACCAGCTCTACGACGAGCTGGCTGCGAAGGGACTCGAGTTCCGGCCTCCCGTTTACTTAAGCGACCAGTGGGGATGCCCGGATGGGACGCCGCTGATCGGCGTCCCTTTTTATCTCGCGGATGCCCGACTCTCCAAGATCGAAGAGGATTACTCCGCCGCGGTCGAGGGGGCCGAGGAGTCGATGCGCTATCTTCGCCATGAAGCGGGTCACGCCTTCAACTACGCCTATCGCCTCTACGATCGGCCCGACTGGCGAAAGATGTTCGGACCATACTCGCGTCCCTATCGCGAGCGATACCGCGCTGACCCGTTTTCGCACGACTACGTCCGGCACATACTCGGCTGGTACGCACAGAAGCATCCCGATGAAGACTTCGCCGAGACGTTTGCTGTCTGGCTCACGCCGGACTTCGATTGGCGACAGGCGTACGAAGGTTGGGGCGCACTGCGAAAGCTCGAATACGTCGACGGCGTCATGAAAGAAATCGCGCACAGAATCCCGGCGGTGCCTGAGCCCTCCGACGACGATCTCCCGGTGAGGGCGATGCGCTACACCGTCGCCGAGCACTACGAGGACAGTGAAGAGCAAATCCCGATCAAGGATCCACGGATTTTCGACGGCGATCTCAAGACAATTTTCGTATCGCGGGCGCAAGCGCCCGAGTCAGTGTCGGCAGCGGAGTTTATAAATCGACATCGACGGGAGATCGTCGCGCGTATTTCCTATTGGACGGGCGAGCAGGGTGCGGTAGTGCGACAGTTCGTCGATTTTCTCGGCGATCGCGCCGGACAACTCAATCTCCAACTTGGAGGCCTCGAAGCGTCGACGCTGATCGAGCTGACTGCGTTCGGCACCGCGGTGATGATGAACTATCGACACACCAACACGGTCGACGGCGCCAAGAACTCGCCTGGCAACACTTGAAGATCACCGTATTGCACACCAAGGACGCGCTCGAGCCACCGGTCGATCCATTGCTCGACCAGCTCGATGAAGCGTTGAAGGAGAACGGGCACACATCGCGTCGCGTCGTCGTCGACGATTCCGTGCAGCCACTGATCCAGGATCTCACGCGAGATCCGGCTGATCTCGTGTTCAACCTGGCGGAGTCGTTTCGCGGAAAGAGCGCGCTCGAGTCTAACGTCGCCGCGTTGCTCAACCTTCTCAATCTTCGCTACACAGGATCCAGCCCAGCCGGTCTCATCCTCGCCGGTGACAAGACCCTCACGAAGAAAGTTCTCGCCTTTCACGGAATTCAGAGCGCGAAGTTCGCGACCGTATTTCGCGGGCAGGTCGATTGGGCACACGAGATCAATTTCCCGCTCCTGGTCAAACCACCGCAGGAAGACGCGTCGCTCGGCATCACACAGAAGTCCGTGGTCAACGACGTCAAAGAGTTGCTCGATGTCATCAGCACCACACAGCAGGAATACCAATCGCCGGTGCTGGTAGAGGAATTCATCGACGGCCGGGAGTTCTACGTCGGAGTGATCGGCAACAGCAACGCCGAGGCGCTGCCGATCATCGAGCTCGATTTCTCGAAGTTTCCGGCGGGATTGCCAAAGATCGCGAGCTGGGAGGCGAAGTGGGGCGACGAAGGCGACGAAAAGGGAGCGGAGTTCGAGGGAACCAAATCAGTTTTTCCTGCGGATCTGTCCGAGGAGCTGACCAAAAAGATTCAGCAGGTTGCAATCGATGCGTTTCAGGCGCTGAGGCTGCGCGATTATGGGCGCATCGACCTGCGCGTCACCTCCGATGAGCAGGTGTACGTGATCGAGGCAAACCCGAACTGCTACCTCGAGAAGAACAGCGAGTTCGCGCGGGCCGCGGAGAAAAACGGGCTTTCGTATCCTGCGCTGATCGCGCGCATCGTCGAGCTGGCGACGGCGCGCTACTCGCGCTAACAAAAAAGCCGGCGACTTCGCCGGCTTTCCGTAAAGACTTCAGTGTTAGCGCTTGCGACTGCTCTTTCTGCGCGAGCTGCTCTTGCGGCCCGACGATTTCCGGCCGCTGCTGCGTTTGCGGCCCGAGCTTCTACTTGAACTCGAACTCTTGCGCGCGCCGCCTTTTCTGCGTCCGCCCCTCTTCGCTGCTGCCATGTTATCTCTCCACGATGAAGTAAGAACTCTCACCAGCTCGCGATCGATCTGGTAAGTGCCGCATCGCGTCCTGACGGTCGCGAGTTACCAAGGAGCTCTCCTCAACGAGTCAATTTGAAACCCGTCGCGCCATCCGCTTGCAAGAGATGTGCGTGAAATCGATCCGGCTACCGATTCCTTTGAAACTCACGCATCAATTGGTCGAACGCTTGCAATAATGCGAACCGACGAAATCGTTTGTGCAGCGAGCGTGTGATCACTTCCAAAAGTGTTGTGTAGTGAGCAGGTTTGATTTTCGAATTGCAGAAAACCGTTCCTACCGGAGCTCGTGCTCGTGAAAGCGCTGGTTAAAGAATCCGCGTCACCCGGTTTCAAGCTCAAGGATGTCGCGGAGCCGCGTATCCGCGAGGACGAAGTCCTTATTCGCGTACGCCGCGCCGGAGTGTGCGGCACTGACGTGCACATCTACGATTGGGATGCGTGGGCCAAGGGGCGGTGCAAACCGCCCTTTGTTGTTGGTCACGAGTTCGCCGGAGATGTAATTCAGGTGGGACGTCTTGTCACCGATGTAAAGGAAGGCGATCGCGTGACCGCGGAAGGTCACATCGTCGACGGTCGTTGCTTGCTGTGTCGGACGGGAAATGCGCACGTCTGTCCTTTCACGAGGATCATCGGTGTAGATCGCGATGGCTGTTTTGCGGAGTACATCTCGATGCCGGCAACCAACGTGTGGCACCTGGACGACGCGATCAGTTACGACATCGGTGGCATTCACGACCCGATGGGGAATGCGTTTCACACGGTTTTAACCGCGGACATTCCCGGTGCCGTAGTGCTCGTCACCGGCTGCGGTCCGATCGGCATCTTCGCGGTGGGGATCTGCAAGGCCGCCGGCGCGTCGCAGATCATTGCCACGGATGTGAACGACACGCGACTGGCGCTGGCGACGAAAATGGGCGCGCACCACGCCGTGCATCCCGAACAGGCAGTCGCACTCGTCAAAGACGCCACTGATGGACTCGGCGCGGATGTCGTACTCGAGATGTCAGGCGTACCGGCGGCGATCCACCAAGCATTCGCGCTGGTGCGTGTGGGGGGCCGTGTTCAAATGCTGGGGATTCCCGCGAAGAAGGTCGATTTCGATCTGGCGACGGAAGTGATTTTCAAAGGTCTCACGATTTACGGCGTCGTCGGGCGTCGCATGTATGAGACGTGGCATCAGATGACGCGCTTTCTGCGATCGGGCGAATTCGATCCGACGCCGGTCATTACACACCGTTTTCCGCTCACTGAAGCCGATGCAGCGATCGAGGCGATCAAGTCGGGGGAGGCGGGGAAGGTTGTGTTTGAGATTGCGTAGAGCGAGAGGCGGGAGGCGGGAGGTGGGACTACCGACTGGGGGAAGCTAAGTGGCACTGAATGCGAAACTCGATGCCGATCTGAATGCGGCGATCGAGAAGCTCAAAGCGGAGCGCGTTTACAAGCGTCTCAATTACCTGGCATCGCCGCAGGCGGCACGGGTACAGATGGAGGGACGCGGTGAAGTCGTCATCCTTTCCTCGAACAACTACCTCGGGCTGTCGAATGACCCCGAAGTTATCGCCGCAGGCATAAACGGACTGAAGGAATTCGGCGCGGGCACCGCGAGCGTTCGATTTATCTGCGGCACGTTCACGATCCATCGCGAGCTGGAGAAGGCGATCGCGGATCTCGTCGGCACTGAAGCGTCGATGAGCTACGTCTCGGCGTGGAACGCGAACGAAGGGCTGACGGCAACGCTAATCGAGCAAAACGATTTCGTGGTGTCGGACGCGCTGAATCACGCCTCGATCATCGACTCGATCAGACTGGCAAAGGCAATCACCAAATGCACCACAGCGGTCTATCAGCATTCGGATCTCGATGATCTGAGATCGAAGCTGGAGGGAGCGAAGAGCGCGCGGCGCCGATTGATCTGGACCGATGGGGTGTTTTCAATGGAGGGTAGCGTCGCCAAGCTCCCCGAGATTCTGCAGTTGGCGGAGGAGTACGACGCGATCGTCGCCGTAGACGACTCTCACGGCACCGGGGTGTTGGGCGCGACAGGACGGGGCACGGCCGAGCACTATGGAGTACTGGGCGAGGTCGACATCATCACATCGACCCTGGGCAAAGCGCTTGGCGGTGCGGCCGGCGGATTCGTCGCCGCGTCGGCGCCGGTCTGCGACATGCTGACCCAGCGGTCGCGGCCCCAGCTCTTCTCCAACGCGCTCCCGCCGACAGTCGCCAGCAGCGCGCTGGCCTCGATCCGTCAGCTAGAGCACCACCCCGAGCTGGTTGGTAAGCTGCGCGACAACACCCGCTACTTCCGCGGTGCAATCTCCGAGGCGGGGTTCAAGCCGCTACCCGGGGAGACGCCGATCGTCCCCATAATCGTGGGCGAGACGGCGACGGCTATCAAAGTGAGTGACATGTTGCTGGACGAAGGCGTCTTTGTGACGGGATTCGGCTTTCCGGTCGTACCCCAAGGGCAGGCGCGCGTGCGCTGTCAGCTCAGCGCTGCCCATTCACGCGACGATCTGGACCAGGCTATCGCGGCGTTCAAGACCGTCGGGACAAAGCTAGGCATAATCTAGAGGACGCCTTAATGCAGAAGCTCAGAGCAGTCTTCGTGGCGCTCGTCGCCACGGTCGTCGTCTCCGGTAGCGCACGCGCGCAGGGAAACCGGAACTTCGACAATTCATGGTTCTGGGGATTCAAATCCGGAGTCAACACCTTCTCGGTCCCGGGCCATGGAAATACTTCGACAGTCGATCTCGGTATCGACTGGGTCATCACACGGACCAAAGGCGGCCTTTACGTGTCGGGTAACCAATCGATCTTCCAGCGCGACCTGGAATTCCTTGACCCGGCCTCTACTTCCGGCCAGCGCACCGTGCGCGTGCACGACATGCGCAGAATCACCCTCGGTGCTCTCGTCTTTCCAAAACATTTCGGCGGAATAACTCCGTACGGCGGCCTTGGCTATCAGATCACCGTTCTCGGTGATGCGCAGGTCTTCGTCGATAGCGTCAACACTTTCCCAACCAACGCTTTTCTCGATGAAATCGAGAATGAGCGCAGCCGCAGCGCGGTCGTTGCGATCGGCGGTGTTCAGATTCAGGCGAGTCGAATGGCAATCTTCGCGCAGGAAACGATCGCCCCGAGCAACTCGAACTTCCTGTTCCGCAGCGTCCTCAACTTTTTCGAGTTCGGCGTCCGCCTGAACTTTGGTAGCTCCATCGATCGGGATTAGCAGCTCTTGGCGCACCCAATCAGTGGACCGGCCCTCCGAAAGGAGGGCTTTTTTTATTCCCGGTTGCGGGCTGTGGGCCAACTAATCGGTGCGGGCTGCGAGCTGGCTGCGGGTTGGGAAGCTAGCTGCGGGGTGAGAGCCAGGCGGCACCATAGTTGGTAGGCAGCCAAGCCGCAGCAGTTCACGCAGACAGTTTTCCGCGCGAAACGAATCGATTGCCTCGGACAATCCATCTAAGCGGCCAGTCCGCCGACTTGGTGATACCGATTCGCGTCGTGATTTCGATATGATCGTCGGAAACTGGCTCACCTTCGCGAATAACTAGTCGGCCGCGCTGCAGAGGTTTGCCGGTGAATGCACCGGTGATCCCCAAGGCGCTGCAAAGCTTTCCGGGTCCGTTGGTCAAGTCGATATCGTTCTTGATCCGCGGACGGCGTTTGTGCATCAGCGCGATTCCGTCGAGCGGCTCCAGTGCGCGCACGAGCACGGCACTCGGCTGACCTGCCTCGCGCGTCACCGCGTTGAAGCACCAGTACATTCCGTAGATGAAGTAGACGTACGAAATGCCGGGCGGACCGTACAAATGCTCGGTGCGGGCGGTTCTGCCGACGGAGGCGTGACAGGCGAGATCGTGTTCGCCGAGGTACGCCTCGGTCTCAACGATGATGCCGCTGGCGATGCCATCTTCCGTCTCGCACTCGAGAACGGTGCCGAGCATATCGCGCGCGACCAGCTCCGTTTCTCGATCATAGAACTCGCGCGGCAGAATTTTGCCGCGGTGAAATTGCGACCGCGGCCTCGAGCCGAGTAGAGTCGATTGATCTACCCGGCTCGCGATTTCCCTACGGGCCATTTATTCGCTGGCCGTTTTGCTGCGGGTCTTTCTTGCGCGTTTTGGCGCTGCAGACTCTCCGCCCTCGTCGGCCGCGGCTGCCGATTTGCGCGCGGCACGACGCGGTCCACCAGAAGCTGCGCGCTTACGACCAGACCGCGGCTTCTCCTCGGGTTCGCCCAGCGCATCCTCGCCGGTGAGCGGGAGGTCTGAAACGCTCGGCTCGGTTACGGGCTCCGGCGCGGGACGGGTTGTCTCCACAACCCCGATCGAGAGCAGTTCCGGCGGGACACTCCCTCCTCTTGCTCCAATTGGGCCACGTCCGCGACCGCGACCCAGTGCGGGCAGTCGCGAACCGCTCGGAGCTTGCTCGAGGGTTGTGGGGGTACGTGGTGGCTCTGTCGTCGCGAGCTGCTCGGTGACCGGCGCCGCTGCCGCCGCCGGCGCCACCTCGTAATCGTCGCCTCGTCTGCGCAAGTCGACGATGTTGGCATCGTGAGCATCCTGCAGTATGCGAATGAAATTCCGGTCGCTCAGGCTCTCGCTGTCTCTACCGAGCAGTTCACGCGCGGCGATGCGCGCCTGACTCGCACGGATCGGTGCGCCTCCATTGCTACCGACGGCACGCCGAACGAGATCGAAAGCCTCTTCTCGTCTCAGTCGCAAACCTGCCGCACCGATTTCGTCGCGCGATGCGGCGGCGGCCCGTGTCGGCGCAGGTGGCTGCGTTTCGGTGCGAGGCTCTTCGGCGCGCGGCTTATCAGCTCGGGCGTGACGATCGTGAGCATCTCGATCGCGCCCACGTCCGCGACCGCGACCACCGCGCCGACCACGATCCTGGGATTCTTCCTCGTCGGCAACGAGGCTCGGTGTCGGAGCTGCTTCCAGAGTGAGGGGGACCGTCGCCGCGCCCACGCTCGGCGGTGCGACCTCAAACTGGCCGTTCTCGAGCTTGTTAAGTGTCAGCAGTCCGCGGTGTGCCGCCTCGGCAACAAAGCGAGAAAACTTGGACATGCCAAGATTCTTTTCGTCGAACGAGCTGTCGATCTGCTGCATTACCTGCTTCAGTCGATCAGCGCGCATCACATCGCTGTTGCGCTGCATGCGCTCGATCGCTTCGGTGACGAGGACCCAGGGATCTTTCTTGACGACTTCCTCTTCCCCGCTCTTCACCAATCCGGCGAGGGCGTTGTAGCTGTAGTACTCGTCGCAGTTCATCACCAGCAGATCGCTGGACGATTCGCGAATTCCGACACCGATGACGTACTTGCCGTACTCCTTCAGCTTGGTGACCAAGCTCGCGAAATCGGAATCGCCGGAGAGCAGAATGAAAGTGCCAATCTCCGGTCTGGTGAAGACAAGCTCCATTGCATCTACAGCGAGTCGAATGTCGGTCGCATTCTTTTTCGCCGAGCCGTAGGCAGTGGCCATGATCATGTCGATCGATGCTTCCGCAAGTGGAACGACGTACTGCGGATAGCGCCGCCAGTCGGCGTACGCGCGCTGGACCGAGACTTTGCCTTTGACGATGTCGGAAGAGAGCAGGTTTTTCAGCTCCGTCTGAAGCTCGGAGCGAATGCCCATCGTGACGTTGTCGAAGTCGATGAGCAGTGCTGCGTTTGGTGCGTGGTGGGAGGCTTGTGACTGTGCGGGCGACATTGCCTGGGGCCCGCGATGAATCGGTTTTATTGCGTGTGGCCCTCGATGGACCGGAGGGCTGTGTCGGTGCCCTCCCGAAGAATGGGATGGGGACCGATGTTGCCGTGTACTCATTTTTTGGGAATTACCAAAGTGCGTGGCTGCGAGCCTGCGATATCAATCGCCATGTGGGCTGCACGCCATTGAATCATCCCTGCGACAATCGCCGCAGGCGGTGCGTCTTCAGGTTCATGCGAACTAGTCACCCTTTGTTGACAGTTTGCTGATCCTCGAAGTCGCGTCGTCGGGGTATAATTTATATCTAACCCCCCATGAATCAACTGCGCTTCCGCACGCGACTGGTGCTGATCCTGTCGCTATTCGCGATTGTCCCTGCGCTGGTCCTCACGTTGTTGTGGAGCGGGACCGTCAGTAGCGTGGTGCCCTTCGTCACGGGTCAGTCGGCGTGGGACAGCGTCGCCGCGAGCGGCGAAAAAGCGATCGCCGCAGCTCGCCAGGCACCCCTCACACCGGCGCAAAAGCGGGCAATCGATGCGCATGAACGGGAGCTCCGCACGTCCGTCGAACAGGCCCGTCGCTACCGTTTTCTCGCCGAACGTACTGTGCGCGTCATCGCCATCGCGGGGATTCTGGCGTTGCTGATTCTGACGGGCGCCGCATCTCGCGTCGCCGGTCATCTGAGCAGGCAGTTGAGCCGTCCGCTCGACGAGCTCGTGCGATGGACCGACCTGATTGGACACGGACACCCGCTGCCGCCGCCGCCGGAGCCAACGGTGGTGTCGCGTACAAGTGGCAACGGCGACGACGGTCCAACGATGCAGGTGACGCAGAGCCGGGTACGCGGCGCACCGGAATTCGAGACGCTCCGACGAAGCATGCGGGAAATGGTATCGGAGCTGGAGCACGGACGTCGGCAGGCGGTCGAAGCCGAGCGCTTGCACGCATTCAGAGAGAGCGCGCGTCGAGTCGCGCACGAGATCAAGAATCCGTTGACGCCCATTCGCTTCGCGCTTGCGCGATTGCGCGGGCAGGCACCCTCCGACCTGCAAGAGGACGTGAGTGTGATTGCTATGGAATCCGATCGATTGGATCGGATGGCGAAGAGCTTTGCAGAGTTTGGCCGTCTGCCGGAAGGACCCGCCGCAGAAGTCGACATCGGCGAGCTGGTGCGCTACGCGGCACGTAGCTGCGTTCCGCCCGGCGTTGCTCTCGATCTGCAAGTCGAGGAGAATCTCCCGCACGTGCACGGGCACAACGGTGCTCTGGCGGGCGCACTGAGCAACGTGCTGCTGAACGCAGTGGATGCGTCCGGAGAGACTGGACAAATCACTGTGAAAGCGAGCACGACGAAACTGGATGGCCGCGACGCGGTGCGGATTTCCGTTGCGGATAAAGGCAAGGGCATCGCGCCGCAGAATCTGGACACGATTTGGGAGCCGTACGTCACCAACAAACCGGGCGGAACGGGGCTAGGTTTGGCAATCGCGCGTCAAGCGATCTGGGCGCACAACGGAACCGTGACGGCGACCAGCGCGTTGGGAGAAGGAACCGAGATACAATTCACGATACCCGCGAACGGCGCTGCCGCCGTGAGGAAAGAATAATGGGGCCAGAGATAGTCGTTCCGCTCGCTGGAATGGCAACTGCCATCATGCTCGCGATCGGCGTTCCGGTCGCTCGTGCCTATACGCGAAAGCTGGATGCAGACGCGAAGAATCCGCGTGTTCCACTCGACGTTACGAATCGACTGGAGCGGATGGAACAGGCAATCGAGGCGGTAGCGATCGAAGTCGAGCGCATTTCCGAGGGCCAGCGATTCACGACGAAATTGCTGTCCGAGGGGAGAAGTGCTGGCGCCGGCGCGATACCGCCGTCGGTTGGCGCGTCGAACAAGCCATAAGTGCCGATCGTTCTGATCGCCGACGATGAGCTGAATATTCGGCGAATGGTGGGCGCGCTGCTCACCGGCGAAGGCTATGAGGTAACCGAAACGCCGAGCGGCGTCGAAGCGGTCGCGCGGGTAAGGGAAACGGAGCCTGACATCGCGCTGATCGATCTGATGATGCCGGGCGATCTCGATGGAATGGCGACGCTGGCGAGACTGCGTGAAGTCGCGCCCGATCTTCCCGTCATCATGATGAGTGGGCGCGCCGGGCTCGCCGATGCGGTGCAAGCAACCAAGCTCGGCGCCTTCAACTTCCTCGAGAAGCCGCTGACGCCGGAGGGTGTGCTGCTCGCCGTATCCTCCGCGCTGGAGCTTCGCCAAACGCGCCGCACGGCGAGGGCGCTGCGTGCCGAGCTCGGCCTCGCGGGTCAACTGGTGGGTACCAGTCCCGCGATGAACAGCGTGCGCCAGATGATCGCGCGAGTAGCCCCAACCGATGCGCGCGTATTGATCACCGGAGAGTCGGGAACCGGGAAGGAGCTGGTCGCGAGCGCGATACACGTCGCGAGTCCACGTCGCGACAAACCCTTCATACGCGTGAATTGCGCGGCGATCCCACGCGATCTGGTGGAGAGCGAGATGTTCGGGCACGAGCGCGGTGCGTTTACGGGCGCGACGCAAACCCGAATCGGTCGGTTCGAGCTGGCGCATCACGGCACGCTGTTTCTGGACGAAGTCGGCGATCTGGGACCAGACGCACAGGCCAAGCTGCTGCGCGCGATCGAAGCAAAGGAAATCCAGCGCGTCGGGGGCAACCGCGTCATCAAGACCGATGTCCGAATCATCTCGGCGACAAATCACGACCTGCAGCGCGCGGTAAGAGCCGGAACGTTCCGCGAGGATCTGTTCTTCCGACTGCAGGTAATACCGTTGGCAATTCCGCCGCTGCGCGAGCGTGGCGACGACATCCTCGAGCTCGTTGAACACTTCTCGGAGCAGTTTCTGCAGCGGACCGGCCAGGCCAAGCCCCGTTGGCGGAGCGACGCGCTGCAGCTGCTGCGTGAATATCCGTGGCCGGGCAACGTGCGTGAGCTGGCAAACATCGTCGAGCGACTCGCGATCCTGCACCCGGGCGCCGAGATCACCGGGCAGCACGTGGAAGACGTGCTGATCGTGGATCGAGAGGAAGACCAGCCGGTTATAACACCAACGCGTGCCCAGGATCGGGTGCCAGCGGCGAGCGAAAGCGCGCGCGGTCCGACCTCGCTTGCAGAGCGGATGGACAGTTTCGAGCGCACGGTGATCGCGCGTGCTCTGGCCGAAGCGGGCGGCAACGTCGCCGACGCAGCGCGGAGACTGCAGACGGATCGGCCGAATCTTTATCGGCGAATGAAGCGGCTCGGCATCGGTGCGGGCAGCGGGAGGCGCGATGGGCGATGAGGGATTGGGGATGGAGAGATCCAGCATGAGCGGTAAGGGAGGGCGGAGGTGAGAGGCCGGAAAGACTTCGTTCGAGTCGTTCTCGGGTTCTGGCTTGCGTGTGTATTCGCGCTTCCCGCGTACGCGCAGGTGCCGGATACATCTGCCAGTGATACGCTGCCGGAGCATTATGGCTGGTGGGCGAGGACGAGTCGCAGCAGCGGCTTGATACTCAGCTCCGGCAAGACCTACAGTCGCGTGGAAGGTTTGCCGGTGATGATCGGCCCCGTGTTTCACGACAGCGTCGGCGCAGCGCAGATCAACGCGTCCGTGCTCGGCATCATCCGCAGCGCTGACGACTTCCACTGGGACAATCAGAACCTCGGCCATCGAGCTGGACTGGACGTGCGCGTTGGGCGTGGGCGCGGTTATTCGCTGGGCCTATCATCGTTCGACGTGATGACGGCAATCGAGCCGTGGCAGTTGCCTGATCCTGATGCTGGGTTGGCGGCGTTCTTCGGCCACCGCGATTTCCGCGACTGGTTCAATCGACACGGCGCGATGGCGACGGGGACATTCAACATGAGCGCGCGCAGTAGTCTGTCATTCGACTTTAGCGACGAGCGATGGGCGTCAGTCGATGCGCGGCGTGTGTTTTCAGTTTTTGGCAACGGCAAGTCGTGGCGCGCCAATCCAACCGTCGATGCCGGTCGATTCCACATCGGAACGCTGCGCGCGAACGTCGACACGCGAAACAACGGAGACAATCCATCGACGGGCTGGCTGATCCTCGCCGAGTACGAGCGCGGCGCCGGTGAGATTACCGACTTCGGATCGACCTCGCCGCTGGCGAGGACACCGACGACGCCGCGGGTGAGCTACGGTCGCGGACTGGTGGATTTGCGTCGCTATAACCGGCTGTCACCGACGACGTGGATCAACGGCAGACTGGTGCTGGGCGGATGGCTGCACGGAGACGATTTGCCGCTGCAGCGGCGTTTCTCCGTTGGGGGTGTCGGCACAGTGCCCGGCTTCGATTTCCGGGACTACGACCCCGGGTCGGTCGATGTGTCACAGTGCAGCGATGGCAGTGGTCCGCCGCCGCCGGGAAATCCGGCGCAATGTGAGCGGGTGGCACTCGCGCAGCTGGAATATCGAAATGAGCTGCATTCATCGCTGTTCGATTTTCTCAATGCTCGCCCGATCCGACTGCGCGGCATCGGATTTACAGTGCAGCCAACCGTTGTTGCTTTCGTCGATGCAGGACGCGGATGGCTCGTGGGGCAGCCGTCGGGGACACTGCAATACTCGTCTCGCAGCTTTCCGCGTTTCGGGACCTTTCGCACTGACGTCGGCCTCGGACTCGATCTCGGAATCGTCGGCGTTTACGTCGCGAAAGCAGTTTCGAGCTCGAAAGATCCGGCGAATGTCTTTCTCAGGGTTCACCGGCGATTCTAGGGCGCGGAATGTCGGTGTATACGCACGGACTTCGGTTGCGTCGGACGCTAAGGGCGGGAACGTTAGCGGCGTCTCTGGTCGTATTGCTATCCGCGACGGCACACGCCCAAAAGGTGCGACTCGAGATTCTGGCACCTCCGCAAAACGCGTGGGGTGATGACGCGCCCTCGGTGACATCTGCCGGATTGTTATCAGATGCGGCGATGCGCGATCTGCTCGCGAACGGATTCCCTGCCCGCTTGCACTATCGTCTCGAGCGATGGCAGTCGGGCCGCTGGTTCGATGATCTCAAGGCTGCGTACGAATGGGACGTCGTGATGAAGTACGATGTGCTCGGCAAGAAATACCAGGTTGTGCGGCTCGTGAACAACAAGCCGCAATCGCTCGGTGAGTACGTCCAGGTCACCGACGCCGAGAATGCGGTCGAGGAGCCGTTCAAGACCGGCATTTCGCTGCCCGCCAAGGGGCAGCGCGGCTATTACAACCTGTTACTCGATGTCGAGACCCTGTCGTTGAGCGATCTCGACGAAGTCAATCGCTGGCTGCGCGGGGAGTTGAAGCCGGCGGTGAGCGGAAAGAAAAATCCCGGCACTGCGATCGGCCGGGGGGTGAGGACTTTGATTGTGCGATTGCTTGGCGGGGAGAAGCGGCACTACGAAGCCAGGACAGGCACTTTTCGGCCTTAAGTTCTTGTCACCAGGAAAAAACTACCAGCCGGCAGCCGGCAGGCTGGTAGTTCTTCTTTTGTCGTTAGCTGACTTTGTGGCCGTTATGTGGATGCCCATGCTGCTGATTCAGGGCATGGCGATGCTCGAGATCTTCGAGCTGGTGCAGGGTCTCTTCGCCGTAGAAGATCCTGATGTACTTCGCCTGAGTCGGAGTGAGACGACGCACCGCCCAGCTCAGATGAACGAAGTGTGGCTCGACGGGCGCGTGCATCGGGTGCATGCCGATCTCGCTCGGCAGATTGTTTGCTTTCCGTGTGTTGCACGGGCTGCAAGCGGTGACGACGTTGGTCCAGTCGTTGGTTCCGCCACGTGATAGCGGAATGAGATGATCGCGTGTCAGCGATTCGCGCGGCTTGAGCTCGATTTGCAACCGACCGCAGTACTGGCAGCGGTACCGATCGCGCGCAAACAGGAAGGTGTTCGTGACCTGACGGCGGAAGCGACGTGGGACGTGAATAAAGCGCATCAGCCGGATCACTGCCGGGCGCGGCAGCGTCAACTTCTCGGAACGGACTACACGATCAGAATCCGCCTCGACGATCTCCGCCTTTCCATCAATCACCAGCCGCAGGGCGCGGCGTAGTGGAACCATCGTCAACGGCTCGAATGAAGCATTCAGTGCCAGACAACCAACGATCAAGCACTCCTCCTGGGCAAATCCACCAAAATTATAACTGGTAGTACACCAACATGGTGCGTCTGGCGCTCTATATACGACGACCCGCACCAGAGGGCGTTACGGCTAGCCCGCTGACTAACTGCTTTCTTTCTAACGCTAGAACGCAGACGCCGACATATCCCCGACCGGCTCCCGTCTAACCTTGCGTGTGGTAGTCGAGGCGGCCTGGCGCGTTGGCACCGGTGTCAGCCAGCCGTAACGATCTTCCAGCGTTCCTTGCGCGATGCCCATGTACTCGCGCTGAATCGCCAGCGTTAACGCGCCAGGCTTGCCGGGACCGACCGGAATGCGATCGACCGATCGAATCGGCGTGATCTCGGCCGCGGTGCCGGTGAAGAACAATTCATCGGCGATGTAGAGCATCTCGCGCGGGATTGAGCCTTCGACTATCTCGACGCCCATGTCTCGCGCGATCTGCATGACGGAGTCACGCGTGACGCCGTGAAGAATGCCGGAAGAGATTGTCGACGTGAACAGCTTGCCATCACGGACGAGGAAGAGATTCTCGCCGCTTCCTTCGGAGACGTGACCGAAGGAATCGAGCATGATGCCCTCGACGTAATTGTCCACGCGTGCCTGCATCTTCGACAACTGTCCACCGAGGTAGTTGCCTCCGGCTTTGGCCAGTGTCGGAATGGTATCGGGGGCGGGGCGTCTCCAGCTCGACACACACACGTCAGCGCCGTTCTTCAGCGCATCAGCGCCGAGGTAGGTGCCCCAGGTCCACGGGATGATGAAGACTTCGAGCGGCGTATCGTGCGGCAGCACGCCCATCTGCTCGCCAGTCCGGATAGCAACTGGCCGCAGGTAACAGTGTGGAAGGTTATTCTCAGCGACTGTTTCAACTGCGGCCTTTGACAGATCTTCGATCGAGTAGGTAAGCGGCATGCGGTAGATTCGGCAGGAATCTGCGAACCGCCGCATGTGCGCGGGAAGTCGAAAGACAGCGGGACCGTTTGGGGTCTCGTAACAGCGAATCCCCTCAAAGACGCTGGAGCCGTAGTGGACGACGTGACTCATGACATGAATCGTCGCGTCTTCCCAATCAACGAACTTCCCGTCGCGCCAGATACGGTGGTGGTTATCGACCGCCATTGAAGCTGGATCCTTTAGGGAGGAAGGTTGAAGATACCGAGAGGGGCGGGCTGTTCGCTACTTCTCCTCTACTGCTCCTCGGCTGGCATCTGGCAGTTTCCTTGAGATCGTAAACCAAAGGTGGGAGTCGGCAGAGATTGCACAGATCTCAGTGGGCAGTTGTCATACAGGCGGACTGGCTTGTTTCGCGCTCCATTCGGCCAGGGCATCGGCCGCCTTTCGAACACGAGCTACCAGTTGTGGGTCTGAGGCGCGCGCGCGCCCGTGTTCTACCAGAATCTTTCCCTGCACCGTCACCAACTCTGCAGATCGACCGGGGAGGGCAAAGATTGCGGCGGAATAGGGATCGCCAAGAGGCGTCGTCCGGGCGATATCGCTTTTGAAGGCAGCGAGATCTGCGTGCTTCCCCACGTCGAGCGAGCCGACCTTGTCGTCCAGCCCAAGCGCGCGGGCGCCGCCGAGGGTGGCAAGTGCGAGCGCCTGGTGAGCTCCGAACGCGTCATGTTTGCGAGACGCTCCCCGATGGACGAGAACGGCAAGACGGGCTTCGTCGAGGATGTCCATCCGATTGTTGCTGGCAACAGAGTCGGACCCTATACCGACGGGAATTCCGGCAGCAATCATCGGCAATAGGGGCGCGACGCCGTGACCGAACTTGGCGTTTGAAGCAGGACAGTGAGCGACAGAGCAGCCGCAGCGTGCGATCGTCGATATGTCGCCGTCATCAACACGAACACAGTGAATGAGGAGTGATCCGGGCTGCAGGAGACCGTGCTTCTCGAGTAATGCGATCGGAGACCGCGCTCGCTTCCTGACTTCGATCCCGCGCTTGCGCCATCGATCCGCAAACGGCCCCTCACCACGAACAACGATTTCCTCCTCCGCGGCGCTCTCAGCGATGTGCATTGCCAGTGGAAGCTTGCGCTTCAGAGCGAGTTTTGACGCCGCTGCATACAACTGATCGGAAACCGTGTACGGCGCGTGAGGGGATATACCCAGCATCACCAACTCGGTCTGCTGCGGCTCAAACAGATCGACAAGCTTCGTGAGATCAGCCATTGCTGCGTCGCAGCGCGAAGGGTCGGGACCGAATACTTCCTGATACATGACGCCGCGCACATTGAGCTCGGACATGGCCTGTAGCGCAACTCCACTGGAGCAGGTATCCGCGTACGTCGTGATTCCTGCCTCGAGACCCTCCACGATTCCGAGCTTTGCGGAGTCGAGGAGCAGCGATGTATCGAGGATCTCGTTTCTACTCTGGCGGAGCCTGTCGATCCAATCCGCAAAGTCGAGATCCTCGAGAAAGCCGCGCATCGCGGTGAGCTCGAGGTGTGTGTGGGTGTTGACGAGACCCGGAAGAAGAATCGAGTCGGCTAACTCGTAATCATCACCGGCAGGCGCGCGATCACGCGGACCGACATAGGTGATGCGTCCGTCGTTCTCGACAACAGTTCCGTTTTCAATCGGCGGCTGGGTTATAGGCAGCACCCAACGCGCGTGATAGCGCATTACCGCGGCGTCGGGATCTGACGTCGATCCGGTGGCGGAGCCGTATCGGTCGGCGTCCGCGTTGAATCGCGAGGGCGGCGACGGGTAGTGTCTTGCCCGACCGGTCTGCGCACAGTGTCTCGCCTAGATGTGTCGAACACAGTCGGCACCCGCTTGCCGGAAGGCACCGGTTCATACCCGGGTTGCAACGGCGGCGGAGTCACGTTGACGGGATTTCTATTGCCACCTGATGGCACTGGCGGGTTTATCGGCAGCGGACCAGTGTCGATCTGCGGCACTCCCAACTGAGAGTAGGGTCCGTGTTTGTCGCAGTCGCGCGTGGGCTCGGTACCAGAGATATAGAACTCACTGCCCACCAGATTGCGCGGACAATAGGGCGTCTGCAACAGTCCGCTGCTGAAGTCGATCTCGCGGGTGACGATCGATGCCGGCTTGGGCCAATCGGGGGGAATCGGCTTGCGGCGATAGATCTCTGTCATGAATGCAGTCCATGCCGGTGCCGCCAGCACACCGCCTTGCGCGTTGTCCTTGATCTTCTGCGGAAGATCGAGGCCGAACCAGACACCGGCGACGAGATCGGCGGTGTAGCCGATGAACCAGACGTTGGTGCCGTCGTTGGTCGTGCCAGTTTTGCCGCCTGCAGGATAATGAAAGCCGGACGCCCACACGCCGGCACCTGATCCGCGTCGGATGACGTCCTTCATGATATCGACCATGATCCACGCTTCTTCGGGCGACATCACCTGGGTGCGCGTCGGTGTTGGCTGCCAGAGAATTTCTCCCTTCTGATTCTCGACGCGAATAATCGCGTTCGGTGTGGCGCGAACTCCCAGATTGGCGAACGCCGTGTAGCCGGAGATCAGCTCGATCGGATAAACTTCGGCCGCACCGATGTGGATCGATGGATACGGCGGAATTGGAGTGGTGATGCCGAAATTGCGCGCCTCGTTAATGACAGTCTGCTCGCCGAGCTCCATGCCGAGGCGAACCGTCGAGACGTTACGCGACAAGTAGAGCGATTCGCGCAGAGGGATCTCGCCGAGGAATTTCAGATCGTAGTTCTGGGGCGCCCACTCTGGTTGTCCGGGTACCTGCAGCACGAGTGGGCTGTCGTTGACGATGTATGAAGCGGGGCGTCCGTTCTGAATTGCCGCAGTGTAGACAATCGGCTTGAACGTCGAGCCGGGTTGTCTCTTTGCCTGGACTGCGCGATTGAACTTCGAGTCTTCGAAGTCGCGGCCACCGACCATTGCGCGCACCGCGCCGGTGCGGGGATCGAGCGCCAGAAACGCGCCCTGCAGATAAGGAGATGTGCCGCCGCCTTCGTCGCCTTCGCGGTGGGCGATGTAGTGCTCATAGGTCTCGTGCTGGTAAGGGCCATAGCGACCACCTTCGATTGCCTTCGCCTGTCGATCGACCGCGCGCTCTGCAGCGCTCTGCATGTCCAGATCGAGGGTGGTGAAAACCTTGAGGCCCTGCTCGTAGAGCTGCTTGCCGAACTGGGCGTCCAGCTGTTGCCGCACCCATTCGACGAAATACGGCGCGGTTTCGCCGGTAATGGTCTTGTTTGCGAGCTGCAGCGGATACGCTTTGGCGCGACTCGCATCAGCGTCACTGATGTAGCCGTTCTGCCGCATCAGCTCGATGACCGTATTGCGGCGCTGGATTGCGCGTTCCGGAAACCGCACCGGATTGTAGCGCGCCGGGGCTTTGGGAAGTGCAGCGAGAGTCGCCGCTTCAGCGAGGTTCAGGTCGCGGACTGATTTTCCAAAGTAGCGTTGTGATGCCGTCTCGACGCCGTACGCGCCATGGCCGAGGTCGATCTGATTGAGGTACAGCTCGAGAATTTTCTTTTTGTCGTATTTAGCTTCGATTTCGCGCGCGACTTTCGCTTCCTTCATTTTGCGAATCGGACTCTTCTCGCGCGAGATTTTTTCGGGGAAGACGTTGCGCGCGAGCTGCATCGTGATGGTGGAGAAGCCCTGCGAGTAGCCGTGCAGCGGCGAGCGCAGGATGACGCTGGCAGCGCGATGCCAGTCAATCCCGGCGTGCTGGTAAAAACGCTTGTCCTCCGTGCTGATGAAGGCGTTCTGCACGATCTTGGGGATCTCGTCGATCTTCACCAAAGTGCGGCGCTCGAGGCCGAGCTCGGCGATGAATCTGCCATCTATGGCGTACAGCTTCGACGTCTGGTGTGGCGTGTACTCGGCGAGGATCTCGATGGACGGACATTGATTCCCGCGACAGATCAATGACCAGGAGCCGTAGAGTGCTCCGGCTCCAACAGCGATCAGGAAAGTGAGAGACAACAGAACCACCCTGACGAAAGTCGGATGGCGCTTATGAAACGGGATCTTGTTGGTCGTTGTGCTTGGAGTAGGCGTCGGAGCGGCGGCCATGCGGAGAGAAAAAGATAACTGTGATACACCGAAGGTGACACGTGGGTCGAGCGTCCATATCTTCCCCGCATGAACGCAGGAAAATCACTGCTGGACGAGCTGTCCTGGCGTGGGATGGTTTACCAACACACGGACGGTTTGGCGGACGCTCTCGCAACGGGCGAAATCACAGCTTACGTAGGGTTTGACCCCACCGCTTCGAGTCTGCACATCGGCAACCTGGTTCCGGTAATGGGACTCGTCCATCTGCAACGCTCAGGTCACCGCCCGATCGCTCTCGTCGGCGGCGGGACAGGGATGATCGGAGATCCGAGTGGTCGCGCGACCGAGCGACAGCTGATGTCACTCGAAGAGATCGCGGCCAACGCGCGCGCAATCGAGAAGCAGTTGTCGAGCTTCCTCGACTTCAGTGGGCCGAGGGCGGCGGGCATGCGTGACAACGCGACGTGGCTCACGCAACTGAAGGCGGTGGAATTTCTTCGCGACATCGGCAAGCATTTCACGGTCAACTACATGCTGGCGAAGGAATCGGTGCAGTCGAGAATCGAAGGTGGCATCTCGTTCACTGAATTCTCCTACATGCTGATGCAGGCGTACG
>Ga0075434_100001457_pt1 | contig 19892 bp, 15 predicted proteins | sample RhiMethybrSRZTD3_FD_75298 | JGI IMG/M metagenome (GOLD analysis project Ga0075434, IMG submission 75298) | Populus rhizosphere microbial communities from Tennessee, USA - Rhizosphere MetaG P. TD hybrid SRZTD3 | ecosystem: Host-associated > Plants > Roots > Rhizosphere > Soil | place: USA... | reverse complement strand
AGCGTCGGGTCGCGCATGTTGATGTTCGGCGACGCCATGTCGATCTTCGCGCGCAGCACGTGCGCGCCGTCGGCGAACTCCCCTGCCCGCATGCGGCGGAACAGATCCAGATTGTCGTCAACCGATCGGTCGCGATAGGGGCTGTTGCGGCCGGGCTCGGTCAGCGTGCCACGATACTCCCGTATCTCGTCCGCGCTGAGGCTGTCCACGTAGGCTTTCCCGTCGCGAATCAGCTGCTCGGCGTACCGATACAGCAGCTCGAAATAATCGGACGCGTACAGCATCGCGGCCCACTCGAACCCGAGCCACCGGACGTCTTCCTGAATCGATTCGACGTACTCGACGTCTTCCTTGGCGGGATTGGTGTCGTCGAAGCGCAGATTGCATTTCCCGCCGAACTCGTTGGCGACGCCGAAGTCCAGGCAGATTGCCTTCGCGTGGCCGATGTGGAGATAACCGTTCGGCTCGGGCGGAAACCGTGTGTGCACACGGCCGCCGTGCTTTCCGCTCCGCTGATCTTCCGCGACGATCTCGCGGATGAAATCGAGCGGCGCCGCGGGCGCCGATGTCCCCGCGTCAAACTCCATCCAGCAATTATATTTAGAGGGACTCGATTTCTTCGGTTGTTGCGCCTTCGGGCAGTCCCATCAGGCCTATTTGTTTCAGGACGCGCGGCACGGTATCGATCGATTCCGCCGGGGGCAGCTCCTCGGCCGCCGTCACCTTCAAGTCCTTCATCCGCCGCGCGGTTACGAGGACCCGTGATTCGAACGACCCGGCAGCCTGGTTATACGACTGCACAGCGCCGTCGAGACGCTTTCGGACCTCATTGAGATGCCCGGCAAAGGTCGCCAGGCGGTCGTAGAGCTCGCGGCCGAGCGTCGCGACCTCGCGGAAGTTCTCCGTGAGCGCCTCCTGCCGCCACGAGTGCGCGACCGTTGTCAGCAGCGCGATGAGCGTAATCGGGCTCGCCAGCAGGACGCGCTGGTTCAATCCGTGTTCGATCAGGTTGAGGTCGTTCTGGAGCGCGGCGCTGAAGAGCGTTTCGCCGGGCAGGAACATGACCACGAACTCGGGCGACGTCGGAAGCGCTTCCCAGTAGGCCTTGCTCCCGAGCTTGTCCATGTGGTCGCGTACCTGCCGCGCGTGTGCGAGGAGTTTGCCCGTCCTGCCTTCATCGTCAGCCGCGTCCTGCGCGTCAAGGAATGCCTCGAGCGGCGTCTTCGCGTCCACGACGATCTGCTTGCCGCCCGGAAGATGCACCATGAGATCCGGCCGGAGGCGTCCGTTGTCCCCCTGCAGCGACGGCTGCTCGTCGAAGTCGCAGCGCGGCAGCATGCCCGCGATTTCGACGACGCGCCGAAGCTGCATTTCACCCCAGCGTCCCCGGACTGCGGGCGTGCGCAGTGCGCGCGAGAGCGTGTCGGCGCTCGAACCGAGCGCGGCCACTCGCTCGGTGAGCGTCGCGTAGGCCGCAATCCGTTCCTTTTCAGCTTCCGTCAGCCTGACATCGACTTTTTTCAGCGTCTCGGCGATCGGCTGCACGAGTCCATCAAACGCCCTGTGGCGCGACTCGAGCGAATCGAGAAATGCGGTCCGGTTGCTGTTCAGCGCATCGGCGGAAAGAGACTGGAACGCCTCTCGCATGGTGCCGAGCACCTCACGTTCGCGTTCGACCTGGCTCGTGAGCCACTCGTTGTCGCGTTTGGCAGCGGCCAGCTCCGCGGCCAGCGCTGCCCGTTGTTCGGCAAGCTGGCGCCTGGCCGATGACGTTGCCAGCCAGTAGGCCAGCATCGCCCCGGCAACCGCCGCGGCGATGCCAATCAGGACAACCATGGGAACCGGCTCGAAGTGTAACAGGTGTGACGAATCGGGACACGCAGTTGGGTGCCGCCCGCACGAAAGCCGGGGAATTTGCGCGCGAGATTGGCCACCGCTCGCGGTAAGCCGGTTGCACTGCGCACACCCCGTGGTTAGACGTCCGGTGCCGCTGCAGCCATATTCACTGGACGACGGACTAGGCACCCGTCGAATCGAAAGCGACGGTCGAACCCACACGGAAATCCTGGAACTTGCGCCTGCGCTGGCCTCCCAGCCCGTGGTGGAGCAGGCGATTCGCGGCCGCGCGTCCCGGTACGCCGACCTCGACATCCGGGCATTCGCTCCAGTCCGGCGGATCGAACGCAGCGGCAACGCTTTGCTCGTCGTCAGCGAAATGCCGGCCGGCATACGCCTGTCCGATCTGCTCGCGCACCTCGAATCGACAGGCGAAGTCGTCTCCGAATCGGCGATGCTCGAACTCGCGTCGCTTGTCATCAACGCTCTGGCGTCGCTGCACGCGTGGCCGGGCGGCGTCGCCCATGGCGCTATCAATCCGGGCCACATCCTGATCACCAACGACGGACGGGTGATGCTGACCGACTGCGTATTCGGCGCGGGCCTCGAGGTGCTGCAACGCAATCGCGAGGTGCTCTGGAAAGAATTCAGGCTGGCGATGCCGCCGGCAGCCAGTCTCGCCCGCTTCGATCAGCAGTCCGACGTCACTCAGATGGGCGCGGTCATCCTGGCCGTCATCCTGCAGCGGCCGCTGCGAGCGAACGAGTATCCGCGCGGCATATCCGATCTCATCGTGACCGCGACTGAATCGTCGTTGGTTCCCGGCTCGCCAGGCTCGACGTCGGCTCTTCGGATGTGGCTGCAGGAAGCGCTGCAGGTTCATCCGCGGCTCGCATTTCGATCGGCTGTGGAAGCGCAGCGATCGTTTGCGGATATCAATAGCCGCCCGGGCAGCCGCCGGGCCGGCGCGATGGCGCTGCAGGTGCTGCTGCAGACGACCTGCGGGGAGCCGCTCAATCAGCCGCGCGTGGTACTGAACACTCCAATGCAGGCGCCCGAGCCGCAAACTCCCGGAGCGTCGCAGCCGCCGGCCCCCGAGCAGCGGCCGAGCATCTCGTTCGATTCAATCCTCAGGTCGGTCTTTCCGAAGCACTAGAAGGTCAATCGCGCGGCGAACTGCATCACGCGGCCATCGGCCTGGCCCGTTCGTCGCCCGAACAGCGGATTGCGCACGAGCGCCGATCCGCTCGCGGTGTACAGCGTGTTGTCGACTGCCGTGTAGTTCGGCCTGTTTGTCAGATTCAACGCTTCCCAGATGACGTGCAGCTGGCGCGAGCCGCCCAACCCGAACCGCCGCGCGATCCGTGGATCGAATGAGCCTTGATACGGCAGCCGGTACTGGTTCCACGTTGTACCAGGGGCCAGGTCGTTGAACCTGTTGCGGTCATCGTTGATATCGCCGTTGACATATGCGCTGAATGGCTGGCCGGTCTGCCACGTATAGACGAGGCCGTACTCCCAGTCTTCAATCAGCCTCTTCGACAGGCCATGGCGATCGACGGCCAGCAGCGACGTGTCGTACATCGCCGAGAACGCCAGGCGTTGATGCTGATCGTTGTTGCCGGGGGCTCGCGTGTCGAGCGTGGCGCCTTGAATGGCAAGCGAGCGTCGCTCGTTGAAGCCGCCGAAAATGGCCCCGATTGGTTGCTGCGGCGTTTCATCCGAGCGCGCGAACGTGTACGCGATGGTGTAGAAGAGTTGTTGAAGCACGCGACCGCGCGTGTGAAACACGATGCCGTTGTAAAGCGATTGTCCACTGCTCTGGAACGACACGACCCGTTCGGAGCCGGGGAAGCGGCCGCCGATATTGACGTCGACCGCGCGGGGCAGTCGCTCGCCACGGGCAAAAAGGTAGTCGACGCCGAGCGTCCCCGATCGGTACTTCTCGACTTCCCAGCCGGCGGTGGCCTGGTGAACGCGAGCAGTCGCGAAAGAGGGATCGATTAGGGCGCGGTCGAACGCGCCCGCGATTGCGGGAATCAGTGCCGGCGTCGTCCCGTAAAACAGACCGTACGCCGCGCGAAAGATGTTCTTGCGCTGGCCAGGCGCGATCGCCAGACCGACGCGCGGCGCCCAGTTGTCTCTATCGCGGCGCAGCGTCGAACCGAAATCCTCCAGGTCGTACCGTAGTCCGAGGTCGATTGTCAGCGCGGGTGTCGCACGCCATGCGTCCTGGATGAAAGCGGCGTACTGATTCACGTCGGCCCGGGCCGTGGCGTCGAAGGTCCGTGTCACCCAGTCGGGCGTCCTGCCGACGGCCGCTGCAATCGAACTGAATCCAAAGGTCGTCTGCGGACCGAACTCAATATCATTGCGATCCTTCAGAACGTCACCGCCGAGCTTCATCGAATGGCCGCCGAGAATCCAGGACAACGAGTCGGCCATCTGCAGCCGCTTGGCCGCGAAGGCGTGCGGACCCAGCAGGCTTGATCCCGTTTGCGCGACGAAGCTGCTGCCCTCGAACACGACAACTCCGGGAACGCTCGGCGGATTCTCCGTGTCGTGGGTGTCCGCGTACTGCACGCGCGCCTCGTTGACAACGGACCCGCCGATTGCGCTCGCCAGCGATCCCGACCCGGATCGCGTTCTCAGATACGCGCGCCCGTCGCTCGAAATCGCCGGTTGGTAGCCGCCCGCGTCGATGGCGCGCCCGTGAAACTGCTGATCGACGTAGCGCAGCGTCAGATGCTGACCGAAGTAATCGTGGTCGGTGCGCGCGAATACGAGGTCCTGGTTCTGCGAACGTGAAGGCCTGGCCAACAGCGATTCGAGTTGCGCGAGTGACGTCGAGCCGGCGCTGGAGAAGAGTTTCGTATTCGGCGACGCCGCGGATGTATCGGTTCGGCGAAGGCCGTCATAACTGATCAGGAAAAAATCGTGGGCCTTGACGATGGGACCGCCAATGACCGCGCCGAACTGAGCGTTCCGGTATGCCGGCGTTTCCAAAGACGCCGCTTCGTCAAGCGTCTTCTTTCCGTTCAACGCACGATCGCCGAAGAAGCCGTAGCCGGATCCCCTGAACGCATTGGCACCCGATCGGGTGACGACGCTGACGAGCGCCGCGCCGGCGCGCCCGTTTTCTGCCGGTGCGCTGTTGGTCTGGATGCGGAACGCCTGAACCGACCACTGACTCAGCTGGTATGGAACGCGCGACGGTCCCTCGCGCCCGATCGGATCGTTCGTTATACCGCTGGTGTGATCGAAGTTGTCGATGACGATGCGGTTCTGCGTGCTCGGAAGATCCATCACGCTGAGGCCGCCCGTCGCGGCATCCTGCGTGACCGCAGGCGTCAACTGCGCCAGCCGCAGGTAACGGCGTCCTTCGATGGGCAAGTGCTCGATTTCGGATTCCCCGATGAACGCGCTCGCGTGCGTACGACCCGATTCGGCAATCGGTGGATACGGGTTCAGCGCAATCGTCTCGGGCAGCGGCGCGTGCCGCAGCGGCAAATCGATCTGCATGCGGTGGCCGGGCAGCAGCACGATGTCGTCCTGTCGGCGTCCCGCGAAGCCGTCGTGCATCGCCGTGACTTGATAGGGGCCCGCAGCCAGCGTCGCGAAACCGAAACGGCCGCCGGCGTCCGTATGTGTCTCGCGTTTTGCGCCCGTGTCGGTATTGATGGCGGTGACCGTGGCGCGGTCGACCGCTTCACCGGTGACCGCGGCGACACGTCCCCAGATTTCGCCCGTTGCGCTTTGGGCGAAGGCGGCAGAGCAACTGAAGAGTGCGACGAGGGTAAGCGAGGCGCGAATCACCGGCGCTCACCTAATCAATACGCATGCCACGCTATAATTTTTTCTTCTCATGGCCCTCCTCGTTCCGTTTCGTGCATTGCGTCCGGCGACCGCGTCAGCGCCGCGCGTCGCTGCTGTCCCGTACGACGTTGTCAATGCTCAGGAAGCTCATGCATTGGCCAATGGCAACGCTCTGAGCTTTCTGCATGTTTCCCGCGCGGAAATCGATTTGCCGCCGAATACCGATCCGTACTCGGACGCGGTCTATCGGAAAGCCGTCGAGAACTTCGAAGTGCTGAAAGCCACCGCCCCACTGGTCACGGAAGCCCAGCCCAGCCTGTATCTCTACCGGCTCAAAATGGGGAATCACGTGCAAACAGGAGTGGCGGGAACGTTCTCAATTGATGAGTACGACCGCGGGATCATCAAGAAGCACGAGTTCACCCGTCGCGACAAGGAGGACGATCGCACCCGGCACATGCTCGAGCTGCGCGCGCAGACGGGGCCCGTTTTTCTGACGTACCGCGCTTCTTCCGCCGTCGATCGCGCGTCCGCGTACGTGACGGCACAGCCGCCGCTCTTCGACTTTACGGCCGACGACAGCGTGCAGCACACGATCTGGTGCGCGGAGGGCGCTGTCGTGAAGGAGCTCGTCTCGGCGTTCGGCGCAATCCCGTCGCTCTATATCGCCGACGGCCATCACCGCGCAGCGAGCGCCGCCCGTGCCCGGCAGGAGCTTGGCGCCAGCGGCGGCCGCGGCGAATGGGATACCGTCCTCGCGGTCGCGTTTCCGGATAACCAGATGCAGGTCCTGCCGTACAACCGCGTGGTGAAGGATCTCGGGTCGTATTCACCCGCGACGTTGATGGCCAAGCTGCGTGAGCTGTTCACGGTGAAGGAAGGGCCTGCGACACCGGCGCGAAAAGGCGAGATCGCCATGTTCCTCGAAGGGGCATGGCACACGATCGTGCTGGGAGAGGCGCCACACGATCTCAGTCTCGCGGATCGTCTTGATGTGAGTCGTCTGCAGCAGACGATCCTGACCCCACTGCTTGGCGTCGGCGACGTTCGCACGGACAAGCGCATTGATTTCGTCGGAGGCGCGCGCGGCACCTCTGCGCTCGAGAAGCTGGTGAACTCCGGCAGGTTTGCCGTCGCCTTCTCAATGTATCCCGTGAGTGTCGCCGATCTCATGCAGGTGTGCGACGCGGGCGGCATCATGCCGCCGAAATCCACCTGGTTCGAGCCGAAGCTCCGCGACGGGCTGTTGTCGCACCTGATTTGAAGGTCCTGATCGCCGATCAGTTCGAGCAGATTGGCATCGACGGCATCAAGGCCGCCGGATGTGAAGTGATCTACGAGCCGGCGCTTGCCGATGAGCAGCTGGCCGCCGCGGTCGCCTCCACGAAAGCCGACGTTCTCGTCGTTCGCAGCACGAAAGTGACGGAAGCGATGCTTGCCAACGCATCCCTGTCGCTGATTGTCCGCGCGGGTGCGGGTGTCAACACGATCGATGTCGGCGCCGCATCGCGGCGCGGCATTTACGTGTCGAATTGTCCGGGAAAGAATTCGATTGCGGTGGCGGAGCTGACGTTCGCATTGATCCTCGCGCTCGACCGCCGCATCGCCGATAACGTCGCCGACCTTCGCGCGGGAAAGTGGAACAAGAAAGAGTATTCCAAGGCAAGGGGCCTTTTCGGCCGGACGCTCGGCGTCATCGGCTACGGAAGCATCGGTCAGGAGGTCGCGCATCGCGCGATCGCCTTCGGCATGCCCGTCGTGGTCTGGAGCCGCCGCTTTGAGAGGGGATCGGGGATCGGGGATCAGGGATCAGGAAACGCACCAAAAACAGTTGATCCCCGATCCCTGATCCCCGATCCCCATGTGTCGGTCGTCCACACGCCCGAAGAAGTCGCGGAACGCGCGGACGTGCTGACCGTCCACCTCGCGCTTACGGATCAGACACGGAATCGCATCGGCGCGTCGATCCTTGATCGGCTCAAGCCCGGCTCCTACTTCATCAACACGTCACGTGCAGAAGTCGTCGATCACATGGCGCTCGCCGATGCGGTGCGCCAACGCGGCATTCGCGTGGGACTCGATGTCTTCGCGAACGAGCCTGCCGGGTCAACTGGCGAGTTCAGCGATCCTTTGATCGGCCTCCCGAACGTCGTTGGGACCCACCACATCGGCGCCTCCACCGACCAGGCGCAGGAAGCCATCGCCGCCGAAGCCGCTCGCATCGTCCGCGAATACAAGGAAACCGGGAAGGTACGCAACGTCGTCAATCTCGCAACCAGGACTCCGGCGACGCACATGCTCGTCGTGCGGCATCGCGACCGCCCGGGGGTGCTCGCGCACGTCTTCGATCACCTGCGTGCAGGCGACCTCAACGTTCAGGAAACCGAAAACATCATCTTCGAAGGGGCCGAAGCGGCGATTGCCCGCATCAACCTCGACGGCGAGCCACCTGCCGGTCTGCTGAGAACAATCGCCGCGGGGAACCAGGACATTTTGAATTTGTACGTCGTTAGAATTCAGGTTTAGGGAGCTGCCTTTCATGCCCACAGCAACACGCGTGTTCAACTTTTCCGCCGGTCCTGCAGTTCTGCCGCTTCCGGTACTCGAGGAAGCGCAACGTGATCTGATCGCCTTGCCGGGCGTCGGGATGTCGGTGATGGAGATCAGCCATCGATCGAAGACGTTCGAGGACCTGCTGCACAAGGCGCAGGACGACATCCGTGCGCTCGCCGGCGTACCCGCGAACTACAAGATCCTGATGCTGCAGGGCGGCGCGAGCCTCCAGTTCTCAATGGTGCCGATGAACCTGCTCGGCGCGGGACAGACGGCCGATTACATCGACAGCGGTTCCTGGGCCGACAAGGCAGTGAAAGAAGCCAAGAAGGTCGGCAAAATAAACGTTGCGGCGACAACGAAGGGCGAGAACTACTCGCGCCTGCCCGACGCCTCGGAAATCAAGCTGACGCCCGGCGCCGCCTACGTCCACATGACGAGCAACAACACCATCGAAGGGACCGAGTGGAAATCGCTCCCCGATGTCGGCGGCGCCCCGCTCGTCAGCGACACGTCATCTGACATGTTCAGCGGACCCATCGACGTCGCCCGGCACGCGCTGATTTATGCGGGCGCGCAGAAGAACCTCGGCCCGTCGGGTGTCACGCTGGTCATCATCCGCGAGGATCTGCTCGCGCGCTCCGCCGATACGCTGCCGACGATGCTCAATTACAAGGTGCAGGCGGACAACGACTCGCTCTACAACACGCCGAACACGTTTGGCATCTACATCCTCGGGTTGACGATGAAGTGGCTGCGCTCCCAGGGCGGTCTGGAGGCGGTGGCGAAGGTCAACCAGCGGAAGGCGGGGAAGCTGTATGCGGAGATCGATCGCACAGGTTTCTACCGCGGCACGGCGCGGCGGCAGGATCGATCGTTGATGAACGTGACGTTCAGGCTGGCGACCGAGGAGCTCGAGAAAACGTTCGTGAAGGAATCAACCTCCGCGGGCTTCGATGGCCTGAAGGGTCATCGTTCGGTCGGCGGAATGCGGGCGTCGATCTACAACGCGTTTCCCGAAGAGGGGGTCGACGCGCTCGTGTCGTTCATGCGGGAATTCGAACGGAAGCACGGTTAGCAAACTCCCAACTTCCACGTTTCCAACTTCCAAGCTGGATCGGCTTTGCTGGGTTGCTAGCTACGTTGCCGGGCGAAATGGCCGCCTTCTCCGCCGCCGTCTTCTTCTGCGCGGACGCGGTCCTTCCGCCGCATCCTGCTCGCCGGGAACGAAGGTTTTCGCGGCTTCGATGAATCCGCGCCAGTGCTCGAGCACCTCCGGCGAATGGCCGTGAATCTCCAGCCAGGTGAGCGCCTCGCGGAACGGTCCGCGATGCATCAGCGCGCGCCGCGCGCGCGGCGACAGATGCAAGTCCGTCAACCGCCGCTGCAGACTGAGAATCTGCCGCAGGCGCTCGACGTCCCGTCGTGCGAGCGGCAGCATTCCGAGCGAGAGCGCGGGTTCCTTCTTCGGCCGTCCGTTGCCGGCAATGACGACGGGCGGCGGTTTCAGGTCGTATCCGATCGGCACCAGCAGCGTTCCGAGCAGCACGGCGTTGGTGAGTGTCTCCGGCGTGTCGTCGGACTGGCGGCGGTATCTATCGAGCGACGCCAGCGAGCGCCACAACGCCTCGCCCGCCCGCTTCTGCATGTCGGGCGCAATCGGTTCGAGCAGTCGTCGCTCGGCGAGCATTCGAAAGGCTTTCTCTGACGATCCGGTACGCAGCAGCTTGTAAATCTCTTCGACCAGCCGCGCGGGCGCGCTGCGCGCGAGTTCCCCACGGTGCGCCGCAATCGCCGCGTCGATCGGCGGATCGACGCTGAAATCGAGACGCGACGCCATCGACACCGCACGAATCATCCGCACCGGGTCTTCCTGGAAGCGCTCGGTCGGATCGCCAATCGACCGGATGACGCGTGCTTCGAGATCGCGCAGGCCACCGGTGAAATCGATGATCGAAAAATCCGCAATGTCATAAAAAAGCGCGTTGACGGTGAAGTCGCGGCGGAACGCATCCTCCTCGGGCGTACCGAACGTGTTGTCGCGATGCAGCATCCGGTCGTGATCGGAGGACTCGAGTGGGATGCCCTGGTGCGGTTCCTCCGGGGCCGCCAGCTCCGCGGCGGTCAGTTGTCTCCGAAACGTGGCGACCTCAATCGTCTTCGGCCCGAAGCGTACATGCGCGAGCCGGAAACGGCGGCCGATAATCCAGCAGTTCCGGAACAACCGCTTCACCTGGTATGGATGCGCGTCGGTGCCGATGTCGAAGTCTTTCGGTCTGCGTCCGAGCAACAGGTCACGCACGCTGCCGCCGACCAGGTAGGCCGCGAAGTTGCTCTGGTGGAGTCGGTAAAGAACCTTCAGCGCGTCCGGGTCGATTTGTTTGCGCGAGATCGCGTGCCCGGCACGCGGCACGACCACCGGAACGGTCATTGGAGCGCATTGTAACAAAGCGTGTCCGAGGACTAGGATGTCGGAATGCGAGTGGCGCTCACGATTCTTGCCATGATGCTCGCGTCCGTCGGCGCGTACGCGGCCGAGCCGTCGGCGCTTGCGCGGGCGCGCGTGCTGTATAACTCGGCCGACTATGACGGCGCGATTGCGGCGGCGGCCCTTGCGCGCATGCAGCCGATGACGGCCGATGCAGGAGCGCTGGTGGAAGGCCGCGCGCATCTCGAACGGTATCGCCGCGGCGCAGATCCAGCGGACCTTGCCGCCGCGCGCGAGGCGCTCAACACCATCCATGCGGCGGTGCTTTCGCCGCGCGACGAGGTAGACCTGCTGGTCGGTCTCGGGCAGTCGCTGTATCTCTCTGACATGTTCGGGTCGGCGGCAGAGCTGTTCGACGCCGCTCTCGAGCGCGGCGCGCTGCTGCCCGACCGGGACCGCCTCATGGTGCTTGATTGGTGGGCGACGGCGCTCGATCGTGAGGCGCAGGGCGCGTCGCCGGAGCGGCGGGCACGTCTTGCGGCGCAGGTCGGATCGCGAATGGAAGACGAGCTGCGCCGCGATCCCGGAAGCGCGCCTGCGAATTACTGGCGCGCGGTTGCTGCGCGAGGAGCCGGGGATCTCGAGATGGCATGGGATGCCGCCGTCGCCGCGTGGGTTCGAGCCAGCCTCAGCCCCACCGCGTCACAACTGCGGATGGACATCGATCGTCTCGTGATGGAAGCGCTGATCCCCGAACGCGCACGGTCGCGCCCCGGGCTTGAGCGGGCTGATGCTGTGGAGGCGCTGCGGAGCGAATGGAACTTGGTTAAAGAGCAGTGGAAGTAAGCGGCAATGCAATTCAACTTACGGCTTCGCATCCCTCCAGTTCTCCGCAATCCCCACATCGACATCGAGCGGCACATCCAGCTTCACGGCGTTCTCCATCTTCTCGCGCACCAGCGCCGCCGCGGCGTCGGCTTCTTCTTTCGGCGACTCGAACAGCAGCTCGTCATGCACGGTCAGGATCATGCGCGCCGGCATTCGATCGCGCGCCAGCGCGCCGTGAAGATCGATCATCGCGCGCTTGAGAATATCTGCCGCCGTCCCCTGGATTGGCATGTTCACGGTCACGCGTTCGGCCGCCGATCGAATCTGCCCGTTTCGGCTGTTTAATTCGGGCACCAGCCTTCTCCTGCCGAACAGTGTCTTGACGACGCCTGTCTCGCGCGCGCGTTGAAGGGTGTTCTCGATGAAGCCGCGTACGCGAGGGAAGCCGGCGAAGTAGGCGTCGATGAATTCCTGTGCGGCCTCCTTGCTCACCCCGATGTCCTTGGCCAGCGTGAACGCCGTCTTTCCGTACAGCAGCGCGTAGTTGATGATCTTTGCGCGGCGCCGCAGCTCGTGCTTGTCGAGTCCGCTGTCGGCGCCGAACACCTTCAGCGCCGTCCGGTCGTGGATGTCCTCCCCCGCGCGGAACGCCTCCATGAGCGCCGTTTCTCCGGCCAGGTGCGCGAGCACGCGCAGCTCGATTTGCGAGTAATCGGCGGAGATCAGCACGTTGCCGGGCGCCGCGACGAAGGCGCGGCGTATTTCCCGTCCGAGTTCCGTTCGGATGGGAATGTTCTGCAGATTCGGATCGGAGCTGCTCAGACGGCCGGTGGCGGCAACGGCCTGATTGAAGCAGGTGTGCACGCGTCCAGTGTCGGGATGCACCAGCTGCGGCAGCGCGTCGATGTACGTGCTCTTCAACTTGCTGAGTCCGCGCCATTCGAGAATGAGGCGCGGCAGCTCGTGAGTGAGCGCCAGCTCGTCGAGCACTTCAACCGCTGTTGACGCCGATCGCGTCGTCCCGGTTTTCTTGAGCACCGGCAGCTTCAGTTTTTCGAACAGGATTTCTCCGAGCTGCTTCGGAGAGTTGATGTTGAACTGCTCGCCGGCCAGCTCCCAGATACGGCCGTTGTACTGCGCGAGCTGCTGTTCGATGTGCAGCGACTGCGCGGCGAGTGCCGGACCGTCGATGAGGATACCTGCCCGTTCGATGTCCGCAAGCACGGGGACGAGCGGCATCTCGAGGTGGCGATACACCTCTTCGAGGTGGTCGGTCACCAACAGCGGGGCAAGCCGGTTGGACAACTGGCGCGCGAGGTCGGCCCGCTCGCCGGCAAATGTCAACAGCGATTCGGGGGCGATACGCGCGAAGGGCAGCGCCTTCGCGCCGCGGCCGCAGACATCTTCCTCGGTCAGCGCCTTGTAGCCGAGGTGCTCCAGCGATGATTCCTCGAGCGGGTGACCGGGCCGCGTGGCATCGAGCAGGTAACTGGCCAACATCGAGTCGAACTCGAGTCCGGCCGCAGCGATGCCGTGCCGCGCCAGGACCAGGATGTCGAACTTGAGGTCGTGGCCGACTTTCTTGATCGAGGCGTCCTCGAGAAGTGGACGAAGTCGATCGAGTGCCATGCCGCGCTCGAGCTGCTCGGGGACGCTCGCTCCAGACAGCAGGTCGCTGCCGCCAGCGTCCCCTTCGTGGCCGAGCGCAACGTACCGTGCCTCGCGATCGCGCGTCGAGAACGAGATGCCCACGATCGCGGCCCGCATCGCCGATGGTTCGCTTGGAATGACGCGGAGCGAGAACTCTCCGGCCGCGCGCAATTCGGCGACGAGCGCCGCAAGCTCGTCGACCGTGCGAACCAGCGTGTAGTCCTTCTGGATGCTGTCGGCCGTCGGCGCATATTCGTTGACGAGCGTACGGAAGGCCAGCCTGGAGAACAGTTCGTAACACCGCTCGCGCGAGGCGCCGCGATATTTGAGCGCCTCGAAGTCGACCTCCACCGGCACGTCGGTCTTGATCGTCACCAGTTCGCGGCTTTGCAACGCCGCCGCCCTGTGCGTGACGAGCGTTTCGCGTTGCTTTGGCTTCAACTCCGCTGCCTTCTCGAGCAGCGCGTCGAGGCTTCCGTACTGCGTGATGAGATCGATCGCGCCTTTCTTGCCGATGCCGGGGACGCCGGCAACGTTGTCGCTGGTGTCGCCGACAAGCGCGAGCACATCGGCCACCTGCGACGGTTTGACGCCGAACTTCTCCACGACGCCGTCTGCGTCGAACCAGGCGCCGTCCTCCCGCGGGTCGTATACACGCACGCCATCATGAACGAGCTGGAAGAAATCCTTGTCGATCGACACGATTGCCACCTCGAAGCCTTCACCCGCCGCTCGTCTGGCAAGGGTTCCAATCACGTCGTCGGCCTCATAGCCTTCCGCGGTGACAATCGGCACGCCGAGCGCTTCGCACGCCTGATGCACCCAGTTGATCTGCTCCGCGAGATCGTCCGGCATCGCCGCGCGATTGGCTTTGTAATCGTCGACGATCCGATCACGGAAGGTGGGACCCGCGAGGTCGAAGGACGCCGCGATGTAAGCCGGCTTGTGGTCGGCAATCAGCTTTCGGAGCATCGTCACGAACACGTAAACTGCGTGCGTGGTCTGCCCCTCCTGGTTCGACAGTCCCTTGCCGCGGAATGCGTGATAGGCGCGGTACATCTGCGAGCTGCCGTCGATGAGGAAAAGTGCTGGCCGGGACATCGGAGGGCGTAGAGGCGGACCTTTAGATGCGCCTGTAGGAGGATATCATTCGACGAGATGCGCTCCTGGGCACCTGTCATCGTCGTTGCCGCGCTCGTGCTGTCTGCGTGCGGGGGAAGGCTCGTCAAAAAGCAATACGAGTACGAAGAGGAGCTCTACCTCGCCCTTGACGGCTCGGCGACGCTCAACGTCAACGCCTCGGTCCCGGCGCTGGTCGCGCTTCGCGGCGCCGACCTGAACCCTGGCACGCGCGCCCGGTTCGAGCGCGAACGAATCCGCACGTTCTTCGAGGGGCCGGGTGTGACCGTCACCGCCTTGAGCTCTTCGCGGCGATACGGCCGGCGGTTCGTACACGTCGGCATGGACGTCGCGGACGTCCGGTCGCTTCAACGCGTCGCGCCGTTTGCCTGGTCGACCTACCGGTTCGCTCGCGAAGGCGACATCTACGAGTTCAAGCAGATCGTCGGTGCGCCAACGGGCAAACCCGTGAGCGGCATCGGCTGGAACGGCGGTGAACTCGTGGCGTTCCGCATGCACCTGCCGAGCAAGATCGCCTATCACAACGCGCCGTCGCATCGAACAGAGCGCGGCAACATCGTCGAGTGGGAACAGACGCTTGCCGAGCGCTTGCGCGGTACGCCCGTCGACATCGACGTCCAGGTCGAGACGCAATCCATTCTCGCGCGCACGTTGCTGCTGTTTGGAGCGACGATCGTGGCGGCCTTTGCGACGCTGGCCGCCATCATCTGGTGGGTCGCGCGAAGTGGGCAGTCGGCAGTCGACAGTCGGCAGGTTTGAGCCGTCCCTGCCGACTGACCAGGCTACAGATGCTCCAGTTCTCGCTCCGCTTCGGCGTCGGTCTTCAGATCGTTGGTCACTGAAAACGCACCGAACGAGCTGGCGATCGACCGCGCGAGCATGCGGTCGGTGTTGCTGTTGACCACGCCATCAAGCGTCACGTGGCCGTTCTCGACGATGATGTGGATCGGCGGGTTAGCCATCGACCCGTAGTTCCAGAAGTTCGAGTTCCCGTAAATCGCACGCGCGATTCGGAACCTCAGCTCGTCGTCGAATTGAGAGACCGGCAGCACGGCAATCTTGTTCACGACCTGGTGAACACCGTCGATTCTGGCGACGCGTTTCTCGATATCGGTCTTTTTGTACGGCATCGTCACCTTGCCGGTCAGCGTAACCAGGCCGTTGTCGATTTGCATGTGAACCGAGTCGAAGATCGAGAACTGCGGGTAGGTCAGCACCTGCTTTGAGACGTCGCGGGCGACCTGCAGATCCTTTCGATCCGCCGCCCATGCGGGCGCGCTCACCGCGAGCACAACCATCAGCGCGGCAATAAACCTGGCGAACATTTCGAAGACCTCCTCAATCAAAGAAAGAGCGTTGGCATCAACCCACGAGGCAAGGGGTTTGCCAAGCCGAAAACGCTTGAAACACGCCTGAATTCGTTGAATCTGCAAACTGCGTCCGGATCGGTGGACAACTCGTGTATAAGGACGCGATGCGACACAAGTTGAGTGCGCTCAGCCTCGCGGCGCTGGCCGTCGCCATGGGCGGCGCCGTTCTGACGGGAGTGATTCAAGGGCAACAGAGGGCGGCCACTGCGCCGCACTACCGCGTCGATCCGTTCTGGCCCAAGCCGCTGCCGAACACGTGGAGCATGCAGCAGATCGTAGACATCTACGTCGACCGGGACGATCACGTGTGGGTGCTGAATCGGCGCGTGGATGCAAGACCGGATGAACTGACGGCCGCGACCAACCCGCCTCGGGGTGAATGCTGCGTCCTCGGGCCCGAGGTCCTCGAGTTCGATCCCGACGGTAACGTCGTCAACGCATGGGGAGGTCCGGGCTATCACCCCGGATGGCCAGGCCGGCTGCAGACCATTGCCGTCGATCGTCAGAAGAACGTCTGGATGTCCGGCACGACGCCGGGCGACAGCATCATCGAGTTCTCGAGGGAGGGGAAGTTCGTTCGTGACTTCGGCCATCGCGGGCCAAAGGTACCGGCTGACCAGGTCAAGCAGGACAATCAGCAGACCGCAATTTTTCCACCCGGGATCGGATCGTTCGAGCTCGATGAGGACGCACGCGAAGTCTTCATCGCGGACGGTTTCCTCAACAAACGGATTCTCGTCTACGACATGGATACCGGCGCGTTCAAACGGGGTTGGGGCGGACACGGGATCCCATTGAGCGAGATCGACAACAACCCGACGCGGGACTATGACATCTCGGGTCCACCGCCCGATCAGATGCAGTTTGCTCCGGCGATTCACTGCGTTCACTTTTCGCGCGACGGCCTCGTGTACGTCTGCGAGCGCGGCAGCGACCGGGTGCAGGTGTTCACCAAGCAGGGAAAGTTCGTGCGGCAGTGGTTCGTGCACCCATCGACGCAGTCGCGCGGGCCGAACTGCGGCGGACCGTGGAGCACGACGGCGGCGCCGTGCGGCACGGTCTATCACCTCGCGCTGTCGGCCGATCCGCAGCAACGCCATGTCTTCGTCGCCGATGGCACCAACAACATGGTGTGGATCTACAACCGGAATGACGGAACGCTTGCCGGCTCATTCGGCGGCAACGGCCGGTATGCCGGGCAGCTGCACTGGATTGACGCCGTCGCGGTCGATTCGAAGGGGAATGTCTACACGGGAGAGGTTGAGGACGGAAAGCGGATTCAGAAATTTGTGCCCTACTAAGAGAACCAGATCATCGTGAAGATGCCGAGCGCGATGAGGACGATCTGGCGCAGCGAGCTCGCGTCGGTGCGTCCGCGGTGGAGGCCGGGGATGAGATCCGCCATGGCGACGTAGAGGAAGCTCGAGGCCGCGATGACCAGGAAATACGGCAGCGTCCGCGGCACCAGGTCGAAGGCGAGAAAGGCGCCCATGGCGCCTGCCACGCTCGCCAGTGCCGAGAGCACGTTCAGAAGCAGCGCCCGCTCGCGCGAATAGCCCGCATGCAACAGAATGGCGAAGTCGCCAATCTCCTGCGGGATTTCGTGGGCGGCGACGGCGATCGCGGTGCTCACGCCTAGCGGGATGGACGTCAGCACTGCCGCTCCGATGACGGCGCCGTCGACGAAGTTGTGAAACGTGTCGCCAATCATCACCGACGCGACGCTGCTTTCGTGGACCTCGCAGTCATGCGTGTGGCAATGCCGCCACAGCACCAGCTTTTCGAGGATGAAGAACAGCATGATGCCGCCGAGCAGCGTCGCAAAGACTCGCGCGGCGGGAAGCGTGCCGAGCGATTCCGGCAGCAGTCCCATCATGGAGATTCCAAGGAGCGCGCCGACGGCATAGCTGACCAACCAGGGGATCAGCTTGGCGCGCAGCGGATCGTGGATCAGAAGTACGCCGGAGGCGATGAGTAGTCCGCCGAGGCCGCCAAGCAGGCTCAGCCCGAGCGCAATCCAGAACGTTGGCACGCGCTCCGGATTTTACGACGCTACGTAGCCCTTTCGCGCGCGAACGGTGTAATGACGGTTTCGCACGTCCACCTTGATGGCGTGCCATTTCCCGTCTTTCTTGCCGCCGTTGTTGTAGCCAATGTAGTACTGCTGGCTCAATTCGTCGGCCAGGCGCTGGGTCGCCGCGCCAAGGTCGCCGAAGCCCCGCACGACTTCGGTCCGACCACCGGTATCATCCGTGATGGCGCGCAGTGCGCCCTCGTTCACGTGCTCGTTGCCTGTGCGGCCCCAGACGCCCCCGAGTGGCGGAAAACCGATCTGCGGCGCCATCGGGAATCCCGGCCACCGTCCACGCCCCCGCGGAATCGGAATTGGAAAACGCGGACCGCTCGGCTGCCGCGGCTGCGGTGTATAGGTCTGCACATCGCTACCATCGACACCGAGCGCGTACACCATGACCTCGCTCTCACGGATCATGTTGCGCAGCTGACTGACGGCGGTACGGCTGTTGGTATCGTTGCCGTCTGAAATCACGAGGATTGCTTTCTTCTGATTGCGGCCGTCAGCGGCAATCGGCAGTGCCTGCGCGATGGCGTCGTACATCGCGGTGCCGCCGGCCGCACTGACCTGTCCGACGGCACGGCTGATTGCGCGCCGGTCGAACGTCCAACCCTGCAACAGGTCGGGGACGCTCGCAAACTGCATGAAGAACAGCTCGTCGTCCTTGTCGAGCAGATCGTAGATGAAGCGATCGATCGCGCTGCGCGCCGAAGACATCTTCTCGGGTGTCATGCTGCCGCTCGTGTCGAGCAGGATGCCAAGGCTCACGGGGACGCGCTCGTTGCTGAATTGCGCGATTTCCTGCGGCTGGCCGTCTTCGAGGACGGTGAAATCGTCTTTCGTCAGGCCGGAAACGAAATGCCCGTTGTCGTCGCTGACCGTCGCAGTCACGTTGACCAACTCGACGCCGCTCTTGAACTTGAAACCATCGTCCTGCGGCTGTGCGCCAACAGCCGTGACTGCGGCGGCCACAGTCGCGGCAAGAACGGCGAGGCAAAGACGAATGGAACGCATGACTTACCTCACTGCCTGGGCGAGCTGCACATGGTCTGGACGGCGGTCGATATGCCGGACGACCGTGTCGCCGCTGCGGAACGTGACACGGTAGCGCGCGACATCAGAGACGTTGGGAACGCTCACCACGAACGGCGACTCGTCACCCGGCGCCAGCGCGCTGAAGTCGAGCGGCGCTCGTCCGCTCGCGACAAAAGCGCCCGTGCGATCGAACGCGAACACGACGGCGGTTACCCGGTTCACGACGGCGCCCCCAGACGGATTCCTGACAAGGCCTGACACGGTCAGCGTAGTGCCCTGGCGCTGATAACGCATCGACATGAGCTCCAGCGGTCTGCCGGCTCCGCTCTGCGGATTCGGCGTAGCAAGCGCGCTGTCCGCGGTGCGCGAGCTGAGAAACACAACCCCTGTAATCAGCAGCAGCATCACGGCACCGGCGGCGACCTTGATCAAGGGTCGGCCGCGAAGCCCTTCAGTACCCCGGTCGAACACCGATCCTATGACAACTTCGCCGGGGCGGAGAGGTTCCGACGCCGACGGCCCCATGGCGGTCGACAGTGCGGCAATGCGCGCACGTTCCCGCTCCCGCTCTTCGCGGCCCACGCGCCACGACAAGGCGCCGAAGCCTGCGGCGGCCGCGAGCGACAACGTGGTGAGAGTCAGCAGCACAACATCCATCTCTTTGCTCCGTTAACGCAGCGTGAATTCGACGGCCACTTCGACAAGCACATCGACCGGCGCGCCCTTTCGCTGCGCCGGCGCGAAGCGCCACTGCTTGACTGCGTCGATGGCGCGCTGCTCGAGGCCGTAGCCAAGACCCTGAAGCACATGCGCTTCGCCGACGCTCCCATCGCGCCGCACCACGACTTCGAGCAGCACGTCGCCGGTAATGCCTCGTCGCCGCGCTTCTTCCGTGTATTGGGCCTTCACCTCGCGCAGCAGCCGCGGCGGCTCAATGCCGCTGCCGGGCCGATACGGCCCGCCCCCCGTGCCGCCGCCTTCGCCTTCACCGATGCCCGATCCGAGTCCCTCGCCGTTGCCGGTGCCCTGGCCGGTGCCGACACCGCCCTTGGAGCCCGGGCCATTGCTTTCCGGCGCTTCGACCGCGTGCTCGATTTGCCCGACGCGATCTGTTTCGTTCGCCGCAACCGTCTGCACGGGCGCGATGATTTCCTTCGCGGGC
>Ga0075434_100001453_pt1 | contig 19925 bp, 16 predicted proteins | sample RhiMethybrSRZTD3_FD_75298 | JGI IMG/M metagenome (GOLD analysis project Ga0075434, IMG submission 75298) | Populus rhizosphere microbial communities from Tennessee, USA - Rhizosphere MetaG P. TD hybrid SRZTD3 | ecosystem: Host-associated > Plants > Roots > Rhizosphere > Soil | place: USA... | reverse complement strand
GACGTCATGCCGCAGGAAACGCTGGCGATGACGCTGCGCTACAAGCTGGGGCTCACCGGCACGAAGATCGGCTGCGACCGCGCGGAGTGCGGCGCCTGCACGGTCCTCGTCGACGATGTGCCGCACTACTCGTGCTCGTTCCTCACGCACCGCGCGCGCGGCAAGAAGGTCGTCACGATCGAAGGGCTCGCCGATGCGACGACCGGCAAATTGAGCGCCGTGCAGCAGGGCGTCGTCGACGAGCAGGGCTTCCAGTGCGCGTTCTGCATGCCCGGCTTCGTGATGGCGGCGACGGGGTATCTGAAGACGAACCCGAATCCGACGCGGCAGGAGCTCGCGCACGGCGTCTCCGGCAATCTGTGCCGCTGCCAGGACTACGACAAGATCCTCACGGCGCTGATGCGCGGCGCGGAACACATGAGGAATGCGTGATGGCTGACAAACTCATCGGCCGCGATTACGCCACGCCCGATCTCGTCGCGAAGGTCACCGGGCAGGCGAAGTACGCCGAGGACTACCGCGTCGAGGGGATGCTGTTCGCGAAGCTGCTCCTCAGCCCGTACCCGCATGCGCGCGTGCGGCGGATCGACGCGTCGAAAGCGCTCGCGATGCCCGGCGTGAAAGGCATGCTCACCGCCGACGAGCTGCCGGCGCCCGCCGACGTCGTCACGGACCTCGGCCAGCGGATCGCGGCGAACACGAAAGGCGAGAAGGCGCTCGCCAGCGAGCCGGTCTATCAGGGCGAGCCGGTGCTCGCGATCGCCGCGGTCGACGAGCTCACGGCGACGAACGCGATCGAGCTCGTCGAGATCGACTGGGAGCAGCTGCCGTTCGTCGTCGATCCGCTCGTGAGCCTGCGGCCCGGCAGCCCGAACGCGCGGCTCGAAGGCAACATCTGGGGACGTCCGCAGCAGCCGCAACCGGGCCAGCCGGTCGCGCCGCCCGCGATGGAGACGTTGAAGTGGACCGACGCTGACTTCGCCGATTACGACAAGGGCAAGCTTCCGATGGGGAAGACGCCCGACGAATGGTCGTACGGCGACGTCGAGGCCGGCTTCAAGAACGCGGCGCTCGTGCTCGACGAGACGTTCCTCACGCCGAACACGAGCCATCAGACGCTCGAGCCGCGCACGGCGATGGCGTACTGGCAGAACGGCAAGGTGTACATCCACTGCTCGACGCAGAGCGTCGTGCAGACGGTCGAATCGTTCGCGCGCTGGCTGCACCTCGATCGCAAGGACATCATCGTCGTCAGCGCGTATACCGGCGGCGGCTTCGGCAGCAAGGCGACCGGCACGATCACGGCGATGATTCCGGCGCTGCTCTCGAAGAAGCTGAACGCGCCGGTGCAGATGCGCATCGATCGCGAGACGGAGCATTTCATCGGCGGCGCGCGCCCCGCGATGCACGGCCGGCTGAAGGTCGGCTTCGCGAAAGACGGCCGTATCACCGCGCTCGACATGTTCGTCGTGAACGAGAACGGGCCGTACGAGCCGGTGGGCGACACCGGGCAGTCGGGCCGGCAGGTGTCGCTGCTCTATCAGCCGCTCGCGATGCGGTGGCGCGGCGTCTCGGTGCTCACCAACACGCCGCCGCGCCGCGCGCAGAGCCAGCCGGGCGGCATGCAGGGGATCGTGCTGATGGAGCCGATTCTCGCGAAGGCGTCGCGCAAGCTCGGCGTCGATCAGGTCGCGATCCATCGCGTGAACGCGCCGGAAGGCAAGGCGGAATTCGGTCCGGCGAACCCGCGCGGCCAGCGCGCGCACATCACGAGCAGCTTCGTGAAGGAGGCGCTCGACCGCGGCGCGGAGCAGTTCAAGTGGAGCGATCGCAAGACGCAGGGCGGCAAGCGCCAGGGATCGAAGGTGCGCGGCTTCGGCGTCTCGACGAGCTCGTTCGTCGCCGGCTCGGTCGGCTACGACGGCCTCTTCGTGATCAAGCCGGACGGCCGGATGTACATCCAGTCGGGCATCGGCAACCTCGGCACCGAGTCGATGAGCGATTGCCATCGCGTGTCGGCGGAGCTCGTCGGGATGCCGTGGGAGAAGGTCGAGCTCACGTGGGGCCACACCGGCAAGAACCTGCCGTGGAGCTGCGTCTCCGGCGGCAGCCAGACGACGCACGCGCATACGCGCGCCGCGCATGCCGCCGGAATGGACGCCGTGCAGAAGCTGCAGAAGATCGCCGCGAAGGTCCACGGCGGCAAGGCGGAGCAGTACACGGTCGCAAACGAACGCGTGTCGGGCCCGGGCGGGAGCATGACGCTCGCCCAGGCGGCGCAGAAAGCGATCGAGCTCGGCGGAGAATTCGACGGCCACGAGCTGCCGAAGGACATCAACGCCGTCACGAAGACATCGGCGACCGCGCTCGCCGGGCAGGGCCTGATGGGCGTCGCGCGCGACTCGTATAAGCGCGACGGCGTCACGCACTCCTTCGTCGCCGCGTTCGCCGAGGTCGAGGTCGACGTCGAGACCGGCAAGTACACGATCGTCGACTACCTCGCCGTCGCCGACGTCGGGACCGTGATTCACCCGAAGGCGCTCGGCGGACAGGTGCTCGGGCGATCGATGCTCGGCATCGGCCACGCGATCGGGCAGCACTGGGTGTACGACCAGCACTACGGCCTGCCGGTCGCGAAGCGCTTCTATCAGAACAAGCCGCCGACGATTCTCGACGCGCCGCAGACGATGGCGTGGGACGCGGTGGGCATCGCCGATCCGGAAACGCCGGTCGGCGCGCGCGGCATCGGCGAGCCGCCGGTGGCTGCCGGGTGCTGCGCCGTTCTGAACGCGATCGCCGATGCCGTGGGCGACGACTTCTTCAGGCGCGCGCCGGTGACGGTGGGACCGCTCGTCGCCGCGCTCGACGCCGGACATGCAGTGCAGGAACCGCTGACCGCACACATCTAGGGGCTGGGGGCTCGGGGCTGGGGGCTAGCTGCATGCGCGACCTGCGACGGCTAGCCCCTCGCCCCTAGCCCCGAACACCGACAGGAGTTTTCGTTATGGCAGTAATCCGCGACGTAATCCCGGTGTTCGAGCTGTATCAGCCGGCGAGCGTGGACGACGCGCTCAAGCTGCTCGATCGGCACGGCACGGACGCGATGGTGCTGGCGGGCGGCCTCGACAACATGGACTGGCTGAAGGACCGCCTGCGCAAGCCGAAGGTCGTCGTCGACCTGACGAACATCGCCGAGCTGCGCGGGATCAAGGAGGCCAACGGCGGCATCGAGATCGGCGCGATGACGACGCTGACCGAGGTGGCGAAGCATCCGGTGGTGCGCGAGAAGTTCTCGCTGCTGACGGAGGCGGCGGGGCTGGTGGCGTCGCCGCAGATCCGCAATCAGGGCACGCTCGGCGGCAACGTGTCGCAGGACACGCGCTGCTGGTACTACCGCGGCGGGTGGACGTGCTACCGCGCGGGCGGGAACATCTGCTACGCGGACACGCCGACGGCGGTGAACCGCGAGCACGCGATCTTCGACGCGGATCGCTGCGTGGCGGTGAATCCGTCGGACACGGCGCCGGCGCTGGTGGCGCTCGACGCGCAGATGGTCATTCGCGGGCCGAAGGGCGAGCGGGTGGTGAACGCGGAGGACTACTGGATCGGGCCGGGGGTGGACATCACGCGGATGAACGTGCTGGCGCCGAACGAGCTGCTGGTGGCGATCCGGATCCCGGCGACGATGGCGGGCGCGCAGTTCTACTTCGAGAAGGTGCGCGACCGGCAGGTGTGGGACTTCCCGCTGGTGAACGTGGCGTCGGCGATCAAGCCGAACGGCGGCAACATCGGCGAGGCGCGCGTGGTGGTGAACGCGGTGGCGGCGACGCCGCGGCGGCTGAAGAACGTGGAAGCGTTCGTGGCGGGCAAGCCGCGGACGGAGGAGACGGCCAAGGCGGCGGGCGAGATGGCCGTGCAGGGCGCCCAGACGTTGAGGCACAACGGGTATAAAGTCCCGCTGATGCGCAACCTGGTGGCTCGCGCGCTGCGCGGACAGACGGCGGCGCCGCGCACGACCTAAGCGCCGCAGGACAAGTGCGTTTAGCAACCGAGGGGGGCCAATGGATCTTTTGAGGTGGGGCCGGAGTCCGTGGGGCGAATGGGTGCTCACGCACGTCTCGTGGAACCTGTTCTGGGCGTCGTTGTTCGCCGGCGTACTCTTCTTCGTGGCTCACGCGAGCTACATGCTCTTCTCGGCGCATCGCAAGCGCAGCGTCGCGGAGACCGACGCGCTCGAGGCGAAGTACAAGAATCTGCCGCAGAAGATCGAGCGGCATTCGCTCGCCGCGCGGCTGTTCCACTGGGTGATGGCGGCGTCGATGTTCGTGCTGCTGTTCACCGCGTTCCTGCCGGTGGCGGGGATCAAGTTCGCGTGGGTGCAGTGGCACTGGATCGCGGGCCTCGTGCTGACCGCGTCGATCCTCTTCCACCTGGTGCACGCCACCTTCTTCCTCGACTTCTGGTCCATCTGGGTCGGGCCGAAGGACATCCCTGAGCTGAAGGCGGAGCTGCTGCGCGAGCTCGGGCACGACGTGCCGGGGCCGAAGTCGGGCAAGTACCCGCTGGGCAACCGCCTCTATCACCTCGCCATCGTCGTCACCGGGTTGGGCGTGGCGGCGACGGGGCTCTTCATGATGAAGCGCGTGCGGACGCCCCTCTTCGTCCGCAATCCGTACATCCTGAGCGACTCGGCGTGGGGCTTCACCTACGTGCTGCACGGGCTCGCGGGCGTCGGCCTCGTCGGCCTCGTCATCGCGCACGTGTATTTCGCGGTTCGCCCTGAGAAGTGGTGGATCACGAAGTCGATGATCCTCGGCTGGATCACGCGCCGGCAGTACCTCGAGCACCACGAGCCGAGCCGCTGGAAGGTCGCGGCGCAGCCGGGATCGTCGACGGCGAAGCCGGCTGGTCAGGCGTGAGCGCGGCGGAGGCCCTCGCCGAGCTCAACGCGCGCATCGACACGATCGAGGAGGCGTACGAGTTCTTCCTGGCGTACGCCTCCCAGGGTCTGCCCTCCGATCAAGGCCACGACACCGGGCGCCAGGCGCGCGAGTACCTGAAGCGCTGCGACGGCGCGCTCACGGCCTTCGGCGACTTTCTCAACGGCTTCATCGATCGGCTCGGCGTCGGCGATCCGGCGCCGTATCGCGCGTTCATCGACGTCATCGACGCCGACGCGCGCCACGCGCAGGCCGCGATCCGCCTCGTCATCGCGCAGCCGTCGATCAGCTCGCAGGTGGTGGACAACCTGAACGCGTCGATCCACCTGCGCGCGCTGCTCACCGATCTGTTCCTGATCGACGAAGTGCTGAAAAACCGGCGGACGGTCGAAAATTAAGAATTACGAAGTAAGAATTTAGGATTCGTCGTCACGACGTGACGACCCTGATCACGAATTCTTGATTCCAAATTCCAAATTCTCAATTACGCGAATAACCCCACCTGCCCGCCGGTGTGCCAGAAGACCACCGTCTCGCGCCCGGCGAACGCGTGCGCGCGGACGCGCGCGATGAGGGCCGCCATCGCCTTCGCGGTGTAGGTGGGATCCAGGAAGATCGCCTCCGAGCGCGCGGCGAGATCGATCGCTTCGCGCGACGCGTCGGTCGCGATCCCGTAGCCGCCGCCGACGAACCCATCGTCGACGTCGATCGCCGCCGCGCCGCGCTCGCGCGCGCCGCCGAGCATCCCGGCGATGCCGTCGACGAGCGCGGCGATCGTCGACTGCAGCGCCGCGGAGGGCTCGTCGGCGCTGACGCCAATCACACGCGTCGGCAGATCGAGCAGACGGCACGCGGCCACGAGCCCGGCCTGCGTGCCGCCCGACGAGGTCGAGTGCACGATCGCGTCCGGCGCCGGCATCTGATCGAGCAGCTCGAGAAGCGCGGCGACGTAGCCGAGCGCGCCGAGCGGCGTCGACGCGCCGATCGGGATCACGAACGGCCGGCGGCCTTCGGCGCCGAGGCGATCGGCGATCTCGGCCATCTTCGGCGCGCGCTCGTCGCGCGCGGCGACGTGGACGACCTCCGCGCCGAGGAGGCGATCGAGGAGGGCGTTGGCGGTCGGCCGCTCGGGCGGCGCGCCGTTGGCGACGAGGATCGCGCGCATCCCGAGCTTCGCGGCCGCCGCCGCCGTCGCGCGCGCGTGGTTCGACTGGACGCCGCCGGCCGTGATCAGCGTGTCGGCGCGTCCGGCCTGCGCGTGCGCCGCGACGAAGGCGAGCTTCCGCACTTTGTTGCCGCCGAACGCGAACGCGATCGCATCGTCGCGCTTGACGAGGAGGCGCGGCCCGCCGCCGAGCGCGTCGCGCAGGCGCGGCATCGGCTCGACGGGCGTCGGCGCGTGCACGAGCGGCACCTGCGGGAAGCGCGCGAGCGCCGCGCGCAGCGCGGTCGGCGTCATCAGGCGCTATAGTAACGACGAGGGACGGGAGATCTTCGTGATCTTCTTCGTGTGTCTTCGTGGTTCCGGCCGTTCGCGAGGCTAGATGGACCTGCTGACCGCTCTGCGCGCCGGCGCGTCGGTCTTCGCCGCCGAACTGCGGCCGCCGCGCGCCGAGCTCGCGGCCGGCGAGGGCATGAACGCGTGGATCGATACGTACCACGCGGTCCGGCGGCTGACGCGCCAGGGCACCTACGTCTTCCTGACCGACAGCGCCGTCGGCCTGCAGGAGGAAGACAACCTGCGCCATCTCGTCACGAATCTCGGCAGGGACGTGCCGCGCGACCGCATCGTCCCGTTTCTGACGACGAAGCACGCGCTCGAGTACTGCCTGTCGTACGCCGAGCGGGCGCAGCAGCACGGGTTTCCGGCGCTCGTCGTGCTCGGCGGCGACAAGAGCGTCGGCGTCCCGCGATCGGTGCCGCACGCGTGGCAGCTGCGGAAGATGGTGCGCGAGCGCGCGGCGCGGCTCGCGCTCGGCGGCTGGGCGAACCCCCACGCCGACGCCGAGCGGCAGGTCGATTTCCTCGCCGACGCGGAGTTCCACGCGGAGTTCTACCTGACGCAGGTCGTCAGCCATCACGACGCGGATCGCGTCGCGCGGTTCGTTCGCGCCGCCGAGCGGCGCGGGCTCGCGCTGCCCGGCATGTTCGGCGTCTTCTTCTACCGCAGCGCGAACGCGCGCACGCTCGACGCGCTGCGCGGCTTTCTGCCCGTGCCGGCGGAGGAGTTGACGCGCGAGTTCGCCGCCGGCGCGCAGCCCGAGGAGGTCTGCGCGCGGACCATTCGCGCGCTCATCGACGTCGGCGCGCGGCATTTCTACATCAGCAATCTGCCGATCGCTCGGGCGCAGCAGGCGCTGGCCGCGGTGCTCGAAAAGGTCGGCGTGACTGCCTGAGGAGTGGCAAGGCAGGAAGGAAGGCAGGAAGGCAGGACGGCAGGGAGGCAGGAGTTCAAGGCGGGAAGGTGGGAAGGCGGGAATGACGAAGGCAGGAAGGTCGGAGGGCGGGACGGCGAGGGCCGGAAGGCTTCGAGGCAGAAAGGCGCGGCTCGCGTTCTCGGCGGCGCTGACAGCCGGAGCGGCCATGACTGCAGGGCTCGGCCTTCAGGCCGTGCCGCGCGCGCAGCAGGTGCAGCCGTCGCCGCTGCAGCGGCTGCAGACCTCCATCGAGCGCACGACGAAGAGCGTCAACGCGACGTGGGGCATCTACGTGAAGTCGCTCGAGACCGGCGAGGAGATCGCGATCGACGCCGATCGTCAGATGGAGACGATGAGCACGATCAAGATCCCGCTGATGATCGAGGCGTTCGAGCAGATCAAGGCGGGCCGTTTCACGCTCACCGACAAGTACACCTTCGCCGCCGCCGACTCGCAGCCGGGCACGGGGACGATTCAGCGGCTGGACGCGGGCGCGGTGATGACGGTGAAGGATCTGATCACGATGATGATCATCGTGTCGGACAACACCGCGACCGAAGTGCTGTACCGCATGGTCGGCGGCCCCGACGCCGTCAACGCGCGCATGCAGGCGATGGGGCTGCAGAAGACGCGGGCGATGAACGTGCCGTCCAAGTGGTTCCCCGAGCTGCGCGCGGCGGCGACGACCGAGCAGTTCTACCGCGAGGGTAAGAACCCGTTCGGCTTCTCGACGCCGCGCGAGATGGGGCGGCTCCTCGAGATGATGGAGCGCGGCGCGCTCGTCGACCAATCCTCGTCCGACCTGATGCTGCGGATCATGCGCGCGCAGCTATATCGCACGCGGATTCCCCGCTACATCACGGGCTACACGATCCCGCACAAGACCGGCGACTTCCTCCCCTACGTCGGCGACGACGTCGGCATGCTCGAGGCGCCCGGCCGGACGATCGTCGTGTCGATCTTCACCGGCAATCATTTCGGATCGGGCGAGATGCTGGAGAACGCGATCGGCCTCGTCGCGAAAGACGTCGCGGACTACTTCGCGTACCGGCACTGACCTGCGGAAAAGCAACCGCAGAGACCGCAGAGCACGCAGAAACGGAATAACCACAGAGCCACGAAGACGCAGAGAAGACCGCACGCGATGGACATCGCCTGGACGCTGCGTCGCGCGGCCCTCCACTGTCAAATCCCATTCGACCACCGGCGTACTGCTGTTCGAGCCATCGATGCGTTGACATGGGGCCGTGGGCCGAAGCCGGGCGGCCTTCTATTCGCGTTCATGGTGATCTGCCCGGATCACCTCGCAGCATGTCGTTCGCAGCGGTGGGGCGGCGCCATCTTTGTGACGACCGTCCATGCGTCAGCGCACCGAACGCGCTCCCCCCACCGTCTCGTGGCTTCGCCGGTCGTGCGACGGCGGCTTACGCCGCCGCCAGTTTCTTCACATCAAAGGTCGTCCCATCGCGCCACAGCGCGTACAACATTCGACTCAGCCGACGGGCCAGCGCCACAACGGCGACGCGGCGACCGCGTCTCGCTGCCAGTTGCTCGAACCAGGCCCGTAACGTCGCACTGCGCTCGCTGCGCCAACAGGCCCACGCCGCCTGTACCAGGAGACTGCGCAGCTCGCGCGATCCCACCTTCGTGATGTGCCCCCGTCGGCGTCGCTCGGCGGAACTGTCTTCGCGCGGGACCAACCCGATCGCGGCGCTGACCTGGCCGGCGTGGCGAAACCGTCGCCCATCGTCGACCTGCGCGCGAACGGTCAGCGCCACGACCAGTCCCACGCCCGGCACGGTCTGCAACCGTTGCACGAGCGGATCGGCGGCGGCCCGTGCGTGGAGCTGCTCATCGAGCGTGGCGATCTCGCTCGTGGCCGTCTCGATCCTGCGCACCAGCGGTGCCATGATCGCGGTGCGCGCGACCGGGAGACGCAGCGTCTCGAGCTGCGCCGGCACGCGCTCGGCACCACAGCTTCGCAACCGATACCCCTCTTGCTTCACCACCGATCGAATCAACGCGACGGTCCCGCTGCGCATCTGCACGATCTGTCGACGCGCTCGCAGCACCTGCCGCGTGCCCCGCTGCCCGGCCGACGTCCGATGGGCCGCGCGATACCATCCACGGCGGTTCGCCTCCGCCAGCGCCGCGACGTCTCGCCGGTCGGTCTTTCCCCGTCGCTGCAGATCGCCGTCCATGGGGGCGTAATTCGGATCGGCGACGATCACCTCGTGGCCGGCGGCCTCGAGCGTTTGCGCCACCCACTCGCTCTCCGTCCCCGTCTCGACGAGGATTCGCATTCGCCCGAATCCATCGAAGGCCTTCACCAGTCGGTCGCGCGACGTGGGCACGCGCTGATCGCGCAACACGGCACCCGCCTCGTCGACGATCCGGATTTGGCTATACCGCATGTGAAGATCGATGGCACCAGACACCATGGCTGGCTGCTCCTTTTGAGTGCCCTGTTTGCGCAGGGCGATACTCCGTTTTGTGGAGCGCAAGCGACCACGTCGGGTAGCAGCCAGCCGCTTCATCTCATCTTTGTGGTTATCCGGCTCGGTGCTCTGCGTGCTCCGCGGTTGCTTTCCCTTCTCACGCCGTTCGCAGTACGCTGGGATCATGGCGTCGTACCTCGACCAGGTTCCTTTCTCCGGCATCATTCGCATCCGCGACATGATGTACTCGGTTGCCAATCCCTATCGCCTCGATCAGGGCGACGTCAGCTTCGACGCGCCGGACACTGTGAAAGCCGCGATGGCGCGCGCGATTGCCGAGAACCGCTCCCACTACCTGCAGACCAACGGCGTGCCGCGGCTGCGCGAGCTGATCGCGGCAAAGCTGCGGCAGCGCAACGGCATTCCCATCGCCGGCCCCGACGACGTGCTCGTCACCAACGGCGGCATCCACGGCCTCTACATCACGTGCATGGCCGTCGTCGAGCCGGGCGACGAAGTGCTGATTCCGGATCCCGAATGGCCGCCGACCGCCGGCAACATCCTCGCGGCGCGCGGCGTGCCGGTCGGCTACAGACTCGACGAGTCCCGCGGCTGGCGTCCGGACTTCGCCGATCTCGAGTCGAAGCTCTCGCCGCAGACGCGCGTGCTGTACGTCAACTCGCCGAACAACCCGACCGGCGGCGTCCTGACGCGCGCGGACATCGAGCGGCTGGCGGCGCTCGCGCGCGAGCACAACCTGTGGGTGATCTCCGACGAAGCGTACGAGGACGTCGTCTTCGAGGGCGAGCAGATCAGCATTGCGTCGCTGCCCGGCATGTACGAGCGGACGATCCCCTTCTACACCTTCAGCAAGTCGTACGCGATGACGGGCCTGCGCCTCGGCTACGTCGCCATCGGCGATCCGGCCATCCGCGAGCGCGCGAAGAAAATTCTCTTCTACACGGCGAGCAACGTCTCGTCGGTGGTGCAGTACGGCGGCATCGGCGCGCTCGAGGGCTCGCAGGACTGCATCGACGCGTTCCGCACGGAGCTCCGCGCGCGCCGCGATCTCTTCTACGCCGGCGTGCGCGAGCACGCCTCGGGCGTCTTCTCCGGCCAGCCGCCCGCCGGCGCGTTCTACGCGTTCCTGCGAATCAGCGATGCGTGGGACGGCGCGCGCAGCGGCGGCTCGCCGTCGTGGCGGATGGTGGAGTACCTGATCAAGCAGGGACGGATCGGGTGCGTGCCGGGCGTCGATTTCGGACCGGGCGGCGAGGGATACGTGCGCTTCTGCTTCGCCCGCGATCGGGCGGAGCTCGCCGGCGCGCTCGCATCGATGAAGGAGTTATTCAGCCGCGACCGCGAGGCGGTCGGCGAGCGACGCAATTAATTGCCGTCCCTTTTCCTATCCACTCCGCTCACGTCGAGCAGGTCGATCAGCAGATCGTCCTGATCGAGGTTGCCGACGATCCATGTCCTGGTGCCCGGCCCGCGCTTGACGAGCGTCGGCGTGAAGACCACCGCATCCTCGTCGCCGCTGGTCGGCTTGTTCGACAGATCCGTGACCGTCAGATTCACCTGCGAGGAGTTGTAACGTTCCAGTACTCGGTAAATCGTTCGCAGCGCGCGCTGCGACTTCTCCGACGCGGCGCTCACGTAGAGCACCAGGTCGAGGCGCGCCCTCCTGACGGGGCGGCGGCCGTCGTGCGCGAGCCATCGCGGCGGCGCCGATGCCCGCGACACGCCCGAGAACTCCCGCCGCCGCTTCGTCGCGGCGACGATGTCGGCCATCCGGTCGAGGAACGGGTCGAGATCCACCGGCTTGTGAAAGACGCGGATGTCGTTCGGCTCCTCGAAGTTGTCGTGGCCCGTCAGGATGACGGCGGAGGAACCGGACAGCAGCCCCTCGTCGGTCGCGTCGCGCAGCAGCTGGACGCCGCTGCCGTCGGGCAGCCGCAGGTCGACGAGCACGAGGTCGTAGCGATCGGCGTAGAGCGCGCCGAGCGCATCCTGAATGCATCCCGCCCAGGCGACGTCGTGCCCCCGGGACTCCAGCGCCGCGACCATGAACGTGCCGAACACCTTGTCGTCGTCGACGACGAGGATGCGGCCGCAGCCGAGCGCGTCCAAAGTCTGAACAGCTCGTCTGTTCTCTGATTGGACGTCATACATCAGGTGCCGCCCTCCAAGCGGCACCCATCCATACAGCAAACCGCTTGCCGGTTGGGGTCAAGAAGGTGCAAGGGATCCGCCGGATTTCTTGCTGAGGTACTCCTCCTCGGTGAGCCTATTCACCTTGATGCCTCCCGGTTCGATGATGAGGCGGTACGGGTGGGTCGCGTGGTTCGACCCGCGCATCTTGATCACGCGCACCTGCCGATCGAGCTCGTAGCCGTCGGCCGTGTAATCCATCGACAGGATCGCGTCGGCGACGGTCGACAGATACGGCGCCGTCTGCCGCGCCGCCTCGCCGGGCATCACCGTCTGCGTGAGGAGCGCGCTGCGGCCGTGCTCCCTGAGCAGCGCCGCGACGCCGATGATGAACTGCCGGAAGCTCTTCTCCGACGAGGCGTGCTCGATCGACGAGATGCTGTCCATCACGATGAGCGACGGCCCGTACTCCTCGATGCCGAGCCGCAGGTTGACGAGCAGATCCTCGAGGCTCGTCGACTCGGGGTAGCGGCACATGATGCGAAGCGTGCCGCTGTTGACGAGCGGCGTCATCGGCATGCCGATCAGCTCGAAGTTGCGCACGAGGATCGGCCGCGGCTCCTCGAACCCGTAGTAGACGACGCGCTCGCCGCGCACCGCGCCGGCGCGCGCGTAGAGGCCCGCGAGCATCGTCTTGCCGCTGCCCGTGGGGCCGCGGACGATGATGATCGAGTTGCGCAGCCAGCCGCCGCCCGTCATCTCGTCGAGCCCGGCGACGCCGCTCGAGAAGCGCTCGATGGCGACGAAGTCGGGACGCTCCTTCGGGTTCTGCGGGAAGATCACCAGCCCGCGCGTCGTCACCGTGCAGGGATACTCGCCCTTGAAGTGCGCGCTGCGGCGGTACTTGTTGACCTCGATGGACCGGCGCCGGCGATCGAAGTCGATCGTGTTGCGCATGATGACGACGAGATCGCAGACGTAGTCCTCGACGCCGAGCGTGGTCAGCTGGCCGTAGTCGGCGGGCGATTCCGCGAGGATGACGCCGGTGACGCCCAGGCGCCGCAGCGTGTACACGAGCTGGAAGAAATGATTGCGCAGCTGCTCGCTCGGCGGACGCGGGCTGAAGAGCGCCGTCGCCGAGTCGATGACGATCGCCTTCACATGCCGCTCTTTCACCGCCGCCTCGAGCCGGTGAATCAACCCGTAGAGATCGTATTCGCCGCTGACGACGGTGGGGCCCTCCATCGGCCGCGTGAGATCGGCGATGTGGAGCTTGCCTTCGTCGCGCAGCGTGGAGAGATCGAGCCCGAGGCCGTCGCCGGTGACGAGCAGATCCTCGCCGCTCTCCTCGACGCCGACGAGCAGCGGGGTGATGCCCTGTCGCGCGAAATGCGCCGTCAACTGCAGCGCGAAGATCGTCTTGCCGGTGCCGCTGCGGCCGGCGACGAGCGTCGATCGCCCTTCGGGGATGCCGCCGTGGGTGAGGATGTCAAACCCGGGGATGCCTGTGGTGAGCTTGTGAATGCCCATGCGTCGGTTCGACTCCGTAGAATTCGAGCAGGTCCACGAGCGGCTGCGGCTGCGAGAGATCGCCGAGGATCCACATCGGCGGGTCGGGCGCGCGCTTGCACAACGTCGGCGTGAACGCGATCTGGTCGCGTTCGCCGCTCCACGGATCCGCGTTCGGATCGCGGACGTCGACGGCGACGCCCCGCTGATGTACAACACGAGCTCGACCTTCGGCGAGTCGCGAGTCATCGACCGACAGCGGATAGCGAACGCGTAAGCGTACATAGCGCGCCGCGAAGATTCAAATCGACGGCCGACTGCCGACTGATTCGGGGGACTGGCTCTGGATTTCTTTACCGCAGATGCCGGCCGCCGTCGACGCGGATTGTCTCGCCGGTGATGAAGTCGTTGTCGAGCAGACCGACGACGGCTCGGGCGATCTCGATCTCGCCGCCCCAACGGCCGAGCGGCGTCGCTTCGGCGACGGTCTTCAATTCTTCGTCGGTCGTGCCCGGCGGCGCGACGATCGGGCCCGGCGCGACGGCGTTCACGAGAATGTTGTCGGCGGCGAGCTCGACGGCGAGCGCCTCGGTGAGCGCGATGACACCGCTCTTCGCGACGTAGTACGGCACGTAGCCGACATAGCGCGGGCGTCCGCTGCGCGCGATCCAGTCGCTGAAGTTGATGATGCGGCCGCCGCCCTGGCGCCGCATGTGGCGCGCCGCCGCGTGCGAGCAGAGAAACGCGCCGCGCAGATCGACGTCGATCACCGCGTTCCAGTCGGCCACCGTCAGCGTCTCGAACGGCCGCTGCATGTACACCGACGCCATGTTGATCAGGATGTCGAGGCGGCCGAGCTGGGCGGCGGCCGCATCGACGAGCGCCGCCGCCGCGGGCGGCTGCGACAGATCCGCTTGGAGGATCGCGGCGCGGCGCTTCAGCGCGCGCACCGATTCGGCCGCCTGCTCGGCCTCCGCCTTCGAGCGCGCGAAGCTGAACGCGACGTCGACGCCGCGCGCCGCCAGCTCGCGGCCGACGACGGCGCCGATCCGCTTGCCGCCGGTGATCAACGCGACAGTGTCGGTGAGTTGCAAAGCCTGGCGGGCCCGTGCCGAGCTAGGATTATACGCTTCGAGTACTGCAAGGCACACTACCCGGGAGACTCCATGGCAGAAAAGATCGGTTTCATCGGCCTCGGCGTGATGGGCAAGCCGATGGCGAAGCATCTGATCACCGCGGGGCACACGCTCACGGTGCACAACCGCAGTCGTGGCGCGGTGGACGAGCTCGTCGGCGCGGGCGCGAGCGGCGCCGCGTCGCCGGCGGAGGTCGCGCGCGCGTCGAAGGTGATCATCACGATGCTGCCCGACACACCCGACGTCGAGCGCGTGCTCACCGGACCGGACGGCGTGCTGTCGGCGCTGACGAGCGGCGCCGTCGTCATCGACATGAGCAGCATCTCGCCCGCCGCGACCGAGCGGCTCGCGACGCGCGTCGCCGACAAGGGCGGCTCGATGCTCGACGCGCCGGTGAGCGGCGGCGAGATCGGCGCCATCAACGCGTCGCTCTCGATCATGGTCGGCGGCGACGAGGCGACGTTCCATCGCATGAAGCCGATCCTCGACGTGATGGGCAACAAGGAGCGCGTCGTCTACATCGGCCGGTCGGGCGCGGGGCAGGTCTGCAAGATCTGCAATCAGGTGGCGATTGGCGGCGCGCTCGCCGGCGTGAGCGAGGCGTTCGCGCTCGCGAAGAAGGCGGGCGTCGACGCCGCGCGCGTGCGGCAGGCGCTCCTCGGCGGCTTCGCCGCGAGCCGCGTGCTCGAGGTCCACGGCGAGCGGATGCTCGTCGACAACTACAAGCCCGGTTTCCGCGCGCGGCTGTACCAGAAGGATCTGCGGCTCGCGAACGAAGCGGCGGCGGCCAACGGCGTCGCCATGCCGTCCACCGCCGTCGTCGCGCAGCTGCTGAACGCGCTCGTCGCGTCGGGCGGCGCGGATCTCGATTACGCCGCGCTCGGCACCGTCCTGTTCAAAATGGCGCAGGGATAGCCGCACGGGAGGCGATCATGACGATGCGTGGGCTCGCGTTTGTCGCTGCGTTGATACTTGCCGCGCCCGTGCACGCGCAGTGGCTGCGCTACCCGACGCGCGGCCTGCCGCGCGACGCGAGCGGCAAGCCGTATCTCTCCGCGCCGGCGCCGCGGGCCGCCGACGGCAAGCCGGATCTTTCCGGCGTCTGGTCGCTCGGGACGACGTGTCCGCCCGAAGGCTGCGTCGATTATCCGATTGCGGCGGAGTTCGGGAATTTCGGCGCCAACCTGCGCGGCGGCCTCCCGTATCAGCCGTGGGCCGCGGCGCTGGTCAAAGAGCGATCGGCGCTCGCGGGCCGCGACGATCCGGTCGCGTGGTGCAAGCCGGCCGGGGCATTGCGGCTGCTCACGTTTCCGCCGCCGCGAAAGCTGCTGCAGCTGCCGGGCCTCGTCGTCATCCTGTCGGAGCGCGACGTCACGTTTCGGCAGATCTTCACCGACGGGCGTCCGCTGCCAACCGATCCCGAGCCGTCGTTCAACGGTTACTCGACGGGCCGCTGGGTGAAGGATCAGCTCGTCGTCGAGACGATCGGGCTGCGCGACGGCATCTGGCTCGATCGCGCCGGAAGCCCGTTGACCGACGCCGCGCGGCTCACGGAAAAATTCCGCCGCGTAAACCTCGGGCGCCTGGAGATCGAAGTCACCGTCGACGATCCGAAGGCGTACACGAAACCGTGGACCGTCACGCTGAACCAAACGCTGCTGCCCGACACCGACCTCCTCGAGTACCACTGCAACGACAACGAGAAGGATCGCGCGCACCTCGTCGGCAAATAGCGCGGCCGGCGTGCCCGGCAGATTTCCACAGGGGGTCGGGGATCGTTTCAGCCACAGGGGAGATTTCCACAAGGGGTCGGGAATCGTTTAAAGAGCACCCGCAAAAGAACTTAGGAGCCGGCGTGGAATCGCACGACCGCCGTCAGGGATCTGGGGACGAGGCGACATCTCCCGGTTTTTTCGACTCGAACGATCCTGGCTTCGGTGTTTTTCCGAAGAATCTTCGAAGAGTGCGTCCCAAGAAAACGATCCCCGACCCCTTGTGGAAAATCTCGAGTCTCGAGAAACGATCCCCGACCCCCTGTGGAAAACGGGTGAATAATACGCACGTGGAGGATGCTATGGACGGGCGACGAGATTTCCTGCGCAAGATCGTGCCGCTTGGCGCGGGTACTGCGATCGCATTCAAGACCGACTGGCTCGAGCGCGTCGTCGCGGCGGGCGCGGCGGCGGCGGACAAGCCGGCCGCCGAGACCGCGGCCGACGAGGGCTACTGGCGCGAGATTCAGCAGGCCTTCACGCTCGATCGCACGATCATCAACCTGAACAACGGCTACACCTGCCCGAGCCCGCGCGTCGTCCACGAGGCGCTGAAGCGTTATCTCGACATGTCGAATCAGGCGCCGATTCATTACATGTGGAACATGCTCGAGCCGAACATCGAGACGGTACGGCGCAAGCTCGCCGTCGAGGTCGGCTGCGACGCCGAGGAGCTCGCCATCACGCGCAACGCGAGCGAGGCGCTGCAGATCGCGCAGCTCGGGCTCGACCTCCGCGCCGGCGATCACGTCGTGACGACGGACCAGGACTACGGCCGCATGCTCGATACCTGGGATCAGCGCGTGCGCCGCGACAAGATCGAGGTGACCAAGATCTCCTTCCCGGTGCCGACGACGAAGCTGTCGGAGCTGACGGATCGGATCTCGCGCGCGATCACGCCGAAGACGAAGGTGATCCACATCTGCCACATCACGAACCTGACGGGGCAGCTGTTCCCGGTGCGCGACATCGCGCGCATGGCGCGGGCGCGCGGCATCCAGACGATCGTCGACGGCGCGCACGCCTTCGCGCACTTCCCGTTCAAGATGTCCGACCTCGAGTGCGACTACTACGGATGCTCGCTGCACAAGTGGCTGCTCGCGCCGGTCGGCACCGGGTTCCTATACGTGAGGCGCGAGAACATCGCGAAGCTCTGGCCGCTGACGCCGGCGGCCGCGAGCAAGGCCGACAACATCCGGAAGTTCGAGGAGGTCGGCACGCATCCGGCGGCGAACCACAACGCGATCGCCGAGGCGCTCGCCTTCCATCAGGCGATCGGCATCGAGCGCAAGGCGGCGCGCCTGCGCTACCTGACCGATCACTGGGTGAAGCAGGTCGAGAAGCTGCCGCGCGTGAAGATCCTGAGCAGCCGCGAGCCCGATCAGGCGTGGGGCCTCGCGAACGTGAGCCTCGACGGCGTCGACGTCTCGAAGGCGTACGACTTCCTGTGGGCGAAGTACCGGATCATCACGGCAGCCATCAAGCGCGACGACTACCAGGGCCTGCGCGTGACGCCGAACATCTACACGACGCTCGACGACCTCGATACCTTCGCGGCCGCGCTGAAAGACCTGCTCAAAAATCCGTCTGCGACGGCCGCGTAGTCGAGGACACAGAGGTAGACAGAGGGCACAGAGGAAACACAGAGACGAGCCTCTGTGTCCCCCTTCGCGTCCTCTGTAAACCTTGGTGTCCTTGTCAGCGATAGTCGATCCGGTACACACTGATCTCGGAATGATGGTCTTCGCGCGTCCACGGTACACGAGTGACCAGCGTCAGGTCCGGCCGGCGATCGAGCTGCGGGATGAGCGTCGCGTACCGCTGGCCGTACAGCCACTCGCCGTGGATCACCAGATAGCGCGCGCCGTGTGATTTGATCACGTCGAACGACGCGCCGTCGGGGAAATCGGCCACGGCCCTCACCACGCGCTGATACGACGGCGGAAAGAAGCCGCTGTAGCCGTTCACCAGCGACTGCCAGTGGAAGATCGAGTAGTAGAGATACTCGGGATCTTCCATGTGGCCGGTCGGGAACTCGAAGAGCACCGCCGTGGGGCTGTCGGCGCGATCGCGTTCGATCGCGGAGTACGCGGGCGGCGGGCCGTCCGGCGGCCGCCAGAGCGGCAGCGGCTTCGACGCGTACTCGATCAGGATGAGCGCCGCAATCGCCGCGAGGACGGCGTGCGCCGCGCGCGGGGTTCGCGCGCGCGCCGCGAGCCGCGCGGCGCCGTAGCCGCCGAGCACGGCGAGCGAGAAGCTCACCATGATGCCCATTCGCGCGGGGATTCGCAGCGCGCGGAACGGCAGGAAATGATCGTAGAGCGCGCGGTAGACGAGCCCGTTGAAGCCGAGCGATACATCGAACGCGAGCAGGAGGCCGAGCGCGTACGCGAGCCGCACCCTCGCCGCATCGCGCGGTGATCCCGGCCACAGGCCGACGATCGCCAGCGCGATCGCGGCGAAGCCTGGAAACAACCGGCGCTCCGGATCGGTGAAGCGATTGAACACCCTCCCGTACACGGCATTCACCTCGGGCGGCGCGAGATAATTCCGCAGCCGCGCGCTGCCGTCGGCCACCTCCTGCCGGCCGCGTTCGCCGACGACCGCGCGCGCGGCCAGATACGCGCGGCCCGCCGGAATCATCGCCCCCAGGACCACGAGGGCCGCGGCGGCCAGAGCGATCAGCCGCTGCCGCGGAAGCGATCGCGCGGCAATGAGCATCACGCCGCAGACGACCGCCATGTAGAGCACGAGGAACACCCCGTAGTACATGCACGAGAGCATCTGGGCGGCGACGCACGCGCCGACGAGCGCGCCGTCCCGCACGCGGTTGCGGTCCAGCAGCCGATGGAACGCCCAGAGCGCGAGCGGGATGAACTGCGTCTGCTGCAGCTGCAGATGCGCGTAGTGATCAATCCGGTACGGCGGGAACGCGAACACGAGCCCGGCGACGAGCGCCGCGCCGGCGTTCCCCGTCAGCCGCCGCACGAGGAGCGCGACGCCGACGCCGGACAGCGCGAACCCCGACAGGAACACCAGGTTGTAGACGACGATCGGATGCACGCCCGCCCAGTGGAGCGGCGCCGCGGCCGCGCCCGGGACGACGAGCGTTTCGGAATAGGCGAGCGTGTTGCGCTCGGGATAGAAGATGTTCGCGTCGAACAGATGCGCCGGCGCGCGCGGCAGCTGGTGCGCGACCCACGCGAGCACCCAGGTCACCATCAGCGGATCGCCCGGGTCGTGGACGCCGTCGCGCATGTGCGCGACCTGCGGCCACGTCATCACCGCCGTCAGCGCCGTGAACAGCGCGAGCGCCAGCGCGGCGAACCGCCGCGTGCTCACGCCGACGGCGCCGATTCGAGGATCTCCAGCAGCTCCCTCAGATCGTCGAGCGCGGTCGTCGCCGCGTAGATGATCGCGCGCTTTTCCTGCAGCGTCGGCGTCCGCCACTCTTCGTTCTCGAGCCTGACGCGCCCGTCGGCGCTCACGCCGACCAGGACCGCGTCCATGTGCTCCACATACAGCCTGAGCATGCGCGGTGCTTTACACGCCGGCTGCGGCC
>Ga0075434_100001452_pt1 | contig 19928 bp, 19 predicted proteins | sample RhiMethybrSRZTD3_FD_75298 | JGI IMG/M metagenome (GOLD analysis project Ga0075434, IMG submission 75298) | Populus rhizosphere microbial communities from Tennessee, USA - Rhizosphere MetaG P. TD hybrid SRZTD3 | ecosystem: Host-associated > Plants > Roots > Rhizosphere > Soil | place: USA... | reverse complement strand
CCAGCGCCTGCTGGGTGTGGAAGGTGCCCTGACTGCCAGTGATCCCCTGGCACAGAACCTTGGTGGTCTTGTCGACGAGGATGGCCATTTCAGGCTGCCCTTTTTACGGCGTCGGTGATCTTCTTGGCGGCGTCGGCAAGGTTGTCGGCCGGCACGATCTTCAAGCCCGACTTGGCGAGAATGTTCTTGCCGAGCTCCACGTTCGTGCCCTCCAGCCGCACCACCAGCGGCACCTTGATCGCCATCTCCTTGGCCGCGGCCACCACGCCTTCGGCGATGATATCGCAGCGCATGATGCCGCCGAAGATGTTGACCAGAATGCCCTTCACGTTGGCGTCGCGGAGAATGATCTTGCAAGCCGCGGCTACTTTTTCTTTCGAAGCGCCACCGCCCACGTCGAGGAAATTGGCGGGCTGCATGCCGTAGAGCTTGATGATATCCATGGTGGCCATGGCCAGGCCCGCACCATTGACCATACAGCCGATTTCGCCATCGAGTTTGACATAGTTGAGATCGTACTTGGAGGCTTCGACTTCGGCGGGATCTTCCTCGTCGATGTCGCGCAACTCGGCCACCTGTTTGTGACGGAAGAGCGCGTTGTCGTCGAAGTTGATCTTGGCATCGAGACAAAGAAGTTTGCCGGCCTTGGTCACGATCAACGGATTGATCTCGAGCAGGCTCATGTCGGTATCAACAAAGGCTTTGTAGAGCGCACCAATAAGCTTGTCGCATTGCTCGATTTGATCGCCCGTGAGTTTAAGGGCCGCGGCGATTTTGCGCGCGTGGAACGGCGCATAGCCCGAGGCCGGATCGATCGTCAGGCGCGCGATCTTCTCCGGCGTATCATGCGCCACCTTCTCGATGTCCATGCCTCCCTCGGTGGAAGCAATAAAGGCCAAGCGCGACGCGGCCCGATCGACGAGGCAGGAGAGGTAGAGCTCGCGCGCGATCTCACAGCCTTCCTCGACCAGGAGGCGCTTGACGGTGCGGCCGGCGGGCCCGGTCTGCACGGTGATGAGGGTCTTGCCCAGCATGGCTTCGGCGTGCGCCTTCACCTCGGCCGGCGACTTGGCCAGGCGGACGCCGCCCGCCGCCTCGGCGTGCTCCTTGAACCGGCCTTTGCCGCGGCCGCCGGCGTGGATCTGTGCCTTCACCACCCACACCGGCCCGGGCAGGGCCTGGGCGGCGGTGACCGCCTCGGCAACGCTGAGGGCGACGGCCCCGCGCGGCACCGGGGCGCCGTAGCGGCCGATCAGCTCTTTGGCCTGATACTCGTGGATGTTCATGGCAGCCCCGGCGATTGACTGTTTGCGGTGCCCTGTCGCAGCACTGGTATACCATATACCAGTGCTGCCCGGGCCGTCAGCAGGGGCAATGCCGCCTGCTGAGCCTCATTGTGCACTGCGAGAGGCGATGAGTTCAATCTCCACGGCCGCTCCCAGGGGCAGGCCGGCAACGGCGATAGTGGAGCGGGCCGGATAGGGTTCGCGCACAAAGGCCCGATAGACCTCATTGACGGCGGCAAAATTTCCCATGTCGGTCAAGAAAATGGTGGTCTTGAGCACGTGCTCGAAGCCGAGGCCGGCCGCCTCCAGCAGCACCTTGAGGTTTTCAAGACACTGCCGGGCTTGGGCGGCGATGCCCCCATCGACCAGCTTGCCGGTGGCGGCTTCGAGGCCGATCTGCCCGGACAGGAAGACGAGATCGCCCGCGCCGATGCCCGGGGAATAGGGGCCGATCGGCCGGCTCGCAGGCGACGTGATTGCGTGTTTTGCCATAATGGCCGCTCCTCCTGCGCTCCGCTGTGACTTCGGCCGCGCCAGCGCCCTTTGGGCCCAAGACGGCTCCGCCTCGGCGGCCCTCGCTGGGCACACCGAGCCTCGGGGCCACTAGGAGGCCAATTGCGGGGCAATCTTTTTTGAGGCCTCGATCAAGCCCTTCACCGACTCGACCGACTTTAAGAACATCTGCCGCTCGGCGGCGTTGAGGTCGATCTCCACGATCTTCTCTACGCCTTTGGCGCCGATGATGACGGGAACGCCAACGTAAAGACCCTTCACGCCGTACTCGCCGTTGAGATAGGTCGCACACGGCAGCACACGGCGCTTGTCCTTGAGATAACTCTCCGCCATCTGAATTGCTGCGGACGCGGGCGCATAGAACGCTGAGCCGGTCTTCAGCAGGTTGACGATTTCGCCACCACCCTTGCGTGTGCGCTCGATGATGGCGTCGAGCTTGGCCTGCGTGGTCCAACCCATGCGCACCAGATCGGGCAGCGGTATGCCCGCCACCGTGGAGTAACGCGCGATCGGCACCATGTCGTCGCCATGCCCGCCGAGCACCAACGCCGAGACGTCTTCCACCGAGACGTCGAACTCCTCGGCGAGGAAGGCGCGGAAGCGCCCGGTATCAAGAATGCCGGCCATGCCAACCACTTTCTGCTTCGGCAAGCCACAGGCCTTATGCAAGGCCCAAACCATGGCGTCGAGGGGATTGGTGATAACGATGACAAAGGCATTGGGCGCATACTTCTTAATGCCGGCGCCAGCCTGCTCCATCACCTTGAGATTGATGCCGAGCAGATCGTCCCGGCTCATACCCGGTTTGCGCGGGACGCCTGCCGTGATGATAATGACGTCGGCACCCTCGATCTCGGCATAGGCATTGGCGGGCTTGAACTTCGCATCGAAGCCCTCCACCGCACCGGCCTGCCAGATGTCCAGGCTCTTGCCGCCGGGTACGCCCTCGACGATATCGAAGAGGGTGACATCACCAAGTTCCTTGAGACCCACCAAGTGCGCCAGCGTGCCACCGATCATGCCCGCGCCGATGAGTGCAATCTTGCTACGCGCCATACTGTTGCTCCTCGCTGGCCTGCGGCGACGCCACCCTCTCAAGATCAAGGCCGGCATTGTGCGCCGCATGGGGGCTCGCGCGGTTGGTTAACCCGAAACCCGCGGCGGTTCAAGCTGGAGGAGGGCGGATGCCGCCGAGCGCTCGCGGCTGACCCGGCGGGCCCGGCCCCCCGCTCCCAGCGCGCTTGCGTCAACCTTGTCGAGCGCCGAGCCGCCCCCTACCTGGCTATCGTTCCCGGCGCGCAACGGGAGACCCTAGCCCAGAGTTTAGCGCTTAGATGCCGCAACCGACCCCAGACAAATATTGCATCATCGGCGCCGGGCCCTCGGGGCTGGCCGCGGCCAAGACCTTTCTTGAGCGCGGCATCGCCTTCGACTGTCTGGAGCGGGAGGCCGATATCGGCGGCCTCTGGAATATCGCCACCCAAAGCGGCATCGTTTACGAGACCACCCACCTTGTGTCCTGCATCAGCTCGACGGGCTTCGACGACCTGCCCATGCTCGATGCGGATTACCCCGAATATCCGAGCCACGAGCGCGTGCTCGCCTACTTCCGCGACTATATCGCCAAGTTTGGCCTAGCCCCCCATATCGAGCTTGGCAAGGCGGTGACGAAGCTTGCCCCGTTGGGCGGAGGCTGGCAGGTGAGCGTCGCCGGCGAGGCCCAACCGCGGCGCTACCGCGGGGTTGTCATCGCCACCGGTCACCACGACATCCCGCGCATGCCCACGTATCCCGGCACCTTCGCCGGCGAAATCATGCATTCGCGGCGCTACAAAAGCCCCCTGCAGGTGCGTGACAAGCGCGTCCTGGTGGTGGGCTGTGGCAACTCCGCCGTCGACGTGGTGCGGGATGCCGTGCACGGGCGCTCAAAGGTGTACTTGAGCCTGCGCCGGGGCTACTGGTTCGTGCCAAAGTTCATCCTCGGCTTCCCGACCGGTGACGTCCTCTCCTGGGCGGAAATCGTGCCCCTGCCGCGCCGCCTCAAGCGCTGGTTGTTCCAGGCGAGCCTGTGGCTCCTGCAGGGGCCGCCCTCGCGCTACCGCATGCCGCAGCCCGACCATGCGATCGACGAGGCCCATCCCACCATGAGCGACGAGATCCCCCGGCTGGTCGCGCACGGCAGCCTGATCGTGAAGCCCGAGATTACGCGCTACGCGGGCGAGCGCGTGCTCTTTAGCGATGGCAGCGCCGAGACGGTCGATCTCGTCGTGTTCGCAACCGGCTATCGGCCGGTGTTGGCATTCCTCGACGAGGAGATCGTCTTTCTTCGAGAGGGCCGAACCCGCTTCGTCCACCACGTCTTCCATCCCGACTATGACAGCCTGTTTGCCGTGGGCTTGGTGCAAGCCAATGGCAGCATGTGGCGGCTCGCCGACTATCAGGCGCAGGCCATCGCCAGCAGCATCATCGCCGAGCGACGCGCGCCGGGCCGCTGGGCCAGGTTTCGTGCGGGGCTGGCACGCGTCCAGGAGCGCGCGCACTTCGTCGCCTCCGAGCGGCACCGGCTCGAGGTGAACTACTTCGACTATCGCCGTAAGCTGAAGCGGCTCAACCGCAGCTTTGGCCATGTGCGAAAGCTCAGGCTGCACGCGAGCCCCGTGGCGGAGGCGCCGGCGCCGCCGCTGCCACGGCCTACCACGCCGGCAGCGCCGGAGCAGGTGCCCTGATGCGCTCGCCGCGGCCCTCCAGGTAGGCCTCCGAGCGCATTTCGATGAGCCGCGAGACCGTGCGATCGACGAGCAGGCCCGCCTCGTTGGCGGGCAACAGACCCCTGGGCTCGGCGGCCGCCGAAGCGATCAGACACACGCGCGCATCGTAAAGCGTATCAATCAAATTGACGAAGCGCCGCGCCACGCTGCGCTGCGCCACCGTCATGGCCGGAATGCTGTCGATCATGATGGTGTGGAAATTGTGCGCCAGCGCCAGATAGTCGAGCGTTCCAAGCGGCCGTTCGCACAGCTCGGCAAACGAGAAGCGGGCAATGCCCATCGCGGCCTGGGGCACGTGGAGCCGGCGCCCTTTCACGTCGATCGCAACCGCGTCCGCCGGATGCCCGCTCGTCAACGCGCTCCACAGCCGGTCCATTTCGGCGCGCGCGCGCGCATCGGCAGGCGAGAAATAAAGCGACTTGCCCGACAGCTTGGCGAGGCGGAAATCCTTAGCGGCCCTTAGCTCGTCGATCTCCACCTTGGCCATCAGGAGATCGATGAAGGGGACAAACAGTTGCCGGTTGAGGCCGTCCTTGTAGAGGTCCGCCGGATGCACATTCGACGTCGCCACCAGCACCACCTGGGCCTCGAACAGGGCGTCGAACAGCCGCCCGAGAATCATGGCATCGGCAATGTCGGTGACGTGCAGTTCATCGAAACAAAGCAGCCGGGCGCGGCCCGCAAGCGCGCGCGCGACCTCTGGGATCGGATCGCCCGGCACTCGCTTGCGCGCTGCGCCGATGAGGTCGTGCACTTCACTCATGAAGGCATGAAAATGCAGGCGTCGTCGCGGCTTGAATTTGGTGGCCGCGTAGAACAGGTCCATGAGCATGGTCTTGCCGCGCCCGACGGCACCAAAAATGTAGCGCCCCTTGGGCGCCGGCGTGGACCGATCGAAGAGCCCGGGTAGCCCCGGACGCTTCGGTTGCCAGTGGCGCAAGGCCTCAACCAACCTGTCGAGTTTTGCCGCTTCCTCCGCTTGCGCCGCGTCGGCCTCAAGGGCGCCGGCAGCGATCAGCGCGCGATAGTCGTCAAGCACCGTCATCGCGCCTCGGCTATCGCGGCAAGGACCCCGTGGTCAAGCCATCGCCCCGCACGCCTTCCCCTAGGCCGCGTGCCTGACCGGTCCCCTTGCCCATTTTCCGGGCAGGGCCGCCGCCCGCGGCGCCATGCGAAAAAAACTATGTGGCAGCGCAGCATCAGGCCTGAAGCTTGCGAGATAACACTTTTTTGAAGTCATGCTGCGGTCATGACGGGCCTCTATTTTGCAATGCAAAAGAGTTCTGACACCGATGCCCCGCTCCGCGAAGGGCGGTGCGCAGGCTCGCGCCGACATCGGGCCGGGTCAGTCAAAGGAGATGAGCATGAGCGATGATCAGCCGTTCCGCGAGGGAAGCATCCGCAAGCTGTGGCCGACCGACGCCGGGCTCTTTCGTGAGCACCTGCTGCGGCTCGACAAAGAGAGCCGCCGGCTGCGCTTTGCGCATTCGGTTTCGGACGCCTTCATCGAGGAGTACGCGAGCCGAATGGGCGATTTCGGCAGTATGGTCTTTGCTTATTTTCTCGCCGGCCGGGTGCGCGGCGCCGCCGAGCTGCGGCGGCTGGGCGACGTCTGGGGGATCGAGGCGGAGGCCGCGTTCTCCGTGGAGCGAATGCACCAGGACAACGGCATCGGCTCGGAGCTTATGGGACGGGTTGTCCGCGCCGCCCGCAACCGCGGCATCCGTCGTCTCTATATGAGCTGCCTGGCGGAGAACGGGCGCATGCAGGCGATTGCCCGCAAGCACGACGCCGAGTTGCGATTCGAATTGGGCGAGGTGATCGGGGAAATCGTGCCGCAAACCCCCGACTACGTGTCCCAGATCAGCGAAGCCGCCGAGGACCGCGTCGGCTTCATGATCGCCGTCCTCGAGTTGCACCACCGTCTGGTGCGGGCCGCCTGAGCCCGAGGAATTAACGCGCAGCGATGGTGCGGGCCAGCGCCACCACGGATTTGAACATCGGGCTCGTGGGTCGCGCCAGCTCGTCGACGATAGTGAAGTGATTGGTGTTCGCCACCACCACGTCTTCCGCGGTGACCCCGGCCTGACGCCAGGTGTGGGCGATGGCCTGGCTTTGGCGCAGGAACTCTTCGCTTTCAAGCCCGCCCACGGCGGCGGCAAACACGCACGCCTTGGGCGGCGGTGGCCAGAACATCGGGCTGGCAGCGCGCGCGCTCTCCGCGCTGAGGCCCAAGGCCACATTGAGGCTGGTGCCCACCAGCGGCGGCAGATCGAAGATGCCGCTGATGGCATAGCCCGCCCGCACCAGATCGGCAGGCACGTCGCCGGCCTGCCTCCAGTCGGTGGCCAGCATCGCCGCGGTCAAGTGCCCGCCGGCGGAATGGCCGATCACGAGGGGGTAGACGCGCGTCATCTGCCACAGCGCCGCCAGGAACTGGCGCAGTTCGCCGACGATATCCATGACGCTGACAGCCGGGCACAGGGAATAGGACGGTAAGGCCACGGCGAGGCCGGCAGCGTTGAGCTCACGGGCGAGGAAAGCATAGTCCTTGCGGTCGCCGCGCTGCCAATAGCCGCCGTGGATATAGACCACCAGCGGGGCGGGATCGGCTCGCCCCGGAAAGAAATCGTAGCGCTGCCGCTCGCCGAGACCATAGGCGATGTCGAGCTGCCCCGCCGCCTTGCGGCGATAGTCGATGGAGGCCTCAGACCAGCGCGCGTTGATCGTGACGTGCTCGGGAACCCGGGCCCGGTTGTCGTACTGGGCCTCGAAATCGGAACTGCGCATCTCACCTGCCCAAATCAGCTTTTCAGGTCTGGCCCCCGCACCTGCCCGCCGCCCGACTTTGCCCTGGGTGGGCGCACCTTAAGCCCCACCACGGGGGATGTCATCCTGCCCATCCCGCCAGGCAACGCGGCGCCCGCCGGCGGCGCGCCAGACGCAACATGGAGCGGCGGCCTCGCCGGCCAAGCCTCGAGAAACGATACAGGCGGGGTGCTGCGGCGGCGGCAGGGCGCTTACCAGCGCGCATTGCCAATGCGCGCGCCGTCGCCTGCGCTTTGCGCTCGCTGCCAGGGAGGCGTAAAGATGGCACGCCGCGCGGCGGTTGGCGCTCTGTGGAAAAGCAAACGGGACGCGCGCTCCTCGCCGCGAGCAAAGGACGCACGCTGGTCGGCAAGGCCGCGAAAGCAACATGGTGAGTTAGCTCAATGCCAGACGGTAGCAAAACCCGACCGGACGCCCATGCCATGCAATGGAGCGCGGCCACCCCCGCCGGCTACATGCCCGGCTTTGGCAACGACTTCGAAACCGAGGCGCTCCCCGGCGCGCTGCCGGTCGGGCAAAACTCGCCGCAGCGGACCGCCTATGGACTTTACGCCGAGCAGCTCTCCGGCTCGCCATTCACCGCGCCCCGCGGCAGCAACGAGCGATCCTGGCTCTATCGTATCCGGCCCTCGGTCAAGCACACGGCAAAATTCCGCAAGCTGGCCTTGCCCTATTGGAAGACGGCGCCGGCCACCGCCGAGCATGATCGGCCGATCGGTCAGTTGCGCTGGGGTCCGGTGCCGCTTCCCGACGCGCCGCTCAACTTCATCACCGGCCTGCGCACGATGACGACGGCGGGCGACGTCAACACCCAAGCTGGTATGGCTGCGCACGTCTATCTCGTGACCCAGTCGATGCCCAACGACTACTTCTACAACGCCGACGGCGAGATGCTGATCGTCCCGCAACTGGGCCGGCTCAGCTTCTTTACCGAGTTCGGCTTCATCGAAGTCGCGCCGGGCGAAATCTGCGTCATTCCCCGCGGCGTGAAATTCAAGGTCGACCTGTTGGAAGGTCCGGCGCGCGGCTACGTGTGCGAGAATTATGGCGGCAAGTTCACCATGCCCGATCGGGGCCCGATCGGCGCCAATTGCCTTGCCAATGCGCGGGATTTCAAGACGCCGATGGCCGCCTTCGAGGATCGCGAAGAGAAAGGCCGTCTCACCGTCAAATGGTGCGGCAGCTTCAACGTTTGCGAGCTCGATCATTCGCCGCTCGACGTAGTCGCCTGGCACGGCAACTACGCCCCTTACAAGTATAACCTGCGCCACTTCTCCCCGGTCGGGGCCATCGCCTTCGACCATCCCGATCCCTCGATCTTCACCGTGCTGACGGCGCCGTCCGAGACGGCGGGCACGGCCAACGTCGATTTCGTGATTTTTCCGGAGCGTTGGGCGGTGGCGGAGCACACCTTCCGGCCGCCCTGGTACCACATGAACATCATGTCCGAGTTCATGGGCTTAATTTACGGCGTCTACGATGCCAAACCGGAGGGCTTCATTCCCGGCGGGATGAGCCTGCACAATTGCATGCTGCCGCACGGGCCCGACAAGACCGCCTACGACCACGCCAGCCGCGGCGAGTTGAAGCCGGTTAAACTGACGAACACCCTCGCCTTTATGTTCGAGACCCGCTTTCCCCAGCACTTGACCAAGTTTGCGGCCGAGCTCGAGACCCTGCAGGAGGACTATGCCGCCTGCTGGACGCCGCTCGAGAAGAGGTTCACGGGGGCGAAATGAAACGGCACCCGCACCCCAGGCCCGCGCGGGGCGATGACCGCCTGCGGCGCGCCAGGGCCACACCATGAAGGTCGCAACCTATCGCAACGGCACGCGCGATGGCGCCCTCATCATCGTCTCGCGCGACCTGCGCAAGATGGTGCCCGCCGCCTCGGTGATCGCGGGCCTGCAGACGCTGCAACAGCTGCTCGACGACTGGGACGACCTGTTGCTCAAGGTCGAACGTGTCTATGCCGAGCTCAACGAGATTGCCGAGGTTGAGCGCACGCCGCGCTTCGAGGTCGAAGATTTTCAGGCCCACCGCGCGATGGCACCGCTGCCACGCGCCTTCCAGTGGGCCGATGGTTCGGCATACCTCAATCACGTCGAACTGGTGCGCCGGGCACGCGGCGCCGAGATGCCGGCGAGCTTCTGGACCGACCCGCTGATGTATCAGGGCGGATCCGACAGCTTTCTGGGGGCGACCGAGGCGATCGCGCTGGCGGACGAGGCCTGGGGTATCGATCTGGAGGGCGAAGTTGCGGTTGTCACGGGCGACGTGCCGATGGGGTGCAGCGCGGCGGAGGCGGGTGAGCGCATCCGCCTCATCATGCTGGCCAACGACGTGTCGCTGCGCCACCTGATCCCCGGCGAACTCGCCAAGGGCTTCGGCTTTTTTCACGGCAAGCCCTCGACCGCCTTTTCCCCCGTGGCGGTGACCCCCAACGAGCTGGGCTCGGCCTGGCGCGACGGCAAGCTCCACCTTGCGCTGTTGGCACACCTCAACGGCAAACTCATCGGCCGGCCGAATGCCGGCGTAGATATGGCGTTTTCATTTGCCGAGCTCATCGCGCACGCGGCCAAGACGCGCCCTCTCGGCGCCGGCAGCATCGTCGGTTCCGGCACGGTGTCCAATCGGGGCGAGGGGGGGCCGACCAAGCCAATCGAGCTCGGCGGCGTCGGCTATACCTGTCTTGCCGAGTTGCGCACGGTGGAGACCATCCTGGAGGGTCGCCCGCACACGCCTTTTCTCAAGTTCGGTGACCGCGTCCGCATCGAAATGTTGGATGCTGCCGGTCACTCGATCTTCGGGGCAATCGAGCAAGAGATCACACGCTACGTGCGCTAGAGGGTGCGCGGCGGCAAGCAAGGAGCACTTGGCGAATGGCGAGTTTTGCCTCGACTGGCGACGTGAGCGAAAAAAACATCAGCTTTACGGAAATCGGCCGCGACCTTTATGCGTTCACCGCCGAAGGCGATCCCAACAGCGGTATCATCATTGGCGATGACGGCGTCATCGTGGTCGACGCGCAGGCGACCCCGGTGATGGCGGGGCTGGTGATCGAGCGTGTGCGCCAGGTCACGGATAAGCCGATCAAGTACGTGGTACTGTCGCACTATCACGCCGTGCGCGTCTTGGGCGCGACGGCCTATGGGGCCAACGAGATTTTGGCCTCGGAGGCCTGCCGGGCCATGATCGCCGAGCGCGGCCAGGAGGACTGGGCCTCCGAATATCAGCGTTTTCCCCGGCTGTTTCGAGCCGCCGAGTCGATTCCGGGCCTCACCTGGCCAAGCCTGACCTTTCGCCAGCGTATGACGCTCTATCTCGGCAAGCGCCGCGTCGAGCTATGCCAGATCGGGCGCGCGCATACCGCCGGCGACATTGTGGCCTATGTGCCGGACGCCAACGTGGTGTTCTCGGGCGATATCGTCGAGTACAAGTCCGCTTGCTACTGCGGCGACGCGCACTTCAACGACTGGCCGGGCACACTCGAGCGCCTCGCAGCACTGAACGCGGACGCCCTGGTGCCCGGGCGGGGAGACGCCCTCGTCGGTGCCGATCGGGTAGCGGAGGCCGTGGCGCTGACGCGTGAGTTCCTGCGCGACACCTATGAGCCCGTGAAGCGCGGGGTGGCGCGCGGGGCTAGCCTCAAGGAGTGCTTCGAGGTCGCGAGCGCGGCCATGCGCCCCAAATATGCAAGCTGGCCGATCTACGAGCATTGTCAGCCCTTCAACATCGCACGCGCCTATGACGAGGCGCAGGGCATCGATACCCCGCGCATCTGGACGGCCGAGCGCGACCGGGCCATGTGGAGCGAACTTCAAGGTTGATGGGCGCTTGGCCCGTTTGCAATCTGCGCCGGTACCGCGGACAGAAGGGGAAACGTGCAAACCGCCGCACAACCGATCGTTGCCTCATGGCTCAAGGGGCGGCTGCCGTTCTTCTATGGCTGGGTCATCTTGGCCTGCCTGTGCTGCTGCGGCTTCGCGCGCCAAGGCCCAGCCGTTGCCACCCTTTCGATTTTTGTCGAACCGATGACCAGCGAGTTCGACTGGTCGCGCACGGCGCTGTCTGGCGCCGTGTCGCTCGGCGGTATCCTGGCCGCGCTCACCTCACCGCTGATCGGTCCGCTGCTCGATCGGCGCGGCGCGCGTATCATGCTGTGCGCCGCCGTCCTGCTGACCGGCATCTCGACCATGCTGTTGTCGCTGATCCAATCGATCGTCGGCTTCTACCTGTTGTTCTGCATCGCGCGCATGAATTTTGCCGGGCCGTTCGACATCGGCATCTATGGCGCCGTCAACAGCTGGTTCTTGGCCCGGCGCGCCATCGTCAACGGCATTATCGGCCTCGCCCAGATGGTTGGTCTTGTCCTGATGCCGCTTATCGCGCATTCGGCCATGCGCGCCGACGGCTGGCGCGGCGGCTGGCTCGCCGTCGGCAGCACGGTCTTGCTGATCGGTCTGCTGCCGGCGTGGCTGGTGCTGGTGCGTCGCCCCGAGGATTTGGGTTTGCTGCCCGATGGCGGGCCGCCCGCGCCGGACCCGGTGGGCGCCGCCGCGGGGACCCCGGTCGCCGTGGCCGAGCCGCAGTTCTCCCGTGCGCAAGCCTTGCGCACGCCGGCCTTTTGGCTGCTTTCCCTCTATACCGTGGCGGTCTATCCGGTACAGGCCGGGATCAGCTTGCACCAGGCCCCGCACCTGTTGGAAAGCGGTCTCTCCCCGACGGTCGCCGCCACCGTCGTCTCAACCTTTTCTTTTGCGGCGGCGGTGGCGGGACTGGGTTTTGGTCTCGTCGCCCGCCGCATGGGCCTGCCGACCTTGTTGGCGCTCAGTGGCGTCGCACTCGGCACCTCTGCCTTGCTGATGCTGAAAATCGCCGCGGCCTGGCAGGCCTATCTCGCCGCCTGCTGCTTCGGCGCCGGCATCGGCGGCATCCTCACGCTCCTGCCGCTCGCCTGGGCCGATTATTTCGGGCGGGCCAGCTTCGGCGCGATTCGGGGCGTGGCGCTCTCCCTGCAGGTCACCGCCCAGGCTGCGGGGCCGCTCCTTTCGGGCCTGCTACGCGATGCGTCGGGCAACTACATGCTGTCATTGGCAGCTTTCGCCGCCCTATCGTTTTTCGGCGCGCTTATCGCCGTCCTGGTGCGCCCGCCGCGGCCGCCGGCGAGACGGCTTCCCGCGGCCCCATGATGGACGCCGCCTTTGGCGGGGTGTGTTAGGCTGGGGTTGGCATTCGAGGGACCGATGAGCGACGTTCGCGACATTCGCTTCCGACATCGACGCTCGGCGGATCAAGATCGAGGCGCGCCGCAGCATCATCCCATCATCATCGTCGGCGCCGGCCCCGTCGGGCTGGTCGCTGCCCTCGAGCTCGCTCGCAAAGGACACCGGTCCATCCTGATCGAGAAAAAGACCAACCTATCCGACGGCAGTCGCGCGATTTGCTGGGCCAAGCGGTCGTTGGAGATTATGGATCGGCTCGCGCTCGGCGACGTCCTCACCGGCAAAGGCGTCACCTGGCAGAGCGGCAAGGTGTTCTTCGATCGGCGTCGCGTCTTCGAGTTCGACCTCCTGCCCGAGCGTGCGCAACGCCGGCCGGCCTTCGTCAATCTCCAGCAATACTACTTCGAGCATTTCTGCATCGAAGCGGCGGCCAGGAGCGATCTTATCGAATTGCGCTGGCAGGAAGAGGTGGAAGGTTTCGAACTAACCGAGGACGGCCCTCTCCTGCGGATCGCGACGCCGGCGGGGCATTATCGGCTGACCGCCGACTGGGTCATTGCCGCCGACGGCGCACGCTCGCAAATCCGCCGCAGCCTTGGCCTTCCCTTTCAGGGTCGCGTGTTCGCTGATCAGTTCCTGATCTGCGATATTAAAATGCGGATGGAGCGCGGGGCCGAGCGTTGGTTTTGGTTCGATCCACCCTTCAACCGGGGCCGCTCGGCCCTGTTGCACAAGCAGGCCGATGACGTCTGGCGGCTCGACTTCCAGCTGGACGCCACGGCGGACCGCGAGGTCGTGACCGACCCGGACAGTGTCGGCCGACGCGTGCGGGAGATGCTGGGTGAGACGGTCGCGTTCAGCTTCGAGTGGATTTCCCTTTACCGATTTCAGTCACGCCGGCTGCAACGTTTCCGCCATGGCCGGGTGCTATTTGCCGGCGACGCTGCCCACCAGATGTCACCCTTCGGCGCGCGCGGCGGCAACAGCGGCATCCAGGATGTCGACAACCTGATCTGGAAGCTCGATCTCGTCCTGCGCGGTCGGGCACCCGAGGCCTTGCTCGACAGCTACGATTTCGAACGCATCCACGCCGCCGATGAGAATTTGCTCAACACCACGCGCTCCACCGACTTTATTGCTCCCAAGAGCGCGATCAGCCGCGCCTTTCGTGATGGCGTGTTGGCGCTCGCCGCGACCGAGCCAATGGCGCGCCGGCTCGTCAATTCCGGCCGCTTGTCGGTTGCCACATGTTACGACGGTTCCGCGCTCAACGGGCCAGACGGGTTTGCCACGGACGAATGCCCCGCCACCCGCCCCGGCGCGGCGGCCGTCGATGCCCCGCTGGCCGACGGCTGGTTGCTCGATGCCCTGGGATCGGGTTTCGTGGCCGTATGCTTCTGTCGCGAGCAAGCCTCCGCGCGAGCATTTCAGCGCGCCCGCGGCAGGCTCGAGCCTGCCTTACCCTTGCAAAATCTGATCGTCACGGATCCCATCGCCTGTGCGCGCTATGGTGCGGAACGCCTACCGGCCTATTATCTCTTCCGCCCAGATCAGCATGTGGCGGCGCGCTGGCGCCAGCCTGAGGCGGACGGGGTGACAGGCGCGCTGACGCGCGCGAGCGGCGGGGCGCCGCTCAACGCCTGAACAGGAGAGAGTAGCGGATGCCTTTGACGCGCGAGCCGAACCTCAAAGACCCCGACGGCCTCTATGCCGCCATCCTCGATGCGCACGCCGACTTGAGCGAATCCGAGAGCATGGCGCTGAACGCGCGCCTTGTCTTGTTGCTTGCCAACCACATCGGCGATGAGGCGGTGGTGCGCGAGGCGCTGGCGCTTGCCCGCCAGTCGATCGACGCGGCGGCCTCGCGTTAGCCCGAGCGCGCGCGTTGCCGTCAGGGTGCGGGATATCCCTGAGAGCGCGCGCCGCCCGGCCTTGAGCGCCGTCGCCGGGTTGCGGCCAAGCGCGCGCTTGTTGGCTCAGTTCAGCCGAGACTTGAGGTCGCGGATGCTTTGGTCGATCAGCGCCGCGCCGGCGGCCCCGCTCGCCTTCTCGCGCAGAATCTTTTCTGCGGCCGCGATGGCCAAATCGACGGCCGCCGCACGCACCTCGTCGACGGCCTGGCTCTCGGCGCGGGCAATCTTCTCTTCCGCCAGCCGCGTGCGGCGTTCGAGACTGTCCTTGAGATTGCGTCGTGTTTCCTGGGCGAACGCCTCCGCCTCGTGGCGCGCCTGGGCGACGATGGCTTCGGCCTCCTCGCCGACGGAGCGATGCTTGCGTTGATAGTCGGCGAGCAATAGTTGCGCTTCCTCGCGCACGCGGCGCGCCGCATCGAGCTCGCGGCGAATGCCTTCGGCGCGATCGTCGAGCGCCTTAGCGATCAGCGCTGGTACCTTGTAGTAGACGAGCACCAGCAAAAACACGACAAAGGCCACCGCGACCCAGAACTCGGCCGAAAAGAACATCGCCGTGCCTCCTACTCGGCCGCGTGCCGGCTGACGAGGGCCTTCTTGACCTCGTCCTTGCTGACCTCACGCCCGCTCAGTCTTGCCACGATGGCCCCGGCGAGCTCGCCGGCGAGCTCGCCCACGCCGGAAAGAGCACTGGCCTTGGTCTGGGTGATGCGGGCCTCCGCATCGGCCAGTTTGGCGGTGATCTGCGCCTCCACGCTCGTGCGCTCTTTCTCCATTTCTGCCGACACGGTCTCGCGCATGTCCTTGACGATCGCCTGCGCCTTGCCGCGCGCCTCGCCCAGAGCGCGTTCATAGTTGCTAAGCGCCTGCGCGGTCTCGGCCTTGATCTTCTCGGCCTGGCCCAAGTCGCGCTCGATGCGCTCGCGCCGCTCCTCGAGCACCTCGCCGACGCGCGGCAGGTAAAAGCGCTTGAGCAGCAGATAGAGCAAGCCGAAGCTGAGCGCCAGCCAGATCAGCTGTGGGGCAAAGGTGCCCGAGTCCAGCGGCGGGAATACCTTCGGCTGCCCCGTGGCGTGGGCGGTCGTGGTGCCGGCTGTGCTGTTGGTCGCCATCGCGATCTATCCTGGCCCCCGCCCGGCTTTACGTAAAGAGCAAGAGGAAGGCAATCAGCAGCGCGAAAATGCCCAACGCTTCGGTGACGGCGAAGCCAAAGATCAGGCGGCCGAACTGCCCATCGGCAGCGGATGGATTGCGGAGCGCGCCCTGCAGAAACTGGCCAAAAAGGTTGCCGACGCCGATCGCGGCAGCACCGGTGCCGATGGCAGCAAGGCCGGCGCCGATGAGTTTTGCGGCTGCGGGATCCATGGACTTCTGTTCTCCTTTGTAAGTTAACCGTCTTCAGACCGAACGCTTCGATCTAGTGCCCCGGATGTAGCGCATCATTGAGATACATACAGGTAAGCATGGTGAACACGTAGGCTTGCAGGAAAGCGACCAGCACCTCGAGTGCGGTGAGCGCGATCGCCATGACGAGGGGCAGCGGCGCCAGCGCCGCGTAGGTGCCGGCACCGAGCAGCATCACCACGAAACCGCCGAACACCTTGAGCGTGATGTGGCCGGCCAGCATGTTGGCAAACAGGCGAACCGAGTGGCTCACGGGCCGCGACAGAAACGAGATGATCTCGATCAGCACGACGAGCGGCAGAATCAGAATGGGGACACCCTGTGGCACGAACAGCTGCAGAAACTTCACGCCGTTTTTGGCGAAGCCCACCACCAGGACGGTGAGGAACACCATAGCGGCCAGCGCCGCCGTTACCACGATGTGGCTGGTGACGGTGAAGAAGCCGGGGATCAGGCCCAAGGTGTTGGCGGTGAAGACGAAGATGAAGATCGTAAACACGAACGGGAAGTATTTCATGCCGGCGTGGCCAACGCTTTCGCGCAGCATGTTGGCGACGAATTCGTAGCTGACCTCGGCGAGCGACTGCAGTCGACTCGGTACCAGCGAGCGCGTCTGCATGGAGACCACGAAAAAGACGGCGATCAGCACGACCGCCAGCAGCATGAACAGGGAAGCGTTGGTGAAGGATGCATCCCAACCAAAGATCTTGATGGGAATGATGCGATGGATCTCGAACTGGTGGATCGGGTCGGGCATCCCCGTGCCCTCGGTTCCCGCGTTTGGCGCTGCCACGCTAAGCTCCTCAGTCCTCGTCGTCCGGCACGCTCTGACCAAGCCGGCCGCCCGTACGTGCCATGAAGTCCTTCTGCATCCGCTCGTAGCCCCTCACCACGTTGAGGACGCCGGCCGCAAACCCCAACAGGAAGAAGAGCAGGAACAGCCAGGGTTTACTGCCAAGCCACCAGTCCAAACCCCAACCGATGCCACCTCCGACTATGACCGCGCCGACCATTTCCGCGGCCATGCGCATACCATAGGCCATGCCGCGGCCGCGCATTTCCGCATCGAGATCGGCATGCGCATCGGCATCCCGTTGCGCCTTGATCTTACCGAGGCGGTCGCCGAGCTCGGCAACCCGACCTTGGAACGCAGCTGCCTCCTCGGGGCTCATCTGGCGTTCACCAGGACCTCGATGATCCGTTGGATCTGGCATGAGGATCAGTTCCTCGGTGGGAGGCGGCCCGACTCCCCCCGGGGCCTGTCAAAGCGCGGGGACCTTAAAGCAGCGGTTCCCGCGAGTGTCAAGAATATGGCAGCGGCCCCACGCGGCGCGGTCACCAGGGCAGCGCCACCCGGCCAGCGATGCGACAATTGGACCGCGCCACTTGCGCCCGGCCCCGGCGGCCCTCAGCGCGGACGGCGCCCCTCGCCAAGCAGCGCTAAAACGAGGGGCGCCAAGGTCTGCGGCGTCTCGCAAATGGCCGCCGCTCCCGCTGCGCTGAGTTCGGCGCGCGTGCCGTAGCCCCAGGCGGCGGCGACGCTGCGCATGCCATTGCTGCGGGCGGCGCGCACGTCCACGGCGCGATCACCCACCATCAGCGCGGCGTCGACGGCCACCCCTTCCCGGGCGAGGATAAAGGCAATCAAGTCGGCTTTGGCATCGCGCGTACCGTCAAGCTCGGGGCCATGAATGGCGGCAAACCGATCGGCCAGCGCAAAGTGCTTGAGAATCGGGCGGGCAAAGTGATGCGGTTTGGCGGTGGCCACAATCAGGCGACAGCCCGCGCCAGCGAGCGCGTCGAGCGCCTCGGGAATGCCGGGATAGACGATGGCCTCATACATCCCCCGCGCCTCGTAGTAGGCGCGGTAATGCGCGAGCGCCGCCTCCGCCGGCTCCGTCCCGCCCAGCAGCTGTGCGAAGGAGGCTCGCAACGGCGGACCGATCATCCAGCCGAGCTCGGCCGCCGGCGGTACCGCCCTGCCCGATGCCTTTAGCGCATATTGGATGGAGGCGATTAGGCCGGCGCCGGGGTCGAGCAAGGTCCCGTCGAGGTCGAGGAGCACGTGCACCGGCCTAGCCTTTTTGCGGCCCGCTCAGGCCGCCACCACAAACTTCTGTGCCGTTTCAAGGTCGACCGACACGAGCTGGCTCACGCCTTTTTCGGCCATCGTCACGCCGAAGAGCCGGTTCATGCGCGACATGGTCATCGGATGGTGGGTGATCACTAGGAAGCGCGTCGCCGTATCGGCCGCCATCTTCTCCAACAAGGTGCAGAAGCGGTCGACATTGGCATCATCGAGCGGTGCGTCGACTTCGTCGAGCACGCAAATCGGCGATGGATTGGTCAAAAACACGGCGAAGATGAGAGCCATCGCCGTCAGCGACTGCTCGCCACCGGAGAGCAGCGACAAGGTCGCGGGCTTTTTGCCCGGCGGCTTGGCGATGATCTCCAGGCCGCCATCGAGGGGATCCTCGGCATCGATCATCTCCAGGCGGGCCTCCCCGCCCCCGAACAGCGTCATGAACAGCTGCTTGAAGTGACCATTGACGGCATCGAAGGCGGCCTGCAGGCGTGTGCGGCCTTCGTTGTTGAGCTGCTGAATGCCCGCGCGCAGCTTGGCGATCGCCGCTTCAACGTCGCGCTTCTCCTTATCCAGGCTTTCGAACTGCTGGGCGAGCCCGGCGAGATCGTCATCGGCCTGCAAATTGACGCCCCCCAGGCGTTCGCGCTCGGCCTTGAGACGATTGAGCCCGCCGAGCGCCACCTCGAGGCTCGGCAGCGCGGCTTCCCCCGCCAAACCGGCCAGCGCCAGGCAGTCCTCGGGCGCGCAGCCCAATTGATCGCGAATCTTGCGGCCCTCCTCGGCTCGGCGCTGGCGCGCGTTCTCCAGGTGCGCCTCGCTGCGGGCCCGACGTTCGCGTTCGTCGGCGACGGCCGTTTGTGCCGCGCGCAGGTCTTGCGCCGCCTGCCGGTGCGTCGTCTCCGCCGCCGCAAGCGTGTCGGCGGCGTTGCGGCGATCGTGCTCGGCGGCAGCAAGTTCCGTCATCAGCGTCTGGCGCTGCTGCTCGACCATGCGCGGGATGTCGGCCAAGCGCGCGAGTTCGGCGTCGGTGCCGGCCGCGCGGTCCTTCAGCGCCACAATTTGCTCCTCGGCGCTGGCGATGCGCGCCAGGTTACGCTCGTTTTCGAGCCCGATGGCCTTCTGCCGCTCGACGCGCGCGCGGTGCTCGCGCTCCAAGGTGACGAGCTCTGTCTTGGTCTCCGCCACCTGGCCGCGCAGGCCGTTGGTGTCTTTTTGTGCCGCGGCCAGTTCGACCTCGAGCGCCTCAATGCCCGCGAGGGCCCCCAGGGCGCTTTCGCTCTTGGCCAACAAATCCTGCACCTCGGTGAGCGCTTCGGTGCTCTTCTGCTTGGCCGCGGTGACGGCGGCCAGCTTGGCCTCCGTTTCCCGCGCCTGGCGCTCCAAGCCGGTCAGGACCTCGCGGGTCTGAGCCAACTGGCCCTGCGTTTCGCGCCAGAGCTGGCGCAGCCGACGCTCCTCCGCCTGGGCGGCCTTATGGCGCCGATCGGCGACCGCGGAAGCAGCGCGCGCGGCCTCCGCGATTTGGCGCTGGCTCGCCTCTTCGGCTTCCAGCACGCCGAGGCGGCTGCGCTCGGCGAGGCGGCTCGCCGCCGCGCTGGTGCCCTGGGCAGCCGCCACATAGCCATCCCAGCGCCACAGGTCGCCCTGGCGCGAGACGAGCCGTTGGCCGCTGCGCAGTTGGCGCAATACGCGACCGCCCTCGCTTTGCTCGATGAGGCCGATCTGGGCCAGCCGTCGCGCCAGCTGCGGCGGCGCCGTGACATAGGCGCTCAGCGGTTCGGCGCCGGCGGGCAGAGCAGGGTCGCGCGCGTCGCCCGGGTTGAGCCGCCAGTGCAGCGCCGCGGCTTCGACCGCCGGGGCTTCAAGATCATCGCCCAGCGCCGCCGCCAGCGCCATTTCGTAGCCTG